>ERZ772881.2643-NODE-2643-length-12458-cov-3.799484_pt1 | contig 12458 bp, 10 predicted proteins | sample MGYA00580581_ERZ772881 | MGnify/ENA primary metagenome ERZ772881 (study PRJEB29015, sample SAMEA2737668) | human gut metagenome | biome: human gut; feature: human-associated habitat; material: faeces | place: China | collected 2012 ...
TGTCTTTTAGGGCAGCCACCTGAATCAATTGCTGACGGACAGGCTTCACGACTGTGTTTTCCAATTCACGTGCCGAGGTATTTTTAGCTGATACCTGTACGGTAATCTCCGGGATGGAGATATCCGGCAACAGCGATACCGGTAATGTGAAGTACGTCACCAACCCCACTATGAAGCAAGCCGTAAAAGCCATCAATACGGCAATGGGACGTTGTATCAGGAATTTAATCATAATTGTTCTGTGTTAGTGATTCATCCTTATTCAATGATTGTGACCGGAGCTTCGTGTGCCAGGTTAATGTTTCCGCTTACGATGACCGTATCTCCTTCTGTCAGTCCGTCGGCCACACTATAACTGTCTGCATTTTCCAAAGCGGTATGAATATAGTTCCATTGGGCCATCTTCCCATCTTTCAGGGTAAATACAACCTGCTTGCCCGAACGAAGTACGACTGCGCTTTTCGGAATCACCAACTGCTCTCCCAACGAACGATGTACACTGACACGTACATTCATCCCGCTAAACAGCTTACCGGCCCCGTTCACCCGGGCTTTCACCTTCACCATTCCTTTATCATCTACCAAAGGGTTGATTTCCGAAATACTTCCTTCGTGTACTGTTGCGGCATCCGAATAGGGCTTGATCACTACCTTATCTCCATTCTTTATTAATGGCAACTCACTTTCAAGTACAGTAAAATCTACTTCCATCCCCTGCATATCGATCACCGTACAGAATACATCCGAAGTACTGGCCAGATTGTAGGGTTTCGAAAACAGGTTAGCAACTACTCCGTCAAAAGGTGCGGTCAAAGTAGCGTGCTCTGCATTGTATTTCGACATTTCATATTGTGATTTGCTCTGATCATAACCACTCTTCACCTTTGCCAACTTCATTGTCTCTTCGGGTACCTGACTAATATCGTCTGCCGGATAGCCCTGACTGATAAGAACATCCCTCAATTCCAATTCCGACTTTTTTAAAGCGTCTTCCGATTGCGACAACTGGTTGTCAAGTTTGAATTTGTCCAACTCCGCCAACTTCTGCCCCTTTCGTACCCGGTCTCCGTTCTTTACCCAAATATGGGCTATCACTTCACCACTTTCAAATCTCAGGTCAGCCATTCCCCGGGCAGAAATTTTTCCATTACTCACCAATTCATGATTGAATATCTGCTTTTTGAGCGTCATGACAGACACCTCGTTTTTCGTGTCGGGCAACACGGTTTCCACTCCTTTTTCAGAAGCACTCTCTTTCTTCTCACCGGAACAAGCTGTCAGCATTGTCAATGCCAGACAAAGCGTATAGAAGGGATACTGGTTTTTCATAATGTTATTAAACTTTTTCTCTATTAATTATGATTGCAAATATAGTTGGTTACTTTCTAAAACTCAAAATAAATGGTGGACTAATTCCGGATAACACAGAAGCTTAAATCCATTAATTATTAGCAATTTACGATTTTTACGTTACTTGTATAGGTGGACAAAAAACTTTTCTTCCAATTAATCCGTCAAGATTCGGATAGGAAAACTGCATTTCATTCCCGAATCTTATTTGTAGTTCGTTTATTCTGTTTATCATAGCAAATTCTATTTATTTGATGTCTTATTTCCAAGACATATATATATATGATGTATTTCATATTATTAGCATACAGTCACAAATATAATTGCTAATCTTCAGAAACGCAAAAGAAATTGTATACTTTTTCTTGCATTTAAAACATATTAATCATTTACATTTCTGTTATTTACGATTTTTTCGTTACTTACATCTATAACTAACTTCCTTATTTCATCCCTCATTTCCCGTACGGCTGTCGACTGTACTTTGGGTTCCTTGGTCAAGACCAAGTCCGCCATTTCATGGAATTTATCGGGCTGTAAATATCCAGGCGAGGCATACAGCTTCGCCAACAAGTAATATGGATAAATCCTTCCCGGCAATAAGTGAGTAGAACGCAAAAGCCATTTTTCAGCTTGAGCATATTCTCCTTTTTCCTGAAAATTCTTACCAATAATATTTAGTATCATCGGATCGCAACTTCGGGTAGAAGCTTCTTTCAATAATAGAATTGAAGCATCCGCCTCCTTTAATTTATGCAAACAATGCCCATACTCAAACAAAAAGGCCCCTCTTCCCTTTAATTTCGGATACAAACGTTCATAGCCTTCTTTTGCACTTTGATAAGCACCTGCCTGATACAACATACGGCAGTTGGCCCAGTCCTTGCACTCTTGATGCACATCTGCCTGCCACCAATGGTATCCGGAAAATCCCAACACACAAGCAAACGCCAGTTGCCAGGCAAGAAAGCGTCCTGCAATACAAGCCATCAGTAAAATCAGGAATGCAATAACAAAAGCAGGCAATTGCATCGGATAAGAAGAAAAAGCAAATACCAACAAAGAGATCACACTGCCACAAGGCCCCCAACGTTTCAGTTCCACACCTTTCCGTAGACAAAATCCTGCAAAAACCAGGCAACAAAGCAATACGGGTATCCCCCACTCGAGTGCTATCTGCAAATATTCATTAAAAGCATATTCCGGACTTCCTGCCACCAATTCTTCCGTCTCCGAATATTCTCCGTTGGCAAAATAATCTTCCTGCGCTCTGCCATAGGCCGAGACAAAATTCCCAGTTCCATGTCCTACAAGAGGACTTTCAGCGATCGCAAGAGTACTAATTTTCCACATGAACAAGCGCCCATTGGCGGAAGTTGCTTTTAACTGAAAAAGTGAGTAACCAATCACTATGAATATAATGCTTCCTGCAATACAGGCCAACACTACTTTTCTCTTATATATCTTTCTAATCTCCTTTAGTTTACTTCCCCATGAAACGTGCGTTCCATACACCCATGCGCCCGATACTGCGGCGGCAATCCAAGCCGAACGACTCATTCCGGCAGGTAATACACAAAGAATCAACAGCATCACTCCTAATGCCAGATAATACTTTCCCAGTTCTATCCATGTACGCTCCGTTTTTTCTTTCAAATTTAGCCATTCATGCAGACAAAGCGGAAATATCATTGCCAAATATCCCGAGTAAGGTCCCGGATTATAGAAAGATCCCGTGAGTGCATATAAGGAGTGATTGGAAACAGCGAAACCATATATTTGCCTCAATCCCCAAATAGCTTCAAACCCTCCCAACACAATCAATACCCACGTCACTATGGATGGAAAAGACAGATATTGTTTTCTATTCAAGCAAAAAGAAAGCAGATTACAAATGACAAAAACAACGGCCATACGTCCCAAGCATAGTTTTTGATATGCCATTTCGCCGACAGGGATGTCATTTGGAGTAGAAAAAGCTACTACACACAAAATTGCCGCAACTCCTGTAATAGTTATTACAGTCGCCATATTCCCTTTTGTTATTTGCTTCAATTCCAACTTGACTTTCATTCCTTATTTGATTTTCTTCATAATCCTATCCCAACGAGGTTTCTCCGTAAATTTATCTTCCGAATACCAGACACGGGCAGCCTTACCTACAATATATTCTTCAGGCAACATTCCCCAATATCTTGAATCCTGTGAATTTGCCATATTATCACCGGAAACAAAATAATAGTTCTTTTTAAAGCGATATTGGGTAATCACACTGTCTCCCAATACTATTTGTCCGTCTTTTATACGTAGTTTCTTCTTCTGTTCCCAACCTATCAACTGCCTGTATAAAAGACAGTTCGTACGGTTCATCATTACAGTCTGACCTTTCTTGGGAATCGGCAAAGGTCCGAACTCACGGATATTCCATCCAATTTGTTTGTCATACGGAAATGTACCTACCACAATGCCATGCTGTTCCGGATGCTTCAGATTCGCCAGATATTGCTGGGCATCGCAGTTTCCCAACTGTTCGTCACAACCACGTACTTTATAAAATCCCCCACGAATCTCCAAGGTATCCCCCGGCAGGGCGACACACCGCTTTACATAATACTGCATCACGTCCATCCGGACACTATCCCAACGGTTCATCTGATAAGGGAAATTGAAAACCAGTATATCATTTCTCTTGAAACTCCCCCATCCGGGCATCCTGTGGATAGTGACATCCTCATTATCCAAAGCTGCAAACACATCGAACAGGCGAGCCCCCCCTTATCATCTTATTGACCAATATCCGGTCGCCATCCTTCAATGCCGGTTCCATAGAATCCGAAGGTATCCTGAATGAAGTAAAACAGAACAGTTGCATCAAGAACAGAACTACCACCATGCAGAATATGAAGAAAGCCAAATTCTCCAATATCGCCCGAATTCTCTTTATCTTGCTCATAAGCTCCCCTTTAGTTGAATCAATTTACGATAAGCCGCCAACCCTAACACACATTTCACACGTTCGTCATTTTCATCCAATAATCCGGTGAAAGGATATGTTTCTTTTTTCATCTTCTTTTGCAAATAATCCGCCCACATCCCCAATTGCTCCCAATGCATATCAGCGTAACTGAAGTCCTGTTCCGCCTCAACAACAGCAGTTGTCATCATCAGCATATTGGCAGCCGCCTCTACGGCACAGTCTTCCAATTTCACCTGTTTACCGGCAACAGGATACAAGCCTATATCATACGGCGGGTATTTCTTGCTCCAATGAATATCTTCACAGTACTCGAATATGGGATCCAACAAGCCTCTCATCCAGTCGGTACGATTAAAGAATAACAATACCGGAAAACTCTTATAAGCTTCCCTGACATTACCCAAAGTATCGCCCAAACAAAAAAGCTTATTATCAGAAAATGACATAAACCTATGAGAGGATACAAAATTACGGTAAGCAGGAAGCATTTGCTCCGCAAATCCCTTATCCCCTGCCCGAAATGCTTTGGAGTTCCACCGGTTATCCAGAAGATCACATTCTGCTTTAAGTTCCTTATATCTATTTCCTACGGATTTCATTGATTCTTTTACCTCCCTTGTCCCATCACTATTCCAAAGAGGAGACAGAACCTCGCCATCATATTGCAGCACCTGTCCTTCTTCATATCCGACAAGTAATACCCCACTATTCTTATCCTCTTCATTTCCCACGTACAGCTTTTGAGACAAGATGGCATGACCATCCATACATGAAAAGGTTGTTTCATCTGCTGCCATAGCCAGATACAAACTATCGGACTTCACAAAATGCCAACCCTGTTCAACCCAACTATTGACCTTACTCTTGCCGAACATCCATTCCATATCTACATCGAACAGGATTTTTATATTGTGTTGCTGTTTTCCTTCTGTGTGAGTCTGATAGGAAACAAAACCGACAGGCCATCCGGCCAAATCCCATTTTTCTGACAAGGAAGGGGAAACAAAATCAATCGAGAGTTCCACATCTCCGCATTGAAAAACGGTTCGGGTATGCATGGCTTGTACATCCATCAGTTTCAATGTGGCAGGTTCCGCATCACCATAATTCTTATTTTCTATATATAAGCCAAAATCCAGTAAAGCAGGACCTCCCGTATTACGACAGTATGCAGCCAGAACGTTATTGCCATTAACTATTTGATTCATACCTTCACCAGTTAAACGTTGACATTTCGGCCGGTTAGTAAATCCTTTCTCAAACAAATAGTTCCCATTGCAATAAAGCTTCACCTGATCATCACAGATATAGCGAATATAGACTTTTCGCCCCTCCAAAACCTCTTTTTGATCCACCTTCACATGCCTGCGGACATATATATTTTCAGCTCCCCATGCAGTGTAAACCGGGTATGCTCCTCTTAACGGTCCGAAGGCCCCTTTACCCTCATTCCACAAAGAATCATCGTATCCACATTGTTCCCATCCTTTGCCCGGAAAAAGATAAGAATATTTTGCCGACCACCCGAAACTGTCATTCGAAAGAGGAGCCAGAGGCAATATACGCAAGGAATCTCCCCCCAGAAAACGGTAAGCCTTGCCGTCCACTCGCAAAATGCCTGTTAACGGAAACTCTTTTCCTGACCTCAAACATGAATAACTCCTGTTGATTGTATCCCCTGTGACACTAATAGAAAAATCTGGAGAAAGCGCCAATAAGGTATGTTTGGAAGGAGCTATGCCGGAAAAAGGCAAAAGTTCCTTATCGGGATGACAGGAACATATTAGAAGAATAATACCCGAAAGCATCATCATTCTCCATGTCATGACAAGATTATGATATGTTCTTATTTCCATCGTTGATTCCCTTTTTCGTAAACAAAAATTCTCTCGTCCACTCCGCGTGTATAGTTGCGCAGAAACAAAAGCGCATTTTCCGGAATATTCCGGAATACCAATGAGTCGGAGGCTGACTTGATTTTCCCGCCAGACTTCCAATCCCGGTCACAATAAAATAGTTCATAGTCATCGCCCGGGCGGACAAAGTTATCCCTGTTGCGCGGGGTATAGACAATGCGGTCTATCCGGATTTTCCGACCCAAATCAAGCCCGGTCCAACCTCCAGTAGGTTCGGAATAATCAAAAGAAGTCCACGTTCTTCCATCAAAAGCATTGGTGTATTCATGTGTTCCGTCATGTTCCCAACATCCGGGAGTACCTATGATCTTTCCCGACAAAGCGGCAGTATCATTCTTCTCATAAAAAGCGATTTCCGACACATTACAATGAGCATTGGGAGGTCCCACATATCTAATATAACGATACTCTTTATCAGACCAGCTTTTTACTGTCGTATTCAGCCGATCAGGTCTGCTTTGTATAATAAACAATGTATCTTTTTCTCCAAAATCAGTTCGGTTACTTCCTTCAAAAACGCCTCCTATCATTCGATCTCTAAACCAATTCTCTCCATCTATATTAGTTTTAGCATACAGTACCACCTCCTTCTTCTCTTTTCCAACGGAATAAAAATAAGTTTCATTTGCTTCTCTATCCGTATAAAAAGGATCAGTTAAGAAATGCAACGCTCCGTCCTCATAAGTAGCAACCCTCAAAACGGCACCGTTACGAACATATCGGAAGGCCAGATGACCAGCGTCGTAGACGGTCCAGTCAACCGGAATCCAATGATCCCTATTGCTAGCACATAGATAAGCAATCTTACCATTCCTAACATTCCTGTATTGTTTCTCTAAAGGAATGACCAGTTCTTTTTGGTATGAATACGCATAATCATAAGTTGTGTCCTTAAACTTGGGAATACGCCAGAACGGATATACTTTCTCTCCATATTGTGCCATCTGCTCATGTAACTCTCTATTCACACTAAAAGTATATCTATATATCTTGGCAGATCCTCCCCACCGGTACAGATCACATTTGCGAACACGTATCAATTTTGTCATAAAGTCGGACATATATCCTTCTCCATCTTTATCCCAGACTATCACCCAGAAATGACCGGCATTTACATCACCACGTGCAGACAGATAATCTATTGCACAGGGAATGCCTAAAGCCCGAAAGAGGTAGATTTCAAAATCCGTCAATTCTCTGCAACTTCCTACTTGGTACTGCACAAATTCAGGTCCGACATGTCCGAAAGAAAAAGGGACTATAGAAGTATAAAGAGTCTGTTTATCCGGTAATCTAGCCATCAAATATTTAGCTACCACTACTGGATCTTCTTTGTCTAAGGTGTCGGATATACGCAGTGAATCCAGCAACGAATTATATTTCTCATAATATGTCTCGCGCCAATAGGTTAACGGTTCATCATCAATCCGGTAGGGCAACAGGTACTCACAAAATGTATCAAATGAAATATTCTTGCCCCAAGGTTGCTCCTGCCAAACTTTAAATGCCCAATCAATGTTATGACACAAATAAGCGGAATCTATTTCTAGGATATCGCGTTTCTTCACAGGTTCTTTCATAGGTCCAAATACTTTCTCGACCGAATCAGAGATTTGTTGCGGCGTTTTATTCTTACATACTTTTAACCACGCGTAGTAGGACTTATAATTCTCTAATTGTTCTCCATCGGAATAGGTATAAAAAGGCATATTTTCTATCAAAAAGCAGGCCGCTTTGTATTTTAAACTGTCAGCAGGATTCTTTTGGTAATGACAAAGTACCTTTTCCAACTCTTTCCGGTTGTTTTTAGCAGATAGCAGGGCAGCTTCGAGAGGAGTTATCATTTCCTCTCTGAATGCCATCTTGTCTATAATTTGCCAGCCCAGCCAGATAAACAGCACCAAAACTATAAGTTGGATATATCCGAAATACTTCATCAAGCCTTTTTTAAATATTCATTTTGCATTTCCACTAATTTTCAGATAGAATGGAGAGCCTTCTGCATTACAATGCACGGTTATTGTTTTATTAAAATGTTCAGGATGTTCTGCTTGATATTTCACTTTCAAAGTCAAACTCTTGCCGGGTTGAACAGGTTCTTTAGGATATTCAACTGTAGTACAGCCACAAGAAGTAATCACATTATCTACTGCTAATAATTCTTTTCCAATGTTGGTCAGAATAAACTCGCAAGACTTTTGTTTCTTCCAATCAAATGTTTCCCAATCCATATACTTTTTATCTATCATAATTTTTGTTTGCTTCCTTTCCTCCGACACCAAAGCCTGCTTCTTATCCAGAATTATCTTCATATATAATTCTTTTATTTTGGGATTATGCATTGGATTACCTATAGCCAAAACCTTATTATGTTCATCTAACAGAAATGTTTGTAGCATTGCATTAGAAGGAAAGCGATTCAATTTATAAAGAGAATTATTCCTATCTATGCAAACCGGAACATCAAAATTCTGACTACATAATAGCAGCAATAAATCTCTCATATCTTTAGGATGTATAAAAAATAGAAAAGAAACTTTGTTTTCAGATATCGAATCTATCTGCGTTATCCATTCCATCCACTGTGATAACCTCAAAGTACACCCGACGCATCCCACAGAATCTGTATAAACCAAGATTTTATATTTGTTCGTAGGTATTGAATTATATACAGAATCCTTACCCAACCGAGTAAAAATATAGCCATCATCAAATTTAATTTCTCTATTAATCCATTCCTCAACCACATTAGTGATTTCAACATTTGCCTTCTTTTGACATGAATGAAAACTCATTAATATAGCAAACAGAATCATATATAATATAACTTTAAGCATACTCCTCATTAATCATGATTATTGATAGAAAAACAATAAAAGAGAACAAAGTCTCAATACCATTCAAAGCCAAACTAAATCAATTCAATTCATTTCAGAAAAATCATATCTATGGTTAAATCATCAGTATCATTTTTCTCGTCTAGAATATTATCAACAAAAAAAGCGATACCACCATAGGTTGCATTCCAACTTGTAAAAGGACTATATCTACAATTCGATAATTTCATTTCACCGATTTTCTCCATATGCTCATCAAATAGCATCAAATATAAATCACGTTCATTTATAAGTTTTTCTACACCTTTCTTCTCATCGAAATCAACTTTGTCAGCATGTAAACGGGCATATATCTTATATTTGGGCAAATACATGACATCATAAAAATGGGGGTTTTCAAGCCAGTGTTTTTCCAAAGTGGCATAATCTCCCGTAGTCGTACATTTCTCTATTATATTAGAAGTATAGCGACTATCTGCCAATATGTATTTTCGTTCGTTTGTCCTCATGTTCAATGTATAAATAGAAGATTCGACGGGATAATTGTATACTATATTTTCACCTACAAAATTAACATTGGGAAAATTTATATATGCATATCCTTTACTCATATCCGGAATGATCTTGGATGGAGATAACCGATAAGTTGCCATCTTATCATCTTTATCCATGAAAATTTCTTTTACTATAAATGTATCAGAAGCTGTGTTTTTTACTAAAAACATTAGTGAATGGCGAGGGGAACTATAAAACAAATGGGAAGTGAACATTGCATAATTAGTATTTATTAATAATTGTTCTTGTTCCTCCAAATATTTCTTTAAATCAATGGTTCTTTTTATCGTTCCCGCACTATCAATCAAGAAAGCACGTTCTGACTCATCAGATATCCATACAGAATCTAACGATTGTACATATATTCCTGACAGACGAACAATAGCATCAGGACCATCCCCTGGTAATATAATCTGAGTTACTGATTTAGATTTCAGATTCATACAGTCTAAAGAATGTGATCGATAATTATAACCAATCAAGTAGTCCGTTGAATCAACGTGAACAGATGAAGACATATAATATGATTTTAGTTGCAAAATATCTTGTGGAGGAAATTTAATTTCCTCCACTTCTATTGTAACTCCATCATTATTATCATCCTCTTTCCCTGTTCTTTGTCCTGTGCATGATACCAAAGTCATACACAACATCAAAAAAAGGATTTTTAAAGATGACATAATAATCAACAATTAGTTAAATTTGCACATCGATTATCCCTATCATATACTGTAGAACCACACTCTGCACCTGCATGAGTAGGACATGGACGTAAATAGTAAGGACCACCAGTTTCTCCTCCCCATGCAAAAGCTTCTACATTAGCCAAAGCCAAATCTGACAATTTTGTTTCATTCTGTGATATATAAACATTGTATCCTGCTACTATTGCAACTATAGCTACAACTACCATACTTAATAATTTCCTTTTCATATTTAATTCTTTATATTAGTAAATAAACTTTCATTTTTTCTGTATCTATCCTTTCAACAGAATAGCAATAGTTTGCTACACTAAATTTTAGTCTTATGTTTGCATCGGAATAACCTCCTTTCTATTAGGGGTTAAGGAGCAGATGATGTTTAAGCAAATCCGACAAGATTGAACCAGTTCATCAGTCTGCTCCTTGTTTATTATGTTATTAACTAGCCATTCAACCAAAATCAAATTTTAGTATCGGTTGATCGCTATTTACATCCGTCGCCATGATCGTTTTAGTAGCTTCATCCACCCAAATTCCATATATATAATGGTCGAGTACATATTTGCATAACGGTTCTCCTTTCAAACTAAATACATAAATATATTTTCCTCCATCAGGAAGCTTTCCGCTTTGTCTCGCAATCTCCTTAAAAGGCGTTCCATGAGATACTACATAAATGGCACTATCTGTTACTTGTACATCACTAAATCCCATAATTCCCGTAGGTATACCATATCCATCTGATATTGTAAATTCAGGTTCACCATGCCCACCTATACGAACAACATAGGTACTATCTTTCAAATTATAAACCTCAAGGACCTCCCCCAACTGGGTAACTACCGCCAATATTCCATTGTTAGGATTGTAGTCTAGGAAACTCCTCCATGCTTGGGCTAACGCTGGACGAGCATTTTTCAATGCTTTTTCATCAATAGTCGGAATAACCCCTATCTTATCTATAAGCCTCCCATTACGGTTAACTCGACATAAACGATTTTCACCGGAATAGTCAGGAATAATAAACATTGTATCATTATATATAGCAAAATCAAGTGGTCGAAGTATATCTTCATCCAATGTTACCGTTTCGTCACGAAGCAGTGAATCACCGGATGAAGAAAAGTCTAACCTAGTTAATTCACTTTTATTGGCATCCAATGTCCAGACTCCACGATCCTGCAAACGAAAATTCTCCATTGATAACATTTCTGTAGGTGAATCACCACGCTTGCCAAAAGAAGATAAATACTGAAAACTAGGATATTGGAATAAGTGTCCATAATGATCAAGACCATGTAAATCCATTACAATAGCTTTATCTTCTTCAATTCGTATCCTAAATGGATAGCGTAACAGGGCTGTATCAAGCTCTATGACTTCTCCTTTTAGCTCTTTTTCTCGTGGAAATTCAGAATAAGCAAATACATTGTCCGCATATTCTTTATGTTTCTTACTACAAGAAATCAGAAATAAAAAGAAAAAAAACAGATACTTAATATCATTCCTCAAGGCTGTATCCTCCAAAGACATATTTAACTTTAGCATGAGCTATCGGACAATCTACAGATCCTGATCCCAAATATTTATACATATTTGTACCTTCACCCGCAGCTAAAGCCTCTATATTATAATTGAGTAATGTATTGAATGAAACGTGGTGATTAGCTGGACGTTTTACCGTTAAATACACCATTAGACATAAAAATAAGAAGAATACCAGTTTTCTCATATTGCTTTTTGTTATAAGATTAATATGTGAACAAAGGTAGTAAACTGGCAAAAAGAAGCTATAAAATGTGGCTGACCATTTCCGACCTACTATAAATTATAATCTAAAGAGATATTACAATTATCTAAAAATTGCCATTTCATCGAGGTTTATAGCTATTAAAAGAATTTTAGATTATAGAACCAATTGATACCCATCTACACATTTTTCTATATCAATAGAAGAATCTAACTCTTTTATGTTAGAACGCAAACGTGCTACCGCTTTATGAATTCGATCATTTGTAGCACTTCCATCAGACCACAAATTCTCACTAATATCACTATTTTTTAAAACATATCCTGTTTCTTCCATTCTAAGAAAAAGCTCCAATAGCTTACTAGGCTG
>ERZ772881.2644-NODE-2644-length-12451-cov-31.153759_pt1 | contig 12451 bp, 9 predicted proteins | sample MGYA00580581_ERZ772881 | MGnify/ENA primary metagenome ERZ772881 (study PRJEB29015, sample SAMEA2737668) | human gut metagenome | biome: human gut; feature: human-associated habitat; material: faeces | place: China | collected 2012 ...
AGTAGCCGATGTAGCCCTGAGCCCAACCGGCGCCAGCCATGTCGCTGAACTTGTTGTAGGTGGCGTACATGGAAGCCTTAGCATCCTTGACGTCCTGAGTGTACACGCGATAAACGATCGCGGACACCTCAGCGCGTAAAATTCGGTATCATCCGCATCGGATGGCCGTGACGGTTTTAAAAGAATTCCGTTGATTTCCACTTCATCGGCTGCCTCGATCAGAATATACGGTGTTCCGTCGATCGTACGGGTTTCGATGAGCTGGGCCTTTTCCGGGCTGACTTTGATGATAACATCCGGGGTGCGGATCTCGTAGTTCCGTGTACTGGCCACGTTCGAAGCAACGAAGCTTGCTTTCTCATCCGCAATGGATTCGTACTTCTCGTCGAACTCGTCAAGCTGTTCATTCGGTACGCCGCTGCTGGCGAGCAGACGTTTTACCTCGTGTTTATCGAGCACCACCGGTTCCGGATCGTCTTTCCGCTCTTCAATCATGGTATTTAAGTTCTCCTGAATGGTCATAACAGTAGAAAAATCACAGGCGGAATCGAGAGTTTCTTCTATAATAGACTGAAACGTTTCTTTCTGAGATTTCGCGGAAAGCGGCGCCTGACAGCCCAGAAAGTGGTCGAGAAAGTGCCGCTGCCGGGCGAGGACATGAGGTTGAGCAGGAAGGTGTGGTTGCGCTTGAGCTCTTCGCGCAGCAGATCTGCCTGCCGGTCGTTGTTTTCAAAAACGCTCTTTTTGATTTCGAGCACGCGGAATGCATCCATGATATTACCTCCAGAATTTCAGCGTGTTTTTCTATGCCAAAATTATAGCAGTCCCGCCGCGGATTTGCAACCTTTTTGCCGCAGAGCCGAAAAACTGTGCCGCCGCTCAGGGCTCGGCCGCCACGATGCGCCAGTGCCCGTCGGCGCACAGTGCGAAAACGACCGGCTCGTCTCCGCAGTAATTGTCCGCGCTGCCGTAAAGCTCCAGAGACGTCTGATAGCACTTGCCGCCGTACTGCGCGTCGAGCGTTTCATCGCGCGTGAGCGTCTCCTGCCGGTCAACCCGGTAGCGGACATAGCCCTTGCTGCCCTGCTGCCAGTAGAGCTTGCCATCGACCTCCTGCAGGCTGTCGCCAAAGTGGCGCTGCTCCATGAGCGCGTCGCTCAGGTACTGCTGCACATGGCGGCGCAGCTCACTCAGAGAGCCGTAGTTCGTCACCGGATACCATTCGCCGGCGCCGTCAAAGCCGCCCGGCAGCGGCGCGGAGCTGTCATACTCCACCCCGTAATTGCCGTTGACGAGCTCCTTGTAGCAGCGGACGATGTCGTCCACATCCGGAATGTCGCCGAGGGTCTGCGGCTCCGGGGCCTCGGTGGCCGCCGCGGTCTGGACCGGCGCGGTGGGCTTGGTGCCAGCCGTCTGCTTCTCGCTCCGGCCGCAGCCGCACAGGAGCGCAGAGAGCATGCAGACCGCCAGCAAACATGTGATCTGTCGTTTCATGCAGAAACCTCCCCAATTTGATTGCAAGCACAGTTTACCATATCTGGAGATGTATTACCAGCTTTTTTCCCCAACGGCCGCGCGGGGATTGCCAATGCGGGGCGGTTCGGGTATAATGGTTTGATATTGTGTGAAACGCCAACCAAGGAGGCGAGGATATGCCCCACCATTCCGGCGCCGAGCTGCCGGGCGCGCAGGCGCTGCGCCAGATGGCCGCGCAGAGCGACAGCCGCGGCCTGTTTTCCGACCGGGCGCCCGACCCGGCCTATGCCGGCCTGTTTCTGAACCGCGAGCTGAGCTGGCTCGCCTTTGACCGCCGCGTGCTGGCCGAGGCGGCCGACGAGACGCTGCCGGTCTACGAGCGGCTGAAGTTTCTGTCCATCTACTGCTCGAATCTCGATGAATTTTACATGGTGCGCGTCGGCGGGCTGCTCGACCGGGCGCTGCTGCAGCCGTGGCACACGGAGAACACCACGGGCCTGACGCCGCGCGAGCAGCTGCGCGCGATCTATGACGAGACGGCGCGGCAGCAAAAGGACTTTGAAGCGCTCTGGCGCAGGGTGACGGCGGCGCTGGCAAAGCAGCGCGTGGAGATCCTGGACTTCGACCGGCTCGACGAGGCGGACGAGGTGCTGCTGCGGCGGCGGTTTGACGCGCTGCGCCCGCTGCTGAGCCCGCAGGTGCTCGACGCGGAGCACCCGCTGCCGTTTCTGCGCAACCGCGAGCAGTACGTGCTCGTGCGCTTTGCGGGCAAGCGCGGCGGCGCGGGGCTGGTGCCGACGACGCAGCTGCCGAAGTTTTTTAAGCTCACGGTCGACGGCGTGCAGAAGCTCGCGCTCACGGCGCCGCTGGTGGCGCACTTTGCGCCCCTGCTCTTCGGCGAGCGGCGCGTGCGCGAGACGGCCATCGTGCGCGTGACGCGCAACGCCGACATCTCCGTGCGCGACATCATGGACGGGTGCGACGCCGACCTGCGCGCCGTGATGGAGCGGCTGCTGCGGCGGCGTCGCCGGCTCGAGCCGGTGCGCGCGCAGGTGCAGGGCCGCATCTCGGACGAGATGCGCGCGCTCGTGCGCGACCTGCTCGGTCTGCCGAAGCGGCAGCTGTTCGTGACGAGCGCGCCGACGGACCTGTCGTTCGTGCTCACGATGCCGGGGGAATTTGACCTCACGGGGCTGACGTACAATGAGGTACCGCCGGCCAAAAACGTGGCGCTGCAAAAGGGCGACTACTTTGCCTATCTCGCGCAGCACGACCTGCTGCTTGCGCTGCCGTACCAGAGCATCAACCCGTTTGTCGACCTGCTGTACGAGGCGGCGGACGACCCGGACGTCGTGTCGATCAAGATCACGCTCTACCGGCTTGCCGGCAGCAGCCGCATCGCGGCGGCGCTGGCCTACGCGGCCGAGCACGGCAAGCAGGTGCAGTGCCTGCTCGAGCTGCGCGCCCGCTTTGACGAGCAGAGCAACATCGACTATTCGCGCATGCTTGAGGACGCGGGGTGCGACATTCTCTACGGCCTGACGAAATACAAGGTGCACACGAAGCTGTGCCTCATCACGCGGCGGTGCCCCGGCGGCATCTGCTACTATACGCAGGTCGGCACCGGCAACTACAACGAGAAGACCGCCGAGCAGTACACCGACCTCATGCTCCTGACGAGCGACCCGGCCATCGGGCGCGACGCGGCGAAAACGTTCGACCGGCTCGCGCGCGGCGAGACCGTCGGCGAGACGGAGGCGCTCTGGCTCGCGCCGGAAGGGTACAAGCCGCAGCTGCTGGCACACATCGAGGTGCAGACGCGCCTCGGCCCCAAGGGCTACATCGGCATCAAGGTCAACTCCATGAACGACGCGGACGTCATGGCGCGGCTCGTGCGCGCGAGCGAGGCGGGCACGGAGGTGGAGCTGTTCGTGCGCGGCATCTGCTGCCTGCGGCCGGGCGTACCCGGGCGGACGGAGCACATCTCGGTGCGCAGCATCATCGGGCGGTATCTCGAGCATGAGCGCATTTTCGTCTTTGGCCGCGGGGAAGCGCAGGAGGTGTTCATCGGCTCGGGCGACCTGCTCGAGCGCAACACCATGCGCCGGATCGAGGCCTTCACCGCCGTGACCGACCCGAACGCGCGCGCCGAGGTGCTCGAGGTGCTCAGCGCCATGCGGCGCGACAACCGGCAGGCGTGGATCATGCAGCCGGACGGCAGCTATCTCCGTCCCGAGCCCGCGGGCGAGCCGTTCGTGAGCCAGACGTACCTGCACACGTACTTCGCCGGGCGCACCGTCACAAAATCCGCGCCCTCTGCCCCGCCCCGGCCGCAAAAAAAGCTGCCGTGGTGGCGGCGGCTGTGGATCTGGCTGTGGAACAACTGACGAAAAAACCGGAATTTGGTCTTGACAAGCGCGCAAAAGCGCGTATAATGTGCTTTACAATTTAACAGCCTTATCAAGAGTGGCGGAGGGACCGGCCCTGTGAAGCCCGACAACCTGCAGAGACCTGCAAGGTGCCAAATCCGGCGGTGCAAATCGAGAGATGAGGATCTTCGCCTTTTCCAAGCGCTCCGTCGGCTGTCGGGGCGCTTGTTTCTTTGCCCCGGCACAACAGAAAGCGAGGAATTTACCCAATGGCTCATCATCTTTTTACATCCGAATCCGTCACGGAGGGACATCCCGACAAGATCTGCGATCAGGTGTCCGACGCGATCCTCGACGCCATTCTGGCGCAGGACCCGAACGGCCGCGTCGCCTGCGAGTGCACGGTCACGACCGGCGTCGTGAACGTCATGGGCGAGATCACGACCGACTGCTACGTGGACATCCCGAAGGTCGTGCGCCAGACCGTGCGCGAGATCGGCTACGACCGCGCGAAGTACGGCTTTGACTGCGAGACCTGCGCCGTCATCACGAACATCGACGAGCAGAGCGCGGACATTGCCCTCGGCGTGGACCAGTCGCTCGAGAGCAAGGAGACCGGCGACAGCGCGCTCGACAACGGAGCGGGCGACCAGGGCATGATGTTCGGTTTCGCCTGCGACGAGACGCCGGAGCTCATGCCGCTGCCCATCTCGCTTGCCCACAAGCTGGCCAAGCGCCTGACCGCCGTGCGCAAGCAGGGTCTGGTGGACTATCTGCGGCCCGACGGCAAGACGCAGGTCACGGTCGAGTACGACGAGCAGAACCGCCCCGTGCGCGTGCACACCGTCGTGCTCAGCACGCAGCACGCGCCGGAAGTGGACATGGCCCAGCTGCGCGCGGACATGATCGAGCTCGTCATCCGTCCGACCATCCCGGCCGAACTGCTCGATGACGATACCCGCTACCTCATCAACCCCACCGGCCGCTTCGTCGTCGGCGGCCCGCAGGCGGACTCCGGCCTGACCGGCCGCAAGATCATCGTCGACACCTACGGCGGCAGCGCCCCGCACGGCGGCGGCGCGTTCTCCGGCAAGGACCCGACGAAGGTCGACCGCAGCGCCGCCTACGCCGCGCGCTACGTGGCCAAGAACATCGTGGCGGCAGGGCTTGCCCGCCGCTGCCTCGTGCAGCTTGCATATGCCATCGGCGTGGCCGAGCCCGTGAGCGTGCTCGTCGATACGCAGGGCACCGGCACCGTGCCGGACGCACAGATCGCCGCTGCCGTGCAGCAGGTGTTCGACCTGCGGCCAACGGCCATCATCCGTGACCTCGACCTGCGCCGCCCGATCTACCGGCAGCTTGCCGCCTACGGCCACATGGGCCGCGAGGAGCTCGGCGTCCGCTGGGAGGACACCGACCGCACCGACGCCCTGCGCGCCGCCGTCGCCGGGACGAACGTGTGATTCAAACCTCATGAAAAACCTCCGCAGCTTCGGCTGCGGAGGTTTTTCATGTTCATTCGAGAACCGGCGCAGCGGTGCTCTATGGGCATATGCTCAATAATACGAATGCCCCCAGGTGGTGGTCTCGTAATCTGCGAGGAAGTCGGCGTTCGCGCGCTCGGTCGGCGTGAGCGAATTGTTATCGAACGACGCGCCGGGCACCGTGCCGTGATACCAGCTCTGCGCCTCGAAATAGGCCGCGATCTGCGGCGTCTGGAAAATGCGGCCGTGGCGCGCAAAAATTTCATTGCGGGCAAGGCAGCACTGCTCCCACGTGAGGTCCGCCACGTCCGCCTGCGTGAGCCGGCGTGCAGCGCTCTCCGGCAGGATGTAGCTGCCGGCGGAAGGCGTCGGCGTGGGGCTCGGCGTCGGGGTGGGCGTGGGTGTCGGCGTCGGGGCAGCGGACGGCTCCGCCGTCGCCGTCACGGAAGGGGTCACGGCCGCGGCCGGATTCTTCGGCTTGGGCTTGACATTGAGCGCGATGAGCAGCACGATCAGCGCCACGCCGAGGGCGGCAAAGATCGCGATGAGCAGCGCCTTGCTGCGCGGCGCATCCTGAGCCTCCGGCGCGGGCTCGTAAGGCGCATCATCCTCCCAGCCGGGTACCGGCGGGTCGTCGGCCCATGAATCGTCCGGCGGCTCGGCTTCATCGTCCCAGTTATCGGCGGGAGCGCTGCCATCCTGCCAGCCGCCGGCAGCATTCTCCCCGCTCCAGTCGTTGGCGGGGGCGCGATCATCCTGCCAGCCATCAACCGGAGCCGTTTCGTCCTGCCAGCCGTCCGGCGGCGCCTGCTCGGCCCCGCAGTAGGGGCACCAGCGCGCATCGTCCGGGATGTCTCGTCCGCAGTAGGCACACTGCATTGGCTTCACCTGCCCTTTCACACACACAAATCGTTTTCCTCAAGATACCATATTTCCGGCCATACCGCAAGGATAAAAAATGTCCCCCGGTGTTCGCCGGGGGACAAAAGAAACGCTGTTAACCCGCGATGCGCTTGGCGCCCACGTAGTTTTTCAGGTAGTAGCTCGAGCTCAGGTCGCTGATGACGACGCAGCCTGCGCCGGAGCTGCTGTGGATGAACTGGCCGCTGCCGATGTAGATACCGACGTGGCCGATGCTGGAGCTGTTGCTCGCAAAGAACACCAGGTCGCCGAGCTGGAGGTTGGCCTTCTCGACATAGGTGCCGTTGTTGTTGTAGATGCTGCTGGCCACACGGCTCATGGAATAGCCGCAGAGCTTGTACACGTAGTTGACAAAACCGGAGCAGTCAAAGCCCGAGGGGCTCATGCCGCCGTAGACATACGGCGCGCCCATGTACTGCTTGGCCGTGGCAACGATCGTCTCGCCGATGGAGCTGGACGTGCTGCCGCCGGTATTGCCGCCGTCCGACTTCGTGGTGGTGACATAGGTGCTGTTGACATAGCCCTTGACACCGTTGATCGTGACGGCCGTCCAGTTGCCGCTCGTGCCGGTGATGGTCAGCGGCGTACCGTTGTTGTACGTGCCGAGGATGGAATAGTTCGTGCCGGCGCCGGAACGCAGACGCACGTCGTTGCCCTTGATGTAGCCGGTCTGGCTCGCAGAGCCGCCGCCGTTGTCGGGCTTCGTCGTGGTCATGTAGTCCTTGCAGACATAGCCGTCCTTGCCGCTGTAGCTGACCTTGTACCAGTTGCCGCTCTCGCCGGTGATGGTCATCTCGGTGCCGGTGTTGTACACGCCGAGGATGGAGCTGGTCGTGCTCGCACCCGAGCGCATGCGCACGCCGGTGCCCTTGATGTAGCCGGCCTTGCTGTCGGCCCCGCCGCCGGAGACGTAGTCCGAACGGATGTAGCCGCTCACGCCGCCGACGGTGACCTTCGACCAGCCGTTTTCCGTGCCGGTCACGGTCAGAGGCGTGCCGTTCTGGTAGGTACCGAGGATGGAGTAGTTCGTGCCCGGGCCGGAGCGCATGCGCACATCGCTGCCCTTGACCGAACCGTTGGAGCCGGCCGTGCTGCCGCCGTTGGACGTGACGCCCGAGAGCGAGACATAGTCCGAGTGGACATAGCCGGCGGTGCCGTTGTAGCTGACCTTGTACCAGGCACCGCTGACGCCGGTGACCGTCATGGTCGTGCCGGAGTTGTAGGTGCCGAGGATGGAGCTGCTCGTGCTCGCACCGGAGCGCATGCGCACGTAGCTGCCGTCGATCGTTCCGGTGCCGAAGCTGGCATCCATGTCATTGGCGCGTTTGAGGTAATCGGAAGATATGTAGCCGACGGTGCCGTTATAGACCACCGTGGCCCAGCCGCCGCTCGACTGCGAGGACACCACAACGTGGGTGCCCGCCGGGAGCGTGGAGATAATGCCGTAATTCGTTCCGGCGCCCGTTCGGAAGTTGACGGCCGTCGTCGTGGTCGCGCCGCCGGCACTCGCCGCGGAAGCCGAAACGGCCAGCGTGAGCGCGAAGAGCGCGGAAACAACGGCTGTTTTCAGAAATCGTTTCGCCATAGAATCATCCTTTGCTTAGTTATTTGCGAGCGCGCGGTCCAGCCACACAGCCGCCACGTCCATGGCGTTGTACAGGCCGTCCTTTTCTGTCTTTTTAACCACACGGTCGCGGGATTTCAGATCCGGGTCGGTGAGCTGGAGCTGCACGGAGACCCGCGTCGCCACGTCAAGGTCTTTGACCTTTTGCGTGTCGAGGATCTGCATCATAATGATGTACTTGTCAGCCATGCTGCCGTAATAGAGCAGGTTGTCTTTCCGGCGCAGCGGATGGCCTTTGTAGCACAGTTCGGTCGATTTTGCTGCCAATGAGATACACCTCCGATACCACTGTCTTCAAATTGTAACACATTTCAATCTTTTTGTCAACACCTCGTGCCCCGCGCTGTCGTTTCGGCGCGGGGACACGCGATGGGGCAAGCATTTGCGCGCGGCTCAGCCGGCGTCCGCATCGTCGCCGGTGCCCTGCGACTGGCCGGAGAAATTGCCGAAAATGCCGGTCGGCGCGCCGATGGTCGGCGTCGGGAAGCTCTTGGTCGGCAGGTCCTTATGGATCGGGTCCATGACGAGCTTCCAGATCTGGGCGGCGGGGTTGCCGGAGAAGTTCATATACTCGGGCATATCGTAGCCGGTCCAGACGGCGGCCACATAGTACGGCGTGAAGCCGACGAACCAGCGGTCGCAGTTATTGGTGGTCGTACCGGTCTTGCCGCCGACGGGCATACCGGTCAGGCGGGCCTCGCCGCCGGTGCCGCTGTTGACGGCGTTGCAGAGCATATCGGCCATGTTCCACGCGGTGTTGGCCTTGAAGGCCACGATCGTGCGCGCGGGATTTTCGAGCACGACCTCGCCGCTGGAATCCTTGACGTAGGAATACGTGCGGCCGTAGGTGAACACGCCGTCATTGACGAAGGCGGAGTACGCCTGCGTCATCTCGCGGACGGTGATGCCGTGGGTGAGCTGGCCGAGGGCGAGCGGCGCATAGTCGCAGTCGGACTCGGCAAGGCTCGTGACACCGAGCTTGTCCTTGAGGAACTCATACGACGCGCGCGGCGTGAGCTTGTCGAGGATCTGCGCGGAGACGGTGTTGAGCGAGCGCTGCAGCGCCTCGCGGATGGTGACGACGCCGTAGTTGCCGCCGCCGGAGTTTTTCGGATACCAGCTCGTACCGGTCAGCTTGATGTCCGGCGCGTCATTGACCTGCGTGTACTGCGTGATGAGGCCGAGCTCCATGGCCGGGCCGTAGGTCGCGATCGGCTTGAGCGACGATCCGGGCGGGCGCTTGGACTGCGTGGCCCGGTTCGTGCCGAAGTTGATGGTCTTTTTGCCGGTGCCGCCGGACAGGCCCTTGATCTCGCCGGTGTAGGGATCCATGACGGCGATGGCGGACTCGAACTGCTGGCCGGAGGCCGACGGGCGCTGCGGCATATTGTCGAGGTCGGTATAGACGTCGTCGATCGCCTGCTGGATGCTGGGATCGTAGCAGGAATAGACCTGATAGCCGCCGGAATAGAGCAGCGTGCGCGCCGTGTCGCGGCTGACGCCCTTCTGCTCGACGAGGTCGTTGAGCACGTCGTTGATGACGGCCTCGGCATAGTAGCTGTAGATGGTCTGGGTGGCATCGTCGGACTCGCTGCGCACGAACACGAGCTCCTGCGCCACAGCCTCGTCGTACTGCTCCTTCGAGATGTAGCCCTGCTCGTACATCTGCTTGAGGATGGTCTCCTGCCGGGTCTTGTTGTTCTCGCGGCTGATGAAGGGATCGTATTTCGAGGGGTTGTTCGTGATGCCGATGATGCTCGCGCACTCGGCGAGCGTGAGGTCCTTCGGTTCCTTGCCGAAATAGGTCTCGGCGGCGGTATAGACGCCGTTGCAGCCCTCGCCGAAGTAGACGATGTTCAGGTACCACTCCATGATCTCTTCCTTATCATAGGACTTCTCAAACTCGAGCGCCTGGAAGATCTCGAGCAGCTTGCGCTGCACGGTGATGTCGTCCTGCTTGGTGAGGTTTTTAATGAGCTGCTGCGTGATGGTCGAGCCGCCGAAGTCGTTTTTCATCGACAGGAACATGTTGATGAACGCGCCCGTCGTGCGGTACCAGTCGACGCCCTTGTGCTTATAAAAGCGCTTGTCCTCAATGGCGACGGCCGCGTGCTCCATGTCCTTGGGGATGTCGGCATAATCGACCCAGACGCGGTTTTCCGTGCTCGAGAGGTTCGTGAGGTTCTGCCAGTTGCCGTCAGAATCTTCATACAGGATCGAGCTTGAGAGCGAGACCGTAAAGTCCGAGAGCTGCACGTCGAGGTCCGTGGACAGGCAGTTTTTCACATAGTACGCGAAGATGCACAAAAACAGCAGCCCCGTGACGAGCACGATCAGCAAGATCGTGCCGAGCACGCGCAGGATGGCGCCTGCAACGCTCACGGTCGCATCCGCGGCCTGAGCCGCGCGCGGGGCAGATGATGATTTCGGTCGTTTTGCCATAGGCAGTGACGCACCTCCCTGATAATACACGTTAGCGGGTCAAAAACCCGGTCGATATTCAGCGCATAAAAACGGTTAAATGATATTATAACACACTCTGTCAACCGGGGATAGTCTTTCGCGCGTTTTTGTCCGGCGGGTATAAAATGTGCGCGCAATGGACAAACTTTCCGGTGAAAGGAGCGAGGCATATGAAACGAACGCTGGCACTGACGGTCGTGACGGCGCTGTGCGCCGTATCGCCGTTTGTCGCGGGAGCGGCGATGTCCTCCCTGCAGCAGCCGGGCGCGGACGCACCGGCCACGTCCTACGACGGTGCGCAGGCGGAATATATCCTGCGGGATTACGAGGGCTATGTGAGCGTGTTCGCCTCCGATGCCGACCGCAAACCCCTGCAGGTGACCGGCATCGAGGTCGCCGGACTGCGCCGCGCCGACCAGGAGCTGCTGCGCGGCGGCATCACCGTCGGCAGTCAGGAGCAACTTTTGCTGCTGCTGGAGGATCTGGGGTCGTAAAAGGACTTGATTTTACACGCCGGATGGGGTACACTGAAACCAGAACACGATCACGACTGGAGGACACCCCGATGAGTGAAGCATTCGGCAGCGATTATCTGACGATCGAGGACGAGGAAGGCAACGAGTTCGAGCTGGAAATTCTCAATGAGTTTGAGCTCGACGGTCAGGACTATCTCGCGGCGCTCCCCGCCGACATGGATGAGGACGACCCCGATTTCGGCATCATCCTGCTCAAGATCATGGAGGAAAACGGTGAGGAGCTCTTCGGCTCCATCGACGATGACGACGAGCTGGACAAGGTGTACAATTACTATATGCAGGAGATCTTCGCCGACGAGGACGAGGATTCTGACGACGGCGCGGAGGAATAAGTTCCCGCGCGGCGCATAGCATGGGAATAAGTCCTGCTGTGTGCGTGGAGCACGATCGGGTGCTCGGAGCCCATTTAAACCCACATCTCTGATAAGGGATGCCAGAACTTCCGCTGCGGATTGCAGGCCTCCCGGCCGGCTGAAAGATGCCGGTTGGACGTTGGAAGCAGAGAAACAGCAGAGAGGCGACCCACCTGCCTTCTTGTGCAGGTTGTAACTGGGCTCACACGGCATTGGCGGGCTGGCCGGCAGCGAAAGCTGCCGGCTTTTTTCTTGCCCAAAAGGGCAAGAAAAAGCCGGATTGCATCCGAGGCGGGCCTTGCGACCGTCCGCGCCCCAAGCCTCCGCCTTGAGGAGAAGGTGCCGAGCGCAGCGAGGCGGATGAGGTGGAAATGTCCCGGTTTCCTCCAGCGCTGCCGGTGATGCTCAGGTCGTCTGACACAGACACCTCATCCGTCACGGCGTGGCCGCCGTGCCACCTTCCCCTCAAGGGGAAGGCAACGCCAACCGGTGGTGCGCCGCGCCTCAAGCCTTCTCCTTGAGGAGAAGGCAACGCCGGGCAGCGGCCGGAAAAAGCGGCACAGCGCATTGACAACCCCCGCCGCCGGGCTTATCATAACCCCGGCGGCACGCGCAGCGTGCCGAATTTTGTCCGAACGAAAGGAAATCCGCCATGCTCCGCTTCCAGAATGATTACTCCGAGGGCGCCCACCCGAACGTGCTGCGCGCCCTGTGCGACACCAACCTCTGCGTCACCGCAGGCTACGGGCTCGACGACGACTGCCGCCGCGCAGCCGACGCCATCCGCGCCCGCTTCGCCTGCCCGGATGCCGACGTGCACTTTCTCGTCGGCGGCACGCAGACGAACCAGCTCGCCGCGTCCGCCTTCCTGCGCCCGTGGGAGGCCATGGTCGCGGCCGACACCGGCCACATCAACGTGCACGAGACCGGCGCCATCGAGGCCACCGGCCACAAGGTGATCGCCATGCCCGGCACGGACGGCAAGCTCACGCCCGCCGCCATCGCGGACGCCGCCGCGCAGCACTGCGCCGCGCCGGGCGTGTACGACGAGCACATGGTGCTGCCGCGCATGGCATACATATCCGACGCGACGGAGCTCGGCACCGTCTACACGAAAGCGGAGCTGACCGCCCTGCGCGCGGCGTGCGATGCGCACGGGATGTACCTCTATCTCGACGGCGCGCGGCTGGCGCAGGCGCTCACGGCCGCGGGCAATGACCTGCAG
>ERZ772881.2652-NODE-2652-length-12420-cov-3.548726_pt1 | contig 12420 bp, 10 predicted proteins | sample MGYA00580581_ERZ772881 | MGnify/ENA primary metagenome ERZ772881 (study PRJEB29015, sample SAMEA2737668) | human gut metagenome | biome: human gut; feature: human-associated habitat; material: faeces | place: China | collected 2012 ...
AGATTTTAGAAATGGAACAACATTTGAAATGGATGGAAATGTATTCAGAGTAGTAGAATTTCAACATGTAAAACCAGGAAAGGGATCAGCATTCGTAAGAACAAAATTAAAAAATGTAATATCAGGAGCAGTTATAGAAAAAACATTTAACCCATCAGAAAAATATCCAGCAGCTCAAATAGAGAAAAAAGAAATGCAATATTTATACAATGATGAAGATTTATACTACTTCATGGATAATGATACATATGAGCAAATACCTTTAAACAAAGAACAAATAGGAGATGCATTAAAATTCATAAAGGAAAACATGAGTGTAACAATGCTTTCATATAAAGGAAGCGTATTTGCAGTAGAACCACCAATGTTTGTTGAGTTAGAAGTTAAATATACAGAACCAGGATTTGCTGGAAACACAACAACAACATCTGGAAAACCTGCAACATTAGAAAATGGATATGAACTTACAGTTCCAATGTTTGTTAACATCGGTGATGTTATAAAAATAGACACAAGAACTGGAGAATACATGGAAAGAGTTTAATTTTGGTTGAACTCAAAACATTAAAAATTTAAATTAGTATAAAAATATTAATTTAAAGGAAGGATAAATTATATGGCAGAATTTAGTGAAAAATATTCTAAAATAATAAAGGATATAGAAAAAAGTATCTCTGATGAGAAAGAAAGAGAAATCGTTTTGCAAAAAGTTTCTGAACTTTCATTCATGTATATGGATGTAATTGATAGAATTTCAAATGTTAATTCAGAGAGAATGGACAATATTGAAAAATATCAAGATAAATTAGACGAAAAAATAGGCAAAATAAAAGAAACAGTGGACTTAATAAAAAAAGATATTTATGAAGATGAAGACTATGATTTTGAAATAGTTTGCCCATATTGCAATCATGAATTTGTTGCAGACATAGAAGATGAATTAAAAGAAGAAATCGAATGCCCAGAATGTCATAATAAAATAGAACTAGACTGGGATGGAGAAGACGATGATTGCTGTTCAGGTGGATGCTGTGGATGCGGACATCATGACGAATGTGGTAGTGATGAAGAAGATAGCGATACTGACAGTGAAGAAAAAGACAATAATGATGATGACATGTAATTTAAATTTTATAAAATTAAAAGGCGGAGATTATACTTCGTCTTTTATATTTATTATTTTTTCTCTATAGAATGCTTTTGAATTGGTTATCCAATTTCATTGATGTATGTTATGGACGGAGAAGACTTCGATAAGGATAAAAAAGAGTTTGACTTGATAGTTGTCTTGCTTTTCCAAAACATAAAAATTTTGGTTATGTTTATTTATCTATTGAAGAATGTCAAATTTATGATATAATTTCTGAAAATTATATTTTTAATTCGATTATTATTGATGTAGACGATGCGAGTAAATTATGCGAAACTAAAGCAGATATTGAAAACAAGATGGAGTCAACGATTGCAGTAAATTATATGGTTAGTAGTTTGAAGGCAAATGAATAGCGTTGAAAAATAATTATAATTTTGGTTACGTCAAATTTCATTTACAACGCGGTTACATATAGCGAGTATGTGCCCTTGCCCTGTAAATTCATTCTTGCTTGCCAAAATTTAATTTTTTTTCAACTTAAAATATGCTAATAATCTATATATAATCGAAAATTAAATGGAAAACAAGAAGGAATAATAATGGGAAATATTGTATTATTAGATGATTTAACGATTAACCAAATAGCTGCGGGCGAAGTAATTGAACGCCCTATGAACGTTGTAAAAGAGCTGGTGGAAAACTCTATTGATGCTGGTGCCACAAAGGTGGTTGTAACAATAAAAGCTGGTGGTAAAACACTTATACAAGTTACAGACAATGGTTCTGGAATAGACATAAATAATATGGATATAGCACTAGAGAGGCACGCAACGAGTAAGATTTCTAAAATAGAAGATCTAGAAAATACATACAGCTTTGGGTTTAGAGGCGAGGCTCTTGCAAGTATATCATCAATTTCAGAACTTACTATGATATCAAAAACAGCTGATGAAATGGTGGGCTACAAGTTATTTTCAAGAGGTGGGAATATACTAGAAAAGGACGAAATTGGAACATCAACAGGAACTACTATTAAAGTTGAAAAATTATTTTATAATACTCCAGTTAGATACAAATTTTTAAAAAATGATGCCACAGAGTTTAGATATATAAAGGAATTCTTGCAAAAAGTAGCATTAGCCGAACCAGATAAATCGATAGAGCTAATAAATAATGGCAAACAAATACTTAAAACATCTGGTAATGGTGAAATTAAACCTGTAATTTACAATATTTATGGAAAAGAAATTGCAGATAACTTGATAGATATAGACTATACATATGATGACATAATTGTTAAAGGTGTTATTGGTAAGCCAGTAATTTCAAGGTCTAATAGAAGTAATCAATTATTTTTTGTAAATAATAGATTTGTTAAGGACAAGGCTTTATCTGGTGCTGCAGAACAAGCTTTTAAAGGATTTGTTACAATTGGAAAGCATGGATTTTTAGTATTAAATATTGATATGGATCCTAGAAAGGTTGATGTGAATGTTCACCCTGCTAAATTAGAAGTTAGATTCCAAGAAGAAACAAAAATATTTAAGGCCATATATCATGCAATTAGAGAAGGATTATTAAAAGGAGGCTTAGTTGCAGATACAGAAAGCATAGATAAGATTGATGAAGAAAAAACAAAGTATAGCACAGAAAATATAAATTTAAATCCTAAAATTGAAAACACGGGAAGTTCAATATTTAGAGACATGGCTGCAAAAAGTGCATTTAATAATTCATTTACACAAGATGTGAAACAACTAAATACATTAGCAACCGATTTAAAGGCAACAACTTCAACTGAAAATACTTCTTCTTCACCAAGCACAGCATGGCAAAAAAATGATGAAAGTAATGATGAGAAAGAAAAAAAAAGTGAGCAGACCTTTGAAGATGTTATGGCTAAACTAAATAGAATGCAAAACGTAATATCTGCCGTAAAAGAAGATGGAGAAAAATATGATAGCGAAGTAGCTGATACACAAAATGATGAAAAAATAGAGAGTAAAACTAATCAATACAATGAAGAGAGCTCACAAGAACTAACTAACGTAGAAAATAAGCAACAAGAAGATGGCACAACGACTAATGAAGTAGCAACAATTGATAATAGCTTTCAAACTAGTACTACTGAACTTCCTCAAATTGAGAACCAACCATCTCAAAGCTACAATGTAAATGATTCTAAATTTATGGAGATGTATGAGAAAACATTTGGAATATCTGTAAAAAAAGAAGAAAATGAAGAAGATAAAATAGATGTATCTCAAGAATTTAAACCAATGACTGCGGAAGATAATGTATCTGTATTTGAAGGAGAGTCTAGCTATGCTACGAAACCAGTATATAAATATATAGGAATTGCTTTTAATACATACATAATTATAGAAATGAAATCAGATTTATACATAATAGATCAGCACGCAGCACATGAGAGAATTATGTATGAAAAAATAAGACAAAACTATTACAATAATGACACAAAAGATTCGCAATTAATGTTGCTACCAGATATTATAACATTAACACACAAAGAAATGGGAATATATAGAGATAACAAAGAACTATTCCAAAGAGCAGGATTTATGGTAGAGGAGTTTGGAGAAAATACAGTCAAACTAAGTGGTGTTCCAGATGTACTGTTAGACCTAGAAACTAAGGAATTGTTCTTAGAAACATTAGACGAAATAAATACAGTTGCAAGAACTGCAAAACAAGAAATTGAAGAAAAATTTATTGCAACAGTTGCATGTAAGGCGGCAGTAAAAGCCCACATGGTATTGGAAAGACAAGAAGTAATTCAATTACTAGATAAACTATTACAATTACCAAATCCATTTACATGTCCACATGGTAGACCAACTGCAATAAAGATGACTAGAAATGACATTGAAAAGAAATTTTCAAGAAGATAAAAGAAAGGTGAAAAAATGGATAATTTATTTATATTATTATTTATACTAGTTGCAAATATAGTATCAATACTTTTAATATATCATTCATTTGATAAAAATATAGAAAAGACAAAAAGACTTTTATATACCATGATTGCAATGGGAGTTGTATACATAATTGTGCTAATAGTATATTTCTTTAGCTCTATAGGAATAGATAAAAGGATTGCAACACAGGCAAAACAAACGATTGTGTTTACATTTGTTCCAGTAAATTCAATAATATTAATTCCTTTCATGATAAGGTCGTTTAATAAAAGAAAGGATAGAGAAATAACAGGAGAGCAATTAAATAAAAGAGCGGTTGTAATTTTTATAATAGCTGTGGTTATTGTTGTTAGCGAATTTTTCTATTTTAGAAATATAGAAAAAGGAATAGGAAGAATAATAGAACAACAAGAAGCGGCTAGTAATACAGCAAATTCTACTACTGAAAACTCAACTGTAGAAAATAAAGTTTCTAACAATGCAGTAGTCGAAAATTTAATTTCGAATACAGAAAACCAAGTTGCAAATGATATAATTAGTAAAAATACGACTATAAAATAATTTATAAGGAAGAAAAGTTATGCAGAAAGTTATTGTTATTTGTGGCCCTACTGCGAGCGGAAAAACGGCTCTTTCGATTGAACTTGCTAAAAAAATTGGAGGAGAAGTTGTGTCTGCGGACTCTATGCAGATTTATGATGAAATGAGTATTGGAACTGCTAAGCCAGATGCAGAGGAGATGCAGGGGATTAAGCACTATTTGGTTGGAAATATTGAGCCAACTAGAAGATATAGTGTATCTGATTATAAAAGTGATGCTATTAAGGCATTGGAAGAAATAATTGAAAAAAACAAAACTCCAATAGTCGTTGGGGGAACAGGACTGTATGTTAATTCTTTAATATATGGAATCGATTATCCAGAAGTTGAAACTGATTTAGAATACAGAAAAGAACTAGAGAAATTAGCAGAACAAAAGGGACTCGGATATTTATATGAAGAAGCAAAAAAGATTGACCCAGAAGCGGTAAAGAATATTAGTGTAAATGATAAAAAAAGAATAATAAGAATATTGGAAATATATAAAGAAACAGGAAAAACAAAGACTCAGCTAGAAATTGAATCTAGAAAAAATGGAGTTCCATATGATTATAGAGTGTTTGCTATAAATATGCCTAGAGAAATTTTATATGATAGAATTAATAGAAGAGTAGATATAATGCTTGAAAAAGGGCTAATAGAAGAAGTTAAGCAATTGTATAAAAAGTATGGAGATGAGCTTCGTACATCTGTACAAGGAATAGGTTACAAAGAAGTAATAGATTATTTGAATGGAATGTACTCTAAAGAAGAAATGATTGAAAAAATAAAGATGGAAACACGTAGATATGCTAAAAGACAATTAACGTGGTTTAGAAAAATACCAAATATAATTTGGATTGATGGCTTGGGAAATGTTCAAGATAATGTTAATCTTATTTTGCAAGAAGCAGAGCTAAACGAAAACTAAATTAATTTAGTAGGTTTTGAATAACACAAATTCTATGTAGAATTTAATAGAAAGGTGATAAACTTTGGAGAAAAAAATTAGAAAAGGAAGAGTATTTGCGGTAGTTTTAATACTTGCACTTGTATTTATATACGCGGTATATTTGGTTGCTAAACTTGTACAAAATCCTACAAATACCTTCATGGTTACAAATGGAAAAATATCACAAGAGGAAAGTGATATTGGGTACATTATAAGAGAGGAAACTGTTGTAAAAGGACAAAATTATAAAAATGGAATGGTAAAAATAAAAAACGAAGGTGAAAAAGTAGCAAAAGGAGATTCTGTTTTTAGATATTATTCATCTGGAGAAGAAGAATTAAAAAATAAGATTGCTGAATTAGATGTAGAAATACAATCTCTAATGCAAAATGAAAAAAGCAGTTTTCCAAGTGATGTAAAGTTATTAGAAAGCCAAATTGAGAAGGAACTTGATTCTATTTATGGAGTAAATAATGCTCAGAAAATTCAAGAATATAAGAAAAATATAAACTCATACATAACAAAGAAAGCTAAAATATCTAGCCCATCTAATTCTCGTTTGAAAGAATTACTAAGCCAAAGAGAAGAATATGAAAATAGATTAACATCAGATTCTGAAAATGTAAATGCACCCGAGAGTGGAATTGTTTCTTATAGAGTAGATGGATTAGAGAGTGTTTTAACAACAGAGGACTTTACTAAATTTAATAAAAACTTTTTACAAGACTTGAAATTAAAGACTGGACAAACTGTTGCAAGTAGTGAAGAAGTTGGAAAAATAATAAATAATTATCAATGTTATATTGTTTTTAATTCTAACACAAATGAGGCAAAAAGCTCGAAAGTGGGAGATACAATTAAAATAAGAGTGCAAAATTCTGATACTGTAAAAGCTAGTGTGGAAAATATTATAAATGAAGATGATGAGTCTAAAACAATTACTGTAAAAATTGCAAATGATGTTGAAAAACTAATTGCATATAGAAAAATATCTTTTGATATAATTTGGTGGGATGCAGAAGGCTTTAGAATTCCAAATGAAGCAATAAAAGAAGAAAATGGCTTATCATATGTTGTAAGAAATAGAAATGGTTATTACAATAAAATGCTAGTGAAAATATTAAAACAAAATGACGAATATTGTATAGTTAGACAGTATAAAACAGAAGAATTAGAAGAACTTGGATTTACTAGTTCACAAATATATAGCATGAGAAATATAGCGCTTTATGATGAAATTGTACTAAACCCGACTGATGAACAAATGTTACAATAATGTTACAGAATATTAAATTAAAATTACAATATTAAAAATACTATTGACAATAAAGCTAAAAAGATAGATACTATAGCTAGTAATTTTTACAAAGGACGATGAAATTTTAGGAGGTTTATAATGTCAGGAGCTATAATGAATAAAATCTGGGGAGCATTTGGAATGGATGCAAATGAAGAAGAGGAAGAAGATTACGTAGAAAATAACGAAGAGATGGAAGAAGAAGAGGAAAATAATAAAGAAAATAAATTATGGGGAAGACGTAACAACAAAGTTGTAGCAATGCCTCAACCTCAACAAGTGAAAATGGTTATATCACAACCAACAACATTTGATCAAGCAGAAGATATATGTGATTTACTAAAAGAAAAACAATCTGTAATAGTAAATCTTGAATATGTAAATAAAGATGTTGCAAGAAGAATAATTGATGTAGTAAGTGGAGCTGTTCATGCTTTAGACGGACACATTCAAAAAGTATCTAATTCTATATTCTTAATTGCACCATACAATTACGAAATAACAAATGAAATGGCAAGAGAAGAAATTAAAAACAAATTATCTGTTTCTTGGTTAAAAAATGCAGGCAATAATTAGACTAAATGTAATTGGGAGGAAGCAAAAATGATTACACCTTTAGAAATTGAAAACAAGAAATTTTCAAAACAAATGATGAATGGATATAGTGTAGAAGAAGTTGATGATTTCTTGGATGAATTAACAGCATGCTACGAAAAATTATACAAAGAGAGTAACGAAAATCAAGATAAAATAGCAGAATTAAACGGAAAACTTGAACATTATAAACAAATAGAAGGTACATTAAACAATACACTTATAATGGCTCAATCTACAGCTGAAGATATAAAAAATGTTGCAAAACAACAAGCTGACCAAATAATAAAAGATGCTGAATCTGATGCAAAACAATCATTAGCTTCATTAGAACAACAAATATTATTAAAGAAAAAAGATTTTGAAGATTTACAAAAACAATTTGACGTATACAAAGCAAAAATGGAGTCTTTATTAATATCACAACTGGAATTAATAAAAGACATAAACAAAGAACAAGATAACTAAAACAAGACATAAAAAGAACGAAAGCAAAAGGTTTGGAAAATTTCCGAATTTTTTGCTTTACTTTTTATCAAAAATGTTACAGCACTATTAAATGTATGTTACAATTGCATTATAAATATTGACATCTATGAAAAATTAGATAAAATATATGTATAAAGTTACCATTTAATATCTGTTAATATGCAAAATAATGCTGTTGGAGGATACATACATGAGAGTAATAAGTGGAAGTGCTAGAGGCACTGTATTACATTCTATTGAAGACATAAGCACAAGACCAACATTAGACAGGGTTAAAGAGTCACTTTTTAATATAATTCAAAATGATATAGAGGATACTACTGTATTAGATTTATTTGCTGGAAGTGGAGCAATTGGAATAGAATTTCTTAGTAGAAGAGCAAAACAGGTTTATTTCTGTGATAAATCAAGTAAAGCTGTTGCTATGATTGAGAAAAATCTAGAAAAAACAAAACTAAAAGAAAAAGCAATAGTATATAACAAAGATTATATAGATTGCATTAATACAGTTAAAAATATCAAATTCGATATTATATTTTTAGATCCACCATACAAGGAAGAATTTGCACTTGATGCTATAGAAAAAATAAGTAATTTACAATTATTAAAAGATGATGGAATAATTATAATTGAAACAGATGAACCAGAAAGAGATATAAATAGAATAAATAATATGAATATTAATTACAAAATATACGATTTAAGAAAGTATGGAAGAGTATCATTAATATTTCTTAAATGAAAGGGGAAAACATGGAGATATTTACCTTGTTAGAAACAATTGAAGATATGCTAGAAAATAGTAAGGAAGTGCCTTTTACCCACAAAGCTATTATAGACAAAGAAGAAGTGTTAGACATAATAAAAGAAATTAGATTAAAATTACCAGAGGAATTGAAACAAGCAAAGGTAATTAAAGAAGAGCATGACAGAATAATAAGCAAAGCCAATGAAGAAGCTAGTGAAATAGTAAAAGAAGCCGAAAACAGAATAATTTCGATGATAGATGAACATGAAATTACTAGAAAAGCATATGAGCAAAAAAATAAGATAATTGAAAATGCTAACGATATGGCTAGAGAAATTTCTAATGGAACAAAGGCATATGCTGATAACATTTTGGCTGGCGTACAAGTTACACTAGAAGATGCTTTAAGAGTAATAGAAAATAATAGAAAAGAAGTAAAATAGTGCGATTTGACCAATATAAATTCCAAAGTTTATATTGGTTAATTTTGTATTGAAGAAAATTTGTTTGGCAAATGCTAAAAAAATATGGAAATTTAATAATTAATATGATAGAATATCTAAGTATAAAAAATACTTTAAGAAAAGTAGGCAAAGGGAGGAACATATGGCAAAGAGAGGAAGAAAAAAGAAGAAGCAACAAGTTAATATAAATGTAGTTGTGGCTGTAATGATAATAGCAAGCATATTGTTAGCAGTTTTAATATATACAAATTCAGGATTTATAGGAGAACACTTGAGTCCATTTTTAGGTGGAATAATGGGATATATAAAATATTTCTTGCCAGTTGGGGTTTTTATATTGGCAATATATATTGCATACCAAGGAGAAACCTCGTGGTCTAAAAAAATAGCCCAGTTTTCCGCATTATTGTTGTGCATAGCAGTAATTTTTAATGTTTACGAAATATATCAAGGAAATGTTGTAATAGAAAACAGAAGCATGGAAAATGTTATGAAACAATTCTTTGAACTTGGTGCTAATGGCGCTGGAGGTGGTGCTATTGGGGCTATTGTTACAATTCCACTTATAAATCTATTTGAAAAAGTAGGAACCATAATAATTGCGTCAGGAGGAATAATTGCACTTACTGTATCTATGTTTGGAATAGATTTAGTAAATAGAATATCAGATTTTATAGATGGTACAGAAGAGAGAAAGAGCGCTAAAAAAGTAAAACAACAGCAATACGCAAAAGCAGAACCAGAGAACGATGAGGACAAAATAATTGGAATAGATGAAAGAAAAGAGACTAAAAAAGAGAGAAAATTAAGGGAAAGGCTAGAAAAAGAAAAGGCTGCTTTAGATGTTGAACAACTCCAAATAAATTTGAATGGTAAGGATATTGGAAAATCTTCTAAATTATTTGATGTTGAAAAAGAAATAAAAGATGATAAAAAAGTAAGAACAGAAAAATCAGAAGAAAGAAAACAATCACCAGAATTTATAGAAGATCCATTATTTAAGAAACAAGAAGAACAGAAGGAAGATAAGACAAAAGAAGTTTTACAATTAGAGCATACGCTTACTGTTGAGGATGAAAACTATGAATTTCCGCCACTAAATCTATTAAGCGAAGGAACATCAAAAGGCTTAAAGGGCGGAAAAAGAGCACTAGCAGATACTGCTTCGAAATTACAAAAAACACTATATAGTTTCGGTGTTTCTGCAAAAGTAGAAAATGTTTCGGTCGGACCTGCTATAACAAGATATGAATTAAAACCTGCAGAAGGAGTTCGTGTAAGTAAAATTGCAAACCTTGCAGATGATATTGCTTTAAATTTGGCCGCTAAATCAATAAGAATTGAAGCACCAATCCCAGGAAAACAAGCTGTTGGTATAGAAGTGCCAAATGAAGAAAGTGAAGTTGTACACATAAGAGATATTTTACAAACAGATGAATTTAAAGAACACAAGTCGAAACTCGCATTTGCACTTGGAAAAGATGTTTCTGGTGATGCAATTGTAACAGATATTGCAAAAATGCCACACGTTTTAATTGCTGGTGCAACTGGTTCTGGTAAGAGTGTATGTATAAATACTCTAATTGCAAGCATAATATATAAGGCAAAACCAAGTGAAGCAAAGCTTGTTATGATTGACCCTAAAATAGTTGAATTATCTGTATATAATGGAATTCCACACTTATTAATTCCGGTAGTAACAGATCCTAAAAAGGCTGCAGGAGCACTTGCATGGGCTGTTCAAGAAATGGAAAACAGATATACAATGTTTGCGTCAAAAGGTGTAAGAGACTTAAAAGGCTATAACGAAGTAATAGAAAAAGAAGATAATTTTGGAAAACTACCACATATAGTTATAATTGTAGACGAGTTGGCAGACTTGATGATGGTTGCAAAAGGTGATGTTGAAGATGCAATTTGTAGATTGGCACAAAAAGCAAGAGCTGCCGGAATGCACTTAGTAATTGCTACACAACGTCCATCTGTTGATGTTGTAACAGGTTTAATTAAAGCAAATATTCCATCAAGAATTGCATTTGCGGTATCTTCTCAAGTAGACTCGAGAACGATTTTAGACCAGGTTGGTGCTGAAAAATTGCTTGGTAAAGGAGATATGTTATTCTTCCCAACAGGAGCTCCAAAGCCAGTAAGAATCCAAGGAGCATTCATATCTGATAAAGAAGTTGAAAAACTTGTAAACTTTGTAAAGGCAAACGGAGAAACAACATATAGAGATGATATTACAGAATACATAGAAAAGGCTAACACAACAGATAAAGAGATTGATGAAGGAGCCTTAGATGATGATGAAACAGACCCACTTCTAAATGATGCAATAGAAACAGTAATAGAAACAGGACAAGCATCAACATCGTATATTCAAAGAAAGTTTAAAGTTGGATATGCAAGAGCAGGTAGAATAATAGACCAAATGGAAGAAAGAGGTATAATTTCAGGCTACCAAGGAAGTAAGCCAAGAGAAGTTCTTATGACGAAAGAGAGATGGGCTGAATTAAACTCATAGTAGTTGAAAATAAAAATTAATTCTTTTTCAACTTAGTATAATGTAATTGGAATATTAGAAAGGTACAAAAGAAATATGCGAATATTTTCAAAGCTTAATTCAAATGAATATAATAACCAATTGGAAAAAATATTGGAAAATAAGACATTTGATGAGAGTGTAAAAAATTTATTATTAAGTATGTTATATAAAATTGAAAATGGATATGCAGACTATTCTATAGTAAAATTTAATGCACTTCCAAAAGCAGATTTTATGGAGAAAATATTAAATATAATAGATAAACAATGTTTCGAAATAAAACTAGTAATACCAGAAACAGAAGAGAGTAAGCCTCTAGAACACGACAACGTGGTTTGCAAAATAGATGCAGATAGAGGCTATATTTTGGTATATGCAAATGAGGAGGCAATTTTATATTCTTTAATTCAGATGAATTTGTTACAGGAAAAGTACAACAAAAATCAATTGGAAATAACCGAGAGTAAGTATTATAGAGATGCAATAAATAAGTTTTTACTTAAAGCAAAAAGTATTAATGGAAGTGAGGTTATACGCGATTTTGATGGTTGGTCTTGGAACAATAATATAAAAAAACAGAGTGATTTTGAATATAATTTGATATTCCAAAACATGATGCTCTTAAACTTAAGATTAGATGATAATTTAAAAGAGAAAATTTATGAACAAAATTTCCAAAATCCTAATTTATTTTATCAAAAATTGTATACTATAATTTTG
>ERZ772881.2659-NODE-2659-length-12397-cov-74.358532_pt1 | contig 12397 bp, 6 predicted proteins | sample MGYA00580581_ERZ772881 | MGnify/ENA primary metagenome ERZ772881 (study PRJEB29015, sample SAMEA2737668) | human gut metagenome | biome: human gut; feature: human-associated habitat; material: faeces | place: China | collected 2012 ...
CGCGTCTGCACCCGTGTGGGGCAGCTCAGGCGTTTTACGGTTCAGAACGGTAAGGGTAACTGTGTAGCCGCTGGCTGCATCGCCCGTTGCGTTTTTGGCGGTGCCATCGTCTATCTTGTACTTGCCGTCTTGGGTAAATTCGATATCAATCGACTTGGACAACAGGTTGTACCCCGGGTGTGCCTTGGTTTCTGTCAGCCGGTATCTGCCGGGTTCCAGATTTTTGAACGGGTTATTTGTAATCTCGCCGTCCGTTCCGGTTATACCGGTCAAATAATTTTTGTTGTTGCTACTGAATTTGTAGCCAGTATCAACCGTATACTGCGTTTTTCCTTCGGTTGTTTTTTCGGCTCTCAGCTTTTCCAGCTTGAACTCAACATCTTTCAAGAATACTTCTTTGTTATTTTCGCCTTTTTCCGCGTCCTTCTTGATGATATTCAGTCCAAACTTCGGGTTCTGCAGCTTGTTGGTCAGCTCAATCTTGCCGCTGCCGCCGGTGATGGTTCCATCGGGGGTTACTGTGGCTGTATTGCCTGTTGAGCTGCCCGCGTTGTTCGTTTCGCTTTTTGGTGTTGCTTTAGCCTTTACAACATACGTATTGCCGTTAATCGTAATGGTTCCGTCTTCCGCTGCCTGTTTAAATTTGCCATTCTCTACCGTACCTTCCACAATGCGGTAAATATAGTTATTATCCGCGCTGCCGTTAATTGGGTACTGATCCAGGTTGTTAAAGATACACTTCCAGCCGTAATCATCGCGGTTAATGGTAACATAGTCTGGGCTGTCTGCGGTCGGGTAGTTTACCGGTTCCCAGTCTGTATAGCCTGTGCCGTTTTTCAGGCGGCGCTGGAGCTGGATGTAGATTGTATCCGGCGGTTTCTTTGTACTAAGATCCGTACCATCTGCATCTTCCCAGAGCTTGTTGAACTCAATGTTGATCAGTTTGCGCTTGGTGTTGGTAAAGATTGCGGTAACTTCCAGATCGTTCGGATTGTTGCTCTCCACAATCTCGCCTTCCACCATGGTCTTGCCGATCACATGGGCGTATTGACCATCCGGAACGGTTACGCTTTGCAGTGTGGAACCATCACTGGTTTCGACTTCCTCGATGGTATAGCGGGTGCCAACGGGGATGCCGGTGATGGTTCCGGTGTTGCCCTGGCTCATATCAATCGTAACGGGTTTTTCGATGGGCTTTTTTTCCAGACCAGCACCGCCAACATCACTAAAGGTAACTTTGAAGGTGTAGATGCCTTTAATGTTCTCATCCTCACCATCTGCGGCCTTCTTTTGGATTTTCAGCCCGCCGGTTTTGACGGTGTTGACGTATTCTACCTTTAGCTTTGTCAGCGTGGAGTTATTTTCGTCCGGGTCCTTATAGGAGCGGAAGACGATGGTGTTTTTGTCAGGCTTCTCGCTCTCCGCCGTGTAGCCATCATTCTTTACACTCTCGTCATAAACTTCCGTTCGGCCATCATCGGGGCCGCTTCCCTCCCGCCCGTCTAACGAAGGTATTGAATCAGGAAGACTTACGCTCTTACCTCCTTCCATCGAAGTAACCTTCTGCCCGTTCTCGTACACGGTCCATTTGGTGTCGTACAGGTTTTGGTTCAATTCCTCTTTGAGCGAAATGTAGCTGCCGCGGCGGAACTGGTCGCTGAAGGTAACGGTTTCTCCAGCTTCCAGAACAAAGCGTCCGTCACCGTCCACCAACTGGGTGTCTGTGTCCATGGTGGAGGTGTACTGTGCGTATTTGGCGTTTTCCAAATTACCGCTTTTGGCGGAGCCGTAATCCGGGATTTTCTCCTGATCGGTTGTAAAGCCGGTCATCTTACTTGGCACCGCTTTGGGAATGAAGGTAAAGTTCCTGAAATAGATGTTGCGGCTATAGTTATCGCCCACGCGGATGGTTGTAACATTGCCGCTAAATTTGCCCTTCTCTTTCATCTTGTGCAGGTCCAGCTTTACGGTGACCCATTGGTCTGGCTTCACTTCGACCGAGCCATACGTTGCGCCGTTAATGCCTGATGTGTCAAGGCTGCCTTTTTGGACGGCGGGGTTCTGATCATCCAGCAGTTCCAGATACAGGTTGTTGAGGGAAAGGTCACCTCCACCACCATCATTTGAACCAACGTAAACCTGGAACGTAAGGAAGCGCATGTTTTCGATATTGATGGGGTTTCCCAGCGTCAGGATGCCACGACGTTTCTCACGCGCTGCACTTTGCGTATCCGTATAGCGTGCGTACCAGTGAAGGACCTGTTCGGTATTTTGCCCGGTATCTTGCCCGGGATCTTGCCCGGAATCCGGCTTGGGATCTGGCCAGGGGTTTTTAACCAACTCGAAAATGTAGTCATCTTTCTTTCCTGGGGTTGCGGGTTCAATCATGTTACCAGTCGCAGTCAAATTCACCACTTCGGTATCGCTTGGATCCGGTTCAGCGGCATCTGTTTTTCCATAATGGGTTGCCTGGTTCTGGATGGTGAAGTTGAAGATTTTCTGGCCTGTAAAGCATTTTTTGAAGTCATCATCAGTAACGTTTTTCAGATCGACCTCTTTTTGAACCTGCAGCTCGTTATTATCCGGGAAGTTGAACGCCACCGCCATGTTGGACTCCCACATACCGCGTTCCATATAGTACATGGTAAGGGTGTGCTTGCCGGTGGAAAGATTAGGGATATCAACCGTATTGGAATAGTAATACTTTGTCGGATTATATTTTTCTCCCTGCAAATCATTACCAGTATATACAATCGTTTTCTTTTCCCCAGCACTATATTCCGCCCTTGTAACATTGTTATATTTTACCTTACTGACATAAGCGGTAACTTTATTTTTATTGGTTCCTCTCTGGTCAAAATCAATAATACCTGCCGCTTTGCCATGGGCACCGCCAATGTCAAGTACCAACTGGCCATCAATAAATACCCAAACATCATCGTCACCAGAGAAATAGAACTTGATTGACTGCTCATTATTATCGTCATCAAGAACCGTTCCATCCTCTGTTAATGTAAATGGAATTTCAAGTTTAGCTCCATAACCATAATTGTATCGGCGAACATCTGCACTAGATACTGTTTCGTTGAATGGGAAAAAGCCATGACCATTTTGCGTATTATTATTTTGGCTGTCCTTATTTTTAGATTTATCAGAAAGAGTACCTACTGTTGATCCATCGCCATTTCCATTGCCCAGGTAATACGCTTCGGTAGTTCTATCCTTACGCAAGTACAGCGAAGTTTTTGCAGCATCATACCACCAGTAATTAACCCCGGGTTCGTTTTTAAATATCTGCTTTTGGGTAAACGGAAATTCAACATTTTTGTAAACCTGACCAAGTTTGGTATTTTTGCTGTTTTCTCCATTTAAGAAAGCTTCATTAAAGTGCGGTTCAACCAACCCTGTTCCATCTGTCCCATTGGATTCCCGCATCAACAAATTGCCATTACTGTCAAGTTTATTGCCAACAATGCCTAAAAAAGCAAACTCATATTTTTCGCTTCCACTACCTTCATCAATTTCGGAGTTGTTCGCAGCCATAAAGGATTTATACTTACTTTCATCCTTGTCCCTCTTTGACCAACCAAATAGGCTTAAACCCTCGGCTACACCGCTAAAATGATGATCATTTGCACACTGAAAGTGTCCTGTATAAATAGGGTACAAGATACTGTTTGCATTTTTGTAGTTTTTGTAGTAATCACTTACCGCTTGATCAAACTGACGGAAAGGAACCTGAATACGATATGTTGAACAAGCGGGATCTGTTGCATAGTTATCGCGGTTATTGCCATTCAGTTCATAATCTGTATAGTAATCATATAAAGTACTGGTGATGTACTTTATATCTTTACTACTGCCTCTACTATAATTGCTTGTAATGTCTACAACAGTACTACTATCCTTGCCTGCTTCTGCATCACGGACATCGTTTTTCTCGCCCCAGTAGCCATCACGGTTTACATCTGTTCCCCAGTAGGTCTTATCGTCACCGTCATCCGCAAAGAAACACGGCTCATTTAGATCAGTGGGAATTTCCTGCATATCGGTAAGATCATATTTTTGGGCAACCGTTTCACCAGTCTCACGTGGTGTCACTTTCCTGCCTGAAAATCTCACCTTAGTATAGGTATAGCCTTTTGGAATAGTGGCAGACCAAAGTTCACGACTGCTCCCTGCCTCTGGAGAAATTTTCGTCATGTCAATGATATCAGAATAATTTCCCTGGTCATTCTCAAAATAGCAGTACATTTTTCCTGAACCGCCGTCTTGAGTTGTTGGCATAGAGTTTTTCTTTGAGTCGTAATCGCCTGCATATGCGTAGCTTGATAACGTTGAATCAAAGTATACTACTTCTGATACTACTTCTGAACCGCCATGCGGGGTTCCCCAGGAACCTGTGTTCTCTGCCGTATAAGTATAGCAGTACTTATCACTTGCATCATATTGGAAAGCATTCTCTGTTTCCTGGTCATAGAAATTATAGACCACGCTTAACTGCGTTTGTTTGTCATTCGCAAAGAACTGAACATACGAGCATTTAACATTAGGAATTTCAAATTTCTTCTTTTTTCTTGCAGCCACATTGCCAATCGTTACCGTTTTGACTTCTTTTGTATCACCATCTTTTTCATAAAAAACTGCTGTTACATTTGCTAAATTGGAATCGCTAAGGTTCTCAAAGACCATCTTATTTCCGGCAAACGACAAATGGTTGTTCGGGTCGTATGCCACAAAATCTGTCCATTTTCCGTTTTCACCGTCATAGCATTTGCCTTTGTACTCATCTATGTTTTGCCAACCATCTTTAATAACATAGCTATCTTTCCCACTTACATCTTTTACATAAAAACGAAGATTATAAAATCCTCCATACGGGCAATCTGAATTTTTATCATCTGCAATCGCTGTTAATGTAATTTTATATACAGCCCGCTTTGTTCCGCTTACTACGCCTGTTTCTGTTCCATCCACTTTCTTATCAAATGTCGCGCTGCCATGATTCGGGCTCTGTTTCTCACCATAACACCATACTTCTTGTCCATCCGCCAGTGTTCCCCAACTGCTTGGTGCCATAAAGTAAAGCACAAAACTACCGTTTGCCTGCTCACTAACTGCCTGCACGCTATCCACGCTTTTTGCGGCGTACATCTTCTGCGGCTGTTCGGTCGGTTCCGGGGTGGCGGTGGGGGTCACGGTCGGCACAGGGGTGGCCGTTGCGGTGGCTGCCGGTTCCGGGGTCGGGGTAGGTTCTGCCGTGGGCTCCGGCGTTTCGGTCGGGGCGGGCTGCTCCGGCTCGGCGCTTTGTTCCGGTTCCGGGGTGGCGGCATCCGGCACCGGGGTGGCGGCGTTCTGCTCCGGCGGAACGGTATCCTCCCCGGAGGCCGTTCCCTGCTCATCCTCCAGCAGCTCTACTTCGCCAGGTGCGTCGGGCAGAGGATCCTCCTCGGCGTATACAGGCAGGGCCATTGCCATAACCAGGCAAGCGGTGACAAGCAGCGCTGTCAGCCGGCGCGCCCAACCTGTTGTGTTGTTTCCTGTTCTATTCAATCTGCTCACCCGCCTTTCGCGCTGGCTTGATGGAAGCACATTGTTCCACAGGGGCTCCCTGTGGAACAGTAAAAGAAGCCAGCTTCTTTTACTTGCGCAACCGTTGCCATGTTGTTTTCAAAAAAAACCGCATCGAGTTTTCTCATTGCGCATTTACTTTTTATTGTTAAAATATAGCACCTTTACACCAGAAAGGCAATACAATCCACGTAAATTCCTGTTTTTCAGCATTTTTACTGATTGCGCTTTCCTCCGATTATACAATATGTTCAAAGCCTTTGTATAATTTATTTCTAATTTTCTTTTTGGCCGCGGTCATTTTATATACTTTGACCGCGCGTTTTATGATCCTCTGCGCACGCAGAGCGCAACTTTGCAGCAAAATTCGCCTTTTTTGTTGCGTTTCCCTGTTTTTGCGCAATTATTTGTTTCGCATGCGCCTGTTTGCGGCGGGGCCTGGCGGCTGGGTGGGCACCTTGTGGGAGGGATGGCAGGTTTGCGGCGCACGGTTCCCGTTTTTTTGCGGCGCGATGGGTACACCGCGCCCCTGCAAACGGTTTGCGGTGTTTGCGGCTGCGGGTGTGTGTTTGGTGGATTGCATGCCCGCCAACGGGACGCCGTTCTCCCTTTACAACGGGGTGCGGGTTTGCTGCAGATATGCCATTCGCTTTTTTGTCCCCCCTGCCCCGCCCCTGATTCCCGGTTCCCCCTTGCCGATTTCTATTTGCGCCAGCTCCTGAAGTGCATCTGAAAGCAACGAAAACAGCGGATCTTTCGCAAGCACAAAATCCGGCTGCGTTTACTGAAACAGACGAGCTTTTTGACGTTTCAGATAGATCCCGGCTCCCAGCTTTCAATCTATCCTGTGTAAACTGCAACCCCTCACGCCCATTCTGTGCGGCACTTACCTTATAATAAAAGGGGTGCTGCCCTGTGTAAATTTGCAACTGATCTATTTGAAGCAGCTGTGAGCTGTTGCAATTTTGCACAGGGTATTGCCCGCATTCTGTGCCGAACATTCCCGAAACGTGTTGGAAAAACGCACAGGATTGCCTTGTTTCCCTATGCCGCTTACCGTTGGAAAAACGCACAGGTTACCCCCGGAACAGTTGCAATTTTACACAGGGTATTCCCGCTCCCCTGCCCCGCCGTGACCCGCGTACCTGTTGGAAAACCACACAGGATAGGCCCGTTTTCCGTGTTGCAATTTACACAGGTTTGGCTGTTTTGGGCTTATTTGCAACTTTACGCAGGTTGCTTTCCGCACAGGAAAGTGGTGGTGGAATGCACAGGCTGCAATTGGTTGAACACACAGGTTTGCGTTGTTAAATTACACAGGCTCTACCTATTACTAATATAAAACTAAACATCTAAGCCATAATAACAACCAGAAGTAAGCCGGGAGATGGGGGAGAACGGGAAAAAAGTGGTGTTGCCATTCCATCAGGTTACAGAACCCTGAAACAGCAGGACAGAAAAGCACAATAAAACCCTGTGTAACCTGCACCCGGGCTGCAACCCCCACAGGATATATGGCAAACCACAACGCGGGTGTTGCATTTTGCACAGGGTAATGGCGGTGAAACCCTGTGTAAATTTGCAATTCTTGCGCTGAACAACAGGATGTGCTATAATGTTTAGCATGATGTGCGTGACCACCCAGGATACAGCAACCGATACAGGAGGCCCCTGCTTATGGCGGCAAGTAAACAGAAAAAAGATGATCCGTTTGTCGTTACGTTTGAAGAACGCGGGGACCAGACCATCGTTCGCAAATCCAATGACCTTGTACAGATGACGCGCAACAACCTGACGCTGAGCCAGCAGCGCCTGATGCTGCATATTTTTTCGATGATTAAGCCGGAGGATACGGACCTGCCCTCTTATGAGCTGAGCATTTATGATTTTATCAAGATGACCGGCATGGACCCGCACAGCGGGGCGCTATACAAGCAGGTGCGCAAAAATATTGAGGAGCTGGCCAACGCGCCCATCCAGTGGATCAAGAATAACGGAACTTCCACAGTGGAAACATTCCGCTGGATTGATAAAGTGCGCATTGATGAGGGCCGCGCGCGCATGACCATCACGCTGGATCCGGTGCTGAAACCGCACCTGGTGCAGCTGAAAACCCTGTATACCACCATGGATGTGACCTACACCATGCTGATGCGGTCCACCTATTCCATCCGCATTTACGAGCTGTGCAAGAGCTACCAGAGCCTGTACCTGAAAAAGAAAGCGGCCGGGGAACCGCTGGTATGGAACCTGAGCATGCTGTATGAACAGCTTTCGTATACGGCCAACCGATGGTCGGATTTCCGCCGCCTGGCACTGGAAAAGGCAAAGGCGGAAATTAACGAAAAGACGGATATTATTTTTAATTACGATGTGTACGAAAAAAAAGGGCAGAAGGTTCTTTCGCTGGTGGTAACGATTGACCCGGTGGATGATGCCGCCGCACAGGCCAACCTGGACAGCATCAACAGCACAGTGCGCAAAAAGAGCAAAAAGAAGGGCCGCCCCACTGTGGCGATTGAGGATTCGCTGCTGGATGACCCCAGCGTGATCACCTTTGATTATGTTTCGGCACCGGAAACAACGATTCCCTATTCCTTTGGACGCCACCGCACCGAGCTGCGGGAGGAAATTGTTGTGAAAGCGCGCATGGATCAGCTGCGCGCGGAGATTACGCCCGAAGAGCTGCACGCGGTGGAAGTGATCATTGATGTGTTGGCAGATGCCTGCTGCACCATCCAGGCAGGCGATGGCGAGCAGGACGGCGGCAACAAAACGGTGTTTGGAAAGATGAATGCCATCATCCTGGATTGTGGCGGGCTGACCAGTTGGCTGGCCGGTGTGGCACCCCGCTATGCACAGGAGATCATTCCCCGGTCGCAGACGATGCGCAGCCCGGCGCGGTACCTGAACAAGGTGCTGCGCGAGGATATGGATAACTATCGCATTTATATTTTCCGCAAGGCAAAGCCGGCAGCAGAACCCAAAGAGGAGCTGTTGGAAGCGGAGTACCATGTGATGGACGAGCCGGTGCAGCAAACGATGCCGGAGCCTGAGCCGCCCAAGGTAGAGCTGATTCCCGAAACGATTGTAAAACGGCAGGATATGCGAAAAGAGTTTGCAAAGTTTGTAGATGATGGATACCTGGAAAAGACGTTGACGAGCGGCCAGCGCGGCGCTTACCATGAAATTTACCGCCACCTGGCAGCGCGGTGCGTGCCATCGCCTTCCAGCCTGCGCAATGGGCTGAAAGACGAAATGCGGCTACATTACCTGGCCTGCATGAATGAAGTGATTGAAAAGTATGGCAGCCTGACCCCATTGATGGAAGCTATGGCGCATGAACTGGACTTTGATGTGTTTTGGGCAAAGGCCGCCAAGGACCCCAACGTGAATAACCCGATGGGGCTGTTCTACCACATTATTGAAGAACGCGCGCTGAACCCGATCGGCACCATAATGAACGACCAGGCACAACGGCAGAAGGTTGCCGCCAAGGAAAAAGGTGAAAAAGATAAGTGGCACAACGAAAGCTGGATGGATGCTTTTGAGGAAGATATCCCGGATGACAGCGAAGAGTAATTGAGATGAAGCGGAGCGGAACATCCGGGAGCGCTGTTATAATAAGGTAAGCAGCGGCTGGCAGATTGCTGGCCGCTGCTTTTTGGTTGGGTGTAGCTGAGAAATGGAAATATCCGGCGTTTTTTGATTTTAGATGGACCTTGGGATAATAGGTGAGAATGAAGGCAGGTGAGCGGGAATGCCTGGATGAAGTGAAGAAGGATGGAAAGAAAAAGCAGCAGAGAAAATGCGTGAACAGCAACGAAGAGATGCCTGCATAATATTCGTCAAAATATCCGTTGACACACGCGAAGCATATGATATAATAGAAACTATAACAGCAACGAAGAGATGCCGCACGGCATGGGGTGCAAGTTTTTACAACCAGCAGTTAGGGCAACACCGCACAATTCCCGCCTTGCGGCTTAAGCACCGCTCCGGCAGCTGCGGCACGGCATCTGCGTTGCCAAAATGCTCGATAATGTCGGGTTGCGGTACCCGCATCGTGCTTCGGGGGCAAAAGCCCCTCGCACTCTGCGACCGCTGCCCCTGCTTCGGTTCGCTGTTTCCGCCACTGGCGGCGCTCACCTTTGCAGCATCCAGTATTATCTGCGCTTTTGGCTTAGCAGCTGCCGCACCTCGCTCGCCGTATCGGCACTTAGAATTATGCGGTATTGCCTTAGATTAAGATACCGGCGTGCGGTACCGCAAAAGAACCGAACGAAAGGCAAAGATTAACCGACAGCAACGAAGAGATGCCTACACAAAGGCGCTCGCAAGGAGGAAAACAATGGGATATTGTATCTCAGTCTGCATTGAAAAAGGCGGCGTGGGAAAAACCGTTACCGTCTGCAACCTGGCGGCGCTGATGGCGCAGGACGGCAAGCGGGTGCTTGTTGTGGATATGGATGCCCAGGGCAACTGTACCTATACCCTGACGGGCGCACGTGTAACCGATAATACTTTTGACCGCGCTGGCGTGTATGATATGTTCCGTGCCTATGGCATCAGCGGCACGCAGAACTATATTTCCCGCACGCAGTTTGATAATATTGATATAATTCCGGCAAATGGCAACACCCCAATGGCGGCCAAGCAGCTGCAAATCCTGGAACAGTCCGAAAGCACCAGTATCAATATGTTTTTGGCCATGTGCCTGGCACAGGTTGCCGGCGAATACGACTATATTTTGATCGATACCCCGCCGTCCCGCGATGTAATGGTGACCAACGCCCTGATGGCCAGTGACTTTGTGCTGATCCCCTGCGTGTGCGATGACTACAGCCGTGACAGTGTGTACCGCACTGTGGCCATGTGCCAGCAGTTGGAGCACGATGAGGGCGAAAAAATTGATGTTTTGGGCATTATCCTGACTATGGTGGAAAAAACTGCCCTGACCGAAGTGATCCGCAATGAACTGCGGGAAAGCCAGCTGGGCAGCAAGCTGTTTGCTGCCGAAATCCGTAAGGGACAGGCTGTAAAGGATAGCACCCGCCTTGGTGCGCCGGTTGTGCTATGTGCACGCAGCAGCAACCCGGCAAAGGATTATGCAAAGGTGTATGCCGAGCTGAAAACGCGCGTTGAACAGGAGGCAGAGTGATGGCAAGCAAACTGGACCGACTGCAGAAGAAAGGCTTTAAAGTAAACGAAGCAGCGTTAAGTAAGATCGCGCGCGGCGACCAGGAGCCGGGCGGTGAATACAGCGAGATCAATATCAATGATATTGAAGAAAACCCGGATAATGCCCTTTACCGTGAGCTGGATACCGAGGAAGATATTGCGCTGCTGGCCGATGATATCCGCCGCGCGGGGCTGCTGCACAACCTGGTTGTGTTCCCTAAGACCGGTGTTGGCGGAAAATATGTGCTGCTTTCCGGCGAGCGCCGCCTGCGTGCGCTGCGCCTGTTGGTGGAGCAGGATAAACGCGAGCAGGAAGAAAAGCAGCTGCCCAACCGCATGAGTGAATGGCAGAAAGTGCAGTGCAAAGTGGTGCGCAACTTGACGGAAAACGAAAAAGTTGTGTATATTGACAGCGCAAACCTGCAAGTGCGCGGCGGCATCAGCAATGAACGTGTGATGCGCCAGGCGGCGGCGCGTTTTGTGGAAAACCTGCAGAAAGCACCGTATAACCTGAGCGCAGCGGAAGCGAAAAAAGCGCTGAAAGAGGTCAGCCCGCTGAATTCCCGCACGATTGATAAGGCGCTTTCGATTCAGAATGATCTCAACCCTGATCTGCGCCGCTTGCTGGATGAGGAATTCCTGAACCGAGCCGAGTGCGAAACCTATCTCCGCTTGACCCTGGAAGAACAGGCCCGTGCAGCTGCAGTGTTTTTGAAAATCGCAGCCCTTGACCCACGCAGCCATGAGCGCCGCGCCATTAAGGACGCATTGACCACCGCCATGTTGGATGTAGCAGTGGAACGCCGCAGCATGCAGGAGCGCGAGAGCGTATTTGCAGCAGCGTTGCAAAATGCACAGGATGCAATCGGCCAGGCCAAGACGCAGGAAAACAAGGCGGCGGCAGTAGATAAAGACCACAACTTTATTTCGGCCAAGCTGCCTACCACGGCCCGCAAACTGCGTAAAATTGCAGCGGCAAAAAATATTGAAGCTAAGATCCGCAGTTATACGGCAGAGGACCGCAAAGCAATGTCGGACCAGATGCAGGAGCTGATTGCGGCAGCGCAGGAGCTGAAAGCACTGATTGATGCTGTGGAATAATCCAGATCCACGAAAGCAGCAAACAACAAAAATCCATGCAAATAGGAATACAGGAATCCACGATATGAAACAGCGAATTGTCATCCGGCTGCACCTGGCTGTGCGGGCAGTGCTGCAAAGCGAAGCGGACTGGCGCGGCACGCGGCTGGGCACCCTGACATCGGAGCTGATCCATGAACAGGCTGCGAAAGCGCGCCTGTGCGGGGTGCAGAATTACGAGTTGAACCCCGTCAGCAGCCGCTATGTTCCAGTTACAAACGGGACAAAGTATAAGCAGACATCTGGCCTGGAGCAGATCTCCATCTATCTGAACGATGAGGATATGCAAACCCTGAAAGAGCTGGCACTGGCCAACGATAGTGTGCGTGTGATCAACGGCAGGCAGGCAATCACCTACCGATATGTTGTTCCCGGAATGCTGCTGAACGACCCGGTGTTTACGGGGCTGACAGAGCAGAACAGCACGGCAAGGTAAGCACTTCAAAATCTTGAGGCAATACCGCATAATTCTAAGTGCCGATACGGCGAGCGAGGTGCGGCAGAT
>ERZ772881.2661-NODE-2661-length-12394-cov-3.070913_pt1 | contig 12394 bp, 10 predicted proteins | sample MGYA00580581_ERZ772881 | MGnify/ENA primary metagenome ERZ772881 (study PRJEB29015, sample SAMEA2737668) | human gut metagenome | biome: human gut; feature: human-associated habitat; material: faeces | place: China | collected 2012 ...
ATGGACCGAAAAGGCGAATATCTCTAAAGTGCGTATCTACTTCTCCGGTGATAATCTGTTGACTCTGACTCCGTACAAAGGACTCGACCCAGAACGTAACGGGGATGGAAGAGATGCCATCTATCCACAAAACAGAATCTATTCGTTTGGTTTAAATGTTGAATTTTAATTAGGACATGCAATGAAAAAGAATATTCATATATTGTTAGCTGCCACATTACTTTTCGGTGCCACCTCATGTGAAGACTTTCTTCAGAAAGATCCTCCGTCAAGCCCTTCGCAAAGCGTATTCTGGCAGAAAAAGAGTGACTTTGAATCGGCTTTGGCCGGAACTTATTCGGTCATGTACTCCGGCGTATTTTCTCAGATTATGCCTTGTCTGGACGGATTGACGGATAATGCGATCGTACAACATAGCGAAGGTACGTATGGTTGGGCCAAGACGATTGCCCAGGGAGATCTTACTCCCAACCAAGGCGGGTTCGTTACCGATATTTATGGCAATTGTTATAAAGGCATTGCCCGTGTACATATCTTGATGGAACAACTCGATCAGTATACCGGATCGGATATCAGTGCGGATGAAAAAAAGTTTATGCTTGCACAGTGTAAAGCATTGCGCGGCTATTTTTATTCATGGTTGTATCAGTGTTATAAAGAGGTGCCTGTAGTGACTCAGTCTCTCGATCTGAATACGATGTATCAACCTAAGGCTACCCGCGCAGAAGTGTTGAATCGTGTAATGACCGACTATGACGAAGCCATCAGTGAATTGCCCGATAAGTTGTATTCCGATTCACAAACTTCCGGTCGGTTCACTGTTTCGGCTGTCAAGGCTCTGAAAGCGAGAATCCTGCTATTCGATGCTTACGATAGCAATGGAAAGGCTATTTCTTCCAAGATGGAAGAAGTACTGACTCTGTTGCAGAGTATCAAAGGTTATAGTTTGGCTGCGCGTGTGCGTGACAATTTTATCTCCGAAAAGCAATTGGCATCACCGGAGATCATGTTTTCCGTTCGCTTCCTGCGTCCGAACCTGACTCATTCTATGGATTTGTATTATGGCGCCTGGGCGGTTCTGGACCCCACCCGCAATATGGTGGACGCATTTGAATGTACGGATGGAAAGCCATGGGGAGAATCTCCTTTGACGGTACGTCCTGACGAAAGTATTTTATATGGTAATGACGATGCCCTGAAGAAAGCGGAACGTGCTAAAATGTTTATGAACAGAGACCGTCGTCTGTACGAGTCTGTCAACCATTCTATGATGGCCAATTTTGTCGATGACGGGTTTAAAGACGAAGAGGTTCAGGTGAACGAATCAAATAATAAAGGACCTACCGGTTTCAGCGCTCTCAAATATGTCCAACCTACGGATGTGACACCCGGATACAGTACTGTTTCGGATGCAGATATCGTTGTACTGCGTTACGCTCATGTATTGTTGATGATAGCCGAAGCCGAAAACGAAGCACACGGAGCTACCACAACAGCCTTGAATGCTATTAATGAAGTAAGGACACGTTCGGGACAACCGGCCATCGAAGCCGGTATCTCACAAGACGATCTTCGTGAACGTATCCGGAACGAATGGCGTATTGAAACTTGTTTTGAAGGGCTGCGTTACTTCCAGTTAAAACGATGGAAGTTGATGGATAAACGGGTGAACGGGGTAGAAGATCCTGCTTATCCGGGATACATCAAGGTGTATAAACCTGCATTTGAATTTTTCCCGATTCCACAGTCCGAAATAGATAAAGCGGGCGGTGTATTGAAACAGGACCCGGCGTATGAATGACAATCTGTACACCGAAGATATGACTTGTAACTAAATTCACCGTTGATAATAAAAATAATAAGCCGACGGAACGTATCATTCTTCATAAAGAAGAAATACGTTGCCGTCGGCTTTTTATAACCGATTAGGTTTCACTTCATAGTCCGGTAGAGTTGCCTCAGGACATCACTTGCGATATTCTGAATCAGTCGTACCAATGTGTAGTTTCTATTGGGACGAGATTACAGCCAGATAGCTCCTCCTTCGGCATCTCCCTTTTAGATATTGTCCGGAGGATAAGAACCTGGTCGGTTACTCTATGCCGTATATACAAGTTACCGGAAATAGGGTAAGTGCTTTAATTCCGACAATGGGAGACGAAGTGGGTTCATTATGCCATGATTGAAGCGTAAACCAGAATTCCTATTGTTGTAAGTAGCCCTACGTAGATCGTGATTTCCGTATGTTTCACTTTTCCAAAAGAAGCGCCTCTTGCTGTTTTCTTAAGTAAATAACACATGAATGCCGCTCCGCAGCATCCTATGATGGCACCTACTATGAGGTCGCCCGGATAATGCACTCCCAGGTAAATGCGCGTATAGCAATTCAGCGTGGCCCATAAAAGAATGAAAAGGCTCAGCCATCGTTTGCGGAACAGGAAGACCAGAAAGAATGCCAGTCCGAAAGAATTGGAGGCATGGCAGGATGGAAAGCCGTAACGTCCGCCCCGGTAGTTGTTTACAATGTGGACGAGGTCGGAGATGGGATTTGCCGGATTGGACGGTCGCAGGCGTTCTACGGCAGGGCGTATCAGGCTGGCACAAACTTGATCGGCAAAGAGGATGGTGAGTGCGATGGCAGTCAGGCAGCATAGTGTTATTTTCCAATTGAAGTTCTTTAGCAGAACATACAGGATACTGGCATACATCGGTACCCAAATCCATTTTCCGGTGAAAGTACTCATGAAATAATCACCAAAGGCATTGTGAAATCCGTTGAGGTATAGCAGTAGATTCTGGTCTGTGTTGACCAGTAACTGGATCATGTCGTTAGTCATATCATTTTGGGGTTAAGAGGGTGGTTATCGTTTAGCCAAGTCGTCATACAACTTTTGCAGGTATGCTTTGGCTTTGGGTAAATTCTCTCCTTTATGTGTTCCTTCATCTGAGACGATGGAGTTCGATTCGCAGTTGAATACGACCTCATTCTCCGGTGTCATCATTCCGAAAGCATTTGGAAAGGTGAAGAATCCGAAGTGAGGTGAGTTCGGATTAAGCATGTTTTTACTAAAGATAAACTCTTCGTGCGGTAATCCGAGTTGTCCCAACAGTGTGGCGGCAATGTCAATCTGCGAGCCGTAAGTACCTATCTGTCTGGGCTCTTTTACGGCACCTCCTATGAAAATCAGCGGAATCCGATAGCGGTCTACGGTCAGGTTGTCTATGCCTTGCGGATAGGCTCCCAGATGATCGGGAACCAATACGATTACCGTATTTTTCCATAAGGGAGTCTCTTTGAACTGACGTACAAAGTCGCCGGCACAACTGTCTGCATAGGCAAAAGCGTTTAGTCTGGGATTTTCCAATCGCCGGAACGGGACTTCGAACGGTTCATGACTGCTTGAAGTCTGCAATATCTTCATAAAGGGTTTTTGGGGTGTATGCTGTTTCAAGTCGTCCAGCAGACGGTTGAACACCACATGGTCATGCGCTCCCCATTTGCTGAGACGTTCGGAAAGCGGGAAATCTTTATCCGAAACGATGTTGTCTATTCCTGCCTGGATCAGGTAAGAGCGCATGTTGGTAAAATCGGCGTCACCTCCGTAATAGTATTGCAGGTCGTATCCTGCTTTCTTCAGGCTGCCGGGGATCGAAGGCAAGTGTTGCGTTTTCTTTGGATACTTCATAATACTGGTAGTCGGTTGTGCCGGATAACCACTGATGATGGCTGCCAGTCCACGGTCGGTGCGGAAGCTGTTGGCAAAGAAATGAGTGAACAATACCCCTTCACGTCCGAACTGATCCATGTTGATTGCCACATTGGACTCTCCTCCGAGGGTTTCCATCAGTTTGGACGAAAAGCTTTCGAGTATGATTAATATCACGTTCGGGCGTTCGGTTGTGAAGAGTTGTGGGATGCTGTCAGTGGGGGCAACCGGCTGGTCTTTGAGTTCGGCAAAGAGTTTGTCTGCCTCTTCGGCTGGCATGAATCGATATTGCTTGTCGAAATTGTCCTGGCGTGACAATGACTCCATCAGGCTGAAACAAGGATTGATAGCCGCATGGTTCAACCGCTGATTACTGCTGAAGTAGGCTTTGCTCAGGTTCATGGTCGACACAGTGAAACCTCCCCGTATCGGGATGAACAGGAGGGCGGTGGCAAGTAGCAATACTCCGGATACACTCAACCGGTGAAAAGGTATTTTTACCGGTTGTTTTTGATAAATCAGTACCCGGTAGAATATCAGGTAAAGTAAAGCCGCATAGACAGCCATTGCGGCCAGTCCTGCCATCACGACCCAAATGCTGACACTGGCCAAAGCATCTTTGGGCGAGGAGAAGAGGTAGAACAGCGGAGTGGCATCCAAGCGGAATCCCCAGTATTCATACAGTCCCAGGTCACCGATAAAGATGCAGGAAAGCAGAATGGCGATTATCATGAAATATCCCCGGCGTATCTGGCGGATAACCGCCGGCTGTATCCAGACCGATGCGATCAGCAATAGTCCGGGAATGGCAGTCAGATATCCGGCAAGTGAAAAATCTAACGGAAGCCCGTGTCCCATTACAGAGAAATAATCAGTCCATGACACCTTATTATATAAGGTATGGTAGTAACCCATGAAAATTGGTTTCTGGAGGACGAATATGAGGACAAAAAGAAAATAAGTCGTAACGAATTGGATAAGTCTTCTCTTCATAAACTCTATACTTAAAAAGATTGAACGGTCGCAAAGGTACGATTCTTTTCTTTATCTTTGCGCATTAACTGTGGTAAAACAGAGAGATATATGGCAAAAATCGCAAAGAAACTTACCGAACTGATAGGCCATACTCCATTGATGGAGTTGTCCGGTTATAGTCGTAAATACGGCCTTCAAGAGAATATAGTTGCTAAACTGGAGTCGTTTAACCCTGCCGGAAGCGTAAAGGACCGCGTGGCACTTTCGATGATTGAGGATGCCGAAGAGAGAGGAGTGCTGCAACCCGGTGCCACTATCATCGAGCCTACCAGTGGCAATACCGGCGTGGGACTGGCGATGGTGGCCACTATCAAAGGGTATCGCCTTATACTGACCATGCCCGAAACCATGAGCCTGGAACGCCGTAATCTGTTGAAGGCATTAGGAGCCCAGATTGTTTTGACTAACGGACAGAAGGGAATGGCCGGTTCCATTGCCAAGGCAGAGGAACTGAAAAAGTCGATTCCTGGTTCGGTCATTCTGCAACAGTTTGAGAATCCTGCGAATACCGAAGTCCATGCTCGGTCTACCGGTGAAGAAATCTGGCAGGATACGGACGGAGAAGTGGCTGTATTCGTGGCGGGAGTAGGAACCGGAGGTACTGTTTGCGGGGTGGCCCGTGCATTAAAAAAACATAATCCGAATGTATATATAGTAGCTGTAGAACCCGCATCCTCTCCGGTACTCGAAGGCGGGAAAGCAGCTTCACACCGTATACAGGGGATCGGAGCGAATTTCGTGCCCGGCATTTACGATGCTTCGGTTGTGGACGAAGTCATGCCTGTGCCCGATGATGAAGCGATTCGTGGCGGACGAGAATTGGCCTCGACAGAAGGATTGTTGGCGGGAATTTCTTCCGGCGCAGCTGTTTATGCAGCCCGTCAACTGGCCGGACGTCCGAAATTTAAAGGAAAAATGATTGTGACTCTGTTGCCGGATACCGGCGAACGCTATCTTACCACCGAGCTATTCGCATTTGACGCTTATCCGTTGGACTGAAAAGAATATCTGCGATTGTCTGATATTTTATAATATTCGCTTTTAATATACTATTTATGAATCGAAAAACTATCATGATTCCCTTTCGAGAAAGAGAAGGGGTGAGGAGGAAGTTCCTCTTTCTTCTTTTTTCCTGCCTCTTGTCTGTTTCCCTTTCTGCCCAGACCTATCAGGAACTTTCTGAAAAGGCTGTGGAGTGTGTCGGAAAAGACAGTCTGGTACAAGCTGAAGACCTCCTGAAACAAGCTTTGAAACTGGAGCCGAAGAACGCCCATAATGCTCTGCTGTTCTCCAATCTCGGCTTGGTACAACGCAAGTTGGGACGTTATAATGATGCTGTCGAGTCGTATACTTATGCACTCAACATTGCTCCGCTTGCCGTACCTATTTTGTTGAATCGTGCTGCCATTTATCTGGAACAGGGTATGCAGGACAAGGCTTATGTGGACTATTGCCAGGTGATGGATGTAGATAAGAAGAATACGGAGGCGCTGTTGATGAGGGCGTATATTTATATGTTGCGACGGGATTATAAAGGTGCCCGTTTGGATTATCAGCGTTTGCTCGAAATCGATCCGAAGAACTATAACGGACGTCTCGGATTGGCGACTCTGGAACAGAAAGAAAACAAGTTCCGTGAAGCTCTGGATATCCTGAACCAATTACTGGTGGAGTTTCCCGAAGATGCGGTTTTGTATGTGGCTCGTGCCGATGTGGAGCGGGATATGAAACATGATGATCTTGCATTGGTCGATCTGGACGAGGCCATTCGCTTGGCGCCCGACTCGATCGATGCCTATCTGTTGCGGGGTGACATTTATCTCGATCAGAAAAAGAAATCGCTGGCAAAAGCGGACTTCGAAAAAGCTATTTCGCTGGGAGTGCCTCCTGCCGATGTTCACGAACAGATGCAACAATGCAAATAATCCGGAAAAATAAGAGTCCTAAAACTTGACTTTTGTTATTGATTGTCGTATCTTTGTCTGCGTAATCATAAACTATATTCAGATTAAAATACAGTAAAAGGGGGAAGCTGACAGCTTCTCCCTTTTTTCGTACTCATTCTTTTCATCGGCCCGGAAAGCCGGTGTACGTGGGGAAAAGTCAGGTTTGGGGCGGATGAAAGTCTGGCTTTCCAACCCAAACAGAAGGTTGCTTCGACCCGGACAGACGCCATCTTCCGATAAAGATGAAGCTTTGTTCTGCTATATTACAATATATGTTACGGGAATATCTCCTATTGTAATTGGCAGCTCCTCTATTCGGTTAATAAAACATAAAAATGCTATTGACAAAATTCAGCTGGGGTTTCCGTTTTTGCTATACGAACTGACGGATCAGGGCAACAAAATCTTTTCCGTACTTTTTCTTTTTATATTCACCAATCCCGTTGATGTTACCGAAGGCTTCGACTGTCGTGGGACGTGACAGACAGAGCAGATGCAATACTTTATCCGACAATACGATGTAAGCCGGGAGTGCCTCCTGATCGGCCAACTGTTTGCGTAATGCGCGCAATGCTTCGAACAGGTCTTCTTCTTTGCTTCTGCTTTCTTCTGCCCATGCTTGTGTGTGGGTGGCTGCACTCTTTTTTCTTCTTTTGGCAGTTGCAGGCTCTTCTCTGCGGATGACAACCAGCATTGCCTTTTTACGGCCGAAAAGAACGTCACTGCCGCTCCCTGTTATTTTCAGGTGATTGTTTTCGTTGTAGGCTATCTCGAAGTAACCCATTTGCAGCATTTGCAACAGATAATCCTGCCAGTCACGTGCGGGGATGTCTCTTCCGGCTCCGAACGTTTTCAATTCTGTATATGCTTTTTCTGTGATTTCAGCCGTTGGGTTTCCCCTCAGAATGTCTATCAGGAGAGTGATGCTTACCTGCTGGTTGGTGCGGGCAATGGCACTTAAGGCTTTCTGGACGATGATGGTGCCGTCGAACCGCTCGGGTGGATTTCGGCATACATCACAGTTGCCACAATCTTCCGTAGTCGTTTCGCCGAAATAACTTAAGAGGATACGCCGCCGGCAGATGTCGGATTCGGCATATTGTTGCATCCGGTTTAATTTTTCCAGATTGATATTCTGTTGGTTACTCTCCGTTGCAAACTTTGTCAGCAGAATCAAGTCACCCAATGAGTAGAACAGGATAGTGTCGCTTGGCATGCCGTCGCGTCCGGCACGGCCGATTTCCTGATAAAAGCTTTCGATGCTTTTAGGTAGGTTATAATGTATCACCCAGCGCACATTTGATTTGTCGATACCCATTCCGAAAGCGATAGTGGCACATACCACCTCTATCCGGTCGTTGATGAAGTCGTCCTGTGTCTCGTCCCGTTGCCGGGCGGACAATCCGGCATGATACACACCGCAACGGATGCCGTGCTTTTGCAGCATCTGTGCCACTGTTTCGGTCTTACTACGGCTCATGCAGTAGACGATTCCGCTTTCCCCCCTGTGACGGGTAATGAAATCTACGATCGCTTTACTTTTCTCCTTGGGTTGATAGCCTCTTTTTACAGACAGGCTCAGGTTGGGGCGGTCGAACGATGAAATAAATATTTGCGGTTGTCTCAATTGCAACTGGCGGACGATATCCTCCTTGGTAATTTTATCTGCCGTAGCAGTCAGGGCGATCATAGGCACATTGGGGAACTGGTTGCGTAAGAATCCCATCCGGGCATATTCCGGGCGGAAGTCGTGCCCCCATTGTGAAATACAGTGGGCCTCGTCCACTGCAAACAGTGAGAGGGTCATGTCTCTCAGCAGATAGTCGGCTTCAGACAGTAATTTCTCGGGCGAGATGTAGAGGAGCTTAAGTTGTCCTGAGATGCAGGCTCTGCGTAAGTTGGCATTTTCGGTTTCGTCATTGCTGCTGTTTAGTGCACCTGCCGGTATTCCGTTGGCACGTAGAGTTTCTACCTGATCCTTCATCAGTGAAATAAGGGGCGAAATAACAATGGCTGTGCCTTCCATAAGCAGAGCCGGAAGCTGATAGCAGATTGATTTGCCTCCCCCCGTAGGCATCAATACCAGTGAGTCTTTTTTACTTATCAGGTTGTGGATGATCTCTTCCTGCAAAGGACGGAAGCTATCATAACCGAAATAAGTTTTGAGGGTCTGTATCATTTGATATTTTTCGTTCATCTTTCAGGCAAAGGTACGCTTTATTTTCGGGTTATTAAAAGTTAAATATTCTTATTAACGGCCCTTTTTACCTACTTTTCGACGATTTTGATTGTTTTTATATCAAAAATATATACGAAAAAGTTGTGTATATCAAAATAATGTATGAAATTTGTGACATCTAAAGTTACAAATTAATAGTGATATTTAAAAACAAACCCTAACCAGTTAATTCAATGAGTGATTTAGAAAACAAAACCCAGGAAGAAACTCCTAAAAAACGCCCTTACAATTTAAGGGAGAAAAAAGAAAAGAAAGCTGCTTACCGGTCTTTGATCAGACCCGAATTGGCAGATGAATTGTACGACAGAATCCTGAACATCATTGTTGTACAGAAGAAGTACAGAGACCCGGACTATTCAGCTAAGGATTTGGCTAAGGAACTGAAAACCAATACCCGTTATCTTTCAGCTGTAGTTAATTCTCGCTTTGGTATGAACTATTCTTGCCTGCTGAACGAGTACAGAGTAAAAGATGCTTTGCACTTGTTGACGGATAAAAGATATGCCGACAAGAATGTAGAGGAAATCAGTGCGATGGTTGGTTTCGCTAACCGTCAGTCTTTTTACGCTGCATTTTATAAAAACGTAGGTGAAACACCCAACGGATATCGTAAAAAACACGCAGAAAAAAAGAAATAATTGCATTTCTTGAAACGGAATAAAAAGGAATTATCTCAGGCTATGTCTTTGAGATATTTCCTTTTTTGTTTTATAACCATAATGTCTAAAGTATGAAGAAACATTTAATTTCAATGGCTGCAACCGTAATCTTGTTGACTGCTTGCGGCGGCGCCAAAAAAACAAACACTGCTGAGGCAGATAATTTTAAATATACAGTGGAACAATTTGCAGACTTACAGATATTACGCTATCGCGTACCCGGATTTGAGAATTTAACTCTCAAACAAAAAGAGCTGGTATACTATCTGACTCAAGCTGCGCTCGAAGGAAGAGATATCCTGTTCGATCAGAACGGAAAATACAATCTTACCATCCGGAGGATGCTTGAGACGATCTATACGGATTATGCGGGTGACAGAAACAGCCCGGACTTTGTGAATCTGACCACCTATCTGAAGCGTGTGTGGTTCTCGAACGGTATTCATCACCATTATGGCTCGGAGAAGTTTGTTCCGGGCTTTACACCGGAGTTTCTGAAGCAGGCATTGCTTAGTGTTGACGCTTCGAAGCTCCCTTTGGCTCAAGGGCAGACGGTAGAACAACTTTTTGAAGAACTGTCTCCCGTGATCTTCGATCCGAAGGTAATGCCGAAACGTGTGAATCAGGCCGATGGTGAAGACTTGGTGCTGACTTCGGCCAGCAATTACTATGACGGGGTGACTCAGCAGGAGGCTGAGGCTTTTTATAATGCGTTGAAGAATCCTAAAGACGAAACTCCTGTCTCTTACGGGCTGAACAGCCGTTTGGTGAAAGAAGACGGAAAAATAATAGAGAAGGTCTGGAAAGTAGGGGGACTCTATACTCAGGCTATCGAGAAGATTGTGTATTGGCTGAAGAAAGCTGAAGGAGTGGCCGAAGACGATGCTCAGAAAGCGGCTATCGGCAAGTTGATTGAATATTATGAGACCGGTGATCTGAAGACGTTTGACGAATATGCCATTCTTTGGGTGAAGGATCTGAATTCCCGTGTTGACTTCACAAACGGATTTACCGAAAGTTATGGTGATCCGCTTGGCATGAAAGCCAGTTGGGAGTCGATTGTGAATTTTAAAGATCTGGAGGCCACCCGTCGGACAGAACTGATAAGCAGTAATGCCCAATGGTTCGAAGATCACTCACCTGTGGACAAACAGTTTAAAAAGGAAAAGGTGAAAGGAGTAACTGCCAAAGTAATCACTGCCGCTATCTTGGGAGGAGATTTATATCCCTCGACTGCCATTGGCATCAACTTGCCCAATTCTAACTGGATTCGCAGTCATCACGGTTCCAAGTCGGTGACTATCGGGAATATTACCGATGCTTATAATAAGGCGGGAAGATGGGGTAGATCTTACCGATGACGGCGTCGATGGAGATGAAGGTCGCGATGAAGTAGTAGACCAGGATGATGACCAGCCAGAACAGGGTAGTGGTCAGAACACCGGACATACCGTTGTTCTTGCACAGGGTGACGATCAGGCCGGCAGGGCCGACTGCGAACACGGTACCGACCATGATCAGCAGCACCACAGAGAACACACGCATGATGTTCTGCATCACGGGGCCCAGATAGCGGCCGGTGACCTCGGCGATGGAAGCGCCCTCATTGCGCTCGCTCATCATGCCGGAGAAGTAGTCATGCACGCCGCCGGCAAAGATGGTGCCGAAGGTGATCCACAGGAACACCACGGGGCCCCACAGAGCACCCTGCAGTGCACCAAAGATGGGGCCCAGACCTGCAATGTTCAGCAGCTGGACCAGGAACAGCTTCCACTGGGGCATCACGACATAGTCAACACCGTCGTTGATGCGGACAGCGGGAGTTTCACGGTCATCGGGTCCGAACGTGTTGTCAACGATCTTGCCGTAGACGAAGTAACCGCCGATCAGGATCGCTAAACAGAGTAAGAAACTAATCATACCAGAAACCTCCTTTTTGATTTCTGCAGCCGACCCCATTCTGCCGACTGCCAAAATCATCCTTGGCCTTATGTTAACACATTCTTCATAAAATGAATAATATGCTTCTGGTATGGGCCATATATCAAAAAATATATGGCCCGGCACCCTGTTTGTGGGATGCCGGGCCATATTTTAACGAAGATGCGATTGAATTTCGAGGCTGTTTCTCTTTGAAACGATTCCGGAAATGTCCGGAGGGCAGTTTGCCGAAAATTCTTGCACGTTTTTGTGCAGAGTGCTGAGGCGAGGCACTTTTTTGCCTTTTTTCGTGGCTTTTTCGCATAAAATGGCGAGAACTGAAAAACGTCCTCATTTTACCGTGAGGGCGGCTTCCCGGTGGAGCAGGTCGATGAATGCCTGTTCTTCGGACCGGAGCGCGCCGTGGTCGGGGTAGACCAGCACGTCCCGCATGACCTGACGCTGGGCGGGGCATTTTTTGAGCACCAGATGGAACTGGTCCAGCGCCCGCTGGGGCATGGGGGAGGCCCACATATAAGCTGAGGGCAGCTGCTGCAAGATAGAAAGCTGGCTGCACCGCTCGTAGACATGGATGCGGCGGCTGTCGTTGACGTGCCAGCGCACGCCGTCGCCGCCGTCTTCGCCGGGGAGCTGGAAGTCGTCGTGCATGATCTCCATATAATGGTTCAGCTCCGAGAGGTCTTTCACCTCGTGCTTGGCCAGCGGGCCGTCCCGGTTGGTGAGAAGCTGGTATTCGAACTCCATCACAGGCTCCATTTTCAGACCCCGGCGGGCGCAGTAGTGGATGTAGTGGTCGTCGTCCTCGGCGGCATACCGCAGCAGCGCCAGGTGATAGCCCCGGCGCAGCACGAAGTCCAGCGCCTCCAT
>ERZ772881.2668-NODE-2668-length-12365-cov-18.320796_pt1 | contig 12365 bp, 8 predicted proteins | sample MGYA00580581_ERZ772881 | MGnify/ENA primary metagenome ERZ772881 (study PRJEB29015, sample SAMEA2737668) | human gut metagenome | biome: human gut; feature: human-associated habitat; material: faeces | place: China | collected 2012 ...
AAAAGTCTTTCCGACACCGGTATTACCGTAGAAAAATATGTTTTTAGGTTTTTTTTCAAAATTGTCTATAAATTCATGACAGTTCGTCACGGCAAGTTTTGCTGTGGCAAGAGCAGAAAGTCCTGTCGCAGGATTTTTCTGCTCATCTGAGTAATAATCGAATGAGAGCGTGGAAAAATTCTCTCTTGATAAAATTTCCCTGATATTGGACTGCGAATAAACGGTATTGATAATAGCCTGCTTGAAGCAATGACATTTCTGACCATCTATATACCCGGTATCATGGCAATCTGGACAGGTGTAAATAGGCTCAAAATAATCAAGCGGATATCCGAGTGTGGATAGCAGTGCAGCACGCTCCTCCTTATAGTCCTCGATTGCAAGGCGTAAAGCGGCGAGAGCATTCTCATCACCATCCATAAGCCTGTACGCCTGCCTGACAGATGCGGATGCAATCTCTGAGTCAATTTCCCTGAGGCGGGGCGCCTTGCGATAGGCTTCCTCAATACGCTTGTCATGTATGTATTTGTTCTGAAGCTGGCGTTTATCGTAGCCTCGCATTATCTCATCATATTGAGCATTGGTAAGTGCCATATATCCTCCTTGGGATGTGTAAATCTAACTTGAAAAATCATACCGTAGAATTCAGAAACAGCTTCTCCAGCTTGTCGTAATCATTGTTGCGCTGATTGAAGTTGTTAAATTTATTCTTGGAACTTGAATTATTGCTTTTTGGTTTTGAGGAACCGTTTGCAGCATTTGTGCCTTGTGATGAGCCTGTAGCAGAGACCTTATTGGCCTTGGCAAAGTTGGCATCAAGCACTTCAACATCCTTTAAAGTATGTACATTCTTTTTCCTCCAGTTCGCGAGTATAGAGTCTGTGTACTCGAAGCTTGGCTTCTGGATAGCTGAAATAGTTTTACTGCAGGCGGCTTTTACAAGCTCTATATCGAAACCGTATTCGCCGACCCATTTGTTGATGAGTGACACCTCAGAGTCAACCAGATTGCGGCCTGTGATGCCTAGAGCCTTCATTACAGAATAGTAAATCTGTGAATGAGCGGCTGCATCGTCCTTTGCCTGGTCTACGGTCTTTATGCCGGCATCGGCCCAGCCGAGAGCGACCTTGTTCATGTACCTAAGGCTTGAATGTCCCTTGGTAATGCAATACTCCACGAGATATTCCACCAGGTCGGTAGAAAAATGAAGCTCGTCCAGCCAGTAGAGCACCATATTGGTGTCTGTGGATGAGAGCGTATGCTTCAGATATGTCTCTATAATAAAGAAAAGCTCTGAAATGTCAGGATTCTTTCTAAACTCCTTAATCTCATCAAGTGTGTATTCCTTCTGTGAAGAAGCAGGCTTGTCAGTAGTCTGGCTCTTAAGCTTTTCCACAACAGAATCCTGCATCCGAATATTCGCGGTAGAAATATTCTGTGCAGCATTATTAACCACGCTGTTTTGCAAATTATTCTGCGCGGCATTATTAATAACACCGTTTTGCAAATTATTCTGCGCGGCATTATCAGCCATAGCGCTTTGTATATTACTCTGAGCAGCCTGCATACCGGATACAGAAAGACTGCAGAGGTTGATTCCAATAATCTGACCATCAGCGCCGGTTTGCACCTGCAAAATGCCCTCAGAGGCCCAGTAATTGAGGGCACGTATGATGTCGGCTTCAGTATTGCTGAAATGATCGGCAATCTCTGAAATAGTTGCTATGCCTGCCCCGGAGCCTGTCGCACGGAGCAGATAAAGGTATACCTTGACAAACTCACCGTTTGCCTTTGGCATGTATTGATCTATAAAAATATCTGACACAGTAGTGAATGATGTTGCTATGTCACTGCTAATGTTTATCGCTGTCATATAAAAAACTCTCTTTCGCTTAACCTGTGAGCAATTATAGCACAATATTTTAATTGTGTGAAGATGGTAAAAGTGCTACAAGCCTTGTAAACTCGGGCTTTCCGAGTCCACAAAAAAATGTGGATAACGTGGATAACTGTGTAAAATAATTGAAAAATCAATGTATCACAGGGTATATAAGCTGTTGAAAATTATTTAAAAAATCCACACACAAAATGAGAGTTGTTAACATTTTGTATGTGGATAACGTGGATAACTTATTTCTTAAGCAGGTCTTCGCCGATTTCTACTACATTTCCGGCTCCCATTGTTATCAACAAATCGCCGTTTACACAATTTTCTGATAAAAATTTCTCGATTTCCTCAAATGATGGGAAATAGTGCGCATTCACACCTTTTTCGAGCAATAAATCAAGGATATCCTTAGATGAGATACCATATGTGTTCTGCTCACGCGCAGCATAGATATCAGCAAGCACCACAACATCTGCCATTGAAAGAACATCGGCAAAATCATTTAAGAATGCCTTGGTTCTGGAATAGGTGTGTGGCTGGAAGCAAAGGACAAGCCTGTCATGTGGATATTTCTGTGCGGCTGTCAGTGTTGCACGGATCTCGGTTGGATGATGAGCGTAGTCGTCAATGATTGTGACGCCGTTTACCCTGCCCTTGTACTGGAAACGTCTGTCAGCACCGCCAAATTTGTCAAGGCCTGCGAGGATAGATGCCTCGTCGAGACCGAGTGTTGTGGATAAAGCTATGGATGCGAGCGCATTGCTTACATTGTGAGCGCCCGGAACAGAGAGCTTTACGTCGAAAAGAGGACTACCCTGTCTCATAGCTGTAAAAGATGCACAAGCTTTATCGTCATAGGTTATATTTTCCGGGTAGAAATCATATTTTGAATCAAAGCCATAGGTAATAATCTTCTGAGGAAGACCTGCGACAATCTCTTCATAGCGGTCAATCTCACCGTTGATGATGGTAGCACCGCCTGCGAGAGTGTTTGATGCATACTCGCGGAAGGAATGTCTGATGTCGTTGATATCCTTGAAGAAATCCAGATGCTCAGCCTCAATATTTAAAATAATGCTGTAGCGTGGTCTGAAATTCAAAAAGCTGTTTGTGTACTCACATGCCTCAGAGATGAAGTACTCTGAATCGCCCACGCGCAGATTGCCGTGGATAGACGACAAAATACCTCCTACGGAAATGGTAGGATCTGTCTGGGCGGCGAGAAGAATCTCGCTGATCATGGATGTAGTGGTAGTCTTGCCGTGTGTACCGGCTACAGCGATAGAATAATCGTAATTGTCCATAATCTGTCCGAGGAGCTCGGCTCTGGTAAGCATCGGAATACCGGCAGCCTTTGCTGCGGCAAACTCAGGATTGCTTTCGTGGATAGCTGCAGTGTAAACCACCAGGTCGATACCGGAGGTGATATTGTCTGCGCTCTGGCCATATATGACTTTTATGCCCTTGGCCGCAAGAGTTTTTGTAAGGTCTGATTCCTTTGAATCGGAGCCGGAAATGGTAAAGCCCTCCTCATGCAGAATCTCTGCGAGACCGCTCATGCTGATACCGCCGATGCCTATGAAATGGATGTGTATTGGTTTGCTGAAATCTATTTTATACATTAATTTTACCTGCCTGATTTATTATAATTTATATTGTAACTATTAGGAATCGCTGAGAACAAAAAGCCGATGCGTCATGATTGCATGTAAGCAACAGATTTTCTTGTTCTGAATAGTTACTTTATATTAATTATACAACTAAATATAGTATTTGCAAAGGAAAAATAAGATGAAAGCAGGCATGACTTTCAAATGATAAGAACCATAGCAGGTTAACCAGATATACGATAAATGACACTTGTGCAAAATGTCGAAAAAAAAGAAAAATATTATTTGATTTTGTGAAAAATGTTGAAGTGATAATGCGGCTGTGGTATAATTTTTTTATAAAAATAATTCATCCGGACCATATGAATTTTATGGGTTTAAAGTATATGGCAGTAACTGCAATTTATGCAGCAGCAACTATAATTTATATGGAAACAATTGTGATTTATTATGGAAGCATTACAGATACGGTTATTACAGAAACAAGTGGTGGGGACCGGATGGGCACAACAAAAATTAGGACAGACGAGGAGTGATAACGTGATTAAGAAAGAAATGATAGCCATGCTTTTAGCAGGCGGTCAAGGCAGCAGACTTGGTGTTCTGACAGCGAACGTAGCAAAACCGGCAGTTTCGTTTGGTGGAAAATACAGAATCATAGATTTTCCACTTAGCAACTGCATCAATTCAGGCATTGATACAGTGGGTGTACTTACACAGTATCAGCCACTCAGACTTAACCGCCACATCGGAATAGGTATTCCGTGGGACCTCGACAGGAATAATGGAGGAGTGGCAATACTGCCTCCTTATGAGAAGAGCGGCAACAGCGAGTGGTACACAGGTACAGCCAATGCAATCTACCAGAATATGAGGTATATAGACAGTTACAACCCGGACTATGTGTTGATACTGTCAGGAGACCATATTTACAAGATGGACTATGAGGTGATGCTTGATTTCCACAAGGAAAACAATGCAGATGTGACCATAGCAACCATGCCGGTGCCTATTGAGGAGGCCAGCCGATTTGGGATCGTCATAGCCGATGATGATAAGCGCATCAATGCATTTGAGGAAAAGCCGGTTCATCCGCGCAGCAATCTCGCATCAATGGGCATTTACATATTCTCATGGCCGGTGCTAAAGGAAGCATTACTTGCACTAAAGGATCAGGAAAACTGTGATTTTGGCAAGCATGTCATACCATACTGTTTTGAAAACGACAGACGTATGTTTGCATATGAGTTCAACGGATACTGGAAGGACGTAGGTACACTGGGCTCATACTGGGAGGCCAATATGGAGCTTGTGGACCTCATTCCGGAGTTCAATCTGTACGAGGAGTATTGGAAGATTTACACAAAGAATGATGCAATCGAGCCACTTTATATAGCCAAAGGAGGTCATGTGGAGCGAAGCATCATGGGTGAGGGCTGTGAATGCTATGGTCATGTGGAGCATTCTGTCATAGGTGCAGGCGTCAAGATTGGAAGAGGCGCAGTAATACGTGATTCCATTATCATGTGTGACACGGAGATAGGCTCCAATGTCACGATAGACAAGTCCATCATTGCCGAAAATTGCAAGGTAGGCGACAATGTGACACTTGGCTTCGGACAGGAGAAGCCGAATGTATTAAATGAGAGCATATACTCATTTGGGCTGGTCACTATAGGAGAAGATTCTGTGATACCGGACGGGGTAAAGATAGGCAAAAATACAGCAATCTCCGGTGTTACATACGAAGAGGATTACAAAGACGGTGTGCTTGAGGGCGGAGAAGTTATTATCAAGGCAGGTGACGGAAAATGAAGGCAATAGGAATAATTTTGGCCGGCGGCAACAATAATAGGATGAAGGAACTGACAGCAAAACGAGCAGTACCAGCCCTGCCGGTAGCAGGCAGCTTCAGAAGCATAGATTTTGCGCTCAGCAGCATGTCAAACTCACATATACAGACTGTCGCAGTACTGACCCAGTACAATGCACGCTCACTGAATGAGCATTTAAGCTCAGCAAAATGGTGGAATTTTGGCAGAAAGCAGGGGGGCTTATTCCTCTTTACACCTACAGTCACAGCGGACAACAGTGACTGGTACAGGGGCACGGCAGATGCGATGTATCAGAACATTGATTTTCTCAAGAGACGCCATGAGCCATATGTCATCATCAGCAGCGGTGACTGTGTATACAAGCTGGATTTCAACAGAGTGCTTGATTTTCACATCGAGAAAAAATCAGACATTACAGTGGTATGCAAGGACATGATGTACAACGACGATGTCAGCCGTTTTGGTGTGGTACGCATGGATGATGAGTCAAGAATCACAGAGTTTGATGAAAAGCCAATCGAGGCCTCATCCAACACCATTTCCACAGGTATCTATGTCATCAGAAGACGACAGCTCATAGAGCTTTTGGAGGCAGCAGCCGAGGAAAACAGATTTGATTTCGTAAATGATATCCTCGTGCGCTACAAAAATGTAAAGAAAATATATGGCTACAAGATAAATTCATACTGGAACAATATCGCCGATATTGATGCATACTTCAAGACCAATATGGATTTCTTAAGACCGGACGTCAGAAGCTATTTCTTCAGGGAGGAGCCGACCATCTGCTCAAAGGTGGACGACCTGCCACCTGCCAAGTTTAATCCGGGTTCAGACATTTCAAACAGCCTCGTATCAAGTGGCTGTATCATAAACGGCAGCGTGGAGGATTCGGTGCTTTTCAAGCAGGTATTTGTGGGCAAAAACACCACCGTGAAGAACTGCGTGATACTCAATGACGTCTATATAGGCGACAATGTGCACCTCGAAAATTGCATCGTAGAGAGCCGCGGAACCATCAATCCAAACACCTGTTATTGTGGTGAGGATGGAGTCATGATAGTAAAAGAAAAAAATGTAAGATATGTAATTTAAAAACAGACCAGGGGGACAAAAATATGCAGATTACAGACATCAGAATTCGTAAGGTAGAAAAAGAGGGCAAGATGAAGGCGGTTGTGTCAATCACAATCGATGATGAATTCGTGGTACATGACATCAAGGTAATCGAAGGAGAAAAGGGACTTTTCATCGCTATGCCAAGCCGCAAGGCAAACGATGGCGAGTACAGGGATATAGCCCATCCGATTAACTCTGCCACACGCGAGAATATCCAGAATAAGATTCTTGAAAAGTATAAGACAGAGATTGAGAATGCATAAAACCAAATAAAGCTTCGAGCTGCGAGGGAGGATTTTTTTGACCCTCAAATCAATATATTTCACACAAACCGGTCTATCCGTGGTACAATAAGCCACAGAAAGACCGGCTTTTTAGAGTATAGCTACAATAAAAGAGGATAGACAAACAGATATGTACAAGACGAAAATAGATAATCTGGATTTAAAACAGATTGCTGACAGTGGTCAGTGCTTCAGATGGAAGAACACAGGAGAAAACGAATACACGGTAGTGGCATTTGACAGGGCACTTCGGATTAAACAGGATGGGAATGAGTTTGAGCTGGACTGTGATGAGGCTGACTGGAACAATATATGGAAAAGCTATCTGGATATGGATACGGATTATGCAGGGATTGCAAAGCTGATAGCAGACGGAGATGACGCGCATCTGAAGGAGGCATATGCATATGGCAGTGGTGTGCGCATTTTAAGGCAGGATTTGTGGGAGATGATTGTTACTTTTATGATTTCCCAGAATAATAACATTAAGCGAATCACAAACAGTGTGGATTTACTTTGCAGGCGGTGCGGGCATAAAATAGACGGCAGTGCAGAGGGGGAAGAACTGTATACATTTCCCAAGCCTCTTGAGGTACCGGATGAGGTATTTGATGACAGGAGCATGGGCTTTGGCTATAGGGCACCGTATCTGAAGGAAATATATGAGTATGGCGCTAATAATCCTGACTGGCTTGATAATCTGCGCAAAATGAGCTATGATGAGGCGATGGAAAGCCTGCTTTCTCGCAAAGGAATTGGCAAAAAGGTGGCGAACTGCATATGTCTTTTTGGTTTGCATCATGTGGATGCGTTTCCGATAGATACGCATGTAAAGCAGCTTTTGGACAAATATTATAGTGATGGCTTTGATTTTGAACGCTACAAGGGGGTGGCGGGAATTATCCAGCAGTATTTGTTTTATTTTGAATTGTAAATGATATGAGAAAGAGAAAGGATAAACGATGTACGTTATAGTAGGACTTGGAAATCCTGACAAAAAATATGAGCATACAAGACACAATATCGGATTTGATGTGATAGATGCGCTTGCGGATAAATATAATATAAGTGTGACAGACAAAAAGCACAAGGCGCTTTGTGGAAGCGGAGTGATTGAGGGCATGAAGGTGCTGCTCGTGAAGCCGCAGACATACATGAACTTAAGTGGCGAGTCTGTTGCTGAGGTGATGAATTTTTATAAGCTTGATCCGGATGAGGAAATGATCGTTATTTTTGATGATATTTCGCTTGAGCCGGGGCGTATCCGTATCCGCAAAAAGGGCAGCGCCGGCGGTCACAACGGGATTAAGAGCATCATTGCAATGACCGGCACACAGGGCTTTTGCCGTATCAAGGTCGGTGTTGGAGAAAAGCCGCAGGGCTGGGATCTTGCTGACCATGTGCTCGGTCGTTTTAGTTCTGAGGACAGGGCAAAGGTGGAGGAAGCTATAGGTCATGCGATGGATGCAGCAGTCCTCATGATGCAGGGCGAGACGGATAAGGCTATGAACATATATAACTAGCTGGAAATCGACAAGGTGATTTTGAACAGACAGAAATGGAGAATTGAAAGTGAAAGCATTTACAGAGCCACTCCTTTCCCTTGCGGGCTTTGAGGAGATGACAAAAACGGCAGAAAAATCGTCCGGACTTATATCTGTCACGGGATGTATAGATGCGCAAAAATCACAGATGATATATGCCTTTGGAGGTCACAGGAAAAACAAGCTTATTGTGACCTTTGGAGAGCAGAAGGCGAAGGAACTGTACGATGAGTACAGTTTTTTTGACAAAGAGGTGGTGTATTATCCATCAAAGGATGTGCTTTTTTACCAGTCGGATATCAGGGGCAATCTCCTGACAGCGGAGCGCATCAGGGCTTTGAAGGCTATCCGTGAGCAGGAGAGAGTGACGCTTGTGACCACCTTTGATGCGCTGATGAATACGATGGCGCCGATAGAAAAGATGTGGGAAAATGTGCTTACACTTGAGCAGGGACAGCTTTTGGATTTGAAGGAAATTCAGGCTGCTCTTATCAGAATGGGCTATGAAAAAGAGTATCAGGTCCAGACGATGGGACAGTTTTCTGTCAGGGGTGGTATTCTTGATGTTTTTCCGCTGACGGAGGAGAATCCTATCCGAATCGAGCTGTGGGGAGACGAGATAGACACCATCAGATATTTTGACTGCGAGAGCCAGAAATCCATCGAAAATATTGACAGGGTGAGCATATATCCGGCGGCAGAGCTTGTACTTAGCGATGAGGAAAAGGCCGGGGGAATTGACAAGCTTAAGACAGAGGCAAAGCATGTATCTGACAAGCTTAGAAAGCAGATGAAGACAGAGGAAGCCCACAGAGTGACTGTGATGGCAGATGAGCTTACCGAGGAATGGGGAGAGCTGTCCATGTATGCAGGCATGGATGCTTTTTTGTCGTACTTTTTTGACAAGAGAGTCGGGCTTTTGGATTATTTTAATCCATCGGACAGCCTTATATTTTTCGATGAGCTGACCAGGTGCGCAGAGCAGGGAAAGCTCACAGAGACTGAGTTTTCAGAGAGCATGAAGCAGAGACTTGCGATGGGATATATACTTCCGGGGCAGATGAATGGTCTTTTTACAGAGAAGGAGATAGTGGCAAAGCTCGGGAAGTATTCGTGCGTCGCACTCGCTGCTCTCGATAACAAGGCAAACGGACTGCACCAGCTGGGAAGCTATGGTATTCACTGTCAGAGCGTCAGCCCATACAACAACAGCTTTGAGCTTTTGATAAAGGACTTAAAGCGCTATAAGAAAAACGGCTACAGAGTCATTCTTTTATCCGGTTCAAGGACAAGGGCAAAGCGGCTTTCAGAGGATATCACAGATCAGGGAATTACATGCTTTTATACTGAAAACTACGACCATGAGCTTTCCCAGGGGCAGATTATGGTCTGCTACGGCAAGGTGAGAAGAGGCTTTGAGTATCCTATTCTAAAGTTTGCCGTGATTACGGAGTCAGATATTTTTGGGGCGCAGCAGAAGAAAAAAAAGCGTCACCGCACCTATGAGGGTGAAAAAATACAGAGCTTTACCGATTTGTCGGTTGGGGACTATGTAGTGCATGAAAACCACGGACTAGGTATTTACCGCGGAATTGAAAAGCTTGAGGTGGACAAAAAGGTAAAGGACTACATCAAGATAGAGTATCAGGGTGGCTCCAATCTCTATATTCTTGCCACCCAGCTTGACATGATACAAAAATATGCCGGAAAGGATGCCAGAAAACCAAAGCTCAACAAGCTTGGCGGTCAGGAATGGACCAGGACGAAGAACAGGGTCGCAGGTGCGGTAAAGCAGATCGCAGGAGACCTGGTGAAGCTGTACGCCCAGCGTGAGCAGCAAAACGGCTATGCCTTCGGCGAGGATACGGTATGGCAGAGAGAGTTTGAGGAGCTTTTTCCTTTTGATGAGACTGAGGATCAGATTCTTGCAATTGAAGCCACAAAGACTGATATGCAGAGCCATAAAATAATGGACAGACTGATTTGCGGTGATGTGGGCTACGGCAAGACGGAGGTCGCAATCCGTGCAGCCTTCAAGGCGGTGCAGGACAGCAAGCAGGTGGCATATCTTGCTCCGACAACCATTCTTGCGCAGCAGATTTACGATACGTTTTCGCAGAGGATGAAGGATTTTCCGGTAAATGTGGATTTGATGTGTCGTTTCAGAAGCCCGGCAGAGCAGAAAAAGACGATAGAAAAGCTCAAAAAGGGTGAGGTTGATATCATCATCGGAACACACCGCATACTCTCAAAGGATGTGCAGTTTAAGGATCTGGGGCTTTTGGTAATCGATGAGGAGCAGCGTTTCGGCGTGACTCACAAGGAGAAGATTAAGCAGATGAAGGTCAATGTGGATGTGCTCACACTGACTGCTACACCGATTCCGAGGACACTCCACATGAGTTTAATCGGCATAAGGGATATGAGCGTGCTTGAGGAGCCACCGATGGACCGTGTACCGATTCAGACATATGTCATGGAGTACAATGATGAGCTTGTCAGAGAGGCAATTAACAGGGAGCTTGCCAGAAACGGACAGGTGTACTATGTATACAATAAGGTGCGCGACATAGCAGACATAACAGCAAAGCTGCAGGAGCTGGTGCCGGATGCGACTGTTGCATTTGCGCACGGACAGATGAAGGAGACGGAGCTTGAGCGCATCATGTACCGTTTCATCAATGGTGAAATAGATGTGCTTGTATCCACGACCATTATAGAGACCGGACTTGACATCTCAAACGTCAATACAATGATTATACACGATGCGGACAACATGGGACTTTCACAGCTTTATCAGCTCCGCGGACGAGTCGGCAGATCTAACCGTACTGCGTATGCATTTCTCATGTACAGGCGCAACAAGATGCTAAAAGAGGTGGCAGAAAAGCGTCTTGCAGCGATAAAGGAGTACTCAGACCTTGGCAGCGGCTTTAAGATTGCCATGAGAGACCTTGAAATCCGCGGTGCGGGCAATCTGCTCGGTGCGGAGCAGAGCGGACACATGGAGGCAGTGGGCTACGATTTGTACTGCAAGATGTTGAGCGAGGCTATAAAAGAGGCAAAGGGAATCGAGGATATAGGTGACAAATTTGATACGACGGTGGATATCGTAACCGATGCTTATATTCCGGCAGGTTATATTGCAAACGAATTCCAGAAGCTGGATATATACAAGCGTATTGCAGGCATAGAGACAGAGGAAGAGAAGGATGAGATGCTCGAGGAGCTCATAGACAGATTTGGTGAACCTCCAAAATCAGTGCTCAGCCTGCTTCGCGTGGCAAGGCTTAAGGCGTTGGCTCATGCCGTATATATCACTGAGATAAAGCAGACCGGCTCACTGATAAAGCTTACCATGTTTGAACGGGCAAGGATAAATCCGGAGAAGATACCAATGCTTGTTGCCCGGTATAAATCCTCCCTCAAATTCAATATGGCAGAAAACCCATATTTCACATTTGATTTAAAAAATGGCAGCGTGGCAAAGAAGCGGGATGTGCTTGATGTGGTGGAGGAACTGATTTCGCAGATGCGTAAGGAACTGATTACGGCTGAATAGTTACCCGAATTTTGGAATCATGTAGCATATAGCATAGGAAACACCACATGCTTTACGCGAAATTGACGATAATTTACAAAGTTTAGAAAATGCTTGCCAGCAGGCCCGAAAAGCTCTATAATATACGAGCGATACTATACCAATTTTAAAGAGGATAGATACAATGAAAGCGAAAAAAGTAATAGCTATGTTATTAGCTGCAACACTCTCAGTTACAGCTTTTACAGGATGTGCAATAAATAAAACCGCAACAGTTGCGACATTAGATAAAGAGGATATCAAGCTTGGGCTTGTTAATTTTATGATAAGGTACCAGGAGGCCGGTTATGATGACATGTATATACAGTACATGGGCGAGGGCTACTGGGACAAGACAGTATCAGGCAATAATACTGTGCTTGAAACATGGAAGAAAAATGCTATCGAGGAGGCTCATGAGCTTTACACATTAAAGGCGCATCAGTCAGATTACGATGTAGAGGTTTCTGATGATGAGAAAAAGGAAATCAAAAAGGCCGCAGAG
>ERZ772881.2679-NODE-2679-length-12325-cov-58.517033_pt1 | contig 12325 bp, 8 predicted proteins | sample MGYA00580581_ERZ772881 | MGnify/ENA primary metagenome ERZ772881 (study PRJEB29015, sample SAMEA2737668) | human gut metagenome | biome: human gut; feature: human-associated habitat; material: faeces | place: China | collected 2012 ...
CGGATAGAAAGCGCCGCAGGCAAAGCAGCTTTCCTGACAGCTAGCCGCTAGAAGCTAATAGCTTCCTGCCAGTGACGCTATCCATATTCTCGATAACCGGGCAGAAAAGTTATGAACAGTTTGTGCAAAACTCTGTGAATAGTTGTGAATATTCACAGACTGTGAATGGGAAAGAGCCCATAAAATCGGAAAAGTTAATCACAGGAAATCCACACGGAGTTATTCACAGGGTGTGAGTAAGATAGTGGATTAATGGGTCAGACACAGGGGTGGCGTTATTAGCCTGCTGGCGGATAGAGACACTCACATGGGGTCCCTTGGCTGTTAGATTTTAGGAAAACTTTATAGACCACGGCAAGAATGACTGGTGGGTATATCAGGTGGAAAGCGCCGCAGGGGGATCAGACTTTATGGCAGCAAAAAATCCCTGTATCGAATGCCTCTATCTATCAGCACACAAACTTGCGGCGCAGCCGCGGGACCTCAACTCTCAATTCTCAATTCTTTCCTGGAAGCTGGCCCCCGCGTGAGTGACTCTATCTGCCAGCAGGCTACGTCTAATCTCTTTATTGACAAACCCTCTCAATTAGCATATGTTAAGTGTATCGAGAAATATAATTAATACATGCTAATTTACAAGGAGATTATTATGAATATGGATATTTTCTGGGGACTCTTTATCCCCTTCCTGGGCACCTCTCTGGGGGCGGCCTGTGTATTCTTTATGCGGGGAGAAATGCATCGGGGCGTGCAGCGGGGGCTTACCGGATTTGCTTCCGGCGTCATGGTGGCGGCTTCTATCTGGAGCCTTCTCATTCCGGCATTGGAAGAGTCATCGTCATTGGGAAAACTGGCATTTATCCCTTCGGTCATCGGTTTCGGCTTTGGCATGGCTTTCCTTCTTCTTTTGGACCATGTGATTCCCCATCTTCATATGGGAGCCACCGAGGCGGAAGGTCCCCGGAGCCACCTGGCCAGGACCACCATGCTGGTGCTGGCGGTGACGCTGCACAATATACCGGAAGGTATGGCCGTGGGGGTGGTGCTGGCCGGATTCCTTTCCGGCCATGAAGGGATCACCTTTGCTGCCGCCATGGCCCTGTCCCTGGGTATCGCCATCCAGAATTTCCCGGAAGGCGCCATTATTTCCATGCCCCTTCGGGGAGCGGGCATGGGAAAGATGAAAGCCTTTGTGGGCGGTGTCCTGTCGGGAGCGGTGGAACCGATCGGCGGGTTTATTACCATTCTTCTGACGTCCCTCATTGTGCCTCTCATGCCCTATCTCCTGTCCTTTGCGGCGGGAGCCATGATGTACGTGGTGGTGGAGGAACTGATTCCGGAAATGTCGGAAGGAGAGCACTCGGACATCGGAGTGATTTCTTTTGCCTTCGGATTCATGGTCATGATGACCCTGGACGTGGCACTTGGATAAGTGAGGAGTGAGAAGTTAGGAGTGGTAGTGCGGCGCACAAATTATGGAGCGCCGCTTTTTTATGGGATTTCGGTGCTGGCGGATAGAGGTACGGCCTTGAGCCTTCAGCCTTGAGCTGTACAGCCGCTGCGCGGCGGATCTGTATGTTGTTGGATAGAGTCATTCGTGCGGGGGCTTCTAGCTTTTAGCTTCTAGCTGTTAGGAAAACTGACCAGCCTGCGGCGCTTTCCACCGGATATTTCCGATAGCTTCTTCATGCCGTAGGCCAATGAGTTTTCCTGGCAGCTAAAAGCTAGCAGCTAGAAGCCCCATGCCAGTGACTCTGCACATCAGTATACAGATTCGCCGCGCAGCGGCTATTCCAATCAAGGCCCAAGGCTCAAAGCTCCATGGGAATGACTCCGCACGTATCCCTACGAAAAATTAGAAAATAATTAAACCTGCAAATACCCCCTTGCAAAATAAATTTCGTGGACCTATAATGCAAACATCAAATTCATACAGGCGGATGAAACATATGGGAGAAAGCCGAAAGGCTTACCGAAGGAGTAACACTCTCAGGTATCTCACAAAGATAGTACCGTATGTGGACGCACTCTGGAGAGTCTCGATTAAAGAGCGCCGAAGGTGTAAGGATGGAAACATCCCAATCTCTCAGGCAAAAGGACAGAGAAAGCAACGTCACACTTATGTGTCCGTTTAAGGTAGACAATGCCGGCTTCCAGAGTTATTTATTTTGGATGCCGGCTTTTTTGTGACAAATACTTTATTACGGAGGGCGTTGTTAAAAATGGAATTTGATTACATGGCTTTGCTGAATTCACTGGATAGTTTTATCTGGGGACCGCCGCTTTTGGTCCTGCTGGTCGGGACAGGCATACTCCTCACGGTGAGACTGAAGCTCCTGCAGGTGTTCAAACTGCCGAAGGCGCTTCGCCTCATCTTCAAGGCACAGAATGCCGGCAGCGGTGATATCGATTCTTTCAAAGCTCTTTGTACCGCACTTTCTGCTACCGTCGGCACCGGCAATATCGTCGGTGTGGCTACAGCCATTGCAGCCGGCGGCCCGGGCGCTATTTTCTGGATGTGGCTTGCCGCATTCTTCGGAATGGCTACCAAGTATGCAGAAGGTCTCCTGGCTGTCAAGTATCGTGAAGTGGATGACAAAGGCGAAATCGCCGGCGGCCCCATGTTCTACATCAAGAACGGCATGGGAGAAAAGTACAAATGGCTGGGCGCCCTCTTCGCCGTCTTCGGTGTCCTGGTTGCTTACTTCGGTATCGGTACCTTTGCCCAGGTGAACTCCATTGTGGATATCACAAAGATGACCATCGGACTGGATCCCATGTGGACCGCCATTATCCTGACTGTACTGGTTGCAGCCATTACCCTTGGCGGACTTCAGTCCATCGCCGCAGCCGCTTCGAAAATCGTTCCGGCCATGGCAGTGATTTACTTCGTTTCTACCGTTGGTGTCCTGATTTTCTTCGCAGACCAGATTCCTGCAGCTATTGAAACTATTATTTCCAATGCATTCACTGGCACCGCAGCAGCCGGCGGATTCCTCGGATCCACCATGATGCTGGCTATGAGAAATGGTATTACCAGAGGCGTATTCTCCAACGAATCGGGCCTCGGCTCTGCTCCTATCGTAGCAGCTGCTGCTAAAACAAAGTGGCCTGCTGAACAGGGTCTGATTTCCATGACCGGTACCTTCATCGATACCATCATTATCTGCACACTGACCGGTCTCACCATCGTCGTTTCCGGCGAATGGCTCAATGGATTGAACGGTGCTGCCCTTACCAACGCAGCTTTCAAAGATGCATTCCCCGCTTTCGGCGGATACATGCTCATGGTTGGCCTGGTACTCTTCGCATTCACCACCATCCTCGGATGGAACTACTACGGTGAACGGTGCATGATTTACCTGGTAGGCACCAAAGGAATCCTTCCTTACCGTTTGATCTTCATCGCCCTCGTTGCGAGTGGCGCATTCCTGAAACTCGAAGCCATCTGGGTTCTGGCGGATATCGTCAATGGACTCATGGCTATTCCAAACCTGATTGCCCTGCTGGCTCTGTCCGGTGTGGTGGTAAGAGAAACTGCCAAGTATTTCGACCACCTGAAGACAGGCAAGGACTACGAAGAATACGTAGACCAGGATCCCAGCAAGGCCGTGAAGACGGAAGTCTCCGCAGATGCGGAAGACTGATGGAGTCTCTGTCAGGTCAATATATTTACATATTATTTCCTGTCGGAAAGGTTTTCCCATTTTCCTTCCGCCGGGATTAATATGACACCCCATCCGGCAAAGGGCACTCCGGTGAGAAAGCCCTCCTAAACTATCTCGTCGGAGAGTGCCGGGCTCCGGGGGCTGTCCCCAGAAAACAGCTTCCGGAGCGGAGGCCCTGATCTTCAAAAATGGATGTTCATAATAATATGTATGTATAGGATCAGGCGAAAGCCTGTGAATATATGCCGCATTGCACGGCAGGTCCCTGGAGGAGGAATTCAGATCTGTTTCCCGAAGGGAACCAAAAAAGCAAAATACGGTGGATGATGTACACTGAAAAATGGCAGCGGAAAGGCTGCCTGCCGAAGGAGTAATACTATCAGGCGTTCAGAAGAACACGAAACTGTGTACGGACACAACTCTGGAGAGTCCCATTCAATTGGGCGCCGAAGGTGTAAAGGGATTTCACCCGTAAATCCCGAATCTCTCAGGCAAAAGGACAGGGCTGGCAACAGGGTAACCCCCTCTGCATGCATGGATGCATACATACATACAACCGCCAGCCTCAGAAACCTTCACCAAGGGCCTGAGAGCGGCGGTTGTTTTTATTCTCAGAAAAAATACGGGTCAAGAGTAAGGGGGATATTATTATGGACATGGCTGCAATCAACTCGCTAGTCAATACAATTGACGGCATAGTCTGGGGCCCGGTAATGCTGGTGCTCCTCGTCGGTACCGGTGTGTACCTTACCTGCTTGTTAAAATTCCAGACCTGGCGGAACCTGCCTTATGCAATCCACAGCGTTCTTTCTAAAGAAGCCCGCACCACCAAGAGAGGCAAGGGCGATGTTTCTCCATTCTCCGCACTGATGACAGCTCTCGCTGCTACTATTGGTACCGGCAATATCGTAGGCGTAGCCACCGCAATGTTCTCCGGCGGCCCCGGCGCCCTGGTGTGGATGTGGATTTCCGCATGCTTCGGCCTTACCACAAAATTCTCCGAATGCATGCTTTCTATTAAATACCGTGAAGTGAATGCAAAGGGTGAAATGAAGGGCGGCCCCATGTTCACCATGAAGAATGGCTTCAAAAACAAAACGGCCGGCCGTACACTGGGCTTCCTCTTTGCACTGTTCGCTGTCATCGCTTCCTTCGGTATCGGCAACATGACCCAGGCAAACTCCATTTCCGGAGCTGTACAGACAGTCTTCGGTGTACCCCTTGAAGTCTGCGGCGTCATTCTTACCATCCTGTCCCTGGTCATCATCGTTGGTGGTATCAAGACAATTTCCAAAGTTTCCTCTGTCGTAGTTCCTGGCATGGCGGTCTTCTATATCATTGCTGGTGTCATCTGCATTCTTCTTAACATCCAGAACGTACCCCATGGCCTGTACCTGATTTTCATGATGGCCTTCGATCCGCAGGCTGTTGGCGGCGGCGTCCTCGGCACCATCACAGTTTCCGTTATGAACTCCATGCGTTACGGCGTTGCCCGCGGCTGCTTCTCCAATGAAGCGGGCCTCGGCTCTGCAGCTATCACCGCTGCCGCTGCTACCACCGATGATCCTGTCCGTCAGGGTTACATCAACATGACCGGTACTTTCTGGGATACCATCGTTGTCTGCACCATCACCGGTCTCACCATTGCTTCCTCCGGCGTCCTCGGAACCACCGATGCCGCAGGTACTCCTCTGAAAGGCATTGCCCTCACCATGGCAGCCTTCTCTTCCAACATCGGTATCATTGGTACTTATATCGTAGCCATCGGCATCATCCTCTTCGCTTTCTCCACCATTCTCGGCTGGGAATATCACGGTGAAAAAGCATGGGAATACCTCTTCGGCACCCATAAGTACAATATGGTTTACAGAGTTGTATTCTCCCTGGTTGTTTATGTAGGCGCTACCCAGACCCTGGATCTGGTGTGGAACCTTTCCGATATTGCCAATGCACTCATGGCAATTCCAAACCTCGTTTCCCTGCTGGTGCTCTCTCCTGTAATCAAGGAAGAAGTCGTCCGTTTCCAGGGCGTCCTTGCTAAGGAAAAAGCTGAAAAAGCAGCTCTCGCTGCTAAAGAAGAAGGGGCCAAAGCTCATATCTGAGATGCCCTTCCCGGCTGGGACATGATGAACCCTGAAGGTTCACCTCCATATCGTTGTCCCCCCTCACTTCTCCGGAAGTGAGAAACAACCCCTATCCTGTTCCTCTGAATTCCGGCAGGATAGGGGATATTTTTTGTGTATAAATCAAATAAAGAATTGAGATTTGAGTGAAGAAAATGGAGGTTCCGCAGCAATGCCGCGGAACCTCGACACTCAAATCTCAACTCTATAATTTACCCCCTCGTGCTGCCCCGGTCCAGGTCCGCAGCGTCTTTGGCGTCTGCCTTATCTTCCCCTCGCCGTTCCAGGAGGCGCTGGAGATTCTTTCTCCGGGACCGTTCAATGTACTGGTGGGCGATGGCATCAGGCAGCGTGGCACCCAGCGAAATGCCGAGAAGGATGAGCAGGGCTTCCACGCCGGTCTGGAAAGCCGTAAGCAGTTCCTCCATGCTGGCATGGCTGATATCGATAATGGCAAAGAGGAACCGGTACAGCAGTACCCCGGGAATCAGGGGGATAATGGCGGGAATGGTGACCACGAATACCGGGGCATGGAAAAAGCGGGATGCGGTGAAATAGAAAATAGAGAGCACCGCGGCGCCGAAGAAGGAAGCACTGGCCATGCCCATGTGGAAAGCAACCATGAGGATATCCCTGGTATCCACGGTCAGTATGGCGCCCAGGCAGGCGGCGAGGATATATCGTTTCGGCACATTAAACATGATGGAAAATCCCAATGCCGCCATGGCCGCCGCCAGGGCCTGGGCGATGTACAGGGATTCCGGGGCAATGGGGACAGCGGTGAAACTGGGAACGTCCGTCATGCCTACAGCCCCGGCGATGCCGAATGTCATGGCCAGCATGATCAGTATGGTATGGGTGAACCGGGTCATGCCGGAGGTCAGGTAGTTATTCAGGAAATCGTCTACCCCGTTGATGAGAGGCACCCCTGGTATGAGGGTCAGAGCGCAGGCCACGATGGGAAGGAAAGGATTGATGGCACCGGGCAGGTACATGGTGAAGTAAGCCATGAGGGTGGCGGAAAAGGCAGAGGCTGCAATGGTGACGTACCCATTGATTTCCAGCCTTGTGCACAGGTATTTGACAAGGGCCCCTACGATGGCGGCCAGCATGGTATACAGTGCTTCAGCAGCATGGCCGCCGAAGATGAGGCAGAACGAAGCGGAAGCCAGGCCGATGGCAAGGATGACCATCCATTCCGGATAAATGCGTCTTCCGAAATTGTGGCGGATATAGTCCAGGTGCTGTTTGAAGGTGCCGTAGGAATCATTCTTGTACAGGGCCTCCCAGCTGGCTTCACTGGTCTGGAGGATGGTGGTCATGTTTACGCCGTGGCGGTAGCATTTGCGGAACATGGTGTGGGTCTTTTTCCCGTCGTCCACGTTGATCATGATGGTGGAGTAGGTGATATGGATCTGCACATCTTCCCAGTAAATACCGAGGCACGCAGCTGCCCGGAGCATATCCCGGACGATGCGCTTGCTGCCGGCGCCGCTTTCCATCATGAGCTGGCCGGTGTCCAGAATAAGTTTCATCTTATCCCGGATGGAAAGGGAAGAATTGGATATTGACATGGATCAGGACCTTCTTGTGTATAAATAAAGAATTGAGATGTGAAAGTTGGGAATTGAGATCCCGCGGCAAAACCGCTGATGACCCGGTTACCAGCCACTGATCTGCCGCAGGCCGCTGCTCTTTCCTGGCAGTTTCCCCATGCAAAAAGACGGGCCTGTGCCCGCCTTTTTCCCGATTCCTTAAAATTTGGAATTCTGTATGAAATCGATGTAGTCCTTGTACTGCTTGGCCATTTCATAGTCGTGAAGCGGGAAGCATTCCGTAATCCAGCGGATCAGGAGCCAGAGACAGCCAAAAAATACGAGGAACTGCAGGATCCTGTGAACAAAGGAATAGGATTTTCCGGATTTACGGATCCACTTCGGATCCAGGTGGTAGGCACTTTTGTAGATCCATTTGGCATACAGAATCACATAGATCACCTGGCCTGCGGTCATGGCAAGAAGCCGGGGGACTCCGATATGATGCAGCAGGATTCCATGGAACCAATGCATGGGATCCGCCAGGGCAAAGAAGATTTCCCGGGCACTCATCATGATGCCCATGAACTCATAGTGGGTAATAAAGACAAAAGCACTGAATGAAAAGAAACAGACCACGCCAAGACAGATGAGGGTGGCCAGTTTTCGGCCCACATAGACCCGGCAGATCACATTCATGATAAAGAAGATGAGGAGCAGGGAACCGATGGAGGTCAGGAAATAGGGACTCAGGTGATTAAAGGCGGCATCGTGCATGCCGTTCACTGCGTGAATCAGTACATAGGGAAAAATCAGGATCCACGCGAAAAAGGGGATATACCCGATCCGCCAGAATGGGTGGAGCAGACTCTTTCTCGTCATGAGCTGGGTAAAGAAAAGGAGAAGGAAACATTCTCCCATGTTCCTGCCAAACCGGTACCATTTGAAAAGCCCGGTAATGCCCAGAAAATCGTAATAAGCGGTGACGATAGCAAGCAGCACAAAAGCGCTGAAGAAATAGATGAAAATTTCCTTCAGTGAAATTTCCTGCCACCAGTCGGTGAGTTTCTCCTTTTCCTGCGCCAAGAACAGCATACTATCCTCTCCTGTATCATACTTCACTCTAAGTATAAAAGGATACCGGAATTCGGGCAAGAGGGGACTTTGGAAAGGTAAGATGCAGGAAGTGAGGAGTAGGGGGAGGGATGAAGAGTCAGGAGTCAGGAGTGAAAGTGGCGGTCCACAATTCATATAGCGCCGCAAATTTTAGAGGTAGTTTACCGCGTAAATTCAAAAATGGCGGCGCTTTTAAACTTTGTGCGCCGCCACCACCACTCCTCATTCCTCATTCCTCACTCCTCATTCCTAATTGAAAAAGACTGCTTTCGCAGTCTTTTCTCAGGCAAAATGGTCATACAGTTTTCTGACGGACTCGATATCCTTCATCCGGAAAGGAGAGAGGAAATGGGTGAGGGAGCCTACGACAGGGTGGCGGGCGAGGAAGTGCCTGGCCTCTTCGATGGTTTCCTTACCGCCGTTTTCGAAATATCCCCGCTCCAGGGCGTCAATACGCCCTTTTTCCTCATCGAAATTTTCCCGGTAAATTCCCTGGAGAAGCAGGAGAAAGTCCACCGCCTTCTGCTCTTTCCGGTCCTTCACGTACAGCCGGTTTTCCCAGTCCAGGAATGTGAGCTTGCCGTCCCGGAATGTGATATCCCGAAGCGCCGGGCGGCCGTGAATGATGTCGTCCCTGTGCAGGGCGGCCAGGGCAGCGCCGGTCTGTTCCAGGATTTCTTCTTTCTCTTCTTCCCTTCGTTTGGAGGTAAGAATATTCTTCAGGGTAGGTCCCCCGTCCAGGGTGACCATGTAGGTCGGCTCCAGCAGTACGATCTTCGGCACCAGTTCCGGATGTTTTTCCCCGGCAATGGTAATGCGGGCAATTTCATAGTAGAATTCCTTTTCCACCGAATATTTGACCAGCTGGTTCCGGCCATTGCCCAGTTTCCGCTTGATCCAGTATTTCTCTCCGTCCATGGCGAAATCAAGGATCCGGCGGCTCGGATTTTCCCGAATCACCGCCTCCGCCAGGCGCTGGGTTTTGTATTCATCCATATGACTGTCCTCACGTAATAGTATATAAATAAAGCTGTTTATTTTTTATTTAACCTATTGTAACAGAAATGTAAAAACTATGTAAGGGGATATGTTGGAAGTGGATGCCAGGTGAACGTGCGAGGGCTTCTAGCTTTTAGCTTCTAGCTGTTAGGAAAACTGACCAGGGAAGCACTGATTAAATCGTTGTCAGATTTCATTCTTGGATTTTTATGCAATGCGAGGAATAACTCGACGCGAATAGCGAGCTATTTAAGGAGAGTTATGACGAAGCAGTGCATAAAAATCCTTATGAAATCTGACTCTGCGAATTAATCAGCGCTTCCCTGGCCTGCGGCGCTTTCTATAGGCTGACCTGTTTTTGCTTCGTAGAACTCGCCTCTTCGAGATGAATCTTTCCTATCAGAGTCAGCTGATGGAAACAGATGGACCTGACTAGCAGGACCTGCCTGCCAGTATGCTGACCAGCGGCGCAGCCGTGGGACCTCAACTCTCATTTCTCAAATCTTAGCTCCAAAGCCGCTGATTCCTTCCTATCATCTATGCGTAAAATGGATAAAAAGAGAGGAAATCCATGAAAAACAGATATAAATAAACATATTGCAATTTTTCTGAATCAGTGTATAATTTGGTTAAATCATTTTTCCGTGGGAATTCAGACAAAGCGGAAGTGATGGAGAAATGTATGGGAAACCATACCATACCGGTGGATGATGTATGCTGAAAAATGACAGTCACAGGGCTGTCTGCCGAAGGAGTAACACTATCAGGCGTTCAGGAGAACACGAAACTGCATACGGACACAACTCTGGAGAGTCCCATTCAATTGGGAGCCGAAGGTGTAAAGGGATTTCACCCGTAGAAATCTCGAATCTCTCAGGCAAAAGGACAGGGCTGGCACATGGGTAACTCCCGTGTTTTCTGTTACAAGTAAACGCCAGCATCAGTCCCAGTAAGGCTGAGTGCGGCGGTTTTTTGTTTATAAGAACAAGTACGGGAAACAAGGGGGACATGATTATGGACATGGCGGCAATCAATCAACTTGTAGGTACCATTGACGGGTTCGTATGGGGACCTGTCATGCTTTGCCTTCTCGTGGGCACGGGCATTTATATGACCGTAAGCCTTCATTTTCTTACCTGGCGGAACCTGCCTTACGCATTAAAGAGCGTCTTCTGCCACGATTCCCGGACCACTTCCAAGGGAAGCGGCGACGTATCTCCCTTCTCTGCTCTCATGACAGCACTGGCTGCTACTATCGGTACCGGTAACATCGTCGGCGTGGCAACGGCCATGTTTGCCGGCGGTCCCGGCGCCCTGGTATGGATGTGGCTGTCCGCCTGCTTCGGACTGTCCACAAAATTCTCCGAATGCATGCTGGGCTTCAAATACCGTGAAGTGAATGCGAAGGGCGAAATGAAGGGCGGCCCCATGTTCACCATGAAGAACGGCTTCAAGAACCATAGAGCCGGCGTCATCATGGGCACACTCTTTGCTTTCTTCGCCGTCATTGCCTCCTTCGGCATCGGTAATATGACCCAGGCGAACTCCATCAGCACCGCCATTAATACCACCTTCGGCGTATCGAACACCGTAGTAGGTGCGGTGCTTACCGTTATGACCCTGGCGGTCATCGTAGGCGGCATTACCTCTATTTCCAAAGTTTCTTCCGTTGTAGTTCCCGGCATGGCTGCTTTCTATATCCTCGCCGGCCTGGCCTGCATCGCTATTAACTATGAGAACATTCCTCACGGCCTCTACCTCATCATTATGATGGCCTTTGATCCTTCCGCTGTAGAAGGCGGCGTTGTGGGTACCATTACCGTTTCCGTCATGAATGCGGTTCGCTTCGGCGTAGCCCGTGGCTGCTTCTCCAACGAAGCCGGCCTTGGCTCCGCAGCCATTTCTGCAGCTGCTTCCACCACGGACCGTCCGGCCCGTCAGGGTTACATTTCCATGACCGGTACCTTCATCGATACCATCATCGTATGCTCCATCACCGGCCTCACCATTGCTTCTTCCGGCGTCCTCGGCACCCTGGGTGCTGACGGCAAACCGCTCACCGGCGTAGGCCTTACCATGGCTGCTTTCTCCACTCACCTGGGAACTCTCGGCACCTACATCGTTTCCATCGGCATCATTCTCTTCGCTTACTCCACCATCCTCGGCTGGGAATACAACGGCGAAAAAGCCTGGGAATACCTCTGGGGCACCCATAAGTACAACATCATTTACCGGGTAGTCTTCTCCCTGGTGGTCTTCGTAGGCGCCACCCAGACCCTGGACCTGGTATGGAACCTTTCCGATATTGCGAATGCCCTCATGGCTATCCCGAACCTGATTTCCATCCTCGTTCTTTCCCCGGTTATTAAAGAAGAAGTCTTCTCCTTCCAGAAAGTCATCCAGAAGGAAAAAGCAGCAAAAAAAGCAGTCGCTGCAGAAGCTGCTGACGATTCTGCAAGAATCTGATTCTCCCTTACCTGAAACGGCATCCCTTTGGATGCCGTTTTTGCATGGACCTGTTCCCGGCCTCATATTTTCTGAGAAATTTTTGATTGCTTAATGAGGAATGAGGAATGGTGGCGCGGCGCATCAAAATGATTGGGCGCCGCAAATGATAGGAATCAGTTAACCGGGGGGCGGCAAAGCTGCCGGCCAAAGACCTGGCTCCCCCCCCCACGGGGAGGCAGCGAACATGATTTGGAGGAGCGTCAGCGACGCTCAAATCATTATGAGTCGCTTTCCCGCAGGGTGAGCTGTCGGCATAGGCGACTGAAGGGGTGCATTTGCCGCATAGCGGCTGATCAGCTTTCCTGAAAGCTAACAGCTGGAAGCTAGGGAAGCACTGATTAAATCGTTGTTCGATTATACTCTTGTATTTTCATGC
>ERZ772881.2680-NODE-2680-length-12320-cov-26.021525_pt1 | contig 12320 bp, 4 predicted proteins | sample MGYA00580581_ERZ772881 | MGnify/ENA primary metagenome ERZ772881 (study PRJEB29015, sample SAMEA2737668) | human gut metagenome | biome: human gut; feature: human-associated habitat; material: faeces | place: China | collected 2012 ...
ATTTGGATACGAGACGTTTTGGTTCCGCCGTGCATAGCGGTTTCGGGTTGGGATTCGAGCGTTTATTGTTGTTCGTGACCGGAATGGGGAATATCCGCGACGTGATACCGTTCCCGCGGGCACCGAAGAATGCGGAATTTTAAAATAGTATTCAATAAGGTAAATTAGGAAGGATGCTCAAGCAGAATCTACAACAGAAATTGGGGTTAAAGATTAACCCGCTGCAAATTCAGCTGATAAAGCTGCTTGAGCTTCCCACGTACCAACTTGAACAGCGTATCAAGGAGGAATTGGAGTCTAACCCGCTTCTGGAAGAGGGTGAGGAGAAGGTGGAACCGGAGGTTGATATCAAGGAGGACGGGGAGGAGACCGATTATGATGAATCGTCGCAAGAAGAGGAAGATTACGGTTCTTCGGATGATGAATTTTCTTTGGACGACTATATCAGTGATGATGATGATATCCCGGATGAAGAACTGCTTTTGTCGGATGAAGACGAAGTGGACATGGAAAACCTTGATTTAAGTATTCCGGACGGCATCAGCATCGAGGATCCGGTGCGCATGTACTTAAAGGAAATCGGTAAGGTTCCGCTTCTGTCCGCAGAAGAGGAAATCGAGCTTGCAAAAAGAATGGAAAACGGCGATCAGGAAGCCAAAAAGCGTCTGGCGGAAGCCAACCTGCGTCTGGTTGTCAGCATTGCAAAGCGTTATGTGGGTCGTGGTATGCTGTTCCTGGACCTGATCCAGGAAGGTAACCTGGGTCTGATCAAAGCGGTTGAAAAGTTTGACCATACCAAGGGCTTCAAGTTCTCCACCTATGCAACGTGGTGGATCCGCCAGGCCATCACCCGCGCCATTGCGGATCAGGCCCGCACCATCCGTATCCCTGTGCATATGGTGGAAACCATCAACAAGGTCAAAAAGGTTTCCAGCCAACTGTTGCACGAAAACGGCCATGAGCCCAGCGCCGAAGAAATTGCCGAGCGCCTGGATATGCCGGTGGACAAAGTGCGTGAGATTATGCGCGTGGCACAGGAACCCGTCAGCCTCGAAACCCCCATCGGTGAGGAGGAAGATAGCCACTTGGGCGACTTTATCCCCGATGAGGAAGCCCCCGTTCCCGCCGAAGCCGCCAGCCAGACCCTGTTGAAAGAGCAGCTGGCCGATGTGCTGAAAACCCTGACCCCGCGTGAAGAAAAGGTCCTGCGCCTGCGCTTTGGCCTGGAAGATGGCCGCCCCCGCACGCTGGAAGAGGTGGGCAAGGAGTTCAACGTTACCCGTGAACGTATCCGCCAGATCGAAGCAAAAGCCCTGCGCAAGCTGCGCCACCCCAGCCGCAGCAAAAAGCTGCGCGACTTCCTGGATTGATGCCGTGATTCTTATATAGAATAGAAATAGCAAATTAAAATCATCTGCACCCGTACTGCTGTTTGCCCGGCGGTGCGGGTGTATTTTTGTGTGCAGCAGGCATAAATGACAAAGCCACAGCATACGATTACCCTGATGATATAGGGGAGGGGATAACGATGTGTGGAATTGCCGGACAGATCAGCGCGGACCCAAATAAGATTGCAGCCAACTACCCAGCTTACTGCCGAATGCAGAAAAGCCTTGCACGCCGTGGGCCGGACCAGCGGGGAATATACCTGCACGGCCATGCGGCGCTGATCCATGCGCGGCTGGCTGTGGTGGATCTGGAAAACGGCTGCCAGCCCATGGTGCTGGAGCAGGGCGGGGAGAAATACATTCTGGTGTACAACGGCGAGCTGTACAACACGCCGGAGCTGCACGCCCAGCTTGCGGCTCTGGGCCATCGCTTTGTAAGCCATTCCGATACTGAGGTTTTGTTACATGCTTTTGCCCAGTGGGGGCCGGACTGTCTGGAAAAGCTGAACGGTATTTTTGCATTTGCTGTGTGGCAGCAGCGGGCGCAAAAGCTCTTTCTGGCGCGGGACCGCGTCGGGGTCAAGCCGCTGTTCTATGCCCTGCGCGGGGACAGCCTGATCTTTGCTTCCGAGCTGAAAACGCTGCTCTGCCACCCGGAGATCCCGCCGCAGGTGGATGCCCATGGGCTGGCCGATGTGCTGCTGCTCGGCCCCGGCCGCACGCCGGGGTGCGGGGTGTTCCGCAATGTGCAGGAATTGAAGCCCGGCTGCTGCGCAGAATACACTGTGCCACAGGTTGGTGCGCCGCGCCTCACCGTGCGCCGCTACTGGCAGCTGACCGACCACGAACACCCCGATGATTTTACCCACACCGCAGCCAAAGTGCGGGACCTGGTGATGGATGCCGTCACGCGGCAGCTGGTATCGGATGTGCCGGTGGCAACCTTCCTTTCCGGCGGGCTGGATTCCAGCCTGATTTCGGCAATCGCGGATTCCCACTTTACGGCGCGGGGCAAAACGCTGCAGACTTTCTCGGTCGGTTATCAGGATAACAAAAAGTACTTCCACGCCACCCATTTCCAGCCCAGTCCGGATGCGCCGTATATCCGCACCATGAACCAGTTCTTGAATGCGCAGCATACCTGGGTAACGCTGGACAGCGAAGCACTGGCCGCCGCCCTGCTGGAAGCGGTGGACGCCCGCGACCTGCCCGGTATGGCGGATGTGGACTCCTCGCTGCTGCTGTTCTGCCGTGAGATCCGTAAAACAGCCACCGTGGCACTTTCCGGCGAGTGCGCGGACGAGATATTTGGCGGTTACCCCTGGTACAGGGATAAGACCGTGCGGGAGCGGTATGGCTTTCCTTGGGCGCAGAGCACGGCATACAGGGTCAGCTTTTTTAAGCCGGAGGTGTTCGGCGGCATTGACCCGGCGGCGTATATTGATGAAGGCTACCGCGCCACGCTGGAGCAAACTTCCATCCGCCCCGGTCTGGATCCCCTGGAACAACGGATGCGCCAGATGTTTGCCCTGAACTTTAACTGGTTTATGCAGACCCTTTTGGACCGCAAGGACCGAATGAGTATGTACAGCGGGCTGGAAGTGCGCGTGCCGTTCTGCGATTACCGCATTGCGGAATACCTGTACAGCGTGCCGTGGGAATATAAGGATTACGAGGGCCACGAAAAAGGCCTGCTGCGCCAGGCGATGCAGGGCGTGCTGCCCACGGAAGTGTTGTGGCGAAAAAAGAGCCCCTACCCTAAAACATGGAACCCGGCGTATTTGAACGCTGTCAGCGCCATGCTGCGCAGTGCGATGCAGGACCCGGATGCCCCGCTGCTGCGTATTGCCAAGAGGGCAGCGCTGGAACAGCTGTTGACCGCTGCCGAGACCGCGACCCCCTGGTATGGCCAGCTGATGACCACCCCGCAGACCATTGCCTGGTTTGTGCAGCTGAATTACTGGCTGCAAAAATACCGGGTGGAGCTGGTGTAAATACCCGTGTGGCGGGCCCGGCATCAAACGCATAACACCAAAAACAGACGAGTGCCCACCCTGCACACGGATAACGGCGGGAAGGGCACTTTTTGTTTGCAAAGCGTAAAAAACGGGAAAATGCAGAAAAAACGCAGGCTGCAACCCATACAAAAAACACACAAGGTAATTGGGCATTGTGCCAATTAGCGGCATTTCAAGGATTTGTCAAGTGGCAAAAGAAATGCAAAAATAGCACTTTGCCAAAAGAAATGTGACACGCATCCGGGCGTTCAATTGCCTGATAAAAAAACACGCAAAATGCCAAAAGAGCCCTTGACAATCAGCTTTTTGGCTGGTATACTGGCATAGTATCACAAAATGGAATAGAGCGTCCTAAAGGAATTTTGATTTTTCCGCGTTTTTTCAAACTTTGTTAAAAACGACGAATGTTCCAAGAAAATCATTGCTTCGGCGGAGCGCTTTTGCCAAAAACAAATCTGAACGGAATAGGAGTGGTCGCATTTTATGGTAAAGGTCAAGCCCGTACAAAACGGTCGAACCTCCAGAATGAGCTTTTCCCGCATCAACGAAGTGATTGGCATGCCCAACCTCATCGAGATCCAGAAAAACTCTTATAACTGGTTCCTGGACGAGGGCCTGCGCGAAGTGTTCCACGACATTGACGCGATCGAGGATTACACCGGGAATCTCTCGCTGGAATTTGTCGATTACCGTCTGGACAAGCACCCCAAATATACCATTAAAGAATGTAAAGAGCGTGACGCAACGTATGCTGCGCCGCTTTATGTCACTGCGCGCCTGTTGAACAAAAGCACCGGCGAAGTGAAGGAACAGGAAATTTTCATGGGCGATTTCCCGCTCATGACGGATTCCGGCACTTTCATCTCCAACGGTGCAGAACGTGTTATCGTCAGCCAGCTGGTTCGTTCGCCCGGCGTGTTCTATGCTTCCAGCAAGGACCGTACCGGCAAGGACCTTTTCACCGCAACCATGAACCCCAACCGCGGCGCATGGCTGGAATACGAAACCGATTCTTCCGATGTATATTATGTGCGCATTGATAAAAACCGCAAGCTGCCGGTTACTACCTTCCTGCGCGCACTGGGTCTTGGCACCGATGAGCAGATCCGCCAGTACTTCGGCGATTCTGAACCCAAAATCAACGCCACCCTGGAAAAGGATATCACCCATTCCACAGAGGAAGCCCTGCTGGAGTGCTACCGCAAGCTGCGCCCCGGCGAGCCGCCGACGGTGGAAAGCTCCCGCAGCCACATCAACCTGCTGTTCTTTGATCCGCGCCGTTACGACCTGGCTCGTTTTGGCCGCTTCAAGATGAACAACAAGCTGTGCCTGTTCCGCCGTATTGCGGGCTATAAGACTGCCGAGGACATCATTGCCCCGCTGACCGGCGAACTGCTGGCCGCCAAGGGCGAGCGCATCAGCCACGAAAAGGCTGTTGAAATTGATAACGCCGGTGTTTCCCGCGTTACTGTTATCGTGGAGCGCAAGGGCCAGGATCCGGTCAATGTGATCGTGTTCTCCAACGGCTGTGTCGATGCCCAGAGTTTCTTCAGCTTTGACGTGAAGGAATGCGGCATCAACGAGCGCGCTTCCTTCGCCGAAATCCGTAAGATTCTGGATGCTACCTCCGATCCGGAAGAGCAGAAAGAACTGCTGACCAAGAATCATGATAAGCTCATCAGCCGCACCGTTACCGTTGACGATATCTTTGCTTCCGTCAACTACCTGCTGGGCCTTGACCATGGCATCGGCGTGACCGATGAAATCGACCACTTGGGCAACCGCCGCGTGCGCAGCGTTGGCGAATTGCTGCAGAACCAGTTCCGCATCGGCTTTGCCCGTATGGAGCGCGTTGTGCGCGAGCGCATGACCCTGCAGAACCAGGAATCCGGCGAGATCACCCCGCAGAGCCTGGTCAACATCCGCCCGGTCGTGGCTGCCATCCGTGAGTTCATCGGTTCCAGCCCACTGTCTCAGTTCATGGACCAGAACAACCCGCTGTCTGAGCTGACCCATAAGCGCCGTCTGTCCGCTTTGGGCCCCGGCGGTCTGTCCCGTGACCGCGCAGGCTTCGAAGTCCGCGACGTTCATTATACCCACTATGGCCGTCTGTGCCCGATTGAGACGCCCGAAGGTTCCAACATCGGTCTGATCTCCTATCTGGCATCTTTCGCCAAGATCAACAAGTACGGCTTCATTGAGGCACCTTACCGCCGCGTGGATAAAGAAACCGGCGTTGTTACCGATGAAGTTGTTTATATGCCCGCCGACGTTGAAGATGAATACATCGTGGCACAGGCCAACGAACCGCTGGACGAGAACAACCGCTTTGTCCGTTCCCGCGTTTCCGGCCGTCATCGCAACGACATTCAGGAATTTGCCCGTGAACAGGTCGATTTCATGGATGTCTCTCCGCGAATGATGGTTTCTGTGGCTACCGCCTGCATTCCCTTCCTGGAAAACGATGACTGTAACCGTGCTCTGATGGGCTCCAACATGCAGCGTCAGGCTGTGCCTCTGATGGTTACCCAGCGCTCTCTGGTTGCTACCGGCATGGAATATAAGGCTGCTACCGACTCCGGTGTCTGCGTGCTGGCTGCCCATGACGGCACCGTTGAAAGCGTTGACGCAGATAAGGTCGTTGTCCGTCTGGAAGATGGCTCCGCCGATACCTATGAACTGATTAAGTTTATGCGCTCCAACCAGGGAACCTGCGTCAACCAGCGCCCCGCCGTCTATGTGGGCGATGTTGTCAAGAAGGGCGACGTTCTGGCTGACGGCCCCGCCACCAAGGACGGCGAGATCTCTCTGGGCAAGAACGCTCTGATCGGCTTCATGACCTGGGAAGGCTACAACTATGAGGACGCTGTTCTGCTGAACGAAAAGCTGGTCCGCGAGGATATCTACACCTCTATCCATATTGAGGAGTACGAGAGCGAAGCACGCGATACCAAGCTGGGACCTGAAGAGGTGACCCGTGATATCCCCAACGTCGGCGATGATTCCCTGAAGGATCTGGACGACCGCGGCATTATCCGCATCGGCGCCGAAGTCAAGACCGGCGATATTCTGGTTGGTAAGGTTACCCCGAAGGGTGAAACCGAACTGACCGCCGAAGAGCGCCTGCTGCGCGCCATCTTTGGCGAAAAGGCACGGGAAGTACGTGATACCTCCCTGCGCGTTCCCCACGGTGCTTACGGCATTGTTGTGGATGTTAAGGTCTTTACCCCCGAAAACTCTGACGAGCTGCAGCCCGGCGTGCGCACCTGCGTGCGCGTCTATATCGCCCAGAAGCGTAAGATCAGCGTTGGCGATAAGATGGCAGGCCGTCACGGCAACAAGGGCGTTGTTTCCCGCATTCTGCCGCAGGAGGACATGCCGTTCCTGCCTGACGGAACCCCGCTGGATATCGTGCTGAACCCCCTGGGCGTTCCTTCCCGTATGAACATCGGTCAGGTGCTGGAAGTCAACCTTGGCTATGTTGCCAAGGCCCTTGGCTGGCATGTGCAGACCCCCGTGTTCGATGGCGCGCACGAATCCGATATCCGTGACTGCCTGGCCGAAGCCCGCGATAAGTGGCATGGCGACCATGCACCGGAATATCCCACCAAGCTGCCCCGCCTGATGGGCGATAAGGGCCACATCATCGATTTCAGCAAGATCGACCTGACCGATGACGGCAAGACCACCGTTTACGATGGCCGTACCGGCGAAAAGTTCCCCTCCAAGGTTACTGTCGGTTATATGTACTACCTCAAGCTGCATCACCTGGTTGATGATAAGATCCATGCCCGTTCCACCGGCCCGTACTCTCTGGTTACCCAGCAGCCTTTGGGCGGCAAGGCCCAGTTCGGCGGTCAGCGTTTCGGCGAAATGGAAGTTTGGGCTCTGGAAGCTTATGGCGCGGCTTACACCCTGCAGGAGATCCTGACTGTCAAGTCTGACGATGTTGTGGGCCGTGTCAAGACCTACGAAGCAATCGTCAAGGGCGAAGATGTGCCGAATCCGGGCATCCCCGAAAGCTTCCGCGTTATGCTGAAAGAACTGCAGAGCCTTGGCCTGGATATTGTTGTTCAGGATAAGGAAGGCAACGCTGTTGATATGCGTCAGGAATATGACGATGACGATGCCAACTTTGACAACAGCGATATCGGTGATAACGTTCTGCTGGAAAGCGAGCTGCAGGATGATTACAGTGTCAAGGATGCCGATGAAGGCTTTGACGACGACCTGGGCGATGAGGAGCCGGATGAAGCTTCTCTGGCACAGATCGAAGCCGACAATGGCAACGACCTGTTCGACGGTGAATGATCGGAATGCTGTTTACGTCACGATTAAATGAGAGGGTTCGCTGAATGGAAAATAAAGAGTTCGATTCTATCAAGATCGGCCTTGCTTCTCCCGACCAGATCCGTGCCTGGAGCTATGGCGAGGTCAAGAAACCTGAAACCATCAACTACCGCACCCTGAAGCCGGAGCGCGACGGCCTGTTCTGCGAGCGCATTTTTGGACCTACCAAGGACTGGGAATGCCACTGCGGCAAGTATAAGCGCATCCGCTATAAGGGCAAGATCTGCGATAAGTGCGGTGTCGAAGTTACCCGCGCTAAGGTCCGCCGCGAGCGCATGGGCCACATTGAGCTGGCTGCACCCGTTTCGCACATCTGGTATTTCAAGGGCATTCCCAGCCGCATTGGCCTGATGCTGGACATCGGCCCCCGCCAGCTGGACAAGGTGCTCTACTTTGCAAACTATATCGTTACCGATCCCGGCTTTACTCCGCTGGAGAAAAAGCAGCTCCTGACCGAACGCGAGTACAAGGAGATGCGGGAAAAGTACGAGGATACCTTTGAAGCCGGCATGGGCGCCGAAGCCGTCCAGAAGCTGCTGGCTGAGATCGACCTGGAAGCTCTGTCCGCAGAGCTGCATGAGGAACTGGAAAAGGCTACCGGCCAGAAGCGCGTCCGCCTGTTGAAACGCCTGGAGTGCGTTGATGCATTCCGCCTGTCCGGCCAGCGCCCGGAGTGGATGATCCTGAACGTTGTTCCGGTCATTCCGCCGGATATCCGCCCCATGGTCCAGCTGGATGGCGGCCGCTTTGCGACTTCCGACCTGAACGATCTGTACCGTCGCGTGATCAACCGCAACAACCGTCTGAAGCGCCTGCTGGAGCTGGGCGCTCCCGACATCATCGTGCGCAACGAAAAGCGCATGCTGCAGGAAGCAGTTGACGCCCTGATCGATAACGGCCGCCGCGGCCGCCCGGTCACTGGCCCCAACAACCGTGCCCTCAAGAGCCTTTCCGATATGCTGAAGGGCAAGCAGGGCCGCTTCCGCCAGAACCTGCTGGGCAAACGTGTTGACTACTCTGGCCGTTCCGTTATCGTTGTCGGCCCTGAGCTGAAGATGTACCAGTGCGGTCTGCCCAAAGAGATGGCTCTGGAGCTGTTCAAGCCCTTCGTTATGAAGGACCTGGTCCAGAAGGGCATTGCCTCCAACATCAAGGCTGCCCGCAAAAAGGTCGAGCGTGCTTCCACCGAGGTGTGGGACTCTCTCGAAACCGTCATCAAGGGCCATCCCGTTCTGCTGAACCGTGCACCTACCCTGCACCGCCTGGGCATTCAGGCATTTGAGCCCGTTCTGGTCGAAGGCCACGCCATCAAGCTGCACCCGCTGGTCTGCACCCCCTTCAACGCTGACTTCGACGGCGACCAGATGGCTGTCCATCTGCCGCTGTCCACCGAAGCACAGCGCGAAGCCAAGATGCTGATGCTGGCTTCTGGCAACCTGCTGAAGCCGTCTGACGGCGAACCCGTCACCGTGCCCACGCAGGATATGATCCTGGGCTCTTACTACCTGACCATGGTCAACCCTGAAGACCCCGGCCACGACAAGGTGTTCCGCGATGAGGACGAAGCCCTGATGGCTTACGCCGAGCATATCGTCACCCTGCAGGCTCCCGTTAAGGTGCGCCGCACCATGGACTTTGGCAACGGCCCCGAAACCGCCCTTGTCACCACCACTGTCGGCAAGATCATCTTCAACACCCCCATCCCGCAGGATCTGGGCTATGTGGATCGCACCGACCCCGAACATAAGTTCGATTACGAAGTCGATTTCCAGGTCACCAAGAAGAAGCTGCCCGACATCATCAGCCGCTGCCTGACAAAGCATGGCACCAAGCGCTGCGCTATCATGCTGGACCACATCAAGGCACAGGGCTATAAGTATTCCACCCTTTCCGCCATCACCGTTGCCGTGCCTGACGCTATCATCCCCGAAGAGAAGCCGGCGATCCTGGCTGCGGCTGACAAGAAGGTTGAAAAGGTCATGAAGAACTTCAACCGTGGTCTTATCTCTGATGAAGAGCGCTATAAGAACACCGTTGAGATCTGGCAGGCAGCTACCGAGGAAGTTTCCAACGCTCTGTCTACCAACCTGAAGACCCACCACCAGCGCAACCCCATCTATATGATGTCCGACTCTGGTGCTCGTGGTTCTATGGACCAGATCAAGCAGCTGGCCGGCATGCGCGGCCTGCTGGCTAACACCGCAGGTAAAACCCTGGAAATGCCTATCCGTGCAAACTACCGCGAAGGCCTGAACATCTTGGAGTACTTCATCTCTTCTCGAGGCGCTCGTAAAGGCTTGACCGATACCGCACTGCGTACGGCTGACTCTGGCTACCTGACCCGCCGTCTGGTTGACGTTTCTCAGGAAGTCATCATCCGCGAGGAAGACTGCCACGCTACCGAGGGTATCCTCGTCAGCGAGATCAGCGAAGGCAACGCTACCATCGAAAGCTTCTCCGAGCGTCTGATTGGCCGTTATGCTCTGCATGACGTGATGGATCCCAAGACCGGCGAACTCATTGTGTCCAAGGACAAGATGATGGATATGTTCGACGCTGAAAAGATCAAAGCTGCCGGTATTACCGAGCTGGAGATCCGCAGCGTGATGACCTGCCGTGCTCACGTTGGCGTCTGTGCCCGCTGCTACGGCTCCAACATGTCCAACGGCCAGTGCGTTAAGGTCGGTGAATCCGTCGGTATCATTGCGGCACAGTCCATCGGCGAACCCGGTACTCAGCTGACCATGCGTACCTTCCATACTGGCGGTATCGCATCTGCTGAAGATATTACTCAGGGTCTTCCGCGTGTTGAAGAACTGTTCGAGAGCCGCCGCCCGAAGGCAATGGCTATCATGTCCGAGATCGCCGGTACCGTCCATATTGACGATACCAAGAAGAGCCGCCACGTTGAAGTGACCGGTGTTGACGATAACGGCGCACCGGTTACCAAGAGCTACCTGATCCCGTTCGGCCACCGCCTGAAGGTGATGGAGGGCGATGTGCTCGTCAAGGGCGCACTGTTGACCGAAGGCCATGCTTATCCGCAGGATATCCTGGCTGTCAAGGGCCGCATTGCTACCCAGAACTACCTGATCAGCGAAGTCCAGAAGGTTTACCGTCTGCAGGGCGTTGAAATCAACGATAAGCATATCGAAGTTATCGTCCGCCAGATGATGCGTAAGGTTCGCATTGACGATGCAGGTTCCAGCGAGTTCATCATGGGCAGCGTTGTCAACCGCCGCGATGTGATGATCGAGAACGAGAAGATTCAGGAACGCATTGATGCAGGCGAAACCGACCTGAAGCTGGTCCAGGCCAGTCAGATCCTGCTTGGTATCACCAAGTCCAGCCTGGCAACCGACAGCTTCCTGTCCGCTGCATCCTTCCAGGAAACCACCCGCGTTCTGACCGAAGCCGCCATCAAGGGCAAGGTTGACCCGCTGGCCGGTCTGAAGGAGAACGTCATCATCGGTAAGCTGATCCCCGCCGGAACCGGTTTGCCGGAGGTTGAAGAAGAGCTGGCTCGCGCCGAGGAAATTCGCGATGCCGAAGGCAGCGCTTACGACCACGCTGAAAAGTAAGACTTTTCTTATCTGATAAGCTTAGCCTGACAATAAAACATAACATCCCCCACAGCATTCTCCGCACAGGCAACTGCGAACGGAAAGGGTACTGTGGGGGATTTTTTATGCTGCTTTGCGGGGAATGAAACTGCTTATTGCGGAAAAGTGGCAGAAAAGTGATACAAAGTTGCTTGAAAATAGTAGTACAGCTGTGCTATGCTGGCCCCAAAGAAAGGGGGATAGCACCATGACATTGGGAGAGAAAATTGCATCTGCCCGGAAAGAAAAAGGCATGACCCAGGAAATGCTGGCAGAGCAGCTGGGGGTAACACGGCAGGCTGTGGCAAGATGGGAAACGGGGAAAGCTCTGCCTGGCACAGCCAACCTGTTTATGCTCCGAGAACTGTTGGGTATCCCGCCGGAAGAGGCTGCTTTGGAAGAAAAGACAGAAACAAGAGAACCAGATGTACAGGAAAAGGCAGAAACGGCCGGAAGCCTGACAGCAAAACAAACGTGGGTACTGATTGCGGTAATGGCAATTTTGCTATGGCTTGCTCTGCAATTTGTTGGGCTTGGCGCGGCGATTGGATTGTTGATACTTCTGTTCATTTCAATAAGCGGACTCTTTTTTATAGCGGCGGGAAAAAGCGGCGCTGCAACGGCTGCAAAAGCAGCAGCAAGGCGGGTCCTGTATTTAGCGGCAGCAACACTGCTGGCGGTACTTTTATGGTGCATTGCTTTTGTGGCATCTGCAAACTACCAAAGTACAGCGATGTGGAACGTACCACAAGATGTATGGCAGCAATACCCCACAGTTGCCGCATGGATGCAGCACTGCGAAACAATGGGAAATGGTGTTTATATGCAGCGGGTGGACCTGCCTTCCGACCAGGGGAATACAACCGCATATCTTGTCTGCCGCAATGGCGTGACCAATGAACAGGCGGGAAAAATCACCCCCAATCCACTGCGGCTGCGCTTCTGGGTTACTTATCAGGCAG
>ERZ772881.2685-NODE-2685-length-12296-cov-2.833265_pt1 | contig 12296 bp, 9 predicted proteins | sample MGYA00580581_ERZ772881 | MGnify/ENA primary metagenome ERZ772881 (study PRJEB29015, sample SAMEA2737668) | human gut metagenome | biome: human gut; feature: human-associated habitat; material: faeces | place: China | collected 2012 ...
GACGCCATTTTTCACAAGCTCTCCTCCGTCCGGTTCGTCAACTCCCTGGGGCCCCACCTCAACAACACGCCGGGCGACGGCCACCGGTCGGAAGACTGGTACGCCTCCTCCATCCGGATGAAAAAGCCGTACAAATTCTCCATTGCCTTTGAAAACGCTTGGTACCCCGGCTACACCAGCGAGAAAATCGTCACCAGCATGCTTGCGGGCACCATCCCCATTTACTGGGGCAATCCGGACATCGGAAGGGAATTCAACTCCGCCGCGTTCATCAACTGCCACGACTTCCCCACCTTGGACGACGCCGCGGCCTACGTGAAGAAAGTGGACGAAGACGACGGCCTGTGGTGTGAAATCATGTCCCGCCCCTGGAAAACCCCGGAACAGGAAGCCCTCTTCCTGGAAGAAACGGAACGTGAAACAGCCAAACTCTACCGGATATTCGACCAGTCTCCGGAAGAAGCGCGCCGCAAGGGGGACGGCACATGGATTGCCTACTACCAGCGCTTTTTAAAACGCGGCCACAGGCTGCGCCTGGCATGGCGGCGGCTGAAGAACCGCCTGCGCCACTGATCCAGGCTCCCGGACAGTTCAACTCCATCCCGGCTTCTCTCGCTTCCTCTTCACTTTCTCCCCCATCCCTGTATTTTCCTCCTTTCCGCCTCATGAACAAATGCCTTTCTGAAAACTTTTGTTCACCTTCCCTCCATCAGGCCGGAAATGCCGCCCACGGAACCTACTTTCCGCACATCGACGGCCTGCGCACCTTTGCCGTGCTGGCCGTCGTCCTGTACCATTTGCAGGAATGGATCTGCCCGGGAGGGTACACGGGCGTGGACATCTTCTTCGTCATCTCCGGCTACCTGATCGGCAGCGGCCTTGTCCGCAGCCTGAAGGAAGGGAACTTCTCCCTGTCCTCCTTTTACTACCGGAGAATCAGGCGCATCATGCCCGCCTATTTCTGCCTGATTGCGGTCGTGCTGGCCTTCGGGTGCGTGGTGCTGGCCTGCGACGACCTGCGGACCCTGGGGCGCACCGTGAGGTCAAGCGCCCTCTTCATCACCAACATTTATTTCAGCAGGACCGCAGGAAACTATTTCAGCCCGGCCGCAGAAGAAAACCCGCTGCTGAACCTGTGGTCCCTGAGCGTGGAGGAGCAATTCTACCTGACGATTCCGCTCGCCCTGTGGCTGCTCTGGAAATTCAGGAAAAACGCCGTCAAGCCCGTTCTCTGCGGAGCCCTGGCGCTCTCCCTGTTCGCCGCCGTCTACCACATGGGGAATCTGGAGCATAACAAGGCCTTTTACCTGCTTCACTGCCGCGCCTGGGAACTCCTGGCAGGCTGTCTCCTGGCCCTGGCTCCCGTCGCTGCGGAACAGGGCCGGGGAATACGCTGGCTGCGGCTGGCGGGGTGGGCCGGCATTCTGCTCCCCTTTGCCTGTTATTCCTCCTCCACGCCCTTTCCGGGTTATACGGCCATTCCTTCCGTCGCGGGGGCGGCCCTTCTGATCCGCTACGGAAGCCACGGCTGGTCCGGGCGCATCCTCAGGCATCCGCTCAGCACGGGCATCGGCAAAATCTCCTACTCCCTGTACCTGTGGCACTGGCCCGTCATCGTGTACTGGACCTACTTCTGCTTCAATGAATGCGGTCCGCGGGACTATGCGGGCATGTTCCTTCTCTCCCTTCTTCTCGGTTTCCTTTCCTGGAAATTCGTGGAAACCCCCTTCAGGACAGCCGCCGCATGGCGGAAGCCCGCAAAAGCGTTCCTGCTCACGGCGGCAGGGTGCCTCACGCTGGATTTTGCCGGAGAATGGCTCAAATGGACGGACGGCGCACGGGACTACTGGCACGTGGCCGCCAACAACATATCATTCCCGGAATACTGGAAGGGGCCGGCCTTCCCGCCCTCCTTCGGCATCACGCCCCCTGACCGTGCGGTGGTGGAAAAGGGAAACGCCATCCAGCCCCATCATCCGGAGCTGGGAGACGTGACGGACTACCCCTTTGTACTGCTGGGTAAAACCGGGCAGCCCCCTTCCTTCCTGCTTATGGGAGACAGCCATGCCATGGCCAGCTCTCCGGGCTTTGACGACGCCGCCCGGCTCCTCAACCGGTCAGGCCTGTTCTACCGGGCGCGGCTATGCCCCCTGAGCGGCATTTCCGAGTCCGGAGACGCGGATTCCCTCACGCTGCTGCGCATGATGTACCCGCACTGGGAGCACAACATGGACCTGATTCTGGACTGGCTGGAAAACACTCCCCAGATACACACCGTATTCATCCACAACCGCTGGATTGAACTGGTCAACAGCCACCGGGACATGCGCCTGAAACAACTGGTTGCGGACGGCCTGCTCCACACCTGCGCACGCCTTCGCAAGGCCGGCAAGCAAATCGTGCTGCTGGGTCCCGTGCCTGAATGGACCTTCGGCCCGCGCAAACTCATGCGGCGCAATGCGCTGCTGAACGCCAACCGCGCGGACCGCCTGCTGGGCGGAGACTTCATCACGCGGCAACGCCCCGTATTCGCCCTGCTGGAGCACATGGAATCCACGGGCCTGTGCCGCTTTATCCCGCTGCACGGCGCCTTCCATAAAAACGGGCGGTGGCTGGAAGAAGACGAGGGGCACCTGATGTACTGTGACGACAACCACCTTTCCCCCTACGGTTCCAGGAAAATGGTTTCCGGCATCCTCGACCAGCTTTTTCCGGGGATGGAAAGCACGGTGTCCAACTGACGGAAGCTCCGCACGGAAAAACGCCCAATCCTTTGACATTGACAAGGAAGGAAGGCCCCCTACACTGACGTCATGCAGCGCCGCCGCCGCGATGCTTCCGGACGGGTTGCCCGACGTACGGCGGAAAGCCCGCGCGCCGCTTCAACGCCTCCATTCCCATGACGGATTCCTCCCGCCCCATACGCATCAAGGTCATCAGAAAATCCACCAAGGCCTCCCCGGATAAAACGGAATCCCTGCTGTGGGGCGACTGCCTGTTCTGCACGGACGCCGCCATGACGGACTATGACTGGGTACTAGTATACGATGAATTCCCCAGGAACTCCATAGGCACCATCAAGGATGAAACGGAACCCCTGCTCTGTCCCCCGGACCAGACCATCCTGATCACGGTGGAACCCCCTTCCATTAAAATCTACAGCCGGGCATACACCGGCCAGTTCGGCACCGTGCTGACTACCCACTCCGTCCGGGACCTCCCGCACCCCAACCATACCCTGGGCCGCGGATGCCTGGAATGGCTGTACATCAAGCCCATGCAGGAGATTCTGGACCAGACGGAATTTCCGAAAACCAAGATGCTTTCCACCATCTGTTCCGCCAAGCAGCACACGCATACCATGCATAAAATGCGTTATGACCTCACGCGCTACCTGGCGGACCGCCTGCCGGAGCTGGACTGGTTCGGGCATGGCATTCAGGAAATAGAAAACAAAACCGTCGCCATGGACGGCTACAAGTACCATCTGTGCGTGGAAAACCATCTGGAACCCCATCACTGGACGGAAAAACTGTCCGACGCCTTCGTCGCCATGACCCTTCCCTTTTACGCCGGGGACCCGCTGGCGACGGAATGCTTCCCGCAGGAAAGCTTCATCCCCATCCCCCTGGACGATCCGCAAAAAGCCTTTGAAATTATCCGCAAGGCCATGGACGGCGGGGAATACGAAAAGCGGCTTCCCGCCATTCGCGAGGCTAGACGCCTGGTGCTGGAAAAGTACAACATGTTCGCCCAGACAGCCGCCGTCATCCACAACCACCGGGGAACGGGAACCGTCCGGCCCGGCGCCACGCTGAAAGGGCGCCACGTCCTGCGGAAAAACCCGCTCAACGCCCTCCGGGAGCTGGCGGATACGCTGGCCTATAAAATCAGGTCACGCGGCAGGCGCGGGACCGGAGCCGGAGTGTAGCCCGGCTGCCGTCCCCAGGATAAGGGCCAAAACTCCCCCCCTACCAGTAAATGGAAGTGCTGGACGGCATTTTGCCGATGGCCTTGCGGCAGGCGGACCGGGCCGCCTCCATGCGGTGGAAGGATTCGGAAGGAACGCTTTCCCCCTGGTATTCAGCCAGCTTCCTGCCCGCCAGATTATGCACGGTCACGGTAACCTTCGTCCTGTAGCCGGGCCGCGTATTGGGACCGGGCAGCGTGGTGAAATAATTCCCGTTGCGAATCAGCACATGCTCCTGCGCCGTCTTGCTGACGGTCGCCACGGCTCCGTAGCCGTCTTCTCCGGGGTACATGACCCGGAAACCCTTGGACGAGAGGGAGGCGGCAGCCGTATCCGCCATCTCCCAGTCGGAGCACTGGACCCTGATCTTGCGGTATTTGACCCGGCGTTCGGCGGCGGCCCGCTGATTCTGCTCCATCTCCTTGTTAAACTGCGCCCATTCTTCCGCCGTACATGCAGCCAGGGAGGCAAACACGGCCGCAGCGGCCCATCTGGTCCAAATTCCGTATCTCATCGCTTTAACAGGCATACGTTCTCCCTTCAGCCTGAACCCGGTTCAAGCCGTCTGAAAAACAGATTGTCAACGAAGCCGTAAAACCTTAATCGGATTTGCGGGAGGCGTGCTTCCTGGCCCGTTCCTCCTCCTTCTGCTTCTTCAGGTCCTCCTTCATCTTGGTCTTCTCCTCGGAATCCAGCTTGCCGTCCTTATTGGTATCATACTTTTCAAGGAGGGCGGCCTTCTTTTCCGCGGAAGTCATTCTCTTGGGAGCGTCTTCCTCCGCCATGGAGGGCATGGCGAACGCGGCGGCCATAATAATAAGCAAGTACTTCATCATTAAATGGGGGTTCTTAAACAATCCTCTTCTACTCCCACGCGCTTCCCTTGTCTCTCTTTTTTTAGTAATGCATGTAAATTACACTGCCATGCGCCCTTTCCTCCTCGTGAACGGCTCTCCGGCCTAGGCTTTCACGAACGGGAAAAACAGAGGGATCACCACCACCATGACCAGCCCCATGATCACCTGGAGGGGAACCCCTACCTTCACGTAATCCATGAACGTGTACTTGCCCGCCGGCATGACCAGGGCATTGGGCGGCGTGGAAAAGGGAGAGGCAAAACACATGCTGGTGCCCACGGAAACCGCCAGCAGCAGCGGATAGGGGCTGATGCCCATGCTCACCGCGGATTGCAGGGCGATGGGAGCCAGCAGCACCGCCGTGGCCGTATTGCTGATGAACATGGTCAGCAGGGAGGCCGTGAAATAAACGCCCGCCATCAGGGCGAACGGCCCGAATCCCCCCAGGCCGGCCACCAGGCCGTGGGAGATGGCCTCCGAGGTGCCGGTCTTCTCCAGCGCCACGGACATCGGCAGCATGGCGGCAATCAGCACGATGCTCTCCCAGTTGATCGTCCGGTACGCCTCCTCCACGTTGCGCAGGCATCCGCACAGCACCATCAGGACGGCGGCGATCAGCACCGCGGCCACCGCGGGCACCCAGTTGAACACCATGGCCGCAATCATCAGCAGCATGATGCCAGCGGCCAGCGGAGCCTTGTGCGTCAGGGTCACCTTGGACGCCTCCGCCAGCGGCTGGCCCACCACGACCCATTCAAAGGTTTTCTCACTCAGGCGCGCAATATCCGCCCAGGTTCCCTGAATCAGCAGCGTATCCCCGTACTGGAGCTTCACATCCTTCAAATTGTGGAAAATGTAATGGTTGTCCCGCTGGATGGCCAGAATGTTGACCCCGTACTTGGCGCGGAGCCCGGAAGACTTCACGGGCATGTTGATGAGGTCCGAGTTGCGCATGAGCAGCATCTCCGCAATGCCTATCTCGTCAAACTTCAATTTGCTCTTCAGCAGGGAATCCGTATCTTCCGACGTCTTCCGGTTAATCATCACCGCCCCGTATTCCCGGGCGAAACGGTCCACGTCCTCAAACTCCCCCATCACGTAAATGACGTCTCCCCGCGCCACGCGGGTGTCCGAGCCCGCCATGGTCTGGCTGACCGTTTGCAGGAAGGAATGCCGGCTGGAATGCCTGCGGCGCACTTCCACGATGTTCACGTGGTAGCGGTCCGGTATCTGGAGGTCGTGCAGGGGGTTCTCCGTCAGGGCGGAATCCTCCAGCACCCGGAGACGGTAAAGATTGCTGATGATCTGGTACTCGTCTATCAACTGGCTGAGGGACTTGCCCTTGGCCTCGTGTTCCGTCTTGTCGTCATGACGGCCCAGGAACTTCCTGCTCAGGGGAATCAGCAGCAGGACGCCCGTCACGATGCAGATGAGGCCGATGGGGGTGAACGAGAAAAAGCCCAGCCCCTCCATTCCCGCCTCCTGAAGCTGGTTGTTGATGACCAGGTTGGGGGGCGTGCCGATCAGCGTCAGCATGCCGCCCATGCTGCTGGCAAACGCCATGGGCATAAGCAGGCGGCTCGTCTGGATGCCGCCGTCCGCGGCCAGGCTCACCAGAATGGGCAGCATCAGCGCCACCGTTCCCGTATTGCTGACAAACGCTCCGATTCCGGCCGTAACGAGCATGGTCAGCACCAGCAGGCGCAGCTCGCTCTTGCCGGCCAGCTTCATGATCCTGCCGCCCAGCATCTTGGCCAGTCCCGTCCGGAAAATGGCTCCCCCCACCACGAAAAGCCCCACCATCATGACTACGATGGAGTTGGAAAAGCCGGAAAGCGCCTGCTCCGGGCTTAAAATCCCGAACACGATCAGGCACAGCAGGGAACACAGCGCGACAATATCTGAACGGATTCTCCCCTGGACGAACAAAACGGCGGATACTCCCAGAATGAGCAGCGTGGTCAACATGTCAATAAACGGCAGAGATGAAAAATCGGCAAGAGAGAATATCTAACATGTCCTGCGCGCCTTGTCGATAGGCTGAACAAGTCATCCGCCTCCCCATCCTCCGCGCGCATGCTCGTTTCCTGCTTCTCCTACAGGGCGGCGATTCCCTTTTCCCGTTGAACATCACGAACCCGCAACCGCGGAAACAATAAAAAACGCGTTCTTCCGGAGAACGCGTTATGAAAGTAAAAGTGGTGGTAGAGAACCATTCCAAATATTGGTATTCAATAACTTTAGTTCTATATGTACACTTTTATGTACACTTGAGCGTCATTTTTCCATAATCTCGCTATCTGTGATGGCCTGTGATAGCCCATGAAACATATATTCTTATCTTTCCGATGTCCAGAAGATGAAAAACGCCCCCGCCTATTTGGTCGGGGGCGACACTCCATGAGGTTGAAGTTCCTTCAGAATATTAGTGCATTGCTACTCTTCGGATGCCCTGAATATTATATTCTACTTGTCTATTTATTCTTTTTTGAGTGCGTTCTAATTCATCAATTCTCTTGTTGGTCATGTCTTGCGCTCTTTGAATGTTTGCATTTATCGTTGTAGCTAAGTTGCTAAAGTTATTTACCACAGCAGCCATGAAGCGATCTGTTGATTCCCCTTGCCTGCGGAGGGTCTGCAACGCTTCATTGATGGCGGCGTTGATCTCGGAAGCATCAAGCGTGTTGTCGTCTCCGCCTATACCTTCCAGAAGCCGCTTTTTGCCGGCCTCCCATGCTTCTTGAACAGCTTCCACCCTTTTCTGCTGTTGGGGCGTTGGATGCTGGGGAATCCCTTCAAAGGGGGCGTTCTTGATCAGCTTCTCTTGCTGTTTGACTGCATCACGAGTTGCTTCTTTCATGGCGGCATCCCTGACTTTCTGTCGGGCCTCTTCTTTTTTCCGGGCATCCTGTATAGCTTTTTCTTCTTCCTGTCGTTGAGCGTTTTTCTGCTTTGCTTCTGTATTCCTTTGTTGTGCTGTATCTCTGGCACTTTGGGCTGCATTAAGCGCACGGCGTTCGGCCAATTCTTTTGTGGCCTGTTCAAGAGTATCTTCCGCTTTGTATTGTGCTTCTAAAGCTTTTGTCTGTTCTTCCCTGGCTTTCCTTAAAGCTTCATCATTGGCTTTATAGGCATTTTCCCTGGCCGTTTCTGTAGTAATATCATAACCAGCTTCTTTTAAAGCTTGATCGGAATTATCTCTTTGTTTTCTTGCCGCATACAATTTTTCCCAATCAGGGAATGTAATTTTTCCGCTTTCTATTTTAGAAATTTCTCCCTCAATTTGTTTCAATTCATCCAAAGAGAGAATAGGCGTATTTTCTAAGACTGCCAGACGGTCTTTTATTTGATTTAATGATTCAACGGCCTTGCTCAATTCCTTTCCCGCATTTGTAACGCTACCTTGCGCCGCTTCCTCTGCTTCCGTTCGATGTCTGGCATTTGCATCCATTCTTATTCCTTCTTGAACGCGGTCCAGCTTCCGTCTTGCTTCCGGGCTGTTAGGGTCTCCGTATTTTCCATTATAAAAATCAGTTTCAACATCTAGCAGGCGGGCGCGGTCTTGTTCATCAAGAATTTTTGATTGCAAGTCAATCAAACGCCTTTGTTCCCGTACGGCTTCCCGTAAAGCTTCAACTTCAATTTTCCTATTATCGGCAATTCTGGCCGTAAGATCATTTTCTTTTTGTAAAATAGATTCATTATTCAGTTTCGCCTTTAGCTCATTTGCTTCTTTAATGAGCTTATCCATATTTTTCTTTTTTTCCTCCGCTTGCCTTTCAAGTTCATCACTTTTCGACTTAAAATGATTCACCAAGGCAGTAATGCCGGCGGTAAGCCCCTGAAACAGCAGCAAGGCCCAGCCAAGCGGCCCCATAGCCGCCTTGATGGACGTTCCGAACAGACGAATGAACGGAATTGCCCCACGGAGGGAAGAGGACATTCCCAGGATGCGGGCGGCCGCTTCCGTCACTTGCGCGGATAAGCCCCGGACCTGGCGCCGGGTAAGTTCTCCGGCCTTTCCGGCAGCGGTGATACGTTTTTCCAAGTCCTGGATATTCTTCAGGGCGTCCGCCTGGGCTACGTTGTCGCCGGCCTTCCGGGCTTCTTCAAGCTTGGCAATATAGATTTCCAGTTCCGCCCGCAATTCCTCATAGGACGCGGCGGCGCGGCGGTTCCCGGCTTCCAGCCGTTCCACGGTTGCCGCTGCCTGCTGTTGCTTCCGGGCCTCCGCAGCAGCCGCTTTTTCCGCGGCCTTGTCGGCGGCGTCCATTTCCTTATTGTAGCCGTCGAGGATCTTTTGAAGGTTTTCATCAAGGTTTTCGCCCCACTTCGCCCCCAGGTCCAAATCTGACATTTTGTTATTGAGGACTTCCGCGACGTCATCAATCTGTTCAAATTTCTTCTTGAGTTCTTCCGCCGTCAATACGGCTCCGGTCGCGTCATCGATAAACGCTTCCAGTCCGGGGTTGTCCTGGAACGCCGCCCGCATGCGAGAGCCGGCATCTGTCATCTTATCGGCGAATTCCCCCAGCTTCTCATTGGCGTTTTCAAGGGCCTTGTCATAGGCGGAAAGGTCGCCTCCGGCCTCTATCCTGCCGAGTTCTTCAATCTGCTGCTTTGCCTCTTCGATGCCCTTGGCGTCAACGGAGTACTTAAGCCCTACTTCGATTTCTTTCTTGATTGTCCTGGTGCTTGATGGTCTTTAGGTGTTTCTTCTTTTCCCCTCCCCCCGTCCAGTTCCGGGCAGGGAGAGGGGGGCTTGGTTCTTTCAACGGTTAGAGGGAAGCTTCCTGTTTTTCGAGTTTCTGGCACTCCTGTACTTGCTGAAAAATATGGTCAGGAATTTCCCCTCTGGAGAGGGCGAGCTTGTTAAATTCGAGCCTCTCTTTTAACATCCGGTTTTTCCTCTTATGAAGCTTGTATGCTTTCTTTGAAAGTTGAGTCATTTTCTGATTATAGTAATATTGATTAATATCCGAGATGAAGCCAGCGAGAACAACAGGTTGACAAATCCCCGCCTGTTCTGATGTTTTCAGAATGTCGGGCAAAAGCTGATGGATCTCTTTCAACGCAAGTGGGCATTCATACCAGAACTCGCGCATGGATTCAAGGTAACGTACTTGAAGTTCCGCCAAGACGGATTCTGTATTCTCACTATTTATTTTATTTTCTTTATTATCGGGTTTGTTCTCAATCATATTATTGATATTGGGTTATTGTGTTATTTCTGCCGCCCCGAAAGGAGCAGGCAAAATCTTGAAGGGCCTCCATGCTTCCCGGTAGAAGTACCAGGCCCATTTTTCTATCAGGGCTGCCGCCCGCGCTTCTGATGGCTCCCACACGATAGGCAAGCGGTATCTTACCTCGAAAGTTCCCAGGCTCCCCAGAATGGCCTTGCTGGTCGTCTTCCTTCTGGACAGGTGAAAGGGCAGTTCGTCAGGATGCCCCACAATCAGCAGCCGGGCAAAGTCATATCCCCGGAGGCGGTGGCATTCCCGCTCGAACCTGTCACGCCCCGCCGTCAGGCTTCCGATCAGGTCAACAATGCTCTTCCTCTCCACCGTGAACCGGGTTTCAAATCTGTCCAGGGAATAATCCCCGCTTTGCAGCGTTCCGCGCCGGGAGGAGAAATGCTGAAAGGTGAGGGGCGTTTGCTCTCTGTTGTCGATGATGATAAGGGGCGTTTCCGGGGTCATTGTTGTCTCTCTCTCGCGCGTGTGTATAGGTGTGTTTTTTCGCAAAAATTGTAAACGGCGTAGTAACTTATTGATTTATCAATCTGAATTTGTGTACAAACGTTTGTAAACCAATCCAGAAGGATTTTCATTAAATCTTAATTATCAATACATTATTTGTGTAACAATTTGTAAACCGCAATTTGTAAACCTTTTCCCATTTGATAGTCAATGCGTTATAAAATCCAGCGGTATTTTTACGCCTCTCGCCGTGGTGTTTACCCTGCTGTTCGGCCGGAAAAGCTGCTCTTCCATTCCCTTCACGTTCAGGAGAACCTTTTTCACGTTCACCCCCTCCCATTCCGAACCCTTGAATATTTCCCCTATCTTCCGGTTCTTCCTGGTGGCGGCAAGGTAGACGTATTTCTTCCCGTCCGCCGCTTTTCGGACGTACAGGCCGTAGCGTTCAAGGACGGTGGAATCTTCCGATACTTCCGCGCTGGCCGCTTCCTTGATGAACTCCCGGAGATGACGCGCACAACCATTGAGATCCTGCGCCAGCCGCTCGAGGAGCACCGGATTGTGATTTCCCGTGTCAGCGGAAACTATGTGTTCCCGGCGTCATTTCTGATGGTGGCGGCAATGAACCCCTGCCCCTGCGGCTTTTACCCCGACTTATCGCGCTGTACCTGCGCACCCGGCGACATCAGCCGGTATCTCTCGAGAGTCAGCCAGCCGTTCCTCGACCGCATGGATCTCTGCGTGCAGGTGGAAGCACTTTCCTACGAGGATCTGCACGGCGAGGAGCGGTGCGAATCCTCGGCCAGAATGCGGGAAAAAGCGACGGCAGCGGCGCAAATTCAGGCGGCGCGCTACCGGCAGGAGTCGATTCATTTCAATAGCGAACTGAAAGCAGGCCAGATCGAGAAATACTGTATCCTGGAAAAGGCAGCGGAAGAGCTTTTAGAGGATGCCTTCCGCCGCCTGCGCCTCAGCGCGCGTTCCTACCACGGGATTATCCGCACCGCGCGGACAATTGCGGATCTGGACGGGGCGGTCAAAATCGGCGTGCCGCATATCAGCGAGGCGATCTGCTTTCGGAGCGCCGACAAAAGTATATGGAGGATCTGACGTATGGCGATGGAAATCTTTACAGTTGGCCGCGGGCAGGAGGGCTATCCGGAGCGGCTTATGCCGTTCGCGGACATGCCGTCCCGCCTTTTCGTGCGGGGCGCGCTGCCGGCGGATGAGCAGAAAACAGCGGCGATTGTGGGCGCGCGGATATGTACGGCGTACGGAAAGAGCCAGGCGGCCTTTTTCGCGCAGGTGCTGGCGGCAAACGGCGTGGCGGTGATCAGCGGACTGGCGTGCGGAATCGACGCGGCGGCGCACGAGGGGGCACTGCGCGGAAAGGGAAAGACGTTTGCCGTGCTTGGCTGCGGCGTGGATATCTGCTATCCGAAACAGAATTACCCGCTGATGCGGCGGATGCTGGAAAACGGAGGCGGTGTCTTAAGCGAATTTCCGCCGGGCGCAGAGCCGCTTCCGTGGCATTTTCCGATCCGCAACCGCGTGATCAGTGCGCTGGCAGATGTCGTTCTGGTAATTGAGGCAAAAGAGAAGAGCGGCTCGCTCATTACGGCGGACTACGCGCTGGAGCAGGGAAAAACGGTATTTGCCCTGCCCGGACGGACAACGGATGCGACAAGCCGCGGCTGCAACCGCCTGATCGCGCATGGAGTACCTGGCCAAAGGGGATATCCTTATTTTCCAAGGACACGCAGTGCAGGT
>ERZ772881.2687-NODE-2687-length-12289-cov-138.132500_pt1 | contig 12289 bp, 10 predicted proteins | sample MGYA00580581_ERZ772881 | MGnify/ENA primary metagenome ERZ772881 (study PRJEB29015, sample SAMEA2737668) | human gut metagenome | biome: human gut; feature: human-associated habitat; material: faeces | place: China | collected 2012 ...
GTGTTGATCTCCACACCGTCGTTGTCGGCGAGCTTGCGGGCAGCAGCCGAAGGACGTACCTGGAAGCCTACGATGATGGCATCGGAAGCATCAGCCAGCGTAACATCGTTCTCCGAGATCTGACCAACGGCCTTGTAGATGACCTTGACCTGTACCTTCTCGGTAGACAACTTGATGAACGAATCGCTCAAGGCCTCTACAGAACCGTCGGTATCACCCTTGACGATGATGTTCATCTCATGGAACTCACCACGTGCGATACGATGTGAGATATCGCTCAGCGTCAGACGGGTCTGTGTACGCAGGCTCTGCTCGCGCTGGAGTTGCTCACGCTTGTTGGCGATGTCGCGAACCTCCTGCTCTGTGTCGAGCACATGGAACTGGTCACCGGCAGTAGGCGCACCATTCAGACCGAGAATGATAGCAGGCTCAGCTGGCTTCACGTCGTCGATGCGCTGGTTACGCTCGTTGAACATAGCCTTGACACGGCCCCAGCTGGTACCGGCGATGACATAGTCACCGACATGGAGCGTACCATTGCTGACCAATACTGTGGACACATAGCCACGACCCTTGTCGAGCGAGCTCTCGATCACCGTACCCGTAGCCTTGCGGTTGGGGTTGGCCTTGAGGTCGAGCATATCAGCCTCCAAGAGCACCTTGTCCATCAGGTCATCAACACCGACGCCCTTCTTGGCGCTGATCTCCTGACACTGATACTTACCCCCCCACTCCTCAACGAGGAGGTTCATCTGAGCCAAGTCCTCACGTATCTTGTCGGGATTGGCTCCCGGCTTATCAATTTTGTTAATGGCAAACACCATCGGCACACCGGCAGCCTGACAGTGAGCGATAGCCTCCTTGGTAGTAGGCATCACGCTGTCGTCGGCAGCAATGATAATGATGGCAATATCCGTCACCTGCGCACCACGGGCACGCATGGCGGTAAAGGCCTCGTGACCCGGCGTATCGAGGAACGTCACCTTACGGCCGTTCTTCAGCGTGACACTGTAGGCACCGATGTGCTGGGTGATACCACCGGCCTCACCGGCGATGACATTGGTATTGCGGATATGGTCGAGCAACGATGTCTTACCATGGTCGACATGACCCATGACGGTCACGATCGGCGCACGCGGCACGAGTTCGCTCTCGTCGTCCTGCTCCTCACTGACAGCCTCCTGTACCTCAGCACTGACATACTCGGTCTTGAAACCAAATTCGTCAGCCACCAAGTTGATGGTCTCAGCATCGAGACGCTGGTTGATGGAAGCCATCACGCCAATGCTCATCAGCGTGGAGATGACCTGGTTGACACCGACGTTCATCATCGTGGCAAGCTCCGAGACGGTTACAAACTCCGTGAGCTTCAGCGTCTTGCTCTCTTTCTTCTCGGCACGTGCCTCTTGGTTGAGCTTTTCCTGTACAGCCTCGCGTTTTTCCTTACGGTACTTAGCGCCTTTCTTGGTCTGGCTTTGCTTACTCGTCAGGCGGGCAAGTGTCTCCTTAACCTGACGTGCTACATCCTCCTCAGTGACCTCTGCGGGCTTCTGTCCACCACGCTTGCGGTTCTTCTTTTTCTTGCCCTGACCATTGCCATTACCTTGCTGGTTGGCAGCGGCATTGATGTCGACGCGATCCTTATTGATGCGCTGGCGCTTCTTGCGGTCGTTGTTGTTGCCACCATTGCCACCATTCTGCTTAGCCTCGCGCTCACGACGGCGCTCCTCCTTGGATTTCTTCTTTGGTCGCGTACTCTGATTGATGGAGTCGAGGTCGATCTTACCGAGGACGTTGACCTTCGGCGTACTGAGGATCTTCTTCTCACTGGAGAGCTGGAACACCTTGCCGTCCTGCTTGGATTCCCCGACCTCAGCCACTTTCACGGCAGTAATCTTCGGGGCGGCAGGCTTGTGTGTGGATCTCTGCTCACTCTTCTGTGCTGTGGGCTTCACCGGCTCCTGTTTATGCTGAGTGCTGCCAGCATTCTCCACATGGCTTTCGGCCCTGGACCCCTGCTTGGCAGTCTCAGCTTTGTTCTGCTCAGGCTTTGGATTCAGAGACTGCGGCTTGACAGCTGCGTTGTCAGCAGGCTGCACACGTGCCGGTTGCTGCTCGGCTTTTTGCCGAGCAGGAGCAGACTGAGGATGACTGACGGCAGCAGTCGTCGGCTCTGCTTTCTGGGGTTGGGAAGCATCAGACTTGATGACCACCGATTTCTTGCCTACAGTGCTGAGGTCAATCTTCCCCAACGGCTTATAGGTCTGATGACCTGTGCCCTCCAACACACTGCTGCCAGTGTGCGTCTCTGATGGCTTAGCGGTCTGCGGACGCTTCTTGTCCTTCTTCTTACCAAAGAGCTTCTCGGCGTCGGTACGCAAGGCGGCATCTTGCTTGAAAGCCTCAACGAGCGCAGCATGCTGGCGCTCATTGAGCTTATAGCTAAGGTCCGCTTTCACCTCGCCCAACTCGCTCTTCTTTTGCAGGAATTCAACTGCCGTTTGCATTCCTATGTTTAATTCTCGTAATGCTTGGTTTAATCTGATGCTCATATACTCTGATATGTTCTATTTTCGTTTAAATTAATATATGTGTGATGTGTACGCGGTACGGAGTTGTCTATTAGTTTTCAAACTCCTTGCGCAGCACTTCGAGCACATGGTCGACGGTCTCTTCCTCCAGATCGGCCTTCTCCACCAGCATCTCGCGGGGAGCATTGAGGACTGCCTTGGCAGTCTCCAGTCCAATGCCCTTGATGGCATCAATGATCCACTGGTCGATTTCGTCGCTGAACTGATCGAGATAGACATCGTCCTCTTCTGTGCTCTGCTCGCCGTCCTTGACGACACGATACACATCGATGGTGTATTCGGTCAGCATGGAAGCCAACTTGATGTTCAGACCGCCACGGCCGATGGCAAGGCTGACCTGATCGGGCTGGAGATAGACGTCAGCCTTCTTGTTCTCTTCGTCGATGGTGATGCTCGTCACGGTGGCCGGGCTCAACGCACGCTGTATAAACAACTTGGTGTTAGCCGTCCAGTTGATGACGTCGATGTTCTCGTTATTGAGTTCGTGCACGATACCGTGGACACGGCTGCCGCGCACACCGACGCAGGCTCCTACCGGATCGATACGGTCGTCATAGCTCTCAACAGCCACCTTCGCACGCTCACCGGGCATACGCGCGATCTTCTTGATGGCAATCAAACCGTCAGCAATTTCGGGCACCTCCTGCTCCAACAGACGCTGCAGGAAGGTGGGACTGGTACGGGAGAGGATGATCTTAGGGTTGTTGTTCTCGTTGTCGACACGCTCAATGACGGCACGCACGGTCTCGCCCTTGCGATACATATCACCGGGGATCTGCTCGCTCTTGGGCAGGATGAGCTCGTTGTTGTCGTCGTCGACGAGAAGCACCTCGCGCTTCCACACCTGATAGACCTCAGCGGCCATGACCTGACCGACCTTATCCTTGTATTTGTTGTAAAGCTGATCGTGCTCCAACTCCAGCACCTTGCTGGCCAGTGTCTGACGCAGCGTGAGGATGGCACGGCGGCCGAACTTGGCGAAGTCGACCGACTCCGACACTTCCTCGCCTACCTCGTAGTCGGGCTCAATCTTGCGTGCGTCGGCGAGACTGATCTCTTTGTTCTCGTCAGCTACCTCGCCGTCGGCGACAACCACACGGTTGCGGTAAATCTCAAAGTCACCTTTGTCTGGATTGACGATGACATCAAAGTTTTCGTCGCTGCCGTAGATCTTTGCCAGCACGTTGCGGAAGCTTTCCTCCAGCACGCTCACGAGCGTGGTGCGGTCGATGTTCTTGGTATCTTTAAACTCCCGGAAGGAGTCGATCATCGACACTTGCTCGTCGTCTTTCTTTCTTGCTACCATATATCTTTTTTCTTTATTGTTTTCTCATTGCAAAATCTGTACCCAGACCTGAGCCTCACTCAGGCCTGGAGCTTATTTGAAGTTAATGAGGTATTTGGTGTATTTCACCTCATCCATGTTGAAGTTGTGGTCCACGTCCATCTTTACGGGACGTTTTTTGCCTTCAACTTTCACCTTTTCGTTGACAGTAACCACAAAATTGCGTCCGTCGACACTCTTGAGTGTGCCGCGTACCTTCTGTCCGTCAGCTTGGAGCACTTCCACTGGCTCGCCCACAAAGTTGTGGTATTGCTGCTCCACCTTGAAAGGCTGTCCGAGTCCTGCCGATCCCACTTCGAGCTCGTAGTCCTCGTCATCGCGGCTGAGATGATCCTCGATATACTGGCTCAGCTTTGCGCAGTCCTCGATCCACACGCCGTCGGCATGGTCAATTTCAACTGTAATCTTGTCATCGGGCGTAACATTAACATCCACCAAGAAGTAGTCTTTGTCCTCCAGCCACTCATTCACTAATTGTTTTACGACGTTCTTGTCTATCATATCATGCAGTTAAAAAACATGCGTTTATAAAAAAATGAGGAGCTCTCGGGAGCCCCTCATTCCACTGAACACTGCAAAGTTACTATTTTTTTTCCATATTACATTCAATCGTCCATACTTTTTTGCTTTCACACTGCTAAAATACGGTGTTTTCATGCAAAAAAGCATGAAGGACAAGCTATTGGCTATTTTTTCTCCTTTTCGCCCACCGTGAGAATAGAGGCATAACGCTTGGGATCCTTGAGCAAGGCATAGGCAGCCTGCACCTGCTTGTCGTAACGCAACGTATTGAGGATGGCACCACGCTGATAGTAGTATGCCGAGACGATGTCGCTGGCAAGTAGCTGTTTGATGCCTTCCTTGTTGTAGTCGAGATCCTTGGCGAGGTTGTGCTTGAGCTTTTTCTTCAGTGCCTCGAACTCAGGTTTGGCGTCGTCGTAGTACCCCTCAAACTTCGCCACCTTCTCAAGATTGTCAAGGGTTTTCTCACTCATGGCGTCGTATTTGAAATGACTGTTGAGCACGCGCTGCTTAAACTCATTGTAGTCGGCATCGCTGAGGTCGAACGTAGCGGCGGATCCGATAGTCGGGTGCTTGGCGATATAGTCTACCTCGTAGCTGGTGACGAGCTCATCGGAGTCTTTCACGGCAGCAAGATAATAAGCAAGATTTGACATAGAGTCGGCCTTCACCTCCACGTCAGGTACGATGCCTCCGCCGTCCATCACCTTGCGGCCATGGACTGTGTAGAAGGTGCGCTTGAGCGAGTCGGCAACGACTTCGGTCGATCCGCCATTGGCGTGTTTATAGTTGATCTTTTGGATGCAGCGGCCCGAAGGGATATAGTATTTGTTCGTCGTCAGCTTCATCTTACCGTTGTAGGGCAGGTCCATCACGGTCTGCACAAGCCCTTTGCCATAGGTCTTAGTACCCATGACCACGGCACGATCCATATCCTGCAGGGCACCACTGGTGATCTCTGAGGCCGACGCACTGTTGCCGTTGACGAGCACCACTACGGGCATGACGGTATCTACGGGCTCCACGGTGGTGAGATAATCCTGGTTCATGCGCTTCACCTTACCGCGGTTGCTCACCACAAGCTTGCCTTTCGGCACGAAGCAGTTGACGATATTCACGGCCTCAGGCTCCGATCCGCCACCGTTGCCACGCAGGTCGAAGACGAGCGCTTTCATGCCCTGCTTCTTCATATCGATGATGGCGTTGCGCACAATCTTGCCGCAACCTTCGGTGAATTGGTTGAGGTTGAGATATCCGATGCCGTCTTGCTGCAGTCCATAATAAGGGACAGCAGGCAGCTGGATGGCGCGACGCGTGATCTTGAGCTTCATCTCCTTGCCGGTGGACGGGCGCAGGACTTTCAACAGAAACGTCGTCCCGGCATCGCCACGCAGATGGTCGCTGACATAGTTGTTGTCGTGCTTGGTCATGTCCTCGCCGTCAATGCTGAGGATGACGTCGCCTTTCTTCAGTCCGGCTTCCGCTGCCGGCATATCCTCATAGGGTTCGTCGATGCACACGCGACCAAGTTTGAAGTTATAGCGAATCAGCGAGCCGATGCCGGCATACTTGCCTGTAAGCATCATCTTCACGTCCTTACTCTTGTCCTCGGGATAGTATTCGGTATAGGGGTCAAGCGAGTGGAGCATGGAGTTAATACCGTAGCCCACCACCTCATCAGCGTCGAGTGTGTCGACATACATCATGTCGAGGTTGCGGTAAATGGTGTTGAACACTTCGAGGTTCTTCGCCACCTTGAAGTTGTGGTCAGCGTCGGCCTGTGCCCAGCTCATGGCGGCGAGCACCAGGCAGGCGAGTGTCAGGAATGTCTTTCTCATATCTTTTTTATGTCGTTTTCTGTATATATTAATGTATCACGGATGCAAAGTTACGAAAAAGAGCCCACAAAATCACCTTTCTCAAAAAAAAGTTGCAAAAACATTTGGTGGTTTCGAGGAATGTCCGTACCTTTGCAACCGCAAATCAGAAATGACACGCACATTGCTTCAGTAGCTCAGTTGGTTAGAGCACCTGACTGTTAATCAGGGGGTCGTTGGTTCAAGCCCATCCTGGAGCGCAAAGAGGAGTTAGAGAAATCTAACTCCTCTTTTTTTGATTAGTGTTTGGCTTTACATAGAGCGAAGGCTCAATATATGTAACTGATAGATTATGGCTCAGTAGGAAACAGGTGAGTCTGTGAGTTTTTATTTTTCGGTAAAGACATTAAAAACATCGTTCACCGAAAAATAAAATGATGTTTTTTATTTGTGTGCGTATAGAAGAATTGTTTGTCGCAACCTTCAAAACTATCATACGACAAGACATCACTATCCTCTCCACCGCAATGGGGCCTCACAGGTATCTGTGAGCTCCGTAGACCGAAACCGTTATCCCCGCTCTGCATAACGCTTATAGCGAAGACGCGCCATGCCAAAGGCCATCAGCGCCTGCACCTTCTGCTTCACGCCGAAGAGTTCCTTCACTCTCTCCGGATCTGCTAAGGCTGTAGCGGTCATGACGAAGCCCATGTAGAACTGGCTCACACCCAAGCTCTGTGCCATCAGCGAGGCGTTTTGATAAGCAAGATTGCAGTCGGCTGCTCCGAAACTATGATCAGAGGCAAACGCCATCACATAGGGTGCACCGCGAAGAATGATGTCCTTGCCATGTTCAAAAGACTGGCGTGCGCCACTAACCACGCCCGCATAGTTGGGGCCAAGGATGTCAAGATGCTCGCCAAGGGTGTCGATGGTGAAGCGGATGATGTCAACGATTTTGTCCGGATCACTAACAACATTCAACTCCACCATTTGGTTGTTGCCGGCAGTAGGCGCATAGAGAGCAGCCTCACGCATCATGGCAACGGAAGCGGCCGGCACCTCTTTCTTGGTGAACGTGCGGTTGGAGCGGCGCGCATGGATCAGGTTCATCAGTTGTTCCGGTGTCGGCATCTGCTGATAGTCTAGCTTATGAAGGCGTTCCAAGGGGAAGAGCTCATGGTCGATGGAGTTGGTAGGACAGACATCCACACAATGTCCGCACCTGATACAGGCTTCCGGACGCTCGACGGTGACCGGCGTGCGCGGTGCCGTCTGGCGGAAGATGCTTATGGGGCACACAGCTACGCAACTGCCACATTGAATACATGTCTCAGGATTAATACGAATCTGCATAAAACAGGCTAAAAGTGAAGAAGTACGACAATGTCAGATGGGACGAAATCATACGCATAGCAAGCACACAAGTGCTTGTCACGGCAGAACTGAAAGCTGAAAACGGGGAGACCATACGGGTGAGGCAATGCACTGAAGCGGAAGAAAAGCTGTCCAACATCTACCGCATGCTCAGTATCAATCCTCACCCGCTGGGGAAAATAAAATCCGTGGTACAACCAAAGCCACCCTCAAAAAATGCCAATACTGAGAATCAATCAGTTACATGAGGTATACCTGCAATGTGGGCTAAGCATCTAATGCCCCCCAAAAAAACGTTTATTCGAGTCGAAATATGGAAATTTTTCCCTAAATTTGCAACTAACTATAAAATAATGCAATAATGAAAAGACACAATTATCTTTGGAGTACCATGTTGATAGCGTGCTGCTTCCTGACTGCTTCCTGTGACAACGACAATGACGAATATATAGGCAAGCCGTACGACACCACACTGACCATCCAGCCAGAATGCGGCATTGATGGTATTCCTGCCACCTCCTATTATTTTCACCCGTGCATCTATGCAACCAATGACCAGGGCGATACCGTTAATGTATTCTCGCTCCATGAAATCAATGGATTTGATTACGAGGAAGGCAACAAATACGTCGTCCGCATACACGCTACGCCCAATAAGAAAGAAGCCGTTTGGGGCGATGCTCCCGCTTATTATTACAACCTGACACAAATAATCAGCAAGACATACGTGGGCATAAACACCATGGGAGTTCACCGTGAGACTTATCGACTGCATTGGCAGGAATCAAGTGAATCGAAAGATTTTCCTCACTTCGATGCCACAAACGTAAAAACAGGCGAGAAAACCATCTTTGTATATGGTGAAATCATTGGATTCAAGCCGACTGTCAATGTCTCTACATCTGCCCCTGAAGACACGACAGTGACCGTGGATGTTTATCCAAGAAGTGAGCCGGCCAACAGCGTCAGCAATCACAAAGCCCTATATAGAATAGTAAAGTAGTTCTGACGCAAATGCATCACCCGCTTATTACATGGATAAGATAATTGGATTAATAAGTAGGGTGTCCAGTTTGTTGTGCCAATTTTAGCTCACTTTTCTGAGTGTCTTGGTCCGTTCTGTAACCCAATTCTTGGGCAGGTGCTCGGTTGACCAGGCACTAATGTCCTTCAGTTTCACATTTACAATGCGCTCTTTGAGAACGCGACAAGCTCGTTGAGCAATTGGCAACACTCTCGACAGAAGAATTGGCAGAATTATTTGCAAAAAAGAATTAGAACTCATGGATAAAGACAACAATATCATCAAACCCTTCGGCAACCTTACACCAGCATTACGCAAGGCTGTCGATAACATCAAGCAGGCCATCCTCGAAAGTCAGCTTCGTGCCACCAAGTATGCCAACAGTGTGGAGCTGTCACTGTATTATGGCATCGGGCATTACATCTCCGACAACTCAAGAGATGGATATTGGGGAACCAATGCTATCGAGACCATCAGCGAGCAACTACAAAAGGAACTTCCAGGTCTGAGGGGGTATTCCGCTACATCTCTGAAGAGCATGAGACGGTTCTATGAAGTATGGAAAGACGACATAGAGCGTCAAAACGGAGATTCTGTAATATCGGCAGCCACGGCGGCCGATTTAGGCAACTCGTTGAATGTCAACCCAAATGAGTTAATGCCATTAAATCGGCAGCCAACGGCTGGCGAAATTACAGATTTTAACATCAAAGAATTCTTGTCCCTTAGTTTTACCCACCATATAGAGATAATACGTAAGACCAAGACGTTTGAAGAAAGATTTTTCTACATACATGAAGCTATTGTTGGCCAATGGAACAAGTACAAACTGCGTGATGCATTGAAGGCTGACCTGTACCACCATCAAGGACAACTGCCCAACAATTTTGCCAAGACCGTACCGACCTCACAGGCGTTGAAAGCGATACAGATGTTCAAGGACGAGTATCTGCTCGACTTCATGAACGTCGAGGAGTTGGGGGAGCGTGACAAAGAGGATATTGATGAGCGAGTAGTCGAGCAAGCCATCATCCACAATGTGAAGAACTTCATCATGACCTTCGGGAAGGACTTTACGTTTGTTGGCAATCAGTATCATTTGGAGAAGTTCGGACATGAGCTGTTCCCTGACTTGCTTTTCTTCAACAGAGAGCTGGCAGCCCTCGTTTGCGTGGAACTAAAGCGTGGGGATTTCAAGCCATCGTATCTTGGTCAGCTGAGTGCCTATCTGAAAGTGCTTGACGACACGGTCAAAAAGCCTTTTGAGAACCCAAGCATAGGACTTATTCTCTGCAAGAGTGCAGACAAGACTTTCGTCGAGTATCTCATTCAAGACTATGACCGTCCGATGGGCGTCGCCACATACAAGTCAAAGGAGGACATTCTTAAAGTCCTGCCGCCAGCAGAAGAGTTGGAAAAGCTGTTGGATGGAGAAGACAAGAAAGAAGAATAGACACATCGTCCTCACACACTAACAGAGTAGATTGTGTTAGTGTGTGAGTCTCCCTATTGGCGATAGCTATTGCTCCATCTTGCGAATGGCATCCATACTTCTCCTGTCTCCCTTGCTTTCAAAGAACGCATCGAGCACGTTTCGAAAGATGTCGTTGGGCGAGACCGCATCGAAGAGGGTCATTGACGAACTCAACTTTAGAGCATCGATGGAGCTGCCCATGATGGAGATAATATCCTTACCCCGATGTGCCAGTACGGTCTGTGTCACCTCTCTCAGACGAGGACCGAGAACAGGATGGTCGAGATAAGCCTTGGCTTCGTCTATATCGGCAAGACCGTATATCCATGAGTAGGAACTGTTACCGAGCCCGCGCAGTTGAGGAAAGATGTACCATATCCAATGGCTTCGCTTCTGTCCGTCTTTCATCTCTTGCAAAGCTGTGGCATAGTCTGTTTGCTGCATGTCGGTGAATCGCTGGAGATTGAAAGGATCATCGGTAGTCTTGCCTATTTTCCGCTCAAAGTTATCAAGCATATGGCGAAGTGTGGAAGTCAACAGACCATAGCAATAGCCAGCGATTGCCTTCGGCATATCGTAGGCAGCTTGGGCAATGGCACCAGTCATAGCACCAATGGTATCGCTGTCGCCCCCGATAGACACCGCATTGCGAATGGCACTCTCGAAGTCATGGCTGTCGAGATAGGCGATGATAGCCTCCGGCACACTACCCATACAAGATACATCGTAGGTATAGCCAGGGCGAATTTCATCAATCGTACGGTGGAGCCCATAACCGAAGGTAGCCTCTATATATTCACGGAGTTTCTCTTTTGATTTCCCTTGGCGCGTGAGAAACACTGCAGCAGCAATAGTCTGCGCGCCTTTGATACCTCCTGGATGGTTGTGCGTCACCTCGGCTGAGATTTTCGCAAGCTCCAAAGCTTCATCCAAGCTGCGTGCATAGAAGCCAACAGGACTGACCCGCATTCCACTGCCGTTGCCCCAGCTATTATAAGGCTTCGGGTCTCGCTGAATGAGCCACCGTTTGAAGTTACCGCCATATCCGGCCCAAGGGTACTTCTGCCCCAGCTCCTGCATACACTTCAAGAGGAATTCGTGGCTATGCGTATTATCCTCCGTCAGCCACTTTGCCACGCCAAGCGTCATCACCGTGTCATCCGTAAACTTGCTACGTGGTGTCAGCATATGGAAGTTATAATCCTTCGTGTTGTTGAACTCATAAACAGAGCCCACTACATCACCAATGATTGCGCCTAACATAGTTATTCTTTTTTATCCTTATCTTTCCACACCGTCCACAGCAATAAGCCTGCCACGGCTACATCCACCACATTCCACATTCCCCGGCCGAGTGCTATCTTGAAGAACGGCTGGAAAAGTATGGCCAGTGCGGCATATGCCACCATCCATCCTTCCAGTTTCTGCTGATAGCTATGGAAAGCCAAGCCCCCAAAGCACACCATTCCTCCCCACCTTACCAACTCATAGTAGTCGTAAGGGAGAGGCAACAAGCAGAGTAGCAAGGCTACTGCAATAACGACTTTCAATGTTCTCATTGTTCCCAATCTAGCAATTTTGATTTTACTTCCAGCTTGAAGAGAAAAAGACGTATCCATTCCGCCATAAGGTTCTTCACTTTCCTCCGAACAAGGCTTTTAGGATCTCGCAGGTAAGGGTAAGTATGCACAGCTCGAAGCTGAGAATATAGAGATGAAGAAACAGGTTGCAGTTATCCCACAAGTAATCGCTCGGCAGGTGGAAAGTCTGACCGCAACCTACAAAGAAGAGATTGTCAAAGAGCAGGAGCGTGCAGATTTCTGGCTTGCTGAATGTAATAAGCAAGAGCGTATCTACAAAGGATTGATTACCAAATTGAAAAATCGGGAAGAGAATCTCAAGCAAGAGTTGCAACAACGTGATAAAATCATCACTACAATGAAGACTGGGCTAACAGAATTTCTAAGAGGTTTCACGATTATTTGTCAAAATGCCATCAATGCCGTTATAAGCTTTGCCCATGACACTAAATTGCAGCACTTTACCCCTCCTCTGGCTACAGCCATCAACGAATATCTTTCAAAATAGAGTGTCAAGTTTTTGACTACAAATCATTAAGCTTTTCGGAGGATATCCCTT
>ERZ772881.2697-NODE-2697-length-12236-cov-5.363763_pt1 | contig 12236 bp, 10 predicted proteins | sample MGYA00580581_ERZ772881 | MGnify/ENA primary metagenome ERZ772881 (study PRJEB29015, sample SAMEA2737668) | human gut metagenome | biome: human gut; feature: human-associated habitat; material: faeces | place: China | collected 2012 ...
GGCGAGCGTCAGCGTGCGAGGAAGTTCATCAACTTCTTTTTTCGCCACGGCAACGAGCAGCAAGCCGACAAGGAAGCCATCATGCCCATCGTCTGGGCATGCATGGACATGGCCAAGGGCAAAGTGGGAGCACTCATAGTCATTGAGCGAGCCACGCCTCTTGACGATATCGTGCAGACCGGCGAGCTCATTGATGCCGATGTCAATAAACTGCTTATCGAAAACATCTTCTTCAAGAACTCGCCCCTCCACGACGGTGCCATGATCATTTCCAAACGGCGCATCAAGGCTGCAGGATGTATCTTACCCGTCAGCCACAACATGGATATCCCCAAGGAATTTGGGCTTCGCCACCGCGCCGCACTTGGCATTTCGCAAGCCTCCGATGCCATTGCCGTCGTCGTCTCCGAAGAAACGGGCCGCATTAGCGCTGCCATCAAAGGCAACTTCCGCCTGCGCCTCTCAGCAGAAGACCTTGAAAGCCTGCTCACAAAGGAAATGGTGATTAAGTGATACAAAATGAATCAATATGAGAGAAGCGTGAAAAATATCCTTGTGTACAAGCTACATAAGGATATTTTTTTGTAATTTTGCAAAGTCTGCATGGCAATGACACAACACATCATCAATTAGTTTTACAGTCATCATTTACAATATTAATTATTATATAGTCATTTTACAATGAGCTTATTAGAAGAAATCGTGGCGCGCGCCAAAGCTGACAAGCAGCGCATCGTACTTCCTGAGGCTGAGGAAGAGCGCACATTGAGAGCAGCCGACCATGTGCTTGCCGACGAGATTGCCGACATTATCCTCATCGGAAACCCTGCGCACATCAGGCAGGAAGCCAAAGAATGGGGATTAAAAGACATCGACAAGGCAACGATTATCGATCCGCTCCACTTCAGCAAGACGGAGGAATATGCCGAGAAGCTCGCTGAGCTTCGTAAGAAAAAGGGCATGACCGTCGACCAAGCTCGTGAGCTCATCACTCACAACAACCTCTATTTGGGATGTATGATCATCAAGAACGGCGACGCCGATGGTCAGATCAGTGGTGCATTGAGCACTACCGGTGACACGCTACGCCCCGCCTTGCAGATCATCAAGTGTGCTCCCGGCATCACTTGCGTCAGCGGTGCCATGCTGCTGGTTACAAAATCGCAGTACGGCAAGGACGGTATCGTCGTCATGGGCGACGTGGCAGTAACCCCTAACCCCACAGCTGACCAGTTGGCACAGATTGCCTATACCACGGCACAGACTGCCAAGACCATCGCTGGCATCAATGAGCCGCACGTGGCCATGCTGAGCTACTCTACAAAAGGATCAGCCAAGGATGCCATTGACAAGACTACCGGCAAGAGCGTTTATGTCATCGACAAAGTCATTGACGCCGTAAAGATCGCCCGTGAAAAGTTCCCAGACCTGCAGGTCGATGGCGAACTGCAAGCCGATGCCGCCCTCGTGCCCGCTGTAGGACGGAAGAAAGCCCCACAAAGCAACATCGCAGGACGTGCCAATGTACTTGTGGTGCCTAATCTTGAAGTAGGCAACATCGGCTATAAGCTCGTGGAACGCTTAGGCGGCGCTACCGCCATCGGCCCCATCCTGCAGGGAATCGCACGTCCTGTCAACGATCTCAGTCGCGGCTGCTCTGTTGACGACATCTACTATATGGTCGCCATCACCAGCTGTCAAGCACAAGACGCAAAGAGGCAATAACCTTCTCTCCTATCCCTTTTCCTAAAGACGGGGAAGGCGTTCATGAAAAGCACAAACATTCATATAATACAAGAAAAATGAAAATACTTGTTCTGAACTGTGGTAGTTCAAGCATCAAATACAAGCTCTACGACATGACCAACGAGTCAGTACTTGCGCAGGGCGGCGTAGAGCGTATCGGCATCGAGGATGCCTTCATCAAAGTGAAGCTCCCCAACGGTGAGAAGAGACAGATCATGGCTGACCTTCCCACACACAAAGAGGGTGTAGCGCTTGTCTTCAAATGTCTCCTCGACCCAGAGATCGGCGCTATCAAGAGTCTCGACGAGATTGGAGCCGTGGGCCATCGCATCGTGCAGGGCGGCGATCTCTTCGAGAAGAGCTGTATCGTGACACCAGAAGTGGAGAAAGGTATCGAGAGCCTCATCGACCTCGCGCCGGTGCACAATAAAGGCCATTTAGCAGGTATCAAGGCCGTTGACGAACTCATGCCCGACGTGCCTCAGGTGACCGTGTTCGACAATGCCTTCCACTCCACCATGCCTGACTACGCTTATCTCTACGCTATCCCTTACGAATGGTACACGAAATACCACGTGCGCCGCTACGGTTTCCATGGTACCTCTCACCGTTACGTGTCTCATCGTGTGTGCGAGTTCCTCGGTGTGGACATCAAAAAGCAGAAAATCATCACCTGTCATATCGGCAATGGCGCTTCGGTAGCAGCCATCAAGTACGGCAAAGTCATCGACACGTCTATGGGACTGACGCCTCTGGCAGGCCTGATGATGGGCTCACGCTCAGGCGACATCGACCCCTCCGCTGTGTGTTACATGATGGAAAAGAGCGGCATGACGCCGCATGATATGTCGGAATACCTCAATAAGCAGAGCGGTGTCCTTGGTGTGGCAGGCATCTCCAGCGATATGCGCGACAACGAGAACGCTGACAACGAGGGCAATAAAATGGCACACCTCGCACTGCAGATGTACAACTACCGCATCAAGAAGTACATCGGAGCCTATGCTGCGGCCATGAACGGTGTCGATATCATCGTGTGGACCGCCGGTGTGGGTGAGAATCAGGAAGGCGTACGCTGGGATAGCTGCCAGGGACTGGAGTACCTTGGAGTAAAGATGGATAAGGAGCGCAACCATGTGCGCTCAAAAGAGCAGATTCTCTCAGCCGATGACTCCAAAGTGAAAGTCGTGATGATCCCCACTGACGAAGAGATCGTTATCGCGCGCGATACCTTAGCTTTGATCAATGGAAGGGAGCCATCTGACTTCTAAAGCATTTCCAACAATACCAACTACAAGCCGGCTGTTGTCCAAAAGAAGGACAGCAGCCGGCTTTTATTATGTATTCATTCACTAAATATCTCGGTGAGCGAGCAATATCTCATTGACTTCACAAGACAAGACTGACCAAATAGAGCGCAATGGGGATGGTGACAAAGGCGATACCAATGAAGTCGATGATAACACCGGACTTGATCATCTTCGTAATCGGCACGTAGCCAGAAGCGTAGACGATGGCATTGGGTGGAGTTGACACCGGCAACATGAATCCAAGTGATGCTGACAGAGCCACGCCCACAGCCACCGGCACCGGACTGAAGCCTGCTGCCACAGCGGCACCGATGGCCAACGGGCCTACCATGTTGGTGGCGGCAGTGTGGGATGTCAGCTCAGACATAAGCAGCGACACCACACAGAAGACGGCGATGAGCGTCAACTGTGAGGGTTGACCGCCCATCCACGAAACGATGTTGTCGCCTATCCATTGCGATAAGCCACAACTGTACATCATGCCGCCCATAGCCAGACCACCGCCAAAGAGCAGCAATGTACCCCATTCAATACCCTCCACAGCCTGTTTCCACGAGATGACCGGACGCGGCTTGCCTTCCTCATTCTTGCCACCAGGGAGGAAGAATAGCACCAGTGCACCCAACATGGCCGCAATGGCTTCGGGGAAGTGATGGTTGTAAGTCTTCAGTACCGGACTGCTGCTGCCCAAGACCATACTCAGGATGCCTGGAGTCACCCAAAGCACCACCGCTAAGATAAAACCAACCATGGTGTTTTTCTGCGCCAATGTCCACTTGCCGAGAGCCTGCCGCCTACGCTCCACAAACTCGTGGGCGCCCTCAATGCGCTTCACGTCAGCGGGAAACATCTTGCTGAGAATAAGGTAGGCAATGACGAAATAGACGATCATGGCCACGAAGCCCCATATCATCCACTGGAAGAAGCCTACGTTGATATGGCTCATTTCATCAAGAAACCCTAACATGATGATGTTTGGTGGCGTGCCGATAGGAGTCAGAACACCGCCAATGGAGCAAGCATAGGCCGTCATAAGCATCAGTCCGGTGGCATATTTGTAAGTCTTGAGATTAATAGTCTTACCCTTTTCCGCCATCATTTCACGAATGGCCTCCAACAGTCCAAGTGCGATGGGGAACATCATGGCGGCTGTAGCGGTATTGCTGATCCAGCCTGAACAGAGCATGCAAGCCAGTCCGATGGCAAAGAAAATGCGCCGCAGACTGTCGCCCACCCACCTCATGGACACAATGCCATAAGAGATGCGCTTGTCAATGCCATTAACCATCATGGCCTTGGCAATAATGAATCCTCCCATAAACAGAAAGATGGTAGGATTGGCAAAAGCGGCAAAGGCCTCCTTCATCTTCACCACGCCAAAGATGACACAAAGCGAGGGTCCTACCAACGATGTGACGGGAATGGGCACCGGCTCCGTGATCCACCACAGGCAGACCAGTGTCATGATGGCAAGCAGCCTGTGTGCTTCAGGTGACAGCGAGCTGATGGGCGTGAGCCACACCAACAGAGCGCAGATAGGTCCACAGATAGCACCGATGAGCCGACGACGACGATCAAAGGTCGAATTACGCTGCTGCTCCTCAATGGCAGCAACATGGGGCAAAGGGTCTTTGGCTTTCATATAAACATCTTAAAAGGTTATTGTCAGGTAGAATCAGCAGGCAGAATCATTGATGAGTTCAAAGTCTCGACTCGCCCTCAACATATTCCTCCAGGAAGAGATGCTCACCGTCGAAGACCGCATAGGAGAATTGCGTGATCCAGTCGCCGAGGATAAGCATTCTGGGCGTATGTCCTTCCACGCGTGGCAGGTTCAGATCGAGCTCAATATGGCGATGACCGTAGATGTAATAATCGATATTGGGATGGTGCTGCTCATACTCCTTGGTCCACAACACCAGAAATTCCTTATTCTCACCCATATAGGGCGGCTCCTTTCCGTCAGCCCGCTTCAGCCGGCTGTGCTTGGCCCAGTCAAGTCCGAGCTGCATGCCCCAGCGCGGATGAATGGCAGAGAAGAGTGTCTGGCACGTACGGTTGTGGAACATCCTGCGCAGCAACTTGAACGACCCGCTGTTATCACCCAGGCCGTCGCCGTGAGCCAGATAGAACACCTGGCCGTAAATCTCGGTGGTGAGCGGCTGATAGTGCATGGTCACGCCGCACTCTTCCTCCAAATAGCCGTAAGCCCAGATATCATGGTTGCCTGTGAAAAAGTGTACCTCCACGCCCATATCAGTCAGCTCCGACAGCTTGCCGAGAAAACGCGTGAAGCCTTTAGGCACCACATATTTATATTCATACCAAAAGTCGAACATATCTCCGAGCAGATAGACAGCTGCTGCTTTCTCCTTGATAGAGTCAAGGAAGCGCACCAGTCTTCGCTCCTGCATCCGGCGATGGGGTATTGCCAGCGACCCGAGATGCGCGTCAGAAATGAAATAGACGTTCTTTCGCATAACCTCTTTCGTTTAATGTTACCGCATTGCGGCAACTTATCCGGCTACTCAAATCCAAGCTCTACCCGTGCCTCTTCCGACATCATGCTTTGGTCCCAGACGGGTTCAAAGACAAGGTTGACATTGGCAACCCTCACACCTTCCACACTCTCTACCTTCGAGCGCACATCCTCAAGGATGAAGTCAGCGGCAGGACATGAAGGCGCCGTGAACGTCATGTCAATGTTCACTGTGCCATCTTCCTGAAGGTCAATCTTATAGATCATGCCCAAATCGTAGATGTTTACGGGTATCTCGGGGTCGTAGACCGTCTTGAGCACGTCTACGATACGCTCCTCGATCGTTGTTTTCTCTTCTTGTGTCATTGATATTGGTCTTTGGTGCAAACTTACGAAGAAAAACTGAAAACCACAAGTTTTTTCATGCAAAAAAAACGCTTATAGTCTTCCTTGTTCACGGTAACTGTAATAGGCCCCGTCGGTGATGATGACATGGTCAAGAAAATAGACGCGCATGATCTCACAGGCTTTTCGGATGCGCTCGGTGAGCTTGTCGTCCTGTCTTGAAGGGCTCGTGTTGCCACTGGGGTGATTGTGGCAGGCCGCCATGACGGTGGCGTTGTTCAGGAGGGTCTCTCTCATGATGACACGTATATCGACAGCTGTCTCCGTGATGCCGCCGTGGCTGATGCGCACCTCCTTGATGAGCTTGAAATGCTGGTTCATCAGCAGGATGTGAAACTCCTCCACGTCAAGGTCTTGCAGTCGGGGATGCATATAGTTGTACACTGCTGCCGCCGACCTGAAGTCCTCACGCACCTCCGCCTTCTCCCTTGCCCGGCGGCGTCCTAACTCGCAGGCTGCCAGAATGGTGACGGCCTTAGCCGGACCGATGCCCTTGAAGCGCTCCAAATCCTTGATGGTCAGTTTTCCAAGACTGTTGAGATTGTTGTGGCATGAAGCCAGCACCACCTTCATCAGCTCCACGGCACTCATCTCCGGAGTGCCCGATCCGATAAGGATGGCCAGCAGTTCAGCATTCGAGAGCGCCTCAGGGCCCAGACGCTCCAGACGCTCACGCGGGCGATCTTCCGCTGCCCAGTCAGTAATGGTCAGGTTCTGCATAGATTGAATGATTAAATAGGGGCAACGCGATTACACTGTAAAGGCAATGCGATTACACCGTAAAGGCAACGCGATTACACCGTAAAGGCAACGCGATGGTATAGGTTACTTCAATCGATTGTATATCAAACATTTACAGAATATTATTTTTCAGGATTTCGCACGCAAGCACGCTCAATGGCTCCCACGATAAGATTCACTACTTTACTCAGCAGCCATGCCAGAGGCAACGTGGCGGCAATACACACGAGGAAAGTGTGCCAATAGCCCCACGACTTGGGCAGATAGTCGAGCACAAAGTGCAGATGGATGAGATAGCACTCCAGACTCAACGAGCCCACAAAGGACAATGAGCCGTTGAACCATCGCGGCGTGCGCCGCAGCACGCGGTTACAGATGAGGATGAAGGTGATGGTCAGCGGGATGTAAAGCATGCGCTCCACAAAAAGTGGGAACTGCCCGTGGCGCACCTCCTCAAGAAAGAAGCACGAGGCAAAGGTCATGACAAACATCAACAGGAGCATCCAAATGCCCTCTCCGTCGATAGTGCGCTTCTGTCTGACCATCTCGCCCATGTTTATGCCAATAAAGAAGATCGGCATACGGCTCCAAAAAATCTCTATATGACCCACAGCACGGTGAATGGGCGTGACCCACTCTACGAGAATGCACCACATGATCATCACCACAGGCAACCAACGGTAAACAGGATGGCGGCGGATGAGCGCCATATAAGGCGGTGCCAGAAGATACAGCATCATGATGGCGGGGATATACCAGAAATTCAGCTCATCGTGAAGCCAGAAATTCCAGTTGAAACCTATCTCACCCACGAGGTTGAAGAATGAGGCGGTATCGTGGACGTGGAGGCGCGGGATATAATAGAGACAGGCAATGATGAGCCAGGCCGGATAGATGCGGATGAGACGGCGGAAATAAAAATGCCGGTAGCGTGGTGTCTTCACCCACGAGAACCACAGTCCGACGCCGCTGAGATACAGAAACATGTCGACTCCGAGGTTACCCATGCGGCGCAGTCCAAAGAAGATATCTGAGCGGGACAAATCTACATGGAAGAGGATGATGATGATCATGGCGATGCCCATAAGCGCACCGCGGAAACGAGAAATGTTGACAAGCTCAATATCAGGTATTTTCATAAGTGATCAAGATGTAAAGTCAGGGGGGGCGACCTACAACTTGGGGCTGGGAATGTGGCGCATCAACTTCATGATGAACCAGGCAGCCCCCAGACTGGCAATGGCGTAGAGCAGCAGCCCCGTATAGATATCGCCTTGACGCGAGATAGGAATGAACACTTTTCTGATGGCCGGATGGATGACAAAGAGCGCCGCCGAAATGTTGCCCATCCAGCTCAACACATAAACCACGCCACGACGAAGCCACACCAGCGGCAGTCTCATGATGGTCTTGACAAGATAAACCGACGCATAACATATCAGCAACGGCACGAAAATCCACATGTAAAACGAGCCCGACGCCGACACAATGAAAAACGAGCACGCCACCCAGCTCATGAATAAGGCACCAAAACTTAGCCTTACCAGCATGATGCGTTCACCATATCGCGCGAAGAGCAGGCCCAAACCGAAAGGAAGCATCCCACCCATGAAGTTGTAGCGCCAATAGTTGATGGTCTCGCCCTCAGGGTCCATGAACAGCTGCGCACCTGTGCACACTACCATCAACCCCACAGTCCATCCCCAATGGCGGTGATAGAGCAGCAGGCGGTAGACGATGTAGAGCTGGAGCATGAGCCCGAAAAACCAGAAGGGTCCCGGCCAGATATTGTCGTCGGGATGCAAATAGAAGTTGTTGACCATCAGCAGCTGGCCGACGACTTGTCCCATCGTGTAGTGCCACGCTCCGGGCGTGATGGCATCGATGATGATAAAGCAGATAAAGCCCACGATCATCATCTTAAAGAGCTTGAGATAGTGGTAACGGATGAAAGGAAGAGCACCCACCCGCTTCTCGTCGAGCGTCGGCCTTGGCAGCCCTCCATACTTCTGTTCAAGGCCAAAAGCACTGAGGAAAAGAAAGATCGGCACACCGTAGTGGCCGAAAAAAGAGAACACATGGGCCGGGAAAAGCCAGTTGATGTAGGTTGCGCTTTGCGTGAACCAGTCAACATTGTGCTTGAAAAACTGATACTCATTTTCCTTCACCACGGGGTTGAGCCAGTGACAATAGTTGTGCAGGAAGATGCCAAGAATGGCGATACCTCTTAAGATGTTGCACTCGTAGCGTGTGAGCAATTCGCCGTTATGGCGAGGCGAGACTTCACTGTTATTCTTCATCTTTGAAAATCAATCTTTTTCATTTTAGCCTTTTACCTTTGCTCTTTTGCTTTTTCTCCAATTCCGATTTCTCGTTTCTCATTTTCAACTCATCGTAGTCTACGCTGTTTTTCAGGATACGCGGCCGCGTCTCATCGTATTCGGGCGAGAGAAGGTTGTACTCTGCATGGTAGTCCCTTGACTGAATGCCTGCAAGCCAGACGAGCATGTGTGGCAACGCATCCGTCATGAACCGCCGATTCTTCGCGTCCTTAACTGCTTTGAACACTTCCGGCTCCCTGTGGGCATACTTGCGCGAGCACCATATCCAGAACGGCACCTCAAACTCGTAGTGGGCCAACGGCCAGTCGACCGCCGCGGCGTGGTTGCGGCAGAGAATGTCTCGGCCAGGCTCATAAATCTCTTCACCGTGGTCGGGCATGTAGACAATAATGGCATCCTTATTCTCGAAGCGCTTGACGATCTGCGTGACGATGGAGTCGTTGTAAAGGCACGCATTGTCATACTCCGCTATCATACGCCGGCGGTACTGGTCACCCGCAAGATCTGGGCGCAGCACCTTGTAATCGTCGGCCTTCCACTTGGCACGGTCTTTGGGATAACGTGTATTGTAGCTCACATGCTGCCCTATAAGGTGGAAGATAATAAGGTTCCGACCTTTCAAGTCAATCTTCCCCTCTTTCAGAAAGGCGTCATAGTCGGACAGCAGTCCATCGTCAAAAGGGTGGAGCTGGGTGTTGCGGAGATCAAACTGAGCCTTGCTGAGCACAGGATCGTTAAGGAAGAATCCACCCGAAAAGTCGTAAACGGCCTGTCCGGCAGCAAGAAGGAACTGGTTGGTAAGGAAGGTGACCTTATAGCCCGCCTTGCGGAAGAGCTCCGGGAAGAGCGGATAGTCACACCACTCCCCTTTTTGCCCCACGACATGCATGGATAATACGTTTTTGAAAACGAAGCTCGTAAGATTCCAACACGACACCACATCATTGAATTTTGTCAGCCATCCGCTCCTCTCAAGCTTTTTCTGCCTTGGCGTATCTTTCTGCGGATAACCATAAAGCTGACAGTGGGCTTTACTGTAACTCTCACCAATGATGAGCACAATGGTCGGCGAGCGGAATGAGCACGAGCCTACACGTACCCGCTGAGAAGCCGCCACGCACTTGTCCACCTGCCGCGAGGCTAAGTGGTTGCTGTAGATAGAGAAGGCAAGCCGGTAGATAGGCAGATAAGTATTTCCATGATCGGGATCGGTAAGGATATGCTCTATAGAGCCGATGGTGTCGGCTGTCATCATCTTTGCCAGCCCCCGTTTGTTTCCCCAACTGGTGAAAAGGCTCCACACCAAAAGGGTCATCACGATGACACCGCACTCCGGATAAAGCATATAGCGGCGGGAAAAGCGCAGGAAACCGAAGTTCACATGGGCGCGTAATTTCGGATAATCCACATGAAACAACCGGCAAAGCGGCTTGCGGAAGTCAATCACGACATGGACTGCAATGAGCAACACGATCCAGGCCACTGGAGAGGACAGCGTGTCGAGCGTAAGATAGGTGGAAAAAAACTCGCCGGCCTCGCGGCTGTCGGTCTCTCCCACAAGCATCAGCATTGAAGGGGAGATCACTGAACCGAACTTCCAAAAGCAGAAGACATCGGTCAGAGACACACTGTAAAGGACAACGTAGAAGGCCAGACGCACCCAACGACGCACCTTGCACGGGATGACAGCCAGTACCACACAAGCCACATAAAGGTCAAGAAAGAGCTCCAGCCACAAATTGTCGTAGACCTCAGCTCCCTTGCTATGGGGAAGCGTGAGAAAAGCACACAGTACACCCAAGGCGTACATAGTGACGAAAAACACTCCATTCTTAAGCAAGGGCAGCATGAACAGCCGCGCTACCCGACGAATCAATCTCATCTCTATTGTTGTTCGCTTTAATTCTTTGCAAAAATAGTATAATTAATCGTGATGGCAAAGTGTAAGTGGAAAATTAATTTGTATTTTTGCCGAAAATATCACCGACGCAATCGGTGAAAACACTCAGCTATGGATTACACACTCAACATCAGGGGACGACTGCTATCGCTTTCTCACCCTGTCGTCATGGGAATACTCAATTGCACGCCTGACAGTTTCTTTGCCGGAAGCCGCAAGCAGACTGAGAAGGAGATTGCCGAGCGCGCCAACCAAATCGTGACTGAAGGAGGCTCCATCATCGACGTGGGAGCGTTCTCTACCCGTCCGGGAGCCGATGAGGTGAGCCAAGACGAGGAGATGCGGCGACTGCGGCATGCCCTGCCCATCGTCAGGCATGAGCAACCCGACATCGCTGTCTCTGTGGATACCTACCGGCCAGAGGTGGCAAAGATGGCCGTGGAAGAATACGGTGCCAACATCATCAACGATGTCTCTGAGGGCGGCGTCACCGGTATCGTAGACAAGCCACTGGAAGAGCATTACGACGTGGAGAGCGATGAGAAATTCAAGTCATATCCCGCTATTTTCCGCATGATGGGCCGCTTGAAAGTGCCGTATATTCTGATGTCCGTGCAGGGCAATCTGCACGATATGCTAATAAACTTCTCACGTGAAGTGCAGCAACTGCGCGACTTGCACGTGAATGACATCATTCTCGACCCAGGCTATGGCTTCGGAAAGACGCAGGAAGAGAACTTCAATATTCTCAGCAACCAGCGAAAGCTCGAAGTCATGAGGCTGCCTATCCTCGCCGGACTCTCACGTAAACGGCTCATCTGGAAGAGCCTTGGCATCACTGCCGACGAGGCACTCAACGGCACCACCGTCGTCAATACCATTGCCTTGCTCAACGGAGCCAGCATTCTGCGCGTGCATGACGTGGAAGCGGCCGTGCAAGCAGTAAGGCTCGTCACCCTCTCCAAATAACAAACAAACCATTAATACCCAACAGATGTTCTTCTCTTTCGGCATAAAAGACATCATCGACATTGTCACTGTTGCCCTGTTGCTTTACTATTTCTACCGGTTGATGAAAGAAAGCCGGTCGCTGAATGTATTCACGGGCATCATTGTCTTCGTCATCGCATGGCTCTTCGTCTCCCAGGTCTTGGAAATGCGGCTTCTGGGGAGCATTATGGACAAGCTTGTTTCCGTAGGAGTCATCGGACTCATCGTGCTCTTCAAAGATGAGATCCGCAAGTTTCTATATGAAATCGGCGAGCGTCAGCGTGCGAGGAAGTTCATCAACTTCTTTTTTCGCCACGGCAACG
>ERZ772881.2705-NODE-2705-length-12219-cov-7.238573_pt1 | contig 12219 bp, 14 predicted proteins | sample MGYA00580581_ERZ772881 | MGnify/ENA primary metagenome ERZ772881 (study PRJEB29015, sample SAMEA2737668) | human gut metagenome | biome: human gut; feature: human-associated habitat; material: faeces | place: China | collected 2012 ...
CAAAGGCACCGGCCTGCTCCGCCACTGCCTGCTCCGCCGGGGCGTCGCCACCGGCCAGGTGATGGTAGTGCTGGTCACGGCCCAGCCCGTGCTGCCCGGCGCGAAGAACTTCGTGAAAGCTCTGCTGGCCGAGGCCGAAAAGCGGGGCGTCCCCGTCACCACCGTCGTACAGAACTACAATCCCCGCCGCACCAGCGTCGTTTTGGGCGAGGACGAAAAAGTCCTCTACGGCAAGGGCTTCATCCTCGACACCCTCTGCGGCAAGACCTACGCCCTCAGCCCCCGCAGCTTCTATCAGGTGAACCCCGTCCAGACCGCCGTGCTCTACGGGCTGGCCGTCGATGCCGCCCACCTCACCGGCAAAGAAGTCGTCCTCGACGCCTACTGCGGCATCGGCACCATCGGCCTGACGGCCTCTGACAAGGCCCGGCAGGTGGTGGGCGTGGAAGTGAACCGGGACGCCGTCCGGGATGCCATCGGCAACGCAAAGCACAACGGCGTAAAGAACGCCCGCTTCTTTGCCGCCGACGCCACACGCTGGATTGGCGAAGCGGCCGCAGCAGGGGAGAAGGCAGACGTGATCTTTATGGACCCCCCGCGCGAAGGCTCCACCCCGGAATTTCTTGCCAGCGTGGCCCGCATGGCACCGAAGCGGGTGGTCTATGTCAGCTGCAACCCCGTCACCCTCGCCCGCGACCTTGCCACCCTGACAAAGCTGGGCTATAAGGCCGAGGGCTTTACCCCGGTGGATATGTTCCCGCATACGGAGCACGTCGAAGCGATAGTTTCGCTACAAAGAGAAATCTAGTAGAAATCCTCCGTTTTGCGTTATTTTCTCGTCACGTTGTGTTCGATGGCGAGGGCGATAAACTCCGCAACAAACGCATTGAAAACTCCCAAGAGCCGAACGACACCTTCCCAGCGGAGCTGGTCCGTGTCGTAGCCATACGACGTCCCCTTCGCGTCCGTGTAGCGGAAAAACGGCCCCTCCGTCCAGTCGTTGGACGGATTCACGAGCTCGACCTTCCAGATCTCAAGCATCGAGCCGTCGCCGTAGTCGATCACGGCGTAGGGCATCTCCTCCGGCGCAGCGGCGGTGCGGCCCGCGCCGGCCTTGTCGATAAGGTATAAAAGGTCACTGAGATCGTCGATCGATACGTCCGTTTCGCTTCCGTTCACTGTGACGCGAAACGTCTCTGTGCTTCGCGCATCGCGCGTGCTGTCCGTCAAATCGGAGATAAAGGCATGAAAACGGAACTGGTAGTGACAGGCCCAGTACGTCAGGCCGCCGAACAGCAGAAACAGCGCGCAGCAGAGCGCGATGGGGCCGGTCAAACGCTTGGGCTTCGGCTTGCCGCGGTCAACGGAATCGTAAAGTCCCATGAGTTTCCTCCTGTTCTCTTGTCCGATCAGTTTCTTTCCTCTCTATGCCGGTTGAATGCGAAAATCACTGGTTCGCCGCGCGCTCCGCCGCCTCGACGACATGGCTTGCGAGGATCGTGCTCGTCACGGTGCCGACGCCGCCGGGGACCGGGGTGATGGCCTCGACGACCGGCTCAACTTCGGCAAAGCGGGTGTCGCCGCAGAGGTTGCCGTCCGCGCCGACGTGGATGCCGACATCCAGCACGACCTGACCGGCGCGCACGCTCTCCGCGCCGACCATACCGGCCTTACCGGCGGCGACGACGAGGATGTCGGCCTCGCGGCAGATGTCGGGCAGATTCTCGCTGCGGCTGTGGCAGATGGTCACGGTCGCATGCTCGGCGAGCAGCAGCAGAGAGACCGGCTTGCCGATGACAAGGCTGCGGCCGATGACGACGACGCGCTTGCCTTTGATGGGGATGTTGTAGTGCTTGAGCAGCGCCACGCAGGCCGCGGCGGTGCAGGGGGGATAACCGCCCTTGGTGCCGGCGTACACGGCGGTCATGGAGCCGTCGGTGATGCCGTCCATGTCCTTTTTCGGGTCGAGCGCCGCGCGCGCCGCCTCGTCATCCAGGTGCCCCGGCAGCGGGCGGAACATCAGCACGCCGTGGACCTTCTCGTCCGCGTTTAGCGCGTGGATGTTCTCCATCAGCACCTTCTGCGTCACATCCTCAGGCAGGACGACCTGACGGACGGCGACGCCGACCTTTTCGCAGCGCTTGAGCGCACCGCGCTCGTAGGCCAGGTCGTCCTCGCGTGCACCGACGCGCAGGATGGCGAGGCATGGCTCTACGCCGTTTTTCTTCAGTTCTTCCGTCTTTGCATGGAGCCCCTCGGTCAGCGCCTTGGCGACCTCGGCTCCCTTGAGCAGCATAGCCATGGTAAAAATTCCTCCTCTGATCGACGCGGTCATCCGCGTTCCTATCCATGATTAGGATAACAAAATTAAAAATTGCTGTCAATTTCTTTTGACAAGCGCGGCGGGATATTATTTTACTTTCTTCGGCAGCTTGCCTTTTCCCTCGCTTTTTGCTACGATAGGAACGATAAATTTTGAAAGCATCAGGAGGGTCCTTCCCATGTCTGTGATCGAAGAGAAAAAAGCACTGAGAACCTTTATCCGCAAGAAAGAGCGCACGCTCGACCCCACCTATAAGGCCGAGAGCTCCGAGGCCATCTGCCGCCACCTGCTCGCACTCGACGAGTACAAGAGCGCGAAAGTCGTCTTCGCCTTTGCCGGCACCGAAAAGGAGATCGACACCTCGCTCTTTATGAACGAGACCATTGCTGCGGGCAAGACGCTGATCCTGCCCCGCTGCGCCGCCGAGCACGCCATCGATCTGTGCATCGTGCGTTCGATGGATGACCTGGAGGCGGGCGCCTACGGCATTTTAGAGCCGAAAAAGAGCTGCGCACTCGTCACCGCGGCGGACATCGACTTCGCCGTCGTGCCCTGCCTGTCGTTCGACCGCAAGGGCCGCCGTCTCGGTCAGGGCGGCGGGTACTATGACCGCCTGCTGCCGCAGCTCCACTGCCCGACGGTGCTCATCTGCCGCGAGCAGCTCATGTCGCCCGAGGTGCCGGTCGAGGAGCATGATATGCGCTGCACGATGCTGGTTACGGAGAAAGGGATTTTGACGCCGGAGGCGTAAAAGAGCTTTTTTCCTGCACTGGTGCAGGAGGACGATTCCCGCACCGTGCGGGATTGCGTAAAAGGGGGATACTCTCTTTCTCGAAAGAGAGTATCCCCCTTTACAACCCCCGAGAGAAAGGACGAGGGGCCTTCCCCCTCGCCCCCGCACATTGGCAGTCTGCGGCTCGAAGAGCTGCGCAGCCTGCGGATTGCACAGCCGTTGGCAGCTTTGCTGCCTTACGGATGTGGCATATCCCTTGCGGGTAATCAGGTGCGGTGTACAGGGCTTCGCCATGAGTCTTCTGCGAATCGTGACTGCTCACAACCGCGCCTTACTTCGTGAGGCGCGAGTGACGTTTGCTCGGCGGCAGATTGCTTGCCGAATGCGGCATTGCTGCGCTCGCCGCATACAAAGAAATGACCGCATCAGCGGTCGTTTTCTTGTTCTTTTAAGTCGTCAAGTGCAGCTCGGACAGCTGCGACGACGAATGCCGAGAATGTGCAGTCCTTGCCGCGGATCGCGTTCTCGATCTCTTCGAGCATATCATTTGGAAAACGCACCGATTTGTTGGTCGTCGGCGGCACGCTTGGAATTTTAAAAGCCATAGTCTCACCTGCAATACATTTCATATGACAAGTGTATTGCATTTTTGTCCAAATATGTGTAATATAAAAGTATTACATTTGTATTGCGATAGGAGGACTATACTATGAACTACGAAAAGATGTACCATCTGCTGTTCAACGCCATCACCGACGCACTGGAACAAATGGAAAAGCAAAACCTTGGCAGCGCAAAAGACCTGCTCACCACCGCTCAGCAGAAAACCGAAGAAATCTACATGGAATCCGCCAACTAACCCGCGGCGAGCGCAGCAATGCCGCCTCGGCAGGCAAAAGCAGGTTTGCACAAATCTGAAGTAGCCGGAAATTGCGTTAGGCCGCCGAATCGCAGGCAGAGCGGCAGCGGGTAATAGGAGTAACCCAAATCGTTTAGCAGCACCACTTGGCAGGCACCCGATTCGGCAAGCACCTCAGCTCTTCAAACCCCAAGCTCACAATGGCGGGGTCAAGGGGCAGAGCCCCTTGCGTTCTCTTGGGGGTGTAAGGGGGCCATTCTCTCACGTGAGAGAATGGCCCCCTTTATCTGTGCAGTGCCATCGGCACTGCTATTCCCCATCCACGCGCAGCGTGAAAAGTCTCCTCTTATCTGCAAAGATAAGAAAACCACCCCTCGCTGCTGCGTGTCTCTTCGATCGTCCATCCCGCTTCGACGAGCTTCTCGCGCACCTCCTCTGCGCGGTCATCAATAATGCCCGAGCAGAGGAAAATGCCACCCTTTTTGAGGAGCTTCCCCACCTGCGGGGCGAGCGCAATGATGACGTCCGCGACGATGTTCGCAACGATCACGTCATAGTCGCCGCCGAACTCCTTCTGGAGCCTTTTGTCGCTGAGCACATCGCCCGCGCGGACGGTGTAGTGCTCCCGCCCGATGCCGTTGAGCGCGGCATTCTCGTAGGCGACGCCCACGCACTTGTCGTCAATGTCGCAGGCGAAGGCGTCCTTCGCGCCGAGCAGCAGCGCCGACAGCAGCAGTACCAAGACGAGTATCGCCGATATGCTTCTTTTCGTCTTTCCGCTTCTCATGTTCTGTTCTCCTTCCTTTTATTTCAAATGATCGATCAGATAATTTAAGTCCTCCTGCATGGCGTAGTAGCGGCTCATTTCTCCCTCCCCTACGCTGCTCTCATCCGGAGCCTCATCCACATTCAAATAGACATTTCTCTGTGTTCCGCTGTCGTCCGTAATGCTGCCGACAACGCTGCCTTCATCCTGCCCAATGGAGATCCTAAACAATTCATACTTTGCGCCATCGATCTCGGTCTCAAAGGTGACCAAAACAACACTGCCGCTCTGCTCCTGCCGAATGGTAACATATTCCTGCCAGTTCCCAGGATAATGCAGTGTACCATAGCTCGTTTGGATCAGGATATCCTCAGCCTCAACTGGGGAACCGGTGTTCTGTGTATCCTTTTGCACATCTGCTTTGCTGCATCCTGCCAGCATTCCGCACACAAGCAAGCCGCATAGCAGGAGTGCAGCGCATCCTCGCAAGCGCTTGACGTTTTTGCTGTTCTTCTTTTGCTTTCTCATTCTTTATTGACCTCCATATCTGTTTTCGGTACTCTTTCAATTGCCTTCTGCAGAATATCGTTCATCATTTTTTCGATTTTCTCTGCATTATGAAACCGATCTGCCAGCTGCATTGCCGTGCGCACATAATTTGTGTACGCATCCGGCTCGGCACACAAGCGCTTTACCGCCCCGGGCAACTCTCCCGCGGAGCTGAGAATGCATGCTGCCTGATAATGCTGCAAATAGCTGATCGATGCAACATCCTGCGGACCGTATGCCAAAATACAAGCGCCGCTGCGCAGGCTTTCGGCGACCTTCGTAGAAAGAGAATACCGTGTCCGGCAGACAGCCTCTTTTCCAAAAGCTTCTATAATGATCAGGAATTTACTCCTACCAAGGAGCTTTTCCACTTCTTCCCCTGCCAGATAGCCGCAGAAGGATAGTCCGTTTTCCTCGTTGATGCGCTGCAGTGTCTCCGGCTTTTGCTCGCCGGAATACACGCAGATCGTTTCAAAGCCCGGAATTTTCGCCTTTCTGAGCGCACATCCAAGCTCTATCAATGGATCGATCCGGTGGATGCCCAAATTCCCGACATAGACAATTCCAGAGCGCTGATCCCTTGGCAATGAAAATCGATTTTCTTCACCGGAAATGCGAACCGTCTGCACCGGGAATCCGAATAGCTGCTCATAGTCTCTCTGCATCGCATCGCTGATGGCAATAACGCTCTTTGAACGCTCTGTCGCTTTTCTCGCCAGGTCCAGTAAATTCCTGCATTGTATTCTTCGGAGCAGTTTTCCATTTCTCCTTGGTTCAATGAAAAAGTCATCAGCACACCACATGATGATCGGAACGTCCAAGAGTTTTGACAAGTAAAGTGCAATATGATATGGAAATGCATAATCACCCGCCGCCAAAAAAATGGCATCCGGCGCAAAGCTCTTTGTCCACTCTCTCAGCGCTTTTGTTTTCCATTTTCCCAACGTCCACATCCAATTGCGCAAGAGATAGATCATCGGTGTGCGGCGTCTGGAAAACTGATAAACCTTCGCAAGATTTCCCGTATCTGTCCTGCTGCGCATAACAGACTCATCGATGTCTTTTTCTTCAAATTTCTTGTATCGCGCACGGCGCGTAAAAACCGAGTGCAGGATATCGCTGTCCGTGATCCGAAAATAGTGCAGGCAGCATTTCCGAGTCGGGATCTCCTGGTGAAAATACAGCTGCGCAAGGCGCTCCGGCGGGATGCCCCCCAGCATTCGCATCATGGTTTTCCCCATGTTCCCCGAATTGCTGAACACATTGTGACTGACAACGAGCACTCGCGGTGACTCTAAGCTCATAAGTGTTTTCAGCTCTTTTCAAATCGACCTAATATTTGCATCCAAGCAGCAGCCGCGCTGCCATTTTTGACCTTTGCAGCAGTGAGCCCACTGCGCAGCAAAACGCAAGCATTACAACGCTTTCCAATAATGTAAGGAGATAATTGACCTCTGCATTTTGTGTCAAATACGGCAGCAGATCAGTAAATATGTATGTTGACAAGATATAAATGCTAAGGGATCTCTCGCCAACTTTTCGAATAGCGCCAAAGAACCAGCCGATCCTCATTTTTTCATAAAGCTTTTTCAGCAGGCACAGCAGCATCACAACCCCAGCTGCGCCGACCGCGAAGCGATAGATGTCGATACCAAGCTGTTTCAGCCAGTTCTCCTTTCCCATGAGTGTAAATCCACTCAGGTATATGTAAGCCTCTCTTGTGTAAAAGGGAATCATTGCACACCATGCAGCTACGGAGACAAGCATTGCGACTGGCTTTTGCAGCCAACTGCAGCCGTATTTTCCGTAGAAGAAGCCCATTACAAAATAGCCGAGCATAAATTTATGCGCATTGAACCAGTAAGTATCAGGCGTTAGAAACGCCACTGCACAGGCAGCCTCATACAGCATTACCCGCATCACACGCCGTTCCTGCGCTGTCCATTGCACAAAGGAAACCACTACGGAAGCGATCATGATCGTCCAGAGAAACCAGTAATCAGTAATACACAGCCTAATGAGTGTTTTCAGCCCCCAGCCTTTCCCGGCTGCGCCATGCGCGATCCATAGTATCGTGCCCCACACGATGCAAACCGGAAGAAACTGCTGTATTTTGTTCCATGCGGCCTTTATCGGCCCGCGTCGATTTAAGCCAAACCAGTAAAAATAACCGCTGACCGCTGCAAACAAAGGCATATGTACACTGTAAATTGCCTTCATGAGTGGGTCATCCCAATAAAGCTCCTGCGTCAAAAAGCTATCGCCGCTTCCATACTGTAATGCATGTCCAAAAATCACTAGGAAAATGGCAAATCCCTTAACAAAATCAAGATAACCATTTCGTTCCTTTGTGGGCACAACTTTCTCCTTTATCGAATACTTCTCGTATGAACTTCAAACGTCATATTTTTTTGTTCTTCCAGATGCTCCACATAGGAGTGCTCCAGATCAAGGATCGCGGCATGCTCCTTGCATTTGCGTTCCTCCGGAGCAGGTAGGCGGTGATAGTCGCCATACAGGCGCGTCAGGAGCGCATCATAATGCGCGGAGACCGGAAACGTGCCGTCCTCGAACGGCATATCCATGCTTTCCTCCAGCCAGCTTCGCGGAAAAACATTCTTTTCATATTTCTTTCCGGCTGCAAAGAAGGTGTGCACCATCTGCGAAGCCGTGTCTTCTTTTCTCATGCACAGCCGTTCCAGCGGTCCGCGCGGAAGCGGTCGGCAGAGCTGCATGAACAGCTTTTTCGCCATACTGTCCGTCTCGTATCCCCGCGCATAGAGCGCCTTGGCGATCACGACCTTAGCTGCGGCAAATTGCAGCTGGCGCATCGCCGGAGCGTCGGAAAGATTATCACAGGGAAAAATATCGATATAGACGCCCTGATGGATGCATGGATCCTTTGGGTGGTATTTTTCCATGCAGGCGGTGTTGTTGCGCCGCAGCTTGGAAAACTGCATCGGCCAGTGCGATCCGCCCTCACGCTGGACATAATAGCGCTCCGGATCCAGCTCCGGTGCCGCCTCCTCAAAAAAACGGTCATATTCGCTGCGAAGCAGGATAACATCCAGATCGTCGTCCCACGGGATAAATCCCCTGTGCCGCACCGCGCCAAGCGCCGTGCCCGCAAAAAGCTGATAGCGGATCGCATGCTTTCTGCAAGCCGCGTCAAGATCCTTCAGCATCTCCAGAAGGAGGGCCTGATGGGGAGATAATTCTCTTTTTTGCTCTGTGGTCTTCATCTCACACTCTCTTGTATTTTGCGATCCCGCGCCGGACATAGCCCGCAAAGGCATGCGCAGATCTGGCGAGCGACAGCTTTTCCGCCTTCCTGTAGACGAGCCAGCGCTGCCTTGCGGATTTCAGCTTGTCATTCGAGCGCGAGCCCTTCAGGATCCTGTAATCTGCGAGCACATCTCTGCATCCAAAGGCGGTAAAGCCCAGCCGCAGCAGACGGAGCCAGAGCGCGTAGTCCTCGTGATAATAATTCGTCGAAAAGCGATACTCGGAATAAATGCTCCTGGACAGCAGCACCGTCGAGCAGCTCAGCACGCTCTCCTCCAGCATCGCGGCGTAGCTGGTCCGCTCCGACACGATAAAATCCGATATCCTTCGGCCATCGGCGTCCATCATGGAATACGAGCAGTAGATCATGTCCGCGCCGGAGCGCTCTGCGGCGGCCAGCTGCTTTTCCAGCTTGTCGCTGTGCCACACGTCATCGCTGTCCAGCAGCGCAGCCCAGTCTCCATTCGCCATGTCGAAGCCGCGGTTTCTTGTCCGGGCCACGCCCATGTTCTGCGGATTGCGGAGCAGGCGGATTCGGGTATCCGCGTTTGCAAACCTCTCCGCGAGCTCCGCCGTCCGGTCGGTCGAGCCGTCGTCCAGGATCAGCAGCTTCCAATTCGTATAGGTCTGCGAGAGCACGGAGCGGATAGCCTCTTCGATGTATTTTTCTGCGTTATAGGCAGGCATGATCACGGAGACCAGAGGTCGCTCCCCTTTTGCATCCATTTTCCCGCCTCTCTTCCTTTCAGCCTCTCTTTTCCAGAAGGCTCCTGCATTTTTCAAGATCGCGGTAGCCCTTCCCGAGCATATGGATATCGCTGCCCAGATACTGCACCGCGCCGCTTTCGATCCACGAAAGATATCGCCTGCGCCGGAGCGGCTTTGTCAGGCATTCCGCATTGAGCTGTAACGGCACGCCGTCTTCGATCAGTCGCTCGATATCCTCCGGCGGATACCGGTCGGCGTGCGCCAGAACGATTCGGATATCCCGCCGCTCCAGAAGCCGGTACAGCGTCTCCCAGATCGACTCCGGCCACTGATAAAACGGCATTTCCAGCAGCAGCTCGTCCGTTTCCTCGCGGCACAGCCGGGAAAGTCCGTCCAGCCGCTCCATCCCGTCACAGATCAGCACCTCCGCGCCGAGCCGGAGCTGTGGCGCATCCGCCGTCAGGCTCTCGCGCAGGAGCCTGGCTGACTCCGCCCGGCGCTGCAAAAAGGAAGGGATGGACTCCTTGTGCGGGTAGAAATGCGGCGTCGCACAGACCGTCCGTATTCCGGCCGCAGCTGCCATCGCAAGCTGCTTCCGGGACGTTTCCACGCCGTCGCTCCCATGGTCACAGCCCGGAAGCACATGCGCATGATAGTCCAGCGTCAGGTCGATCATACCCTCAGTGCGTCTCATTGGCGTCCGAGTAGGCGTATTTGTCTCCGTATCTGTATCCATACTTATATCCGTACTTATCGCTGTACTTATATTTGTACGAATACTTCACGGACTTCATATTCAGGTCGTTCAGCACCACGCCGCACAGATTGCCGCCCGCCTGATGCACCGCTTCGATCGCGGCGTTCAGCTCGTCCGACGTCGTATAGCCGGACTTGGTCACGAGCACAACGCCGTCCACATAGGTCGCAACGATCTGTGCGTCCGCGACCGTGTTGATCGGCGGCGTATCGATGATAACATAGTCATAGACTCTGGCGCATTCGCTTACAAATGCTCTCATTCGGTCGGAAGCCAGCAGCTCCGACGGATTCGGCGGGATGGTTCCCGTACAGACGATCCAGAGCGGAAGATCCTGCACCTTTGCGATCTCCAGCTTCCAGATCTTCGCCAGAAAATCGCAGAGGCCCGCCGTAAGCTCCACCTTCCAAAGCTTGCGCTGCGTCGGCTTGCGCATATCCGCATCGATCAGCAGGACTTTCTTTCCAAGCATCGCGTAGCTGATCGCAACGTTGGCCGCCGTCAGGCTCTTGCCCTCCGAGGGCTTGGAGCTTGTGATGGCGAAGGTCTTGCAGGCGCGCTCCTTGTCTGCCGTCATGCAGAACATCAGACTGGTGCGGAGCTTGACATAGGCCTCCTTGATCGCAAACGGCGATGCATTGTTCAGGAGGCGTCTGCGGTTGACGGCGACGGCTTCACTTGCCGCCTTGCTGCTTGCTTTCTTCGGCTTCATTGCGTGCCGTGCCTCCTTCCGTCAGCTCCCAATAGGTGTAGCTCTTATCTGTAACGTTGATATCCGGGATCTGGCCCAGTACGGTCATGCCCGTCAGCTTTTCGATGTCCTCCGGCAGGTAGATCGTCGTGTCGGAGAGCATCCGCGCCACGAGCACGAGCGAGGCAAGAATGGCGCCCACAACGAAACCGAGCGCGCTGTCAAAAACCGTCCTTGGAGACGACTGCTCGGCCGCCACCTCCGGACGATCGACGACCTCAACACCGCCCGCCTTAGTGATGCGGACGATCTCCGTCGGCGCGACCTTCCCGAAGGAGTCCGCGATCCGGCAGGCAAACTGCGCGTCCGTCGAGGTAACGACGACTTCGAGCAGCTGCGTGTTGGAAACGACGGAGACCTCGATCATCTTGCTCAGTTCTTTTCTGGACAGCCTCCCGTCCACATTCAGATCCTCCAGGACCGCGTCGAGGACGGAATTGCTCTCCAGGATTTTGGAATAGGTCGTCGCAAGGCTTTCCGCAGCCTGAAGGTCGCTGTTGTTGATCGTTCCCGTCTGCTGCGTATTATTCGCGCTGTTGTATACATAGAAGCTGACCTTCGACTCGTAGGTCGGCGTAACGAGCAGCGTTACCACCGCATAGACGCCTGCCGCCGCAAGAACGCCCGCCAGCAGCAGCCAGTAGAACTTTTTCAGCAGGAGCTGCACGATGTCCCACAGGGACAGCTCTGCGCCGCCTGCGGGGACGTATGTATTCTTGTTTCCATTCATGTAGGGAAATGTCCTCCGAATATCTCTTTTTTATCGGGCGCCGTCGCCGCACAGGACAACGCAGATGGTCTTGATAATACACTTCAGGTCCATCCGAACAGAGCGCTTTTCGATATATTCCATATCGTAAACGATTTTTTCCTCTGGCTTGAGGGAATAGCCGCCGTTCACCTGCGCGTGGCCGGTCAGGCCGGGCGTTACCATCAGCCGGTTGGAAAAGCCGGGGATGTACTCTTCAAACTTCCGGTAAAAATAGGCGCGCTCCGGACGCGGGCCTACAAAGCTCATGTCTCCGCGCAGGATATTCCAGAGCTGCGGCAGCTCGTCCAGCCGCGTCCGCCGCAGAAACTGTCCGAAGCGGGTGCACCGCGGATCCTGCTCGTCCGCCCACTGCGGGCCGTTTTCTTCGGCGTCAAGCCGCATCGAACGGAACTTGTAGATCATAAACGGCTTGCCGTGAAGCCCGAGCCGCTCCTGCTTGAAGATCGGCGCACCCGGCGAATCGAGCATAATGATGAGCGCGATCATCGTCATCGGCAGCGCCAGGATCAGCAGTCCCAGAAACGAGAAAGCAAAATCAAAAACACGCTTGGATATCAGATACAGCCTTTTGGGCTGCAATACAGGCTTCGCCACTTGAATCGTTGCCTTGGCAGAGCCTTCCTCCGCCAGACAGCTGGGCGCCGCTGTCGCCATATGTCCCACATCCCCACATTTCAATGATCCGCAATACAGAGAGATATCGTCCGTAGGGTACC
>ERZ772881.2706-NODE-2706-length-12214-cov-22.962908_pt1 | contig 12214 bp, 13 predicted proteins | sample MGYA00580581_ERZ772881 | MGnify/ENA primary metagenome ERZ772881 (study PRJEB29015, sample SAMEA2737668) | human gut metagenome | biome: human gut; feature: human-associated habitat; material: faeces | place: China | collected 2012 ...
AACAGCAACCAGGAAATTATTTTTACCGTATATCCGGGTGGGAGTGGAACCATTGGGACAGAATTTCAGCAGTTAATGGAATTTCTGCTTACAAAAGTGGATCATAAAGACACACGGGCGGTAAAAGCAGCATCGCCCGCTCAGGCGCACGCTCTGCCCCGCGCACGAGAGCAGGCCCGTGCTGCAGTCGAGCCCCACGTCGCCGAACGTGAGCACCGTCGGCCGGTACTCGCCGCCGCGGCGCAGCATGGCCCGCACGCGGCAGATGAGCTCATCGGGCGCGAAGGGCTTTGGCAGATAGTCATCCGCCCCGGCGTTGAAGCCCGTGATGCGGTCATCCTTCTCGGCCTTGGCCGTGAGCATCATGACCGGGGTGCGCACGCCCTCGGCGCGCAGCCGCTCGAGCACCTCGACGCCGCTGAGCTTCGGCATCATGACATCGAGCACGATGGCGTCGTAGTCGCACGTGACGGCGTATTCGTAGGCGTCGAAGCCGTTGTAGACGGTATCGACCGTGAATTGATTTTTCTCAAAAAAGACGCTCAGTGCCTCGGCGAGGTCGCGCTCGTCCTCTGCGATCAGCAGACGCATGGTTCATCACCCGGCCCTATTCTAGGAGATTTCTGCCCGGAAAGCAAGCGCTTTCACAGCGCCTCGCCCGTCAGCTCGCGGCTGCAGGTGATGTTCAGATTGCCGTTGCGGCAGCGCAGGGCATCGAGAAACGCCTTGGGCACCTGCGCATCGCGCAGCGTGACGCGGTACTGCAGCTCGTAGAGTGTGCCCATGTTGGCGGTCTTGACGCGCTCGAGCGTGTGCGCAGTGGTATACGTGTCAAAGAGATCGTCGAACAGACCGTCATAGTTGAGGTTTTCCGGGATGGTGATCCTCAGCAGGCGCTCATCGGTGCGCCGCGTGCCGAAGCCCAGCTTCGTCAGCAGAAAGAGCACCGCCGCAATGATGACGAAAAATACCGCCGCGAGCACGACATAGCCCATGCCGGTGGCAAGGCCGAGCGCCATGGCGAGAAAGATTACGCCGATCTCCCGCGCCGTGCCGGGCACGGAGCGAAACCGCACGAGGCTGAACGCTCCGGCGACGGCCACGCCCGTGCCGACGTTGCCGTTGACGAGCATGATGACGATCTGCACGATCGCGGGCAGAACCGCGAGCGTGACGGCAAAGCTCTGGCTGCATTTTGTGCGGTACATGCTGATGAGTGCCGTGGCGATGCCCAGCACGAGCGACACCGCCGTACAGATGAGGAAGGCCGGGAGCGTGATCCCGGACGCGAGGATGGATTCAAGCACTGCAGAGCGCCTCCTTTGAAAAGGTTTCGGTGGGAAGAATGCACGTTTTGTAGCACGCGCCGTACTTGGAAAACGACGTCTGGCGCGCACCGATGTCCGTCAGCGCGCGGCTGAGCCACAGCGGGCAGGCATCGGGGAGCTTGAGCTCCATGAGGATCTGCCCCGGCGGCAGCAGCGGCGTGCCGTAATCGCCGCAGCGCAGGTCGAGCGCCGTGGTGCGCCAGCGGATGTCCGTGTCGAACGTGATGCGCACGGCCGGATCGTCCACGCCGGCAAACGCCGTGCGGTCATAGGCGAGAAACACCTTCGGCTCGGCATGATAGGTGCGCTGGAACCACGCGATCTCGCGGCCGATCTGGCCGAGCGGCGCGGCACTTTTTCCAGTGCGCAGAAACGCTGCCGCGTCCGCGGGTGATAACGTGATGCGGCGCTTATAGACCACGCCGGCATACTTTTTCTTGATCTCGGCAAAGACCCCATCGCCGTCCGCCGGTACGCCGTAGCCGCGCACGCGCAGCTTTTCCTTATAGACCGGCTTTTCGAGCGACGCGCGGATGAGCCGCCAGTCGTCCGTGTCATAATAGAGGTTGCAGATCGTGTAGCGTGCGTGCGCGTCGCGCTGAATATGAGGTGCAATGCGTGCGAGCAGCGCCGCCAGCTGCGCCGGCGTGAGAAAGTACTTCTGCTCGTAGCGCGCGAAGCTGGATTGCATGGTATCGGCCATGTCGGTGGCCCCCTTTCTGCCGTCAGCGTACCCCTGCCGCCTAAAGAGGACCTAAAGAAAATTTCCGTTTTTCCTTTAGGCTGCCTTTAGCTTGCCGGAGTATGCTGGCGCCAGAAACGAACAAGGAGGCAAACGGCATGAACCCAGCCAAGCGCATCCTGGCCGTGCTACTGTGCGCGGCCCTGCTGATCGGTGTACTGTGCGCGTGCGGGAAAACCACCGACGCCGGCACCGATACCGATACAAATGACGATTCCGTCGCGCAGCAGCTCTACGACGCAGATGTGGCCGCGCCGGATCTGACCAACGCGACCGAGATCACCCTCTCCGGGGCCGACGACGTGACCATCACGGACGGCGGCGTGTACGTGCTCACCGGTACGCTCACGGACGGACGCGTGCTCGTCAACGCGCCGGGCGCAGACGTGACGCTCGTGCTGCAAAACGCCGGCATCACGTGCACGGACAGCAGCGCGCTCTACATTTATAAAGCGGCGAGTGTACTCGTCTATCTCCCGGACGGCACGGCCAGCACTCTCACCGACGGCAGTAGCTATGATTACAGCGACGGTGTTTCCTCCGCCGCCGACGAAGAGCCGAACGCCTGCCTGTACTCGAAGAGCGACCTTGTCATCGCGGGCGGCGGCACACTCACCGTGACGGGCAATGCCAACAACGGCATCACGGGCAAGGACACGCTGAAGATTGAGGGGGCGGCCGTGAATGTCACGGCGGCGAACCACGGCGTCAACGGCAAGGACTGCCTCGTGCTCAAGCAGGCGAACGTGACCGTGACGAGCGGCGGCGACGCGCTGCGCGCGACCAACGACAGTGACAGCGCGCTCGGCTGCATCCTCATCGGCGCGTCCGCGCTCACGCTCATGGCGGGCGAGGACGGCATTCAGGCCGAGACGACGCTCACACTCTTTGACACCACCGGCACCATCACCTCCGGCGACGGCAGCAGCGCCAGTCTCGCCGGCGACACGAGCGCCAAGGGCATCAAGGCCGGCACGGACATCACCGTCCGCAGCGGCAGCTACACGCTCGACTGCGCGGACGACGGCATCCACGCGAACGGCAATGTGACCGTCTCCGGCGGCACCTTCGCCATCACGACCGGCGACGACGGCGTGCACGCGGACGAAGCCGTCACGATCACGGACGGCACGCTCGAGATCTCCCAGTGCTATGAGGGCATTGAAGGCCAGACCATCGACATTTCCGGCGGCACGATCGACATCGTCTCCAGTGACGACGGACTCAACGCCGCGGGCGGCACGGACCAGAGCGGCTTCGGCGGCAGCTCCGACTGCTGCATTACAATCTCCGGCGGCGCCATCCGCATCGACGCGAGCGGCGACGGTATCGACTCCAACGGCGACCTGAACGTCTCCGGCGGCGAGATCTACGTCTCGGGCCCGATGAGCGACGGCGACAGCGCCCTCGACTATGACAGCACAGCCACCGTCACGGGCGGCACCGTTGTCGCGGCCGGATACAGCGGCATGGCGCAAAACTTCGGCGCCAACTCCACACAGGGCAGCATCCTGCTCACGTGCCAGAGCGCCTCGACCGAGACCATCCGCGTCACGGACGCGAGCGGCAATGTGCTCGCCGAATTCGCACCGGCGAAAGCCTATAACTGCGTCGTCGTGAGCATTCCGGCGCTCACGCAGGGCAGCACCTGCACCGTCACCATGGGCGGCCAGAGCACTAACGTCACGCTCGAGAGCCTCATCTACGGCAGCGGCGGTATGGGCGGCGGCATGGGCGGTCAGCCCGGCAGGGGCATGGGCACCCCGCCGGACGGCACCGGCGGCAGCATGGGCACGCCGCCCGACGGCACCGGCGGCAGCAGTATGGGCACGCCGCCCGATGGCAACAACGGCGGCAGTATGGGCACGCCCCCGGACGGCGGCAAAGGCGGCCGCCCCGGACAATAAATCAGCTTTCTTTCTCCCTCCAAAATAGACAAAGGCATGCCCCTGCACGAAATGTGCAGGGGCGTGCTGATAACTGACCTGTTTATGGGACAGTCCATCTGCTATCCTACAGATAATGAAACAAATTTGGGAGGGATCGCAGATGAAGCATCCGATTGGTTTTTGTGTGCAAGGATCCGCGCCGGAGGCGGTGCCCGCTCCGGCAGCACCGGCGGAAACGGCGGCCGTTCCGTCCGTCGTGCGCGTGTTTTTTCCCGAGCGCGGCCAAGCTTACAGCTATTATAACGACCGCTTTGACCTGCACGACGGCGATCTGGTCTACGTCAGCGGCAAGCTTGCCCGCCAACGCGGACAGGTGGCCGCAGTGGACTACAATTTCCGCATTCGGCTCGCGGACTACGAGCGCGTGATCGGCGCGGCGGACAGGAACGTGCACGGCACGTTTTACGCGCTGGGCGCGCACCTCGTCACGCTGGAGCCGAACGTGCTGCCGTTCCGACAGGTACGCGGCTGGTTTCTGCCGCCGGAGGCAGACGGGGAATATGCCGTCGGGCACGGCCCCGGACCGGTGTATGCGCTCGAGCAGCTGTCCATCCCGGCCGGCGTCGCCGAAAAAGGCCACGCATACTACATGGAAAACCGGGTGATCTACCTGTCTGTGGACGGCACGGCCGGCCACGCCATCGTGAACGGCACCGTGCCGTATGAGATCACATTCACCTATGCCGACGGCTCCGTCAGCGCGCTCACCTGCGGCTGCTACGAAACGGGCCTGTGCAAGCACGGCGCCGCCGTGCTGCTGCAGCTGCGTGAAACGCTGGAGAAGATCCACGAGCACTGGCCGGATGCCCTTGCCGAGGACGGATATTTCGCCGCTGTGAGTAAGAGCGCGTTCTCTTTCTTCACGACAAGCAGCAGCAAACCCGCGAGCATCACGCTCACATAACGCAGGCCCGGGGCCGCACAATGTGCAGCCCCGGGCGCGTTGTTTGTTATTTGCCTGCAGCGGCGGACGTTTGGCCGTACACGCGCGTGTGCACGAGCGTCTCCATCGCACGCAGCTCGGAAGGCGTGCGCGCACCATCGGTCGTGAGCAGGTACATGGGGATCGGGCTGCCGCCTGGCGCGAGTGCCGGCTGAAAGTAGGAATAATCCGCGTTGACCGTGAAGCCGTGCCGCTCGTAAAATCCGATGCGCCGCGCGGCCAGCTCCGTCTCCGGCAGCTCCGCCTCCAGGCAGGCGGGCTTATCATAGCGTGCGAGCAGCGCGTCGAGCATCTGCCCGCCGATGCCGCCATTGCGGCAGGCCGGATCCACGGCAAAGTGCTCGAAAAAGACAAAATCGTCAAAGTCCCACAACGCCATCAGCGCCTGCACGCCGCCGGACGGCGCGTGCAGAATGTCGATCCGATAGGCGCTGTCCGAAAGCAGCGCGCGCTGCCCCGCCGCATCCCGCCGCTCCCCGGCCGGGAAGCTCTGGGAAAGCAAACGGAAAACCGCGTCAAAATCCTCCGGGCGCATGCGCTCGATGGGCATCATTCCGTTTCCTCCTTTTCCATCTCACCGCGCTCGCGGTAGCAGTCGGCGAACGTGTGCTCCACGCCGCCGGACTTGTAGCCGACCATCGTATCCAGACAGACGGAGTGAATGCTGTGAAAAATACTCTTTTCAATGTCGGGATTCTTGCGCCGCAGCTCGCGCAGCAGCAGCTTGACCTCCTGCCGCTTGGAGCTGCTGCCGTCGCTGCCGTGCGCGGCCGTGTGCTCAGTAAAGCGGCAGGCGCACTGGATGAACTCCAGACTGTTATAGCGCTTCCAGGCGATGATGTCGTCCTCGTGGATGCAGTACATGGGGCGGATGAGCTCCATGCCCGGGAAATTGCGGCTGCGCAGCTTCGGCGGCATGGCCTGCAGCTGTGAACCGTAGAACATGCCCATGACGGTCGTCTCGATAACGTCGCTGAAGTGGTGGCCGAGGGCGATCTTGTTGCAGCCGAGCTCGCGCGCCTTGCTGTAGAGATAGCCGCGGCGCATGCGCGCGCAGAGATAGCATGGCGACTGCTCGATGCCGCTCGTGACATCGAAAATATTCGTCTCGAAGATCGTGACTGGGATATGCAGCAGCGCTGCGTTGCTCTCGATCTTCTGCCGGTTGACGGCGTTGTAGCCCGGATCCATGACGAGGTTGACGACTTCGAACGGCACATCGCTGTGCCGCTGCAGCAGCTGCAGGAGCTTGGCCATGAGCATGGAGTCCTTGCCGCCGGAGATGCACACCGCGATCCGGTCGCCGGGGGCGATGAGTTCGTACTGCTTGATGGCCGTGATGAACGGCGTCCAGAGCCGCTTGTGATAGGTCTTCTGGATGCTGCGCTCGATCAGCTGATAGGGTTCGAGTTGTCTGCTCATGTTGATCGCTCCCGCTTGTAAAGAGTGCCCCTCCCTTTTGGGACTACCCGGTAGGATACCACGTCGGGGCGCGAATGGCAAGCCGCGCTTGCCAAATCCGGTGTGGGGCGCTATCATGGAACCATCTCAACCATCAGGAGGCAAGCACCATGCCCAAACAGGCACTGATCATGATCGATATGCAGCGGGGCTTTCTCGACAGCGCGTCCCCGCTGTGCATCCCGGCAGCGGAGGGGACCGTGCCCGCATGCGCGGCGCTCATCGACCGCTGTCACGCAGCCGGCATCCCGGTCATCTACGCCGTGCGGCATTACCGCAGCGACGGCTCCGATGTGGAAAAGCCGCGCGCGGCCGCGTGGGCAGCCGGCGGCAAGCCGCTCTCGGAGGACTGCGCCGCGCACCTGTCGGACGCGTTTCCGTCTGCGTTCACCGTTCTGCCGCAGGACTATGTGCTCGTAAAGCCGCGGTTCTCAGCGTTTTTCCACACCGGGCTCGACCTTATTTTGCGGCGGCTCGGCGTGCAGACCGTCCTGCTCGCCGGAACGACCACGCCCAACTGCATCCGCACGACGTGTTACGACGCGATCTCGCTCGATTATGACGTCGTCGTGCTCTCGGACTGCACCTCGTCCGTCACGGATGCCGTGCAGGCGGCAAACCTCGCCGACATGCAGCGCGTGGGCGCCGTCGTCTGTGCAAGCACGGAGCTCCCGCTCGCGGAAAGCAGCGACCGGTAAAGCCGGGCGAAAAACAAGATCCCCCTTTGTGCAGGATAATGGCTGCACAAAGGGGGATCTGTTCTGTATCCGGGGCTGCGCTCCCGATCGGTCAGGGCGCAGTCGAGATGCGTGTGATGTTCAGGCCGCGCTCGCCGACCTCCACACTGCCGTCCTTGAGCGAGATGAAGGGCGAAAACGACACCTTCTCCCCGTCGGAGGCCGTGATCTCGACCGTCACGTCCGGAAAAATATCGCTGACGTTGCAGCCGATCACGAACGGGCTGCCGTCCGGTTGCTCATAAAAGATCGAGCTGGTCTGCGTGAGCATATCGTTTTTGTACAGGCGCACGGTCGCGTTCGGGTCACGCGGGATGATGAGATAAAAGTCCCCGTCCGAGATGTGGTGCACCGGCAGCTCCCTGCCGCCAAAATACGTCTGCTGGAAGAAATCCAGATCCGTCGGGGCCTGATAGCCGAGGTAGGCCGCGGCGTAGAGCTGCCCGTCCGTATACGGCAGAGTGCTCAGCGGGTCTGGCGTCGGCGTCGGCGTCGGCGTGGCCGCCGCCTCAGGTGCGGGGGTGGGCGTCGCGTCCGGGGTCTGGGCCGCAACGCCGCAGCCGGCCAGCAGCAGCGCACAGAGCAGAAGGGTCGAGAGGATCGTTCGCTGTTTCATGGGTCGCCATCCTTTCTGAATCTTGACTGTATGTTTACGCTTCGTGCGCATGGTCATAAATCGGCTGGATGTCGGGCGGCAGGCTGTCCGGAAGCATGGCCTGCACGCCGTCCTCATTGCCGTCGCGCATGGCCTGCTCATAGTACCAGCATTTGAAACGGATCATATCCAGAGACTTCTGCAGGCGCGCGATCTCGGCCTCCACCCGCTCGGCCTGCTGTACAAAGAGCGCGTGCCGCTGCGGATACGTGTCGCTCCCCTGCGCACACCATTCCATAAACTGCTTGATCTCCTTGATCTCCAGCCCGGAACGCTTCAGGCACTCGATCACGCGCAGCGCCTCGAGCTCCTGCTCGCCGAAGCGGCGGATGCCCGACGTGCGTGTCAGGGTCGGGAACAGGCCCTCTTTATCATAATACCGCAGCGTGGAGACCGGCAGATCAAACCGCTCCGACACCTGACCGATCGTATACATGGGATCACCTCAAAAAAATCACAAAAAAGTGCTTGACCTGAAGTCAGCTTCAGGTTGTATGCTTATGGTATCAGATCACAGCGGCAGTGTCAAGCCGCTCAAAAAGGAGAAGACCGATATGGCCAAGAACATTCTTATCCTCAGCGCGAGCCTGCGCGCGGGCAGCAACTCCGAGGCGCTGGCAAACGCCTTCGCCGACGGGGCGCGCGCCGCCGGGCACACAGTGGAGATCGTCTCGCTGCGCGGCAAGCAAATCGCTTTCTGCCGGGGCTGCCTCGCCTGCCAGACGCTGGGCAAGTGCGTGATCGATGACGACGCCGTCGCCATCACGGAGAAGATGCAGCACGCGGACGTGATCGTGTTCGCCACACCCATTTACTATTATGAGATGAGCGGCCAGCTCAAAACCATGCTCGACCGCGCCAACTCCCTCTTCCCGTCGGACTACGCGTTTCGCGACATTTACCTGCTCGCCTCGGCGACCGAGGACGAGCCGGACACGGACGAGCGCGCCATCCACGGGCTCGAGGGCTGGATCGCATGCTACGAAAAGTGCCGTCTCGCCGGAACGGTGTTCGCCGGCGGCGTGACAGCGCCGGGCGCCATCGCCGGCCACCCCGCACTCGAGACCGCCCGCGCCATGGGCGCGGCCATCGCATAACGAACCAACACAGGAGGTATGGAATCATGAACAGCACCCTGACCCTTACGCAGGAATGGGACAAGACCTTCCCGCAAAATGACGCCGTTGACCACAGCAAGGTCACGTTTCACAACCGCTTCGGCATCGAGCTTGCCGCCGATCTCTACAAGCCGAAAAATGCCGCTGGAAAGCTCGCCGCCGTGGCTGTGAGCGGCCCGTTCGGCGCGGTAAAGGAGCAGAGCTCCGGCCTGTATGCACAGGAGCTCGCCGCACGCGGCTTCCTGACCGTCGCCTTTGACCCGTCGTACACCGGCGAGAGCGGCGGCACACCGCGCTACGTCGCCTCGCCCGACATCAACACCGAGGACTTTTCCGCCGCGGTCGATTTTCTGTCGGTGCGTGCGGACGTCGACCCGGAGCGCATCGGCATCCTCGGCATCTGCGGCTGGGGCGGCATGGCGCTCAACGCCGCCGCCATCGACACCCGCATCAAGGCGACCGTCACGTCCACGATGTACGACATGACCCGCGTGACCGCCAACGGCTACTTTGACACCGACGACAATCCGGACGCGCGCTACGCCCTGCGCCAGGCGCTCAACGCGCAGCGCACCGCCGACTACAAGGCCGGCACATACCAGCGCGCGGGCGGCGTGGTCGATCCGCTGCCGGAGGACGCGCCGTTTTTCGTCAAAGACTACCACGACTATTACAAGACCCCGCGCGGCTATCATCCGCGTTCCCTCAACTCCAACGACGGCTGGAACGTCACGTCCCCCCTGTCGCTGCTCAACGCAAAGCTGCTCGCCTACGCCGACGAGATCCGCAGCGCCGTGCTCATGATCCATGGCGGCAAGGCGCACTCGTGCTACTTCAGCCGTGACGCCTTTGCCAAGCTGCAGGGCGACAACAAGGAGCTGCTGCTCATCCCCGGGGCCGTGCACACCGATCTCTACGACCGAATGGACATCATCCCGTTCGACCGCATCGAAGCATTCTATCATCAGTATCTGAAATAAGGAGGCCCCATCATGGTCAAACAGACTGCGGGCAGAGACGCCCTGAATGATTTTGCACCGAAATTTGCCGCGCTCAACGACGACGTGCTCTTCGGCGAGGTCTGGTCGCGCGAGGGGCAGCTGCCGCTCAAGCTGCGCTCGATCGTCACGATCACAGCGCTCATCAGCAAGGGCATCACGGACAGCTCCCTCACCTACCATCTCACGACCGCGAAGCAAAACGGCGTGGCGAAAACTGAAATGGCCGAGATCCTCACGCACCTTGCCTTCTACGCCGGCTGGCCGAACGCCTGGGCCGCCTTCCGGCAGGCGAAGGAGGTCTACGCCGACGACGGCACGGACGCAAACGGCGGCCTCTTCGGCCTCGGTAAGCCGAACACGGCCTATGCGCAGTATTTCACCGGTGAAAGCTTCCTCAACCCGCTGACCGACCCGACGAAGACCGTTTTCCTCGCAAACGTCACCTTCTCCCCCGCCTGCCGCAACAACTGGCACATCCATCACGCGAAGTCCGGCGGCGGCCAGCTGCTGCTGTGCACGGACGGTCTGGGCTGGTATCAGGAGGCGGGCAAGAGCGCACAGGCCTTGCACCCCGGCGACGTGGTGACCATCCCGGCCGGGGTCAAGCACTGGCACGGCGCGCAGAAGGACTGCTGGTTCAGCCACATCGCCATCGAGTGCCCCGGCGAGGAGACGAGCAACGAGTGGCTGGAGCCCGTCACGGACGCGGAATATGCAGCGCTCGACGCCGACTGTGCACAAAACCCGTGAATTTGGGCTTCCCGGCACATATTTTCTGCATACCGCCACTTGTTCTTCCCCCTACAACCGTGGTATGATATAGCATCCGCAAAACCCGGAGCGCTTTGCGCTCCGGGTTTTGCCGATTACGATTGCAGAAAAGGCGTTTTTCCGCTGTGCAGATTCCTGAGCAGCGAGGGAGCTCGAGGGGGCAAGGCCCGCCTCGATTCCGATCTGCGGCGCAGGCAAGGATTGCTGCGCCGTCTGTCTTTTGAAAGGGTGATAATATCATGATCCACGGTTTTCTCAAAGCCTGCACGGTCTCGCCCGCGCTGCGCGTGGCCGACTGCGCGTTCAACACGCAGCAAACCATCGCCGCCATGCAGCGCGCAGCGGCGGATGGCGCGCAGCTGGCGGTGTTCCCCGAGCTGGGGCTGACCGGCTACACGTGCGGCGACCTGTTTTTCCAGCAGCCGCTCCAGCGCGCCGCGGCCAAGGGGCTCGCCGCCGTGCTGGAGGCGAGCGCGGCGCTCGACCTCGTGGCGCTCGTGGGCCTGCCGGTCGCTGTGGACGGCAAGCTCTATAACTGCGCGGCCGTCGTCTGCCACGGGAAGCTGCTGGGTCTGGTGCCGAAAACATATCTGCCGAACTACGGCGAGTTTTATGAAAAGCGGCAGTTCAACCCCGCGCCCGCCGGCGTGCGCACGCTGCACTTCGCCGGGCAGGAGGTGCCGTTCGGCACGCAGCTGCTGTTTCGCTGCGCGGAGATGCCGGAGTTTTGCCTCGCGGCCGAGGTATGCGAGGACCTGTGGGCCCCGCTGCCGCCGAGCACGCACCACGCGCTCGCGGGCGCGACCGTGATCGCGAACCTCTCGGCCAGCGACGAGACCATCGGCAAGGCTGATTACCGCCGCGCGCTCGTGAGCCAGCAGTCGGCGCGGCTGCTATGCGCGTATCTCTACGCCGATGCCGGGCACGGCGAGTCGACGACCGACATGGTCTTTGCCGCGCATGACCTTATCTGTGAAAACGGCGCGCTTCTCTCGGAGGCAAAGCCCTTCGGTGCAGGGTATGCCTGCACGGAGCTCGACCTCGGCCGCATGGTCAGCGAGCGCTGCCGCAGCACGACGTTCCAGCCCGAGAGCGCAGGATATGAGACGGTCATATTCCATCTGCCGCTCCGGGAGGTGCCGCTCACGCGGCCCGTCTCGCCGACGCCGTTTGTCCCGGCCGACGATGCCGCCCGCGCCGAGCGCTGCGAGCTCATCCTCGCCATGCAGGCCGACGGGCTGGCCAAACGCATCGCCCACGCACATGCAAAAACGGCCGTCATCGGCATCTCCGGCGGGCTGGACAGCAGCCTCGCCCTGCTCGTGGCCGTGCGCGCGATGAAGCAGCTCGGCCGTCCGACGCAGGACGTGCTGGCCGTGACGATGCCGTGCTTCGGCACGACGCACCGCACCCGCTCGAACGCCGAGATCCTCTGCGATGAGCTGGGCGTGACCTTTCAGGAGATCCCGATCGCGCGCACCGTCCACAGTCACTTTGCCGACATTGGGC
>ERZ772881.2707-NODE-2707-length-12211-cov-5.543435_pt1 | contig 12211 bp, 10 predicted proteins | sample MGYA00580581_ERZ772881 | MGnify/ENA primary metagenome ERZ772881 (study PRJEB29015, sample SAMEA2737668) | human gut metagenome | biome: human gut; feature: human-associated habitat; material: faeces | place: China | collected 2012 ...
GCGCCTTATATCCCCAGCCCTGCAAGGAACGGGGTTTTACGGCGCATTTTGATAACTGCTTTCATTTTAACGTATCGCGGGAAGGCTTGTCAACGCTTGCTGTCCAAAAAGCCCTGCAGGATGAAGACCGCCGCCATCTTGTCGATGACCTTCTTGCGCTTGCGGCGCGAGACGTCCGCCTCTATGAGCGAGCGCGTGGCCGCGACCGTCGAGAGGCGCTCGTCCCAGAAGAAGACCTCCACGTCGGGATACGCCTTCTTGACCTCCGCCATGAACTCCTTGACGATGGCGCAGCGGTCGCCCTCCGTGCCGTCCATGTTCTTCGGGAGCCCCGAGACGAGCGACTTCGTCTCATACGCCTGCATGAGCTCGCCGAGCCGCTTGAGGTCGTCCGCGAGCGACTTGCGCCGGATTGTCTCGACGCCCTGTGCCGTCAGCCCTAGGAGATCGCTGACCGCGATGCCGATCGTGCGGTCGCCGATATCGAGTGACATATATCGCTTCATTTCTTGTTTCCCTTTTCCAGATACGAGCGCACGAGCTCCTCTAAGAGCTCATCGCGCTCGAGCGTGCGAATCTTGCTGCGCGCATCGTTGTGGCTCGTCACATAGGCCGGATCGCCCGAGAGCAGATAGCCGACGAGCTGGTTGATCGGGTTGTACCCTTTCTCCTCCATCGCCGCGCAGACCGAGCGGATGATCTTCTCCGCCTTATTCTCATCGTTCCCAAAACGGAACATCATGGTCTCTTCATTGTTTGCCATAGTTCATTCCTCCAAAAGCACTCGTGCGGGCCCCGCCCGCTCTGTTGCTTCTATCTTACCACATCTTGGCTTTGATGACCATCATACGCCCTCTTCCTATAGTTTTCCTGAAAGAAGCTCACATTTCGATAATTCAGTAGCCCGGATTCTGTTCGGCAACTTTCTTGTCTTGCTGGCTCCAGTCAGACGAACCGCTGTATTTCACCCGCCGATCTTTGACGCTCGGCACAGAGTGGGGCTCTTCATAAGGATGTCCTTCCTTATTATAAGTCAGATTGAATACCATATTGGTCAGCCACTTCTTGAAGGACGGATTATCCTGAAACTGTTTGAATAACTCCATATTATCCGACATGATGGAGAAGATAACTTGCTGCAAGGCGCGCTCGCTTTCTGTCCGAGCTTCCTGTTCGTCGGAGTTACGCATAGCGTTCTGATATTTTTCATTACGCGAAACCATGGCAGGAATACGAAGAATCTGTTTTTGTACATTGTCTGCATCATTCCACTGGATATTGCCAAAGATATCATTGAACTCAGAGATAATCTTCGATAACGGGTCCATCTCTGGCTCAACGATATGACCTACTTTACCCGGGGGGACTGGTGCAATCTCTCCATCCTCGTCTTCGAGCTTGATTGCTACCGCTTCTTGTGCTTCATTACGGTAACTGTCAAGATCGATGGCGGATAGGATGCCCTCTGACAGATCATCTTCGCGCGGAGATGGAAGCTTTGGAATCAGGAGATTTAAGAAAATAGATAGTTTCTCCCATTCTACAGTTCCGTAAGGAAGGATGGAACCAAGGAATTCATAGGTGCGCACGAATGCTTTCGCCGCGCTCTTGAACTTGATCTGGTCCTCCACTTCAAGCTCATTATATGTGACGACACATGGATCAAGCAGCGGATCAAGGCGATCTCTGTCAGCTCCACTAAGGAATAGGTTGACCACGTGCTCTACATCATCACCGTCGTATACCTGATATTCTTCCATGACATTTATCAAATCATACAGCTTGTTTGGGTCGGTTTCGCCAGACAGAATCGTTGTCCTGTAGAACTTCGAGAACGCTTCTTCAATGTCCGATGTCTTATTGGCAAAGTCCAAAACATAGACCTCATCCTTACCCGGATAGGCCCTGTTCAATCTGGACAATGTCTGTACCGCCGTGATTCCATAGAGTGTTTTGTCCACATACATGGTTTGCAACAGCGGTTCGTCGAAACCTGTCTGAAACATATTTGCAACGACAAGGAATCGGTATGGGTCCTTCTTGAATTCCTTCGGTATCTTCGCATCTGAGAACCCATTCATCTCAGCAGAAGTCAAAGCTGGCTCCTGTCCGTTATATTTGCATGCACCAGAGAACGCGATGATTGCTTTATATGGACTGTGACGTTCTGCCAAGCGCTTATTGATGGCGTAATAGGTCTCTATGCAGCGCGGGATACTCGCTGTCACAACCATGGCACGAGATTTCCCATTTAGCTTCTTCTTGGCAATAATCTGCTCGTGGAAGTGATCTACCATCATAGCGGCCTTCTTCGCAATGACGTCCGGATTCCCTTCGACGAACGAGCGCAGTTTCTTTTGAGCTCGTTTCTTGTCAAACATCGGATCATCCTCGACCGTCTTGGCAATCTTGTACCAACTATCAATAGTCGTGTAGTTCTTCAGCACATCGAGGATAAAGCCCTCCTGAATGGCCTGCTTCATCGTGTAGACGTGAAACGGCCTGTGCTTGATGACGCCATCTTCCTCATACGGAGTACCAAAAACCTCCTCGGTCTTATTCTTCGGCGTTGCGGTGAAAGCGAAATAACTCGCGGTCTTTACGAGCTTCCGACCTTCGACAATAGCGTTAATCTTATCCTCGTTATCCATCTCGTTATCAGAAGCCATACCTGAGAGAGCCAGGTTCATGTTGGCGGAATTCCGCCCATTCTGCCCAGAATGGGCCTCATCGATGATGATGGCAAAATGATTGCCGCTGTGTTCCTGCCCAATCTCCTGAGAGATGTACGGGAACTTCTCAACCGTGGTAACGATGATTCGCTTGCCGTCCTGGATTGCCTTCTTCAGGTCTCCAGCGTGCTGCGCCCACTGGAAAGTGCTCTTAACCTGCATGAACTGTTTGATGGTATCACGAATCTGCTTGTCAAGAATACGACGGTCAGTTACCACGATGACAGAATCAATCATCGGACGGCCATCCTGCATGAGCCCGATCAGCTGATGCGCAAGCCATGCGATGGAATTCGACTTTCCCGAACCCGCGCTGTGCTGAATAAGATACCGCTTGCCAATACCATTTTCCTTCACATCGGCAAGGATCTTCTCTACACAGTCCAGCTGATGGTAGCGCGGCCAGATCTGCTTGACGGTTTTCTTTTTCGTATCTGGATCTTCGTCCACCACAATCTGAGCATAGTTCTCGATGATGCGGGAGAGCTTCTGCTTGGTCAGGATATCCTTCCACAGGTAGTCTGTCATGATGCCATCTGGATTTGGCGGATTGCCCGCGCCATCCTTATATCCCTTGTTGAACGGCAAAAACCAGCTGTCCGTTCCTGCGAGCTTTGTACAGAACATCACGGTCTGATCATCCACCGCAAAATGCACCATGCAGCGCTTGAACGAGAATAGCGTATCTCGCGGGCTACGGTCTTCCTTGTATTGCTCGACGGCATCTGCCGTCGTCTGTCCTGTAAAGTGGTTCTTGAGCTCGAGCGTGATGACTGGCAGGCCATTGATGAACAGACACAGGTCCAGCGCCAACTTCGTCATGTCCAGTGAATAATGCAACTGGCGCGTCACGCTGAAGATGTTCTGCTCGAACAGCTTCTTCGACTGCTCGTTTTTCTCCGTCGGCGTGAAGTAGAACAGGATGAGTTTGGCTGGATACACCTTGATGCCGTTGCGCAGCACATGGATGACACCGCGCTTGGCGATTTCTCCCGACAGCCGATTCAGGAACTGGCGCTTCTTCGACTCACTGCTATTGACACCGAGCTTCTCCATCTCATCGGGCTGCGTTACGTTGAGGAAACGGAAGAGCCGCGTCTCGTCGATGGCATACTCGTCGTTGTAGTCATCATTCGTGCCTTCTTCATAGCCGTTGTGCTCGACAAGCCATTTCACGATCAGGGTTTCAAAGCCCTTCTCGGTCTTATCTGTGAAAGCCATGGTCATTCCTCCTCCATCGTGCTTTCGTCTTCTTCCTCATTATTGTCGGCTTCAGAATATTCATCAGCAATGTCGTCAACATGTTCATATTCAGGAATGGTAATATTGCGAACATCAAGCTTGCCAGTGACAACATCAGAGATAATTTTGTTTTTAAGTTCATGAAGGATTGTTATGCCTCTTTGAATATTATCTATTTGAGAATCACACTTTGGCTGTATTCTTTTGATAGCACTTACAATCTCACGTTGTTCTTCTTCTGGTGGAATCAAAAATGGAATTTCCTTCATCTTATCCATCTGCAAATCCCATTGTCCTACACGAATTCCATCAGATGCTTGTGCAAAGAAATTAACATATGATTTACTACGAATCGCATATTGGAAATATTCGAGATTCGGAAAATCAATATCGAAAATGAAGTATGCCGGGCTAACTATACCAGTATATGAAGAGACACCATATGAACCTTGCCAAGACTTCATTTTATTTATCACAAATTGATTTTCCCGTACAACTTTATAGTTGCTTAAATCATCAGGAATGTAATTATGATTTGATTCGATATCATCAACGTCTCTAACAATAACTCCTTTTTCCCGAACAACTGACAATAAAGGCAATTCCGGATGATTTTTTTCACTTACAGAATGTAGTATCTGTCGTAGCTTAACTATCCTCCAAGATTCCGGTACATCCCCAAGCCAATTTACACCACTATATTTCATTTCTGCATATTTATTTAAACCTTTTATAACAAAATGACTTACGATGGCATTTTTTAAGTTCCGCAGTTCCTGTATTTCCTTCCTACGGATAGCAATAAACTTATTAATCTCCGAAACCTTCCAGTCCAAGAACCGCACAATCTGGTCCTGTTCATCACGAGGAGGAACGGGAAGAAGTACGTTTCCAAGATAATCCATTGAAATGCGCATACGTACTGAGGTCAAAGTTCCGTTATCGTTCTCATGCATCAGGATTCCCTTTCCGAGTCCAATAAGACTTCTTTGAAATGAAACGAGCCTGAAAATATAATGGTAGTACCAAACATTGTCATTATGGCGTAAAACAAGGGGATAATACACAGGACTTATACACCCGGTATATCGTGAAACACCTGCTGCACCTGAGACAACATTCATATTGTTTACGAGGAGATCGCCTTCCCGACAAATGTTGTACTTTGTCAAATCAGATTTAGGCTTATTGCCGCCAACACCTTCTTTTTCCGCATAAGGTACAACTCCCTGTTTCGCAGTTAAAGAAAGTATATTGTCTGTAATAATAGGGTTATTTTGTTCTTTTCTAAGTCCAAAAATAAGCTTTAATCTTTCCATTCTCCAATGAGATGGAATTACTTTAACCCACTTTTGACTTACAGTTTTGTATTTAAAGGAAGCTCTATTCATTCTGTAAGTCCCTCCATGATTTCATCCATTACGCCATCGGATTCTTTCTCTAGTTTTGCCAGTGAAGCGAGGATATCCTTCATATCACGGAGCTTTACGGGTTTGTAGAAGTATTTCGTGAAGCTGAGCTCATAGCCTATCCTCGTCTTATCCTCGTCCACATAGGCATCAGGCGCATAGGGCAGGACTTCTTTCTTGAGGAAAGCATCGATACCGCCTTCATATTGGAAGGGGATGTGCTCGGTATCGCGCAGTTCGGGATCTGCTTCTCCTGCGACTTCTTTTGCTTCTGGGTCGGTCTTCGTTATGAACGGACGGATTTTCTTGAGCTGGCCTTTCTTCAGCTTCGTCGCCTTGGCAAAGGCATCCCAATCATCGAGAGGCGCGGTCTCCATTGCCGCCTTCACTGCACTGCGCACCTCTGCCAGCTCGCTGCTCTTTCGGAAGAGCAGTTTGCCCTTCTCGTTCTCAGCAGGTACTTCCCTGTCCGGCAGGATACGTAGGCGCAGTGGCCTGTCCACCGTCACATTCCAGTAACCGAACTCCTGATTGTCGAAGATCTTGCTGACCTCGCTTTCCTCCATCGTGAGGAAGATGCGGATGATCTCTTTGCGGATATCTGCTGTGAACTCACAGTTCTTCTTTCCCATGTTCTTGCGCAGAGGAGACTTCATCTTTGTCGCATCGATGAGTTGGATCTTCCCCTTGCGACGCTCTTCCTTGCGGTTGGACAGCACCCAGATGAAGGTGCCGATACCGGTATTGTAGAACATGTTGTCCGGCAGGGCGATGATGGCCTCTACCAGATCGCGCTCAATCATGTAGCGACGGGCATTGCTCTCGCCGGTGCCTGCATCACCTGTGAACAGCGATGAGCCGTTGTGGACCTCGATGATGCGGCTGCCAAGCTCCGTATCCGTCTTCATCTTGGCGACATTGTTGAGCAGGAACAGGAGCTGTCCATCACTCGAGCGCGGTATCATCTTCAGTTCCTCACCGTCGTCCGTATAGGCATTGAAGCGCAAGTCAAGGATCTCATCTTTGCCGCCCAGCTTGTCGGCGTCTGTCTTCCAGCTCTTGCCATACGGAGGATTGGACAGCATGAAGTCAAACTGCCGTGAAGGATTGCCATCCAGTGACAACGTCGAGCCATACGTGATATGCTCAGCTTCTTCACCATCACCCTTGAGCAACATATCGGCCTTGCAGATGGCATATGTTTCTGGGTTGATCTCTTGCCCAAACAGATGAATAGAGACCTTTTTGTCCCGACTCTTTGCCAGGCGGAGCAGCCGGTCCTGCGCAACGGTGAGCATGCCACCCGTACCGCAGGCACCATCGTAGCAGGAATACGTCGCATCCTTGATCTTGTCCTGCACCGGATAGAAGGCAAGGTCTGCCATGAGCTCCACGACATCGCGCGGCGTCCAGTGCTCGCCAGCTTCCTCGTTGTTGTCTTCGTTGAACCGGCGGATGAGCTCTTCGAATATCGTACCCATGCCATGATTGTCGAGCCCCGGCAGCTTGATGATTGTCTTCTCTGCATCTTTGTATACAGGCTCCGGGCTGAGATTGATGTCCGATGAGGTGAACTTATCAATGACTGAGCCAAGGATATCAGCATCGACCATCGTCTTGATTTGATCGCGGAACTTGAACTTGTCGAGGATTTCCTGGACGTTCGGCGAGAATCCATCGAGATATGCCTTGAAGTCCGCTTCAAGCGTCTGCTTCTTTCCACGGCTTGTAAGATCCTTCAACAGAAAGGGGGACGCATTGCAAAAAGCTTGCCCTGCTACATTGCAAAGGGCAGGCCATTGGTTGTCGATTTTCGCAACATCCAACTGTTTCTTCATTTCCAACACAGCTGACTTTGTTTCTTCAAGCATTGCATCAAGACGGCGAATAACTGTCATCGGCAGGATGACATCGCGATACTTGCCGCGCACATACACATCACGCAGGCAGTCATCCGCAATGCCCCATATAAAGCTAACAATCGAGTTGTATTCCTGATTATCCATGTCGTCCTCCATACTGACCTAAATTCTTAACATACGTTAATTCGACCCAAGTGCCCGATTTTCCTGCCAAGACATATCCGACCATGAATATGACGGATATACGCGAAAAGCACAAACGACACTCACGTATCGTTTGTGCTTTTTGCATGCATAACAGTGTCCATCAATACGTTCCAGCGGCCTTCAACCTTTCCTTCTTTGCGGCTACCCTTACGTTCGCAGATTCACTGTTCGTTCAGGGCATTGTTCAGCGCGATGGCGAGCTGGTCGGCGCACGAGGTGCCGCGGCCGCCGCAGTCGTTGCCCTTGAGAAGAGCTGCTACATTCTTGGGGTCAGCGCCTTCGAGCAGCTTGCCGATAGCACTGAGATTGCCCGGGCAGCCGCCGACGAAGTGCACATCGTGGAGCTTGCCCTGCTCGTCAATGGCAAACGTGATCTGCTTGGCACAGACACCCTGCGGGGTAAAGGAATACGTCTTCATGATTTCACTTTCTTTCTCAAATATTCTCCTCCATTATACGCCATCCACATGCCATCCGCCAAGTAGCAGCAATCCATCCTGAATGGACTGAACAAAAAGCACAGACGACATCGATGCATCGTCTGTGCTTTTTGCCTGCATATGCAACAACTTCCATTAATGCACGGCCAGCTTGCGGAATGCCTCTATGGATCGTTTGTGCTTTTTGTCGCGCCGCCTCAGAGCGCTCCCTTGCTCAGGCGGGCCCGGATCAAGGGCTTGATGCCGCCGTGCTGCAGGATGTCCATGATGTAGTCGCTCAACGGCTCTGCCTGCACGGATGTGCCGGCGGTCTCATTGGTGATCGTGCCGGTGATCAGGTCGACGGCTGCCGTATCGCCATTGTGGAAGAGCGTGCCGATGTCCTTGCAGGTAATGACCGGCAGGCCGAGGTTGATGGCGTTGCGGAAGAAGATGCGGCCGAATGACTCCGCGAGGATCGCGCCGACACCGATGCCCTTGAGGGTCATGACGGCATGTTCGCGCGAGGAGCCGCAGCCGAAATTGCGGCCCGCGACGAGGATATCGCCGGGATGGAATCTCTTGACGAGGTCCGGCATCGCGCTGCCGCTCATCGCGTACTTGCGGATGTCTTCGATTTCCGTGTACTCCACGTATTTGCCCGGGTAGATCTGATCCGTGTCCACATTGTCGCCGAACACGAATACCTTTCCACGGACCATCTGCGCCATTGCTTTCTTTTCTTCTGCGTTCATCATGCCTGCTCCCCTTTCTCATCCAGATACTGGCGCGGGTCTGTCACCACGCCGTTCCTGGCCGCTGCGGCAACGGAGGCCGGCGAGCCAAGATAGATACGCCCCTTGACGCTGCCCATGCGGCCGGGGAAATTGCGGTTCGTCGACGACAGGCAGACCTCGTCAGCGGCCAGAAGGCCCTGATGGATGCCGAGGCAGGCGGCGCAGCCCGATGCCGTCAGCGTCGCGCCGGCGGCCAACAGGGTCTGGATGTAGCCCTTCGCCAGGCACTCCGCGAGCACAGCCTTTGAGGCCGGCACCATCACCATGCGCGTCCCTGCGGGGATGTGCTGGCCAACGAGGATTTTCGCCGCCACCGCGAAATCTTCGGTGCGCCCGCCCGTGCAGGAGCCTAAGTAGGCCTGATCGACATGCATGCCAGCATAAGCCGACAATGCCTGCACATTGTCCACGCTGAACGGGGCGGCTAACTGCGGCTCGACCTCGCTCACATCAAAGGTGAGGTCTGCCGCGTAGACGTAATCCGCATCGGTCTCGTAGACCGTGAAATCCTGACGGCCGCGCTCCTTCAGAAACTGCAGGGTGATTGCATCCGGCTGGATGTAGCTCGTCTTGGCACCCATCTCCGTCGTCATGTTGCAGAGCGCCATGCGCTCCGAGATGCTCAGCTGCTGCAGGGCGGGGCCAGCGAATTCCACGGCCTTGTAGACCGCGTAGTCGGCCTTGAGCTTCCCGATGATGGACAGGACGATGTCCTTGGCGTACACGCCGGCGGGTATCTCGCCGGTCAGGTTGATGCGGATGACCTCCGGCACCTTGAACCACAGCCGGCCCGTCGCGAGGATCACGGCAAGATCTGTCGCGCCGACGCCCGTACCGAAGGCACCAAAGGCGCCGTGCGTCGTCGTATGCGAGTCCGTGATGACGATGACCTCGCCCGGTGCCGAGAAGCCATGGTCCGCCATGACCTGATGGCAGACGCCTTCATTGATGTCCATCAGGTGACGGATGCCCTGCTCGCGTGCAAAGGCGCGGAAGCGCTTGTGGTTGTCTGCCTGCTTCTCAGTCGCGCACGGCGCGTAGTGGTCGAAGAACAGGACGACGTGCTCCGGGTCGACGACGCGCTCGCCGCCCATCTCGTAGAACGACTTGACCGTCTGGTAGTAGAGATCGTTGATGCCCGCCCAGTCCACGCGGCAGTTGACAATCTCGCCCGCATGGACGGAGGATTTGCCAGCCTTTGCCGCCAGTATCTTTTCAATGGCATGCATGATGTTCAGCCCTCTTTCTCGTTTATGGTGTATCTTCTATCTGCTGTCTGACTTGATTTTAGCGCACAAACCATATAAAATCAATTTAGAAGATAATATATGCCCATAAAGTAGATTAATATGGAGATGAATAACAGATGCAGGCAGAACTGAATTACATCTATGAAGTATACCGCACAGGCAGTTTCTCGCAGGCAGCCCGGAATCTCTACCTGACGCAGCCGACCCTGAGCATCGCCATCAAGAAGGTTGAGCAGGCCATCGGCATGCCCCTATTTGACCGGAGCCAGCAGCCGCTGACGCTCACCGAGGCGGGGCGCATCTACATCGCCCGCATCGCAGAGATCCGCCAGATCGAGGAGAACACCGCTCGGGAGCTCGACGACCTGCGCCAGATGGATGCCGGCGAGCTGCGCATCGGCGGCACACAGTACTTCAATTCCTACGTGCTGCCAGACGTCCTGCAGGATTATCAGGCCCAGTATCCGGCCGTGCATCTGACGCTTCGGGAGGACAATGCCAACCGCATCGACCAGTGGCTGCTGGACGGAGAGACCGACATCAATTTCCGCAGCGCGCCGGTCGAGGAAGAGCGGTTCACGAGTCAGGCCGTCTGTGCCGACCATCTGCTGCTGGCCGTCCCGCGCGCCCATGTGCCAGAGGATGCCATCGGGCAGGGGCTCAGCTGGCAGGAAGTCGCCGCGCACCGCTTCCTTCAGAATGACTGCCCCGTGCAGTCCCTCTCGGACTTCCGCGAGACGCCCTTCCTGCTGCTGACGGAGAGCAATCAGCTGCGCACGCGAGCGCTGGCCATCTGCGCGGAAAATGGCTTTTCGCCGCAAGTCCGCTTCTGCGTCGAGCAGCTGGAAACGGCCTGGCACATGGCGCGCCATGGACTCGGCGCGACCTTCGTGACGGAGTTCATGATTGCGGAGGGACAGGATGACCGGCTGCTCTACTACAAGGTGCCCTCCCCTCATGCCGTCCGCCATTTCCACGCCATCCTGCGGAAGAACAGCTACGTCTCGCATAAGATGAAGTGCTTCATCGCGCTCGTGCAGCAGCGCTCACCCGTCACAGCAGCGCAGACAGGCCGCCATACAAGATGACAAGATAAAAGAGACTGCCTCTACAAGAGGCAGTCTCTTTCTTTACGCAATATGTCTGTGCAGGTTCAGCTTCAGATCATGTCGTGCTCAATCATATATTCAGCGATCTGCAGGGCGTTGAGGGCAGCGCCTTTGCGAATCTGGTCGCCGCAGACCCAGAAGTTCAGGCCGTGCTCGATGGACTCGTCCTTGCGAATGCGGCCGACTTCGACGTCGTTCTTGCCGGACGTGAAGAGCGGCATCGGGTAGATCTGCTCGGCCGGGTTGTCGCGGACGATGGCACCCGGGAAGGCGTCGATGGCCTTGCGGGCCGCCTCGACGCTGACCTCGTCCTCGAACTCGACGTTGACGGACTCGGCATGACTGCGGTAGACCGGCACGCGGACCGTCGTCGCCGTGATGCGCAGGCTGTCATCCTCGAGGATCTTCTTCGTCTCGTTGACCATCTTCATCTCCTCTTTCGTGTAGAGGTTGTCGTAGAAGACGTCGATCTGCGGGATGAGGTTGAAGGCAATCTGGTAATGCTTCGGGAACTTCGCACCCGGCAGGATGTTCGCCTTCGGCTCGCGGCCGGCGACGATGTCATCGACCTGCTGCTCGAGCTCGGCCATGGCTTCCTTGCCGCCGCCCGAGACGGCCTGATACGTCGAGACGACGATGCGCTTGATCTTCGAGAGATCGTAGAGCGGCTTGAGCGCCATCATCATGATGATCGTCGAGCAGTTCGGGTTGGCGATGATGCCCTTGTGGCGCGCGATGGCCTGCGGGTTGACTTCCGGAACGACGAGTGGGACCTCAGGGTCCATGCGGAAGGCACTCGAGTTGTCGATGACGACGGCACCGGCCTTGACGGCAGCCGGAGCGAACTGCTTGCTCGCAGCACCGCCGGCGAACAGAGCGATCTCGACGTCCTTGAAGGAGTCATCTGTCGTCTCCTCGACCGTGTACTCTTTACCCATGAACTGGATCTTCTTGCCAGCGCTGCGCTTCGAAGCGAGCATCTTGAGGTTGGCAAACGGGAAATTGCGCTCCTCGATGAGGTTGAGGAATTCCTGGCCGACAGCGCCCGTCGCGCCAAGGATTGCTACATTGTACTTCTTCATGTCCATCGTTCCTTTCTGGTCTCTGCGATGCAGTCATTTATAATATGGTTGACACTCCCCATGCGTAAACGCAGGGGATTCTTAATTCAACGACCGTTGCGA
>ERZ772881.2714-NODE-2714-length-12164-cov-14.584028_pt1 | contig 12164 bp, 9 predicted proteins | sample MGYA00580581_ERZ772881 | MGnify/ENA primary metagenome ERZ772881 (study PRJEB29015, sample SAMEA2737668) | human gut metagenome | biome: human gut; feature: human-associated habitat; material: faeces | place: China | collected 2012 ...
ATTTTATATTTATGCATATAAAACATAGTATTTATGCATAAATTCTATGTTTTATATGCATAAATATAAAATTTTATAAAAAAGTATTGCATAAATATAATTTAATAGTGTATAATTATGCTGTGGTTAAGGAAGAGTTCAACAATACATAAATTTTAAGGGGGATTTAAATATGAAAAAGGGATTAATGAAAAAAATAATTGCTACAGCAGTTTTAGGAATAATGACAATGGGGCTTGCAGGATGTGGTTCTTCTAATGATAAAAATTCTGCTTCAAAAACTGATTTATTAGAAAAGATACAAAAGAATGGTAAATTAGTTGTGGGAATGAGTGCTGATTATGCACCATATGAGTTTCATTATATAGATGAAAATGGAAAAGATGTTATAGGTGGATTTGATGTTGATATAGCAAATGAAATTGCAAATAAAATAGGGGTTGATTTAGTAATTCAAGAAATGGATTTTGATGCTTTAGTATCAGCTTTACCAGCAGGAAAGGTTGACCTTGTAATTTCAGGAATGAATCCAACTGAAGAAAGAGCTAAAGTGGTAGATTTCTCAGAAGTTTATTATAATTCAAAACATGGAATATTAGTTAGAGCTGAAGATGCGGACAAATATCAAACATTTGCAGATTTAGAAGGTGCAAAAGTTGGAGTACAATTAGGTTCAACACAAGAAAATGCTTGGCATAGGCCGCAATATTGGCAATGTCCACACGGGCCACGTCCGGGCTCATGCCGGTGCCGAAGGAGGTCACGATCATCTGGTGGTACTGGCTGCTGTCCTGACGGACAGCCTCGACCTTGATCTCGGGATGAAGCGATTCCCAAAGCGGCATAACGACGTTCAGAAACTGCGCTTCCTCGCTGTCGCCGTAGGTATGCCAGAACGTGATGGTGACCGGTTCGGCCTGCTCGGGCGCGTCTGCCTGTTCCGGTTCGTCTGCCTGCGCCGGCGTATCGGTTGCCTGTGCGGGCGCGTCTGTGGTATCGTCCGTCGCGGTCTCCTGCGTCTGGGTCTTGCTGCACCCTGCCGCGCACATCACGATCATAATGACGGAAAGCAGCAATGCCATCCATTTTGAAACACTCTTTTTCATTGTTTTTCCTCCTGCTTCGTAATCTCTGCGAAGTTTCATTCGCAGTTTGATTATACCCCTCCGTTTTCAGCAGGTGAATGGAGAACGGCGTTCTTATTTGTATTATAGCGACTTTTTTGAAAATATCCATGCAGCACAATCTCTATTTGCGCAGAATTCTTCCTTGCAGATTTGTGCATTTCGCTGCCGGAGGGTACAGTCACCGGAAAGTCCGCTCTGCATGGAGCTGCACCGCCCTGAAGCAGTCCGCGCAGGTGCTTTTTCCCGTATTCCTTGCCTGCGCTGCGAAATTGCCCATCTTTCCGGCATCGCTTTCCTGTATCTGGCGCGTGATAAAATACCGCCTGCCGGAACTGCTCCGGCAGGCGGCACAATATTTTCTGCTCATTCTGCACCGGACAAGCAGACGGAGATTATGCAGTCTGCTCCTGCGGCAATGCTTTCAGCGGCAGCACAAACACAAGCCCAAGTACCACGCATACCAACGCAATGACGAATGGCATTTTCATGCCCTGTGCGATACCGAGCATACTGATGACCAGCGTATAAATCGCCGTACCGACAGAGGAACCAAAGTTCTGGCAAACCTGAATCACAGAATTGCTCTGCATTCTGCACGCGGCCGCAATCTGGAGCTGCGGCGCAACTGCAAAGGAAACACCGACCGCGCTGGTCGATCATAACATCCGGGAAGGGCTTATGGATTGCTGGGGCTGTGAAGACCGGGAAACAAACCTCTGTGACTGTTTTCTCGGAGAAGCGCCGACCTGCGGCGCGTGCCTGTGGTCGACCGGAAAAATATTCTGCCCATAGCGGAGAAAAGGAGAAAAAATAGAGCGATACGCGTGGAAAGCCGCTGTTCTTCCCGGAAAAATAGCGGAATATTGCAGGCGGCATGACGAGATCTGGCCGGAGATGCTGGAGATGTTCCGCCGCGCCGGTATCCGGAACTATTCAATCTGGCAGACGGGCGATACGCTTTTCGGCTATTACGAATGTGACGATCTGAAAACGGCGCTTGCCGTGCAGATGGACGCGCCTGTCAGTGCACGATGGCGCGCATATATGCGTGATGTGATCCGTATGGAACGGGATCCAAAGAGCGGCGCACAGCCGCATCTGGCACAGGTGTTTCTCTTTGACGGCGAAATCAGTACTTAACAGCACCTATGGAATTTGGCCATTCGTCTGAAGCACCTCTTGATACCTCAATGCCGCGCATTTTCCGGTAGGAACCTTTCGTACCGGCTGGGGGTTGTTCCAGACATAGAGGAAGGTGGTTTTCTTTATACAGCAAAAACAGCAGGCCCGCGCGAGGCGGGCCTGCTGTTTTTTAATAGCCGCGTTCAGCCGCGGAGCATTCTCCAAAGTCCCCGGAGGATATGACCGTTGGCAAGTTCCAGCATGCCGGGCAGCACGCCGCCCTTTATGCCGCCGGAGATCTGCATGCTGCGAAGCGGCGCACCGGCCGAAGCGTTCATCATCATGCGGAATTCCGGGTTCTTGTAATCTTTTTTGCCGCCGAAGCCTTTTGCGATGGTCGCTTCGACCGCTTTATACATGATCTTCATAATAAGGCTGTAACCCTTCATTTCCATGACCGTATTGTCCATGGTAAAAGCGCCTTTTTTCAGAACCGGCGGTATATACTCCCGGCCCAGCATTGCTTCCCAGTCCTTTTTGTTTGGCTTACCGGTGCAGCTTTGATACCAGCTGCCGCGCTGCCATGCCGGAACAGGCAGCGTTTCGCCGTGCTTTATAACGGGTGCGGTCAGGCCGCCGATGCTGACAGTATATTGTCCGACTGGAATCTTCCAACCGTCCTGCCAGACAGCAAAGCTGCGGTCGGTCAGACGGAAAACAGCCTCGCGGCTCTCGTTTGGCTGCAGGAACAGCTTTTGAAAGCCTTTTAGTTCCCGCACGGGACGGTGCAGGCTGTTTTGCGGCGCTTCGACATAAAGCTGCACGACCTCCGCACCGGCAATGCTTCCGGTATTTTTGACGGTAACGAAAACCGTATCACCGGAGAGTGTCAGATTGGAATATGTGAATTTTGTGTAGCTTAATCCATAGCCGAACGGCCAGCGGACAGGAACGCCCGCCTTGTCATAGTACCGGTAGCCGACGTAAAGCCCTTCCTGATACAGTGCGTCCGCGGTTTTTCCGTATAGTTCAGAAGACGGTACATCTTCATACCTGTACGGCCAGCTTTCGGCCAGTTTTCCGCTGGGATTGGCGCAGCCATAGAGCAGATCGGCGACTGCTTCTCCGCCTGCCTGACCGGGCAGACCCATGTAGAGGATAGCCTTTACGCGCTCCTCCCACGGGCATTCCACCACACCGCCGCACAGAAGCACGACCACCGTATTGGGGTTCGTGCAGGCCACGGCTTCTATCATCCGCAGATGCCCATCCGGCAGCTTCATGTCCTCCCGGTCAAAGCCCTCGGATTCATACCGTCCGGGAAGGCCCGCAAAAATGACGGCAATCTCTGCTTTTTCTGCCGCCCGTTTCGCTTCCGCCAGCAGAGCCTCCGTTGTATCGCCCTGCGCATCGCAGCCGGGTGCATATATCGCGCCGGGCAGGAACTCCAGCGGCTGCGAAAGCCGCAGTGGGTTGATATGGCTGGAACCTGCCCCCTGATAGCGCAGATTTTCCGCCATTGCGCCGATAACGGCGATTTTTGTATCTGACTCCAGCGGCAGGATGCCGTTCTCGTTTTTCAGGAGCACCGCGCCTTCTGCCGCCGCCCGTTTTGCGAGGGCATGATGGGCTTCATAGTTGCAGGATGCGGGGGTTCTCTGCGTTTCGGCCGCGCGGAATACAAGCTGCAGCACGCGCCGTGCAGAATCGTCCACGCAGCACTCCGGCAGACTTCCATCCCTGACTGCCGCGAGGACTTCCTTTTCCATATAGGCGCTGCCGCCGGGCATATTCAGATCGCAGCCTGCGCGGAAGCCCGCAATCCGGTCATTCATCGCCCCCCAGTCCGTAACGACCATACCATCAAAGCCCCATTCAGTACGCAGTATATCCGTCAGCAGTTCTTTGCTGTCGGAGCAGTGAACACCGTTCAGCTTGGGGTAGGCGCACATGACCGCAGCGGGACTTCCCTCTCTGACGGCAATCTCAAAAGCTGTCAGGTATAGTTCCCGCAGCGTGCGCCCGTCCAGAATGCTGTCAGAGGTAAAGCGGTCCAGTTCTTGTGAATTGGCGGCAAAATGCTTGAGACTCGTGCCGACACCCTGCGCTTCCAGCCCCCGGATAAAGCCTGCTGCCAGTTTACCTGCCAGATACGGGTCCTCACTGAAATACTCAAAATTCCGCCCGCAGAGCGGATTACGTTTGAGATTGGCTCCCGGCCCGAGGACGAGTCCGACGTCCTGCTCCCGTGCCTCTTCGCCGATGGCCGCGCCGATCTGTTCCAACAGCGCAGGATCCCAGCTGCCGGCAGTCGTGACCTCCGCCGGAAAACAGGTCGCGGGACGGGAGTTATTCACGCCCAGCATATCCGCCGCATCCTCCTGCTTTCGCAGACCGTGGGGGCCGTCACACATGAAAAGCGCGGGGATGCCGTATCGTTCAAATCGCTTGGTTTCCCAGAAGCTTGCGCCGGAGCACAGTGCGATCTTGTCCTCCAGCGTCATTTCCTTCAGAATGCGTTCTATGTCCATTGATCTACCTCAAAATGTGTAGGTTCCGGCAGTCAGCGGCACCGGCTCTTTCCCGGGCAGCGTCAATACGGCAGTGCAGTTTACAGGGATCGTCACGGTATAGTTCCATCCGTTCTCCGTCTTCTCCCAGCCGCTTTCCACCCGGCCGTACACGCTGTTGTAAGCGGCCTTTGCACGGGTAAAGTGTCCGCCGGGACGCGGCGCAATGGAAAAGCAATTCTCCCCGCTCACCCGGATACCGCACATGGTATCAAAAAGCCAGCGGCAGACCGCACCTTTGGAATAGTGATCCAGAGACGCTACGCCGCTTCCCGCTGCCCGGTCTCCTTCCCAGGATTCCCAAATGGTCGTAGCTCCGCTTTTGGGCATGAACAGCCAGCCCGGCATCTGCTCGTTTTCCAGCAGCCGGTATGCCGCTTCCAAGTCGGTTTCTGCCAGCACGTCCAGAATCAGCGGCGTAGACAAAAAGCCGGTTCCCAGCCGCCAGCCGTAGTTTTTCAATGCTTGAAGCAATCTCTTTTTTGCATACGCCGTCTGTGCTTCATCCAGAAGATGTAGCGCCAGCGGCCGCACAAGCCGGGCCTGCCGGTCGGTATCCAGCGTGAACTGCTCGGTTTTTATCATGGCCTGATATGCCGTCCGGCAGCCGTCGCGGTATTCTGCAAAGCGTGAAATGTCCTCCGTATCGCCCAGAATCTCCGCGATCTGCGCCATCAAGGCCATCACATAGGCCGTATAGGCTGTGGATACCTCCGGATGCGGGCCGGCAAAGTCCATGAAGCGCATGGTGTAAATATCCTGCGGCTCGGCCCATTCGCCATAACTCTGGCCCCGGTTGACCAGATATTTCTTGTCCTTTGCCGGGATATGCACCGGCTTTGCATAGGGGCCGCCCCAGCGCCCGCAGCGGCGCATCATAAACTGCGCATAGCGCTTCATGCCGGAATACCGTCTGGCCAGAATCTGCTTGTCTCCGTACTGCTTCCAGAGAACATACGGCATGATCACACCTGCATCGGCCCAGCCGACGCTGCCGTTCATGGTGTACATATAGAAATCCGTACCGCCGGACGGTGCGATCTGTGGAAGGCAGCCGCTCTTGCGCTGCCAGTCATACATGTCGTTCAGAAATTTCTCAGCCATGGGCTCGTAATCAAACAGGAAGCAGGCCGTAGGACAGAAGATCTGCGCGTCGCCGGACCAGCCGTGACGCTCTCTTGTAGGACAATCAGTGGGCAGATCGGCATGGTTGTTTTTTGCACTCCAGACCGTGTTTTCCACAAATTTGTCCAGCAGCGGATTGGAACTTTCAAACCAGCCCGTGCGTTCCATATCGGAATAGACCGCAATGGCGGTAAAATTCTCTGCCTTGAATGGAATCTTCGTCTCTACCAGCACATAGCGGAAGCCGAAAATCGCAAACGTGGTTTTATATGCGTTTGCGCCATCCTTGCAGGTATAGACGACCTGCTGCAGGGGCGTGGTAAACTTGTTTCTGGAAAGCTGAATATTCTTCTGCGTGAATTCTCCGTTTTCGTCCAGCATTTCGCCGAAACGAAGCGTTACGGTCTGTCCCGCCCGCGCCGTCAGCGTAAAGGCAGCATAGCCCGCGATGTTCTGTCCGAAGTCCAACACGGTTTTCCCCGCCGGCGTACGAAGAAGCTGTGCGTGCAGACGCTCATGCTCCCTGACCGCAACATTGTCAGACGCTGAGGGGGTGACCGGATGCGCCGTCGCCTTTGCCTTTCCGTTGTAGCTGGGTGCACAGCCGGCATCCACTACTTCCCCATCCTTGTTGTCCGCAAAGCGGATAGGGCCATCATTTGACCACTCCCAGCTTTCATCGGTGCAGACCGTCTGTACATGGCCGTCCGTATGTGTGATCTCCAGCTGCGCCAACAGCTTCGTTTCTGTTCCGTACTGATTGCGCAGGCCCCATGCGCCGGTGCTGCCGCGATACCAGCCGTCAGCCAGCTGGACGGTCAGGACATTTTCGCCGCTTCGCAGAAGCGGTGTAATGTCGTAGGTCTGATACTGTACGCGCCTGCGGTAATCGGTAATGCCGGGCGCAAGGATAACGTCCCCTGCCCGCTGTCCGTTCAGCTTCGCTTCGTACAGACCGCAAGCCGTGATATATAGGCGGGCCTTTTTCACATTGGAACTCTCAAATATTGTTCGGAAGCAGTCCACCGGATACCGTTTTTTTCTATTTACGCGATAATCGCCTGTGATCCAGCGGGCGCACCATGTATCGATGCCGGTTTCAAAGCTGGACTCCGACCACTCGCCGCAAACGCCGTTCTCGTCCCAAAGCCGGACACGCCAGACGACGCTCGTTTTAGCTAGGACGGGGCTTCCGCCCCATTTTGCGCGCATGGCAGCACCTTCTGTCTTTCCGCTGTCCCAAAGGAGATTTCCGCCGTCATCTGCAGCTAGAATCTGCCACGCAGTCTGCCTGACGCCGCCCTCGCAGTTCCAGAACAGCTGCGGGGCCGTGAAGTCCACGCCCATGGGCGCGGTCAGGTGCTCTGTTTTCAGCCGAATTGCCCGCATCACTCTGCCTCCCGGCGGGCCTTGATCTCCGCCTGTTCTTTACCGATGTACTTCTCCACATTCAGGAAGGCCAGCAGTACCGCGAGCACAACGCCGGTGATGGTTTCAAGCCCTACAAATCCAAAGGTAATCGCGTGCTTTACGGCAGCGCTCTGCTCTGCCGCAGTTGTTACGCCATTTATGATCTCCGGCGCAGTATAGCCTGTTTTGGCAAGCAGACCGTTGAACACGCCGGTGCAAATGCCAACCATCGCAACGGCAATGATATTATACACACTCATGGCCAGCCCATCGCACCGGAAGCCGCTTTTCCATTCTACATGATCCAGCACGTCGGCAAACAGCGCCATAAACACATACGAGCACGGCAGGCCGCCGATATTTTTGACAAACTGCCCCGCCAGCATAATTGTCATATTCGTGGGGAACATCCAGCAGACGGCGCTGCCGAGGGCATAGAGCACGAAGCCTGCCAGCGTGACATTCCGCTTGCCAAATTTTTTAGCCAGCGGCCAGACGGCAAAAACGCCGATTCCCATGGGAATGCCGCCGATGATGGAGAGCATGGTCTGGGTAATGCCGTCATTGTAGGTGCCAAGTACATAGTTACAAAAATAGACAAGGCTCAGATTCTTAATGCTTGCACCAAAGGTAAAGATCAGGAAGTAGGCATAAATGATGAGCATATACTTGTCCGTAAAAATTGCCTTAAGCTGCTTCGCAAAGGGAACAGACGGCTCTTCGCTGTTCTGTGCCTCGAGCGTGACGCGCTCCTTGGTGAAATAGTATTCCAGCAGCGTCAGCGGCAGAGCCAGAATGGACAGCACGCTCATCAGCGCAATCCACTTCCTCTGTTCCACTCCGATTTTGGGCATGATGACCATTGGGAACACCAACGCAACCAGGATGCCGCTCATCATGATGGTGGCGATCTGATTGAAAACGGACAGGCTGCCGCGCTGGGTCGTGTCGCGCGTAGACAGAGGCACCATCAAATTGTGGCTCATATTAAAAATGGTATATGCGAAGGAATAAAACAGGTTATAGCTGACCATGACCCAGACCGCCTGCAGGGTCTGCGAGCCCTTGGGCACGGTAAAGAGCAGGATGCCCGTAATGGTCAGCAGCGGCGCGGACAGCAGCAGCCACGGACGGGCCTTGCCCTCTTTTGTATGCGTGCGGTCAATAAGATAGCCCATGACTACGTTCGTGACCGCGTCGATAATCTTGGACACGATGGGAAATACGACTAGAAATGCGCCGCCCCAGAGTCCGGTCAGCTTCAGTACATCTGTATAATAGACGTTCAGGTACGTCGCCAGCACAGCATTGAGCAGCAGCGCACCCGCCGGGCCAATCAGATACCCCAACCACTTCTCCGCCGGTTTTACATACTCTGAATGAATCCTGCTCTCAAACGCTTTGCGCTCTACAAGTTTCAGTCTTGCCATCTCCGGTTCCTCCCATGTTTCTCGTAACATTGCTTATGCGACCAGTATAGCATGTCCAAATATGCAAAGCTTGCATTTTTGTAATCAAATTGATATAGTTGTATTCAGATTGGAGGACTGAATATGGAACGTGTAGATCTGCAATATTTATGCACCGCCATCGGCAATCTGTCCGGAATCCCGGTCCGGGTCTACGAGAACGGCATCCAGACCTTTTATACCTCCATGGTCGATCTGCCGAAAGATCCTCTGACGCTCTGCCGGGCGGAGGTCTTTGCCATCACAGACCATGTGGGATATTATATCACGCCGCAATTTCACTACTACGGCGTTCTGAATGCTGGAACGGTAAAGCTTGTCGTCGGCCCTACGCGGCAGGTGATGGAACGCGAACAGGACCTGCGGGAACTGGCCTTCCGGCTGGATCTGTCCGGTGATGAGGCCGAGGCCATGCTCTCCGGCATGCGGAGCATTGTTCGCATGCCGGTGGAAAGCGTGCTGCAAATGCTGTGTACGATAAACTATGTGTTCAATCACGAAAGACTGGAACTGAAGGATCTGCGCATTTATGAACAGGAGCAGACCGCTCTGATTTCCCGGCAGGTACGGCAGCAAGCGCAGAACAGACTCGATCCGCCGCAGCTGGAACACAACACCTATGATCTGGAGCAGCGGCTGCTGCGCATGGTACGCAAGGGCGACACGGCAGCACTCCGGCAGTGGCTGGACAGGGCGCCAGCCGTCCGCAGCGGCGTTGTGGCCGGTGAGCCGCTCCGGCAGCGTAAAAATCTGTTTATCGTCACTGTCACGCTTGTCTCACGCGCGGCAATCCAAGGCGGAATGCAGGTGGAGGATGCGTTTACACTCAGCGACTCCTATATCCAGCAGTGCGAACTGACCGCTTCTCCGGAGCGCATTGCAAATCTGCAATACCGGATGCTGCTGGACTATGCGGAACGGGTGGAGCGGCTGCACCGAGGCGCTGTTTCGTCCAGACTCACAGCGGATGTGGCAAATTACGTTCAGCACCATCTCTCCGACGCAATCAAAACCGAGCAGATTGCCCGTGCGCTGTATGTCAGCCGCCCGTACCTGTCCAAAAAATTCAGAGAAAGTACCGGAGAAACGCTGACAGATTTCATTCTGAAAGAAAAAACGGAAGAGGCCAAGCGTCTCCTCCGTTATTCGGACAAATCTCTCACTGCCATCGGCTCCTACCTCGGCTTTTCTTCTCCCAGCCATTTTTCCCGCATCTTCCGGAAATACGCCGGCAGCAGCCCGCACGAGTACCGGGAGCGGTACAACTGAGGCGCAGCGGCCTGCATCACAAAAAACGGGCACGCCGATTGGCGCGCCCGTTGAGAAATGTGAAGATTACAGCTTGGAATAGGCGACGGCGATCTTGCTCGCTGCGTGTGCGTTGTTGTAGGCCAGTTCCAGATTGGCGGCGAAGGACTTGCCCTCGGTCATGTCCTTGATGTGCGCCAGCAGATACGGCGTGATGGCCTTGCCGTGGATATGCTCGGCGTTGGCCTGTGCGACAGCCTTGTCGATGATGGCGTTCATGTAGTTCGGATCCATCGCATACTGCTTGGGGATCGGATTGCCAACGACAGCACCGCCCTTGAGGCCGATGTCCCACTTGGCCTTCATGATCTTTGCGACCGTTTCCTCATCCTTGCAGTTGTAGTCGAGCTTGAAGCCGGAGGTGCGGCAATAGAACGCGGGCAGCTCGTCCGTGCGCAGACCCAGAACGGGAACGCCCTGCGTCTCGAGATATTCCAGCGTCAGGCCGAGGTCGAGAATGCTCTTTGCACCCGCGCAGACGACGCAGACGGGGGTGTTGGCCAGTTCCTGCAGGTCGGCGGAGATGTCCATGGTCTTTTCCGCGCCGCGATGCACACCGCCAATACCGCCGGTGGCGAAGAAACGGATGCCTGCCATGGAGGCGATGATCATGGTGGTCGCAACAGTGGTCGCGCCGGTCATGCCGGTTGCCAGATACACAGCCACATCGCGGCGGCTGACCTTGCCGACGCCCTCAGCCTTGCACATAACGAGCAGCTCTTCAGCGTTCAGACCGACCTTCAGCTTGCCGCCCATGATCGCGGTCGTTGCGGGAACAGCGCCCTCTGCACGGACGATCTCTTCGACCTTGTGCGCAAACTCCACGTTCTGCGGATACGGCATACCGTGGCTCAGAATGGTGGATTCCAGTGCGACGACAGGCTTGCCCGCGTCGATGGCCTCCTGAATTTCAGGGGTAACAGACAGATAATCCTTCAGATTCATATGAATAACTCCTTTCAGATGGGTGTACAGGTTCAAATGCGGTGCGCCAGCAGGATTTCTTCGAGCAGCGCAGTGCTCATATTCGGATTGATGGTCCGCTCGTGCGACACAGCCGCAATCCCGGCGGCCATGGCATAGTCCAACGTCTTTTTGACGTCAAAGCCATGGAGCGTGGCATACAGCATAGCGGCAGCAAAGGAATCACCCGCACCGGAGGCGTTGACCATCTTCGCTGGCCGCAGCTTGCGGCGCAGAACAGTACCGGCTGCGTCCATGTACAAGCAGCCCTCTGCGCCAAGACTGACAAACAGCCGCTTGAGGCCCTTATTCAGAACAGCCTCGCCCGCACGTTCCAGATCGCTGTCGGACTGAATTTCCATACCGGCCAAAATCCCAAGTTCCATACGGTTAGGCTTGGCAGTGTGGAAACGGCCGATGAACGGTGCGACCACGCGTGCATACGCACAGGAGACAGGATCGACACATACGATCTGTTCAGGCGTACACAGATCCAGCAGCTGCAAAAGCGTCTTTTCGCCCATGCAGGGGTCGCAGGTCACGACACCCGCACCTTGGATCAGCGCCTTCTTCGACGGCAGATAGTCCTCCGGCATATCCTGCTGGACGATGCGCATGTCGGACATGCCGACGAGCATATCGCCGTCTGCGTCCAAAATAGACAGATACATGGAGGAATTCGCGCCCTTCGCCTCATACAGATGGGACGCGTCGATTCCCGCGTCTTCGCAGGAACGGCGGATAAATGTACCGAAGGTATCGTCCCCCACGCAGCTTAAAAGCTTCACATCCGCGCCCAGCCGCGCGAGGTTCTCACACACGTTGCGCGTCACACCTCCGGCGGACAGGCTGATGTGTCCGGGATTGGAATCACGCAGATGGATGGGCGCAAGGGACGCGCCGTTGAGATCTGCATTCGCAGCGCCGACGCCGACAATATACGGCTGCTTGTCCATGAAAAACGCCTCCTCTTTTCTGGTGAAACTGTATCATAGCGAATTGTCCCCAAAAAGTCAAGGATAAAATTATGGACTTTTTATGAACGTTTTTGCAGAGAAAAAACGGGCGCG
>ERZ772881.2717-NODE-2717-length-12149-cov-4.834546_pt1 | contig 12149 bp, 8 predicted proteins | sample MGYA00580581_ERZ772881 | MGnify/ENA primary metagenome ERZ772881 (study PRJEB29015, sample SAMEA2737668) | human gut metagenome | biome: human gut; feature: human-associated habitat; material: faeces | place: China | collected 2012 ...
TTTCTGCTGGCGTTCTTTGGTGACTTTCTTTCGCTATTGAAAGAAAGTCACCCGTTGGAGACATAAAAAAGAACTACTACTGGGAACAGTGGGCCGGCGGAGGCACGTTCCCTATAGAAAAGGGGCGATCAGCAGAAAGCTGTCCGCCGGGGACAAAAGCGGGCCGGGAAGGTATGCCGCCGGAAGAGGGAACGGCAGGGAGACATTTTGTCAGAAAATGACAAAATGTCCCGGTCGTAAGAACAGATGATGGCAGAAAGTGCATATCTGGAAAACAAGCGATATTCAGGGGAAAAACTTCGTCACGCGAAACTCACTTTTGAAAAAATTTCCCAAATAGAGAAAAATTATCTTGCCATACTGGGACGGTAGGTGTTATAATCCAACCTATATATTGGGAGAAGCTAATACTTTTTCCGACAAAATCCATTACAGGAGGATCATGAGAGATGACAGTCTGCAAACGGATCGGTGCATGGCTGCTGACACTGGTACTGCTGGTGTCTGCCTTGCCCTACACCGCCTTTGCGGCCTCGGAGGACTCCCACGTGGTGAACGCCACCATGGAGGAGACCTCGGTGGAGGACATTGCCAACAATGTTACCACCCAGCTGCTGCGGGGCGCAAAGACCAAAGACGAGACCCTGAGCATGGAGGCTAAGCCCACCCATGAGGACAGTGACTCTGTGGAGATCATTGTGGTGGTGGACGACTCCGTGGCCAAGCCTACGGCTCAGGCCCAGGTGCAGTCCCTGCTGCAGAAGCAGGAGAAGGCTGCGGCCACCATGTCCCGTGCCATCGGGGAGGCGGTGGAGCCGGAGCGTCAGTATACGACGCTGCTCAACGGCTTCTCCGCCACTGTGACCTACGGCCAGTATAAGGCTCTGAAGGAGCTGGACTGCGTAGAGTCCGTGTTCCTGTCCCCCACCTTCAGCCTGCTGCCTGACACCGCCAACAGCACCCGGATGATCGGCGGCGGTCTGGCCAACGAGACGGGCTTCACCGGCGAGGGGATGCTGATCGCCATTCTGGATACCGGCGTGGACATGGACCACCAGATCTTCAGCAAGGCTCCCGCCAGCCCCGCCCTGACGCAGGATGACGTGAAGGGTCTGCTGTCCCAGTACGACTTCCAGGCCGAGGGCTTTGTGAAGGGCCTCAGCGTTTCTTCCGTCTATAAGAGCGCCAAATTCCCCTTCCAGTTCGATTATGGCGATAAGGATACCGACGGCGCCCCCGGCACCAAGAGCAGCCACGGCACCCATGTGGCCTCCACTGCTGCCGGCTGCACCGGCATCAATGCGGATGTGCAGGGTGTGGCCCCGGACGCCCAGATCGCCAACATGAACGTCTTTAACTCCAGCGGCAGCGCTTCCTACGCCGACATCCTGTCCGCTCTGGAGGATTGTATGCTGCTGGGCGTGGATGTGGCCAACCTGAGCCTCGGCTCCGACGCCGGCTACATCGACTATGAGAATCCCGACGAGTTCACCGAGAGCCTGCTGAACGTCTTTAAGCGGGCCGGCGAGAGCGGTATGTCTCTGGCTGTGGCTGCCGGTAACGCTTACAGCGCTGCTTACGGCGATGCCTTCGGCAACAAGGCGCTGGCCAGCAACCCCGACTACGGCCTGATCAGCGAGCCCTCCACCTACGGCGAGTCCATGTCCGTGGCTGCCGTGTCCAACAGCAAGGTCAAGAGCCCCTACATCACCGTGGGCGGCCGTGACTTCGCCTATCAGGACAGCGGCACCATCAGCACCGACGAGAATGCCAAGATCTTCCGGGATCTGGCCAAGAAGGGCGAGCTGGAGTATGCCGTGGTGCCCGGCTACGGCACGGAGGACGACTATGAGGGCATCGACGTCTCCGGCAAGGTGGCGCTGGTGCAGCGTGGCGGCGGTATGTACTATGAGCAGAAGGAACGCAGCGCCTATGCACATGGCGCCATCGCCATGCTGGTGTACAACAACGTACCCGGTATGCTGTATATGTCCATCACCGACTGGAAGATGCCCTGTGCGTTTATCTCTCAGGAGGCCGGTGAGTATCTGAAGGCGCAGGAGAACAAGGTCCTGACCGTGGGCGCCGCCGACAAGCTGGTGGCTTCCCCCACCTATGGTATGGCGGACTTCTCCTCCTGGGGCGCCACCACGGAGCTGACCCTGAAGCCGGAGATCACTGCGCCCGGCGCAGGCATCTATGCCGCCGTACCCGGCAACGCCTATGAGAGCATGGACGGTACGTCCATGGCTTCCCCCCATGCGGCAGGCGCTATGGCCATCGTGCAGCAGGCCCTGAAGGCCCGTGGCATGACCGATGCCACCCAGCGCAAGCACATGGTCGATACCCTGCTGATGAGCACCGCCAGCATCATTTACGATTCCAGCGGCCAGCCCTATTCTCCCCGCAAGCAGGGCGCAGGTCTCATCAACATCAATGACGCCGTCAAGACCGAGGGCTACCTCACTGTGGACGGCATGATCCGGCCCAAGCTGGAGCTGGGCGACGATCCCGCAGAGAAGGGCGTCTACACCATGACCTTCAAGGTCCACAACACCGGTAAGGACACCCTGTACTACGATATCCAGCCCATCGTCCTCACCGACGGGACCACGACCTATACCAACAGCGACAACGAGGCCTTCCTCACCAGCAGTGAGACGGCTGTGGCACTGAGCCACACCTTCACCACCAACTGCAAGGATAACCGTGTGGCGGTCCCCGCAGGCGGAGAGCAGGAGGTCACTGTCACCGTGACCCTCGCCAATGCCAAGGAGGAGCTGAAGAACTTCGAGAACGGCGCCTATGTGGAGGGCTTCGTGACCCTGAAGCAGGTGGCCGCTGACGGCGGCAAGCTGGAGGATGCCATTGATCTGGGTATCCCCTATCTGGCCTTCTACGGCGACTGGACCAAGGCTCCCATCATCGATTCCACCGACTACTGGGAGACGCTGGACGGCACCGAGAGCAAGGCACAGGCCTACATGAACACCGCCTTCACCACCTCTGCCGAGGGCCAGATCGACACCTATCTGGGCGACAACAACTACGCCAATGTGCCCTATTTTGCCGATCACAACGCCATTTCCCCCGACAACAGCAATGACATGATGGACAGCCTCACCGGCATCTACACCGGCCTGCTGCGCAATACCAAGACGCTGAAGTACACCATCACCGATCAGAAAACCGACGAGGTGTATCTGGAAAAAACCTGCGACTACGTCAATAAGTCCATCTACAGCTACGACTACTACCGCATCGTGCCCGCCGGTGTGAATGCCGATTATACCGGTATCGACGCATGGTACGGCACCGCCAAGAACAACTCCAAGCTGCCCAACAACACCAAGGCTACCGTGACCATTGAGGCTACCCTGCCCTATGGCGACGGCGGCACCAAGAACCTGAAGAACAGCTGGTCCTTCCCCATCACCATCGATAATGAGGATCCCCATGCCAGCAACCTGAAGGTCACCGAGGCCGAGGGCCGCTACTATCTGAGTCTGGATGTCAGCGACAACCAGTATGTCTCGGCCATCGTGTTCTATAATCTCCGCAACAGCGATCTGCTGTACGGGATCAAGGGCTTCTCCGAGACCACGCCGGGCCTCACCACCCACGTCAAGGAGTATGACGTCACCGGTATGGGCGAGACCTTCGGCATGATCGTTCACGACTACGCCGGCAACTCCAAGAGCTACACCGTGAAGGTGCCCGGCAACAGCGACGATTATGGCATCGTGAAGCCCACCAACGTGCTGTGGACCGAGACCTTCGACAACGATTGGCTGCCTGCCGATTGGAGCATGGAGTCCAAGGGCGCTTCCGTCAACACGTGGTATCGTGACGTGGACTACACCGCCACCGTGGATGCCGACGATGACTTCCAGCAGAACGAGTGGCTGTATTCCCGTGCCACCGACATCAGTGGTGTGGAGACGGATGTCCACATGATCTTCAACTTCTACACCACCCCTGTCTATACCGTGGACTACAAGCGCTGCAACCTGCAGGTCATGGCTTCTGCCGACGGTCAGAACTGGGAGGAGGTCTGGAACCTGCAGAAGGATGCCGGGGTCTTTACCGCTTGGGCTGCCACGCAGGCCAAGGTCACCATCCCCGAAAAGTTCCAGAATTGCGACGACCTGCGCTTCGCCTTTGTCTACACCGGTAAGGGCGGCGCCCAGATCTCCGTGGATAATGTCCAGCTGTACGCCGATGTCCGTGAGGACTATATCGCCGTGACGGCCACCTCCGGTGAGGGCGGCGCCATCGACCCCGCCGGTACCACTCTGGTGAAGAAGGGGACCAGCAAGACCTTTAACGTGGTGCCTGCCACGGGCTACGAGGTGGCCAATGTGGTGGTGGACGGCACCGATCTGGGTCCCATCTCCTACTACACCTTCGAGCGTGTGGGTACGGATCACACCATCTCCGCCACCTTCCAGAAGGCACAGGCCGGTGGGGAGATCGCTATCTTCAGCGTGCTGACCACCGTGGCCGGCGAGGGCGGTGCGGTTCAGCCTGCGGGTCAGACCAAGGTCGCCACCGGCGAAAAGGTGAATGTCACCTTCGTGCCGGATGAGGGCTATCAGCTGGCTTCCGTCAAGGTCAATGGCCGCAAGGTGGAGGTCACCGACAACGCCTACGCCCTGACCATGGATCAGAACTACGCCGTGACGGCGGACTTCGAGGTCATTCCCGATGTGCCGCAGGTGATGTTCGAGAACGATTTCGAGAGCGTCAGCGGCGACAAGTTCCCCTTCCACGGTTGGACGGTGAAGGCGCAGGATACCAACAGCACATGGAAGCAGTATACCTACTACAACTGGAAGAGCGAGGGCAATGATTCCAAGCACGCTTACATCACCAACGACTGGGATGGTGCACAGGATGAGTACCTGATCTCCCCTGTTGTGGACCTCTCCGCCACCCGTGACGGCGTTCTGACCTTCGACTTCGCCTACGGCGAGTACGGCATCAAGAACAAGACCTTCACTGCTACGGTGGAAGTTTCTACCGACGGCGGAAAGACGTGGAACGCGATCTGGAACTTCCAAGACAGCTATACCGGCCAGCAGGCCAGCAACTACATCATTTCCGGCAGCGCAGAGGTTCCCGTGCCCGCCGAGTACAATGTGGCCGGTGTCCAGTTTGCCTTCCGCTATGTCCATCCCAATGAGGAGACTACCGGCCAGCTGGCCATCGACAATGTGAAGCTGATGGCTGTGGAGACCGGCGAGGCTGCCCAGAAGTACACCATCACCGCAACTGCCGGCGAGGGCGGCTCCATCACCCCCAATGGTGACGTCTCCGTGAAGGAGGGTGCCTCCCAGACCTTCGCCATCACCGCCGACAACGGCTATGAGATTGCTGACGTGCTGGTGGACGGCAACAGCGTGGGCGCTGTGGAGACTTACACCTTCGACGAGGTGAAGGCCAACCACACCATCACCGTGTCCTTCAACAAGACCGCCACGGGCGTGGAGTTCGACAACGACTTTGAGCAGGACGAGTTCCCCGGCCACGGCTGGACGGTGCAGGCGGAGAACACCGGCTGCACATGGTATGCCGGTACCAACCGGAATCTGAACACCACCCGTCAGGCCCGTATCGACTTCGACTACTACGAGTATGAGGGTTACGGCATCGGCGAGGTGCAGCCCATGGCTGCCGGCAGCGGCAAGAAGCAGAATGAGTATCTGATCTCCCCGGTGGTGGATCTCACCGGCAAGACGCCTACTCTGTCCTTCGATTATCTGCTGTTCAAGTACATGATTCAGAACGACATTGCCAAGTTCACGGTGGAGGCCACCATCGACGGCGGCCAGACTTGGACCACCATCTGGAATGCTGCCGATCTGGATGCTGTCAGCGGCTACTGGTTTAAGGGTACGGCGGAAATCGAAGTACCCGCCGCCTATCTCACCAGCAACGTACAGTTTGCCTTCCATTTCTACAAGACCTATGCCCAGTACACCGAGAGCGACGGTATGTTCGCCGTGGATAACGTGAAGCTGGTCACCGGTAATGAGGACCCCTGCGCCAACGGTCACACCCTGACCGCCGTGGAGGCAGTGCCTGCCACCTGCGAGACCGCCGGCACCTCCGCTCACTGGAAGTGCGACGTCTGCGGCAAGCTGTTCAGCGACGTCGAGGGCAAAACCGAGACGACGCTGGAGAAGTTGGCTATCCCCGCCACCGGTCACGCCTACGGCGCCCCGGTGTGGAAGTGGAACGATGGCTTCACCGCTTCTGCCACCTTTACCTGCGGCAATGATGCCTCCCATGTGGAGACGGTGAACGCAACCGTCACCAATGAGGTGACCACCGAGGCCACCTGCGAGGTCGACGGCGTGCGGACCTACACCGCCAAGGTCACCTTCGAGGGCAAGGAGTACACCGACACCAAGACGGAGGTCATCCCCGCCACCAGTCACGACACGGAGCTGGTGGGTGCCAAGGATGCCACCTGCACCGAGGACGGCTACACCGGCGACGAGGTCTGCAAGGTCTGCGGCGTCACGGTGAAGCAGGGCGAGGTGATTCCCGCTCTGGGCCACGACTACAAGGATGGCAAGTGCAGCCGCTGCGGCGCTGAGGAGCCTACCACTCCCGTGGAGCCCGGCAAGCCCGGCGATTCCGGCAAGCCTACCACGCCGGAGAAGCCCGCTGAACCGTCTCAGCCCACCACGCCGGATACCCCCGCCACCGGCGACAGCAGCAACATGACCGCCCTGTGGGTGGTGCTGGCTGTGGCTGGTCTGGGTATCATCGCCCTGGTGGTGCTGCTTGTCACCAAGCGCAAGAACAAAAAGGACTAAATCGGCCTGTTCCAACGAAAAAAGGCGCTCCGACAGTTGCCGGAGCGCCTTTTTTTCTGAACTTTCCGCAGCATCTTTTTACGGCCGGGGCTTTTCACCACCTGCTGGATGTGCTATACTGAATCCATTAACCTGTGCATCAAGGAGCCGCTTATGAAACGTGTCGCCAGTATTCAGGATATTTCGTGTCTGGGCCGCTGCTCGCTGACGGTGGCGCTGCCTGTGATCTCCGCCATGGAGGTGGAGTGCGCCATTCTGCCCACCGCCGTACTCAGCGCCCACACCATGTTCCCGGACATCCTCTGCCGGGACCTGACGGCGGATATTCTGCCCATCGCCCGATACTGGCAGAGCCAGCAGGTGCGGCTGGACGCCGTCTACACCGGTTATCTGGCCTCCCCCCGACAGGTGGAGGATGTCTGTCAGGCGTTGGAGGTGCTGGCGGGGCCGGATACCCTACGCTTCGTGGACCCGGCTATGGCCGATGGGGGAGCGCTCTACACGGGCTTTGACGAGGATTTTCCCCGCCACATGGCCCGCTTGGCGGCGCAGGCGGACGTGGTGACGCCCAATCTCACGGAGGCATGCCTGCTGACGGGAACCCCCTACCGGGAGGACTACGACTTGCCCCGGCTGCGGGATATCCTGCGGAAGCTGGCGGAGCTGGGCCCCCGTCACGTGGTGCTGACCGGCGTCCCCTATGGCCCGGACAAACTGGGCGTGCTGGCCTATACCCCGGCGGAGGATCGCTTCTTTGAATACGGCAGCCGCCGCATCGATGCCCATTTTCCCGGCACGGGGGATCTCTTCTCCTCCGCCTGCGTAGGTGCCCTGATGCGGGGCAAGCCGCTGGAGGAGGCCCTGCGTTTGGCGGTGGATTTCACGCTGCTGTGCATCCAAGTCACCTGCCGGGATGAAAGCGCTCCATGGTACGGGGTGGAGTTTGAAAAAGCACTGCGGTATCTCCCAGAACTGCTGGAGCGATAAAAACGGGAGGGAAAAGCCATGTTTCGAGACATCCGGAAGAAGAAAAATCAGATCAGCACGGAGGCGGCGGAGCAGCTCCTGCGGGAGGCCCGCCGGGGCATTCTGGCCGTAAACGGCCGGGAGGGCTACCCCTACGCCATCCCCATCAACTACTATTACGACCGGGAGGCGCAGAAAATTTACTTCCACGGCGCCCGTGCCGGTCACAAGGCGGAAGCCATCCGGGCCTGCGATAAGGTGTGCTTCACCGTCTACGGCAGTGAGACGATCCGGGAGGAGGCGTGGGCGCCGTACCTCCGGAGCGTCGTGGTGTTCGGCCGGTGCCGCCTGCTGGAGCAGAGCCCGGAGACTATGGCGCTGCTGAAGCGCTTCGCCATGAAGTATTACCCGGAGGAGCGGCTGGCGGACGAGGAGATCCGGCAGGATGGCGCTGCCGCCCAGCTCTTCGAGATCGAGATCCACCACCTCAGCGGAAAAGAAGTGCAGGAGAAGTAAGCATATCCTCCCCGGTATGCAGCTGCCGGAACCGCAAAAGAAAAACAGCACCCGCAGGCCCAATGGGTCTGCGGGTGCTGTTGGTGCCGGTGACCGGACTCGAACCGGTACGCTGTCGCCAGCGGTGGATTTTGAGTCCACTACGTCTACCAATTCCATCACACCGGCAGAGGAGACTCTACTATTATAGCCGAAGCGGCGGCGGATTGCAAGAGTAATTTTCCCGCCCATCACTCCGCAGCTACGGCCAACAGCTCCGGAACGGTATCCACGATGCACCGGGCGCCGGCCTGCTCCAGCAGCGCCCGCCCCCGGAAGCCCCAGGCCACTGCCGCCAGCGGCAGTCCTGCCCGGTGAGCCATCTCCACGTCTACCTCGCTGTCGCCCACATACAGGGCGTGCTGGGCATCCACCCCCAGCTGCTCCATGGCGCTCCACACCATCTCCGGTGCGGGCTTGGAGGGGATACCGTCTCGCTGCCCCAGTGCTGCCAACCCCGGAAAGAACCGGGCCGCCAGCGTGCGGGTGGTCTCGTCCGGCTTGTTGGATACCACCGCCAGCTTCAGCCCCCGCTGCCGCAGCTGCTCCAGCAGCTCCGGGATGCCCGGATAGGGGCAGGTTTGGACGCAGTTGTGGGCCTGATAGTAGGCCCGGTACTCTGCCAGCACCTTCTGCTCCTGAGGATATCCCTCCGGCAGCGCCCGGTGGATCAGCGGCCCGGCGCCGTTTCCCACGAAGCACCGCACCTCCTCAAGGGTTCGCAGAGGCAGCCCGTGAGCCGCCAGCACGTGGTTTACGGCGTCCTGCATATCCGTCAGGGTGTCCAGCAGGGTGCCGTCCATGTCAAACAGGATCGCATGATATCTGCCCATGGCCGCCCTCACCCCCGGATCAGGGTGGTCAGACCGGCGTGGGCGGCGGCCTGCTCCGCCTCCTTCTTACTGTGGCCCTGACCCTTCCCGATGGGCTGCCCGTTCAGCAGCACACGGGAGGTGAATACCTTGGCATGGTCCGGACCGCTGGCGGAGACCAATTCATATTGCAGCGTCTGGTTGCTGCGCCGCTGCACCAGCTCCTGCAGCTCCGTCTTGTAGTCCCGGCGGCGCTCCTCCACATCCGTCTCCCGCTCCTTATCCAGCAGGACCCGGTGAATGAGCGCACGGGCCGCCTCCAACCCGCCGTCCAGATACACGGCGGCAAAAACGGACTCCGTGGCGTCCGCCAGAATGGACGCCCGCTGCCGGCCTCCGCCGGCCTCCTCGCCCTTGCCCAGCTTCAGATAGGATCCCAAGTCGAGACTCTGGGCCACCTCGTGCAGACTCTCCTCGCAGACCAGTGCGGCCCGGATGCGGGTCAAGTCCCCCTCCGGCAGATCCGGGTGCTTGCGGAACAGATAGTCCGCCGTCACCAGACCCAGCACGGCGTCCCCCAGAAACTCCAGCCGCTCATTGCTATGAATGCCCAAGCTGCGGTGCTCATTGGCGTAGGAGCTGTGATATAAAGCGCCCTCCAGCCGCTTCCGATCCCGGAAGGTATAGCCCAGACGCTCCTCTAAAGTACGCATTGCATAACTCCTTTCCGGCCGGAAAAGAAAGCCCCGTGGACAAACTCCAACGGGGCGTTCTTTCTTCACGGTCGTGTCAGCTCATCTTATTGTACAGATAACGAACGCAGTCACCGACGGTTTTCAGCCCGGGCAGGTCGTCCTCGTCGATCTCACCGACGTTGAATTCTTCTTCCATGGCCATTACCAGCTCCACCAGATCCACAGAGTCAGCGCCCAGATCATCCACAAAGGAGCTGTCCATGCTGATCTCGTCAGCATCAATGGCGAACTGTTCAGCGATCAAATCCTGCATCGTCTTGAAGATGTCTTCCATCGTCATAAGATGATTCCCCTCCTTTCGGGTATCGCTCTGAAAGATAATACGGCAATTACCGCCGTGTGTCAACACCTTTTCTGTGAATATTTTCTCGAAGTGGAGTTTATTCCCGTTCCACCTTCATCAGGGCCACATTTTCCTCGATATCCCTGATAATGCCGCTGCGGGCCACCTGCACCGCCTGCCCCATGGCGTTTTCGATGGCCTCGGCGTTGGAGGAGCCGTGGGCCTTGATGACCGGCCGGGAGATACCGATGAAGGCGGTACCGCCCACCTTATTGGGGTCCAGCCTGGCCTTGAAGGCGTTGAGCCCCGGCATGACGCACAGGGCCGCCAGCTTGGTCAGCAGGTTCTTCTTGAACATGGCTTTCAGGGCGCTTCCGGCGAAAGAGCCTACGCCCTCCATGGTTTTCAGCAGCACATTGCCGGAGAAGCCGTCGCAGACGATGACGTCGCACCCGCCCTTGATGGCCTCCTTGGCCTCAATGTTGCCGATGAAGTTCAGGTGTCCCGCCGTGTGGGCCTCCCGCAGCCAGCGCAGGGTCTCCTTCTGGAGATCGGTGCCCTTGCTGTCCTCGGTGCCGATGTTCAGCAGTCCCACACGGGGCCGCTCTACCCCCAGCACCCGGTGGGCGTAGTAGCTGCCCAGATAGGCGAACTGTACCAGATATTCCGGGGTACACTCGGCGTTGGCGCCGCAGTCGATGAGTACCGCCTGACCGGTGGTGGTGGGAATTACCGGGGCCATGGCCGCCCGACGGATGCCTCGGATGCGCTTGACGATGAGGGTGGCGCCGGTGAGCAGAGCGCCGGTGCTGCCGGCGGAGACCATGGCGTCGGCCCTGCCGTCCCGCAGCATGGTCAGTCCCACGCCCATGGAGGTGTCCTTCTTCCGGCGGAACACCGTGGCGGGGTCGTCACACATCTCCACCGTCTCAGTGGTGTGGACGATCTCCATGCCCTGGGGCAGCGTCTTTTCGCCGCAGGCCTCCAGTGCCTGCAAAATAGCGGTGGTGTCGCCGGTGAGGGTGACGTCCACGCCCCAGCGCTTCTGACCGGATAGCGCACCCTTGACGATTTCCAGCGGGGCATTGTCGCCGCCCATGGCGTCGATGATGAGCTTCATGACAGGATCTCCTCCTTCCGGGCTTCGATGATGGCCAGCGAGCGCTGGCTCAGCTCGGCATTCTTGTTGCGCTTGCCCTTGACCCGGTGGTCCAGCGGCGGGATGATGCCGAAGTTGATGTTCATGGGCTGGAATACCCCCACGGTCTGATTGCTGACATACAACCCCAGAGCGCCGATGGCCGTTTCCTGAGGGAAGTCGATGGGGGCCTGTCCCTTCAGGCGGCGGGCCGTCTCCACTCCCACCAGAAAGCCGCTGGCGCAGGACTCCACATAGCCCTCTACGCCGGTCATCTGTCCGGCAAAAGCGATACGGGATTGGGACAGAGTATGCGCCTGGTCGCTGAAATTTTAGAAAACAGCACATGGGATTATACAGTGTATGATTATTTTGTGCCGCCGGGGGGCAGCAGGACCAACGAAGCTTTTGACGGTAAAATTACGCAGACCGGTCCGTATAATATCAATCTGATTCACGTTAATCCGAGCGAACTGCCGCTTGCCTTTATGGACGTGGGTAAGAATCAGTGGGATACGCGCTACAATATCGGATACTGGCTGTGGGAATTAGAGGAGTTTCCAAAGGAGTGGCTTCCGGCATTTCATCTGCTCGATGAAGTGTGGACACCGTCCGAGTTTATTTCGCAAAACTTAAGAAAATATACAGATAAGCCGGTCTATACCCTGCCCTACAGTGTTACGGCACCGGCAGATGCGGCATATGACAGGGATTATTTTCATCTGCCAAAAGACCGCTTTTTATTTCTGATGATGTATGACAGCGGGAGCGGCATGGTGCGTAAAAATCCGCTGGGTGCGATTGAAGCATTTA
>ERZ772881.2719-NODE-2719-length-12148-cov-13.395849_pt1 | contig 12148 bp, 10 predicted proteins | sample MGYA00580581_ERZ772881 | MGnify/ENA primary metagenome ERZ772881 (study PRJEB29015, sample SAMEA2737668) | human gut metagenome | biome: human gut; feature: human-associated habitat; material: faeces | place: China | collected 2012 ...
CATCTATTCTCAAAAGTCCCACCATAAGATAATCGTTTTCATCACATGCACATATTCTGCTGTTCACAAATGAACCAAGCAGAAAGTTCATAAAGAAAAATATCCAGAATATCATAATTCCGGCTTCATCAAAAACAAATATCGGATCCTTCTGGCATGCCGTGCGGACGCCGAGGTCAAAAGCCTGCTGGAGGCGCTCGGCAACGATGGGATCCAGGCGGTCTCGCTCGGCGAAGGCGCGGACATCGAGGATCTGATCCCCGAGGAGACCTGCGTCTTTACGCTGACCCATGAGGGGTACATCAAGCGCACAACGCTGGATACCTATCAGGCGCAGAACCGCGGCGGCCGCGGTGTGCAGGGCATGACCCAGAAGGACGAGGACTTTACCGAGGAAATGTATGTCGGCTCGACGCATGACTACATGCTCTTCCTGACGAATCAGGGCCGTGTCTACCGCCTGAAGGGCTATCAGGTGCCGGAGGGCAGCCGTACCGCCAAGGGCAGCCATATCGTAAACCTGCTGCAGCTGCAGGAGGGGGAGAGCGTCACCCTGATGCTGCAGCAGAAGGCCGATGTCGATGAGGACAACACCTACGCAACGATGATCACCAAGCAGGGCCTCATCAAGCGCACGCCGCTGTCCCAGTTCCGCAACATCCGCAAGGCCGGTCTGATCGCCATCGCGCTCAACGAGGGCGACAGTCTGGTGTGGAGCCACCTGACCAAGGGTGACGACGAGATCATTGTTGCCACCCACGACGGCGCGGCCATTCGCTTTACCGAGGACGGTGCCCGCTCGATGGGCCGTACCGGCCACGGCGTCCGCGTCATCAAGCTGCGCGAGGGCGACTATGTCGTCGGCGCCGCCCGCGCCCAGGAGGGCAAGGAAGTCCTGACCATCACCGAAAAGGGCTACGGCAAGAAGACGCCGGTCGAGGAATACCGCATCACGAACCGCGGCGGCCTCGGCATCAAGAACTACATGGTCACGGAGAAGACCGGCGGCATCGTCGGCGTCAAGGTCGTGGACGGCAGCGAGGATCTGCTGCTCGTCACGCGCGCGGGCATCCTCATCCGCACGCCGGTCGAGGCGATCCGTACCACTGGCAGAGCCACGCAGGGCGTGATCGTCATGCGCTTCAAGGAAGAGGGAGATAGCGTCATTTCCATGGCGCTCACAGAGCATGAGGAGGATGACGAGGTGTAAGGCCTCGGCCCTCTTTTCCGCGCGTCGCGCGGAGGGGTGGCAGCGCCTTTGGCGCTGCACGGGAAAGGGGGCCATTCTCTCACGTGAGAGAATGGCCCCCTTGGACCCCCAAGAGAACGCAAGGGGCTCTGCCCCTTGACCCCGCACATTGCGGGTTTGCAGCTTGAAGAACTGCACGCGCTGCGCAATCGGGTGCCTGCCAGGTGTTGTTGCTATACGATTTGTCTCTGCTTCTACTACCCGCTGCCGCTCTGCCTGCGTGTCGGTAGCCTTACGCAACTGCGTCCTACTTCAGCTTTTATCAATCTTGCTTTTGCTTGCCGAGGCGGCATTGCTTCGCTCGCCGCGAGGACGGACTTGACGGTCAATTCAACTGACGGTTGAAAAATTTCTCAACTGATTCTACCGGCGATTGCTGTTGTTTTTGCTTTTTGGGCGGTATACTGTGGCCATGGCAAAAACAAATCGCCCTGCATGGGATGAGAGAGGAGCAGTGTATGGAAAATCATGTGGCAGATCAAATTCGCTTTTACCGCCGGCAGGAGGGGCTGACGCAGGAGCAGCTGGCCGAGGCGATGGGCGTCTCCGTTGCGGCGGTGAGCAAGTGGGAACAGGGGCAGAGCCTGCCGGAGATCCCGATGCTGATGGAGCTCGCGGACTTTTTTGACCTCTCAGTCGACGCGCTCTTGGGCTATCGCCTGCGCTCGAACGACCGCAAGAGCGTCAGCGAGCGGCTGAAAGTCCTGCGCCGCGAGGACAGGTACGACGAGGGCCTTGCCGAGGCGGAAAAGGCCCTGCAAAAGTTCCCGAACACCTTTACTGTCGTCTACGAATGCGCCAAGCTCTTCGAGATGGCGGGCGGCACGCGGAAGGATAAAGCCTTGCAGCGCCGCGCGCTCGACTTACTGACGCACGCTATCCGCCTGCTGCCGCAGAACAGCGACCCGCAGGTGAGCGGAATGTCGCTCCGTCTCGATATGGCAAACGTGCTGCTCGACATGAAGGACTGGGAACGCGCGCTCGCGCTCTACAAAGAGAACAACGCCTGCGGGCTGCTCGACGACCAGATCGGCTGTCTGCTTGCGCTCGTCAAGGAGCGGCGCGAAGAGAGCGTGCCCTATCTCTCGATGGCGCTGCTGCGCGCAGTGACATCGCTCGTGCGCGTGTGCGACGGCTTTGCCAATGTGTTTGAGGCAAGGGAAGATATGACGTCGGCCATCGACATTTTGCAGTGGAAGCATTCGGTGCTCTCCGGTCTCAGGAAAGAGGGCGTGGTCAGCGAGCTCGACAAGATCAGCGCGGCCTCGCATGCGGCGCTCGCGCGGCTTTTGTATAACTGCCTCGATTTTGACGGCGCGAAAGACGAGTTGAAAACCGCAAAAACGCTGGCCACGGCCTACGATGAAGCACCAAGCCACAGCGCGGCGAACGTCCGCTTCTATGAGGGCATTGAGACCGTAGGCATTTACAGCGACTTCAGCCGCAGCGCGATGGACGCGGCGTTCCATGCGTTTTTTGATGACGGCGGCGCGGAAGAGCATAAAACGTTTTGGGAAAGCATCACGTAAAAAAATAAGACCCGCCTTGCGGCAGGTCTTATTTTTTTACGATTACAGTCCCAGTTCGACGGCGCGGCGAAGTCTAACCTTGCCGTCGAGCGCTTCGTCGATCGTGTGGATCAGCGCCTCGCGGTCGCGGTTGAGCGTACCGCCGAGGGGGAGATAGTTCGACGCGTGGTTCGAGCGGAAGATGCTGCCGTCGGAGTCGATGTGCTCCAAAAAGAGGCGTGTTTCACGCATCAGCTCGGGCGGCTCCATCATCTTGAACTCGCCGCTCGCGATCCAGTCGTGCAGCGGCGTGCCCGAGTAGACGCGAAGCGTCAAAAACGCGATATAGTCGGGCTTCATGCGGGAAACGGCCTTCGCCGTGTCGATGGCGTGGGCCTGCCAGTCGCCGTTCGCGCCCGCCATGCCGTTGATGGCCGTGACGGAGGTGGCGATGCCCGCCTGCTTGCAGCGGATGGCGTTTAAGACGATCTCCTCGGCAGTAACGCCCTTGCAGAACTTTTTGAGAAGCTCCTCGTTGCCGCTCTCAAGGCCGATATACACGATGCCGAGGCCGTGCTCGCGCAGCGTACGCAGCTCGTCGTCCGTCTTGCGCATGATGGCCTTGGTCGTTGCGTAAGCCGCAACGCGCTTGCAGGTAGGGAAATGGTCGCAGATATAGTCGAGAACGGTCAGAAGATAGTCCATCGGCAGGATCAGCGCGTCGCCGTCGGCTAAAAAGATCTTCTCGATATAGCGCCCGTAGGCGCGTGCCTCGTCGAGGTCGGAGAGCACCTGCTCAATGGGGTTGATGGAGAACTTTTTGTCCTTGTACATCGTGCAGAACGCACATTTGTTGTGGCTGCACCCGAGCGTGCACTGCACGATGAGGCTGCGCGCCTCGCTGGGGGGACGGTAAACAGCTCCCGAATAATGCATCAGGGTTCCTCCTTACAAAATCAGCCGAGCTTGGCCTGGCACTTGTCCATGAAGCGATCCACGGTGATGATGGCGCGCTGGTGCGTGCCCTCGCCGATGAGGCCGGCGGTGTCGGTCGCGGTGGCCTTGAAGTCGACCATCTTGCCGTTTGCGGAAATGTCTGTGACCTCGACGGTAACGGTGATCTCCATGCCAACGGGCGAGGGGGAGACATGGGAGACCTCGACCTTGGTGCCGACGGTGCTCTTACCCTCGGGCAGCTCCTGCTGGAGATAGGTGAAGGCGGCGTTTTCGACCATCGCGACGAGATACGGCGTGCCAAACACCGGCAGACCGCCGCTGCCGAGCGCGGCAGCGGTCATGTCTTCCGTGACAACTTTCTTGACGGTAAAAGTATCTCCGATTTTCATCTTAAAAAACTCCTTTACGATATTACTTGGCAGCTTTGACCTTGATCCAGAGCTTGCTCAGCTCGCGCATGAGGGTCTGGTTGTCGTGGAACATCTCGTCCTTGTCGTAGCCGCTGCGGGGAAGGTAGGCGGCATTGTCCGCGTAGAGATCCTCAGACGAGGTCATCTCTTCAAACACTTCCGCGTTGGGAGAAGTATAACCCACCGTTTCGGTGTTGTCAAACGCGGCTTCATAGGTGAGCATGTAGTTGATGAACTCGTGGGCGAGCTTGGGATTCTCGGCATTTTGGGGAATGACCATGGCATCGCACCAGATGTTCGTGCCCTGGGAGGGCATATAGAAGCTCATGTCTTCGTTTTCATCAAGCACCACGGCTGCGTCGCCGGAGTAGACAACGGCGATGTCCTTGTAGCCGTTCATCATACCGTCGATGACCTCGTCGGTCACATAAACGGGGGACATCGTGTTGTTCATTTGCAGCAGCCACTCATAGGCGTCGTTGATCTCGTTGGGGTCCTCGGTGTTCATCGAGTAGCCCAGCGCCTTGAACGCCATCATGAACGAGTCGCGCTCGGAATCGTAGATGTAGATGTGACCGGCGTAGTCGGTGTTGCGCAGGACCTCCCAGCCCTCGCTCTCGATGACGGCAGGGTCGACGTTCTCGTGGTTGTAGACGAGACCGACGCTGCCCCAGAAGTAGGGGATGGAGTACGTGTTGTCCGGGTCGTAGCTCATACCGAGCACGGCATCAGACATGTTCTCCATGTTGGGGATCATGCTCTTGTCAAGCGGCTGGAGGAAGTCCTCGTTCATCAGGCGTTCGATCATGTAGTCGGACGGAATGATGACATCGTAGCGGTCGCCGGCCATGAGCTTGGTGTACATCATCTCGTTGGAGTCGAAGTTCTCGACGATGACGCGCACGCCGTACTGCTTTTCAAAGTCGGAGATGACGTTCTCGCCGAGGTACTCGCCGGGGAGATAGAGCTTCAAAACGTTGCTGCCGTACTTCTCGACAGCCGCGGCGCTCTTGTGCTGCTGGGAAAGTCTCGCGCCCACGGTGCCGCCGACAACGGCCAGCACCAGCACGGCGGCAACAGCCGCCATGGCCTTGCGGCTCACGGCGCGGGAGGACTTGCCGTCCTTTTCGCGCTTTTCGCGCACGATCGGCACGATGTTCACGACGCCGAGCACCAGCGTAATGAGAAGAATCACAATGGTAGAAAGGGCGTTGATGGACGGGTTCACGCGCTTGGACATCGTGTAGACCAAAATCGAAATGTTGTTGACGCCGTTGCCCGTCGTGAAGTACGAGATGACGAAGTCGTCAAAGCTCATCGTGAACGCAATGAGCGCGCCGGAGACGATACCCGGCTTGATCTGCGGCACAATGACTTTCGCGAGCGCTTGGAACGGCGTTGCGCCAAGGTCCATCGCTGCGTCGATCAGGTTAGGGTCGAGCGAGCGGAGCTTCGGCGTAACGGAGAGCATCACGTAGGGGATACAGAACATGATATGTGCGATGAGCAGCGTGCCGAAGCCTTTTTTGACCGTGAGGACGCTGAAAAACATCAGAAGTGAGATGGCCGTGACGATATCGGGGTTCATCACGGGCAGGTCGTTGATGCGCTCGACCATCTTCTGCACAACCTTGCGGGATTTAGAAAGACCGATGGCCGTGATCGTGCCGACGACTGTCGCGACGACCGTCGCGATGATGGCGATGATGACCGTGTAGAGCACAGCCTCCATCATCGTCGAATCGGCGAACATCTTTTCATACCAGCGGAGCGAGAAGCCGCCGAACTTCGTCAGCGAGCGGGAATCGTTGAACGAAAAGATAATGATATAGAGGATGGGGAGGTAGAAGAAGAGCATCGTGAGCGTCAGGATGATCTTCGAGCCGACAGAGGTTTTCTTTTTCATGCGCTTCTCACTCCCTTCCCTGCGAGGCGACCTGAACGTCCGCCTTGCGCGTCAGCCACATCGAGATCATGATGATGACCGCCATGATGAGCGAGATGGCCGAGCCGAAGTTCCAGTCGCCAGTGGTGAGGAACTGCGTTTCAATGATGTTGCCGACGAGGACGTACTGTCCGCCGCCGAGAAGCTTCGGAATGAAGAAGCTCGACACCGCGGGCAGGAACACGAGCGTGATGCCGGAGATCACGCCGGGAAGCGAGAGCGGCAGCGTCACGCGCAGGAATGCCTGCACCGGCGTTGCACCGAGGTCGTTGGCGGCTTCCAAAAGGCTCTTGTCCATCTTGGCAAGGGACGTGTGGATCTGCAGGATCATAAAGGGAATGAAGTTATAGACCATGCCGAGGATGACGGCAAAGCTCGTGTGGATTATCGACACGGGGCCGATGCCGAACCACGAAAGGATCGTGTTGAAGATGCCCTCGTCCTGCAAAATGCCCATCCAAGCATAGGTGCGCACCAGCATGTTGACCCAGGTCGGCATGGTGATGAGCAGAATTAAAATCGTGTTGCTGCGGCCGCCGCGCTGCGCGATGACGTAGGCGATGGGGTAGCCGAGCACGACGCAGATGAGCGTTGTGATGAGCGCGATATAGAGCGAGCGCAGCAACACATCCATAAAGACCTTGTCCGTGACGAAGCGGGCAAAGTTCTCAAAGGTGAACTGGAATGTCAGCACCGAGTTGCCGGAGGTCGTGAAGGCATAGAGCACGATCAGAAGCATCGGCACCACGATGATCGCGATGATCCACGCGATATACGGGTAAGTCATGGAACGAAAGCGCTTCACCACTGGCCCTCCTTCTTCATCACGTGGATGTCCTCGGGACGGAAGACAAGGCCGACCTGCTCGCCCTCTTCAAAGGCGTGGGTGGTGGAGACCTTGTACTCATAGCCCTCGGTGGAGAAGGTCACATCGTAAACGCCCGGGGTGATGGTCTCGGGGTCGAAGTCGTACTTGACGTCCGTGATCTCGACCTGCTCGCCGTCTTCGAGGGACCACGCCGACGCGCTGGCCCAGGTCTCAAGGTCGGTGTCGAGCGCGATGCTCTCCTGAATGTCCTCGACCTTTTTGAAGAAGTTCATCGCGTAAATTTCTTCCTGATAGACCTTGCTCTCGACGCGGTTCTGCGCTACGACGAGCACCTTGACGGTGATAGACGTATCGTTCGCGGTGGCAAAGGTCACGGTGTAGTTGCCGGTCTCGGGCTTGATGTCGTATTCGACGGTCTTGATGGAGATGGGCTCCTCGGTCTCGGCGTCCCACGCCTCGGCAGAGGCGAGGGCGACGACCTTGGCGTCGTCGAGCTCTTCGACGTCCTCCACGTCCAGAAGGAAGGCGTTCGCACTGATCTTCTCGCCCTTTTCCTCGTTGTAGACAGGGCGGTCCTGCGAGACCTGCATCTTCACGGTGATGGACGTACCGACGCGCGTTTCGACCACGGTTTCATAGTGCATGCCCTTGAAAAGCTGAGACTTGACCGTGCCCTTGAGCATACCCTCGGCACGCGGGACAATGTCGAGGTGCTCGGGGCGGATGACGACGTCGACCTTTTCGTTCTTATTGTAGCCGCGGGCACGGCAGGCGTACTTCTTGTCCTCGAACATGACGAGGTCGTCCTCAAGCATGACGCCGTCGATAATGTTCGTCTCGCCGATGAACTTGGCGACGAATTCGTTGACGGGGGTGCGGTAGATTTCGGTCGGCGTACCGATCTGCTGAATTTCACCCGCATTCATGACGACGATCTTGTCGGACATCGTCAGTGCCTCTTCCTGATCGTGTGTGACGAAGATGAACGTGATGCCGACCTCCTGCTGGATGTATTTGAGCTCCTGCTGCATCTCCTTGCGGAGCTTTAAGTCGAGCGCGCCGAGCGGCTCGTCGAGCAGCAGCACGCTCGGCTCGTTAACGAGCGCGCGGGCGATGGCGATGCGCTGCTGCTGGCCGCCGGAGAGCTCGGTCACGTTGCGGTGGGCATAGTCCTCAAGGCTAACAAGGCGCAGCATACGCATGACTTTCTGCTCGATGACGTCCTTCGGCTCCTTTTTGAGCGTCAAGCCAAAGGCGATGTTGTCGTACACGTCCATGTGGGGGAAGAGGGCATACTTCTGGAAGACGGTGTTGATCTCGCGCTTGTAGGGCGGGACGCTGACGATGTCCTCACCGTCGAAGAGCACCTTGCCCTCGCTCGGCTGCAAAAAGCCGCCGAGGATGCGCAGCAGTGTCGTCTTGCCGCAGCCAGAGGGGCCGAGCAGCGTGACGAACTCATTTTCGTAAATGTCAAGAGAGACGCCCTTGAGAACGACCTGTCCGTCCTCAAAGCTCTTGACGATGTTCTTGAATTGAATGATCTTTTTCTTTTCTTCGGCCATTTCCGATATCCTCACAATTTTATAGAATAGTAGTTAAAAAAGCGGGGGCGTGCAGACCCAGAGGATGCGCGCGGTGGTCTTGCGTTCATTTTTGAGGTAGTGGAACGTTCTGCCGTGGAGATAGAACGTTTCGCCGCGGCGCACGACGCTGCGTTCGCCGTCGCACTCCAAAATGACGCTGCCGTCGAGCACGTAGCCGAACTCCTCGCCGTTGTGCGGCTCGACCTCGAACGATTTGCCGCCGGCGGGAAGTTCCAATAAAATGGGCTCCATCTGGTTTTTCTGCGTGTTGGGAACGATCCAGTTGACGGTGCAGTTCTCGCGCTCGTCGACGAAAAAGTCTTCGGAGCGGAAGACAAACTGGTCGTTTTTATCCTCCTGAAAGAATTCCGAGAGGTTGGTGCCGAGGGCCTCGAGGATATCGCTGAGCGAGTCGATCGAGGGGGAGGTGAGGTCGCGCTCTAACTGGGACAAGAACCCCTTCGTGAGCTCGCTTCGGCTGGCAAGCTCCTCCAGAGTCAGTCCCTGTCGCGTTCGCAGCTGCTTGATCTTATTGCCAATGTCCATACACACGCCTCCTCGTTCGATATACTAAACTTTTGGTCAGTTTTTGCTAAACCGAGACTATTATACACAGCGCGTGCAAAATTGCAAGAGTATATTTAACAAAAAGTTCAATATTTTGAACTTTTGAAAAATAAAACAGCGAAGAGCCGATTGCAGCTCTCCGCTTGTGGGATTTAACCAAAGTACTTCTTTTGAAACGGGACCTCATCCACCTGAAACTCGCGTCCGTGCAGATATTCGAGGATGCCCGCGTCGCTGGGAAAGTCGAAACACAGGCGGTAGGAGTAAAGCGCCTGATGCGTTTCGCCGTATTTGCGGTTCACGCTGCCGATGCCGTACTTGCCGTCGCCGAGCAGGGGATGGCCGAGGTCGGCCATGCTCGCGCGAATCTGATGCGTACGGCCCGTGAGCAGCTCGACCTCCAGAAGCGACAGCTCGCCGCGCGTCTGGAGCGTTTGGTATAAGGTGATCGCGCTGCGGCCGTCCGGCACGGGGCGGTGGTAAACGCGGACGGTGTTGCTCTTCTCGTCCTTGCGCAGAAAGCACTCGATGCGGCCCTTCGGCGGCTCGACGCGGCCGAGGGCGATACATAAATAGTATTTGGCGATCTCGCGGTCGCGAATCTTGTCGTTCAGGATGCGCAGCGCTTCAGCGTTTTTCGCCGCGATGACGATGCCACCGGTGTTGCGGTCGATGCGGTTGCAGAGGGCGGGGGTGAAGGCGTTCTCCTCGCGTGGCCGCCATTCGCGCTTTTGATAGAGGTAGGCGAGCATGTGGTTGACGAGCGTATTGACTTTCTCGTGCTCGTCGGCGTGGGCAAGCATTCCCGCGGGCTTGTCGAGCAGCATGATGTTCTCGTCCTCGTAGACGATCTTGAGCCGCGGCATCGTGATCGTGAGGTAGACGTTTTCCTCGCTCGGCGACTCGAAAAACTCATCGTTGATGTAGCACTGTAAAATATCGCCCGCGACGAGCTTCTGGTCGCGCTGGGCGCGCGCGCCGTTGACCTTGATGCGCTTTAGGCGGATGTACTTCTGCGCGAGCGACGCGGGAAGCAGGGGGATGGCCTTGCCGAGAAAGCGGTCAAGCCGCTGATTTTCGTCATTTTTTCCGATGTGAAACTCCCGCATGGGCGGCACCTCCGCTTGCGCAGCGCGCGATTTTCTGCTATTGTACGATAGCGGGCAAAAAAAGTAAAGAAATCCTGTCAAAATTTTTGCCGCAACCGTGAAAAAAATATTTGACAATCGAGAAAACGTCCTCTATAATATCACTCGTGTCATTGCGAGGTGTAGCATGGTTTTAGATGTAAAACGTATCATTAACACCCCCGGAGGCAGAATTCCCTTTGACTTTACAGAGGACTTTTCTGATGTGGACTTCGGCGGCGTGTGTCCTGCGGTTCGGCCGGTCTCAGTGGTAGGGCAGGCAGAGAACATTGCGGGGATGCTGCGGTTGCAGTTTGACCTGACTACAACGCTTTCCGCCGTGTGCGATCGCTGCGGAGCGCCGTTTGATCTTCCGTACAAGGTCCCGTTCGAGTGTCTGCTCGCTGAGGAGCTGGAGGAAAACGACAACGACGATATCCTGCTGCTGGACAACGGAACCGTTGATCTCAGCGAGCTGGCGCGGGAGACGTTCATCCTCAATATGCCAAGCAAGACCCTTTGCCGCGAGGATTGCAGGGGCTTGTGTTCCGGCTGCGGCGTCAACCTCAACTATGAGAAGTGCCGCTGCAAAAAGGAAGTCGACCCCAGGTTAGCAGCCCTCGCAAAGCTTTTGGAACAATAAATTCGCTGTTCATTCAGCTTAACTTTAAGGAGGTGTCAACATGGCAGTCCCCAAGGGGAAAGTATCCCGTCAGAGACGTGATAAGAGACGTTCTTCTCACTGGAAGCTCACCGCTCCCGCGCTTGTCGCGTGCCCGAAGTGCGGCGCTCTGCACCAGCCTCACAGAATGTGCCCGGAATGCGGTACCTACAACGGCCGTCAGGTCAAGGTCATCGAGTCCAAGGTCGCAGCCGAATAATTGATTCGGAACGAAAATCGTTAAGAAAAGCTGAGTGGAACTCCACTCAGCTTTTTCTTATGCCGCAAGAGAAGGTTAGCCTTGCGTAACCTCGAAAATTCGGTTATACTGTATTTGTAATATTTTGCTTTGCGATAAAGAGCGGTGCGATCGCGCGCCGCTTTGGAATAAAGGAGGCAGAGAGATGAAACCTTTGGTTGCGATCGTTGGACGGCCGAACGTCGGCAAGTCCATGCTTTTCAACAAACTGACCGGCCGGCGCGCCGCCATCGTGGAGGATACGCCGGGCGTGACCCGCGACCGCATTTACGGCGACTGTGACTGGAACGGCCGCGAATTCGAGCTCGTGGATACAGGCGGCATCGAGCCGAACACCGACAGCGAGATGCTGCAGTTCATGCGCCGCCAGGCCGAGCTGGCCATCGCCGCTGCCGACGTGATCGTCATGGTCACGGATGTGAAGACCGGCGTGACCGCCGCCGATCAGGATGTCGCCAATATGCTGCTGCGTAGCCGCAAGCCGGTCTGCCTCGCCGTGAACAAGTGCGACTCCGTCGGCCCCGTGAATCCCGATGTGTACGAATTCTACAGTCTCGGCATCGGCGACCTGTTTGAGACCTCCGCCATCCACGGCCACGGTACCGGCGATCTGCTGGACTGGGTTCTGGAAAACATTCCGGAGGATTCCGGCGAGGAGGAGGACAGCGACGTTATCAAGGTCGCCATCGTGGGCAAGCCCAACGTAGGCAAGTCCAGCCTGTTAAACCGTATCCTCGGCGAGGAACGGGTCATCGTCTCCGACGTGGCAGGCACCACCCGGGACGCCATCGACTCCTATTTTGAAAACGAAACCGGAAAATACTGCTTCATCGACACCGCCGGTATGCGCCGGAAAAGCAAAGTGGATGACGCCATCGAAAAATATTCCAATATGCGTTCCATCAGCGCCATCGACCGGGCGGACGTGTGCCTGATCCTCATCGACGCCAACGACGGCGTCACCGAGCAGGATACCAAGATCGCCGGTCTTGTCCACGAAGCGGGCAAAGCCGCCGTCATCGTGGTCAACAAATGGGACGCGGTTGAGAACAA
>ERZ772881.2721-NODE-2721-length-12146-cov-3.483417_pt1 | contig 12146 bp, 10 predicted proteins | sample MGYA00580581_ERZ772881 | MGnify/ENA primary metagenome ERZ772881 (study PRJEB29015, sample SAMEA2737668) | human gut metagenome | biome: human gut; feature: human-associated habitat; material: faeces | place: China | collected 2012 ...
GGGACTTGAACCCCCACGTCGTTGACACTGGTTCCTAAGACCAGCGCGTCTGCCAATTCCGCCACATCCGCATGTGTTATTCTTAACACTTAATTATAATAGCACAATAATGTTTTGATTGTCAAGTATAAAATTAAAAAAATATAAAATTTTATAACAAAATTTTAAAAGGCTTTTAAAGAGCCGAAGTTTATGATATACTTTATATGAAATTTTTTTGTAAAACACGAAAGGGACTAATCAGTATGAAAGAGAAAACATTTAAAGACTTAGGTTTGGATGATGGAGATAAATATTTAGAACAAATGGCAGGTGTACTAGATTTAGCAGGATTAGAAGATATTTTAAACGAAAAAGATGATGAAGAAAAGTTAGAAAAGAAAATGAAGGATATAAAAGATAAAATATAAAAATAGGTGGTTTATAGGTAAAACCGTCAAAAACCTAAATATATTGTGCAAGGTAAAAAGATGAATCAAATTCCAGTAAAAAAGAATGAAAAATATATAGTAGATATAATTGATAATGGCTTTGGAGGAGAAGGGATTGCTAAAGTTGATGGTTTCACAATTTTTATTCCGAATGCTTTAAAAGGCGAAAAATGTGAAGTACTAATTGTAAAAGTTTTATCATCACAAGCATATGGTAAGGTAGTTAAAATTTTAGAAGAATCAGAAGATAGAATGAAGCCAGATTGTGAAACTTATCAAAGATGTGGTGGATGTGATTTAAGACACATGACATATGATGCAACTTTAAACTTAAAAAGAAATACAGTGCAAGGCCTAATAAATAAGAGTTTACAAAATAAAATTGAAGCAGAGAAAACAAGGGGAATGGAAAATCCGTATAACTATAGAAATAAAGCTCAATTTCCAGTTGGAATAGATAAGGAAGGTAATCCAACAGTTGGTGTATTTGCACAAAGAAGTCATACAATAATACCAATAAAAAATTGTAAAATTCAGACTGAAATATCACAAGAGATTGCTAGAAGTATAATAGAATTTATCAAAGAAAATAAAATATCAATATATGATGAAGAAAAGCAAAGCGGAGCAATAAGACATATAGTTATAAAAGTTGGAAAATACACGAATCAAATAATGTGTATATTAGTTGTAAACGAGGAAATTGGCAAAATAAATGAAAACAAGTTAGTGGAAATGTTATGCACTAAATATAAAGATGTAAAAACAATAGTAAAAAACATAAACAACAAAAATACAAATGTTATATTAGGAAAACAAAATGTAAACTTATATGGTGACGGCTACATAGAGGACAAGCTAGGGGAGTATACATTCAAAATATCTCCAATGTCATTCTATCAAGTAAATCCTATACAAGCAGAAGTACTTTACAACACAGCAATAGAAGCAGCAAACTTGAGCAAAGAAGATACATTATTCGACCTATATTGTGGAATTGGAACGATAGGAATATTTGCATCAAAATTTGTAAAACAGGTTTATGGCATTGAAATAGTTGAACAAGCCATAGAAGATGCAAAAGAAAATGCAAAAATAAATAAAGTGGATAATGCAGAATTTATATGTGGAGATGTTGAATTTGCATTTGATGAGCTAATAAACAAGAAAAAAATAATTCCAACTGCAATAATAGTAGACCCACCAAGAAAAGGCTTGGACGAAAAAACAATACAAAACATATTAAAAATAAAACCAGAAAAATTAGTATACATAAGCTGTAACCCAGCAACAATGGTAAGAGACATAGCAAAAACGGAAGGTGTTTATGTGGCAGAAAAAATACAACCTGTAGATATGTTCCCATATACGAGCAGTGTGGAGTGTGTAGCAGTGTTAAAACTAAAATAGATATATAAATTTTTGAATAGAAATTTGCATAATGGACATTCGTAAGCTAATACCTTATACGAGGAGGATAGTTTATGAATGTTATTTTTTTGAAAAGAAAGAATATTTTAAAAGCAGTTATGTTTGTAACATTTTTATTTGTTGTTGGAACATTAACCAAATCTTTTGGAATGCAACACTATTATAAAGTGGATTTTTCTACGGGGATTGTTACAGCAACAAAGCTAAATGTAAGAAGTGGTCCACGGAACAAGTTATAATGTAATTACGACGGTTAATAAAAATGAGTACATTAGAGTTTTTGCAGGTGTTGGAGAATGGTATATAGTCCAGACAGATAGCGATTATGTTGGAGCTGTTAGTAGAAAGTATGTAAGGGCAATTTATCCTAGTTATTCTGGTAGTTCAAATAGTGGAACAGGAGGTAGTAGCTCATCTGGAAACACTTCAAGTAGCACAGAAACGTCGAATATGAATTCAGATGAAAAAGAGGTATTTGATTTAATAAATAAACAAAGAACCAATAATGGACTTGCAGCGCTAAAAAATGATAGTGAGGTTCAAAGAGTTGCTAGAATAAAAGCGCAAGATATGGTTGATAATAATTATTTTTCACATACTTCTCCAACATATGGTTCGCCATTCGACATGTTAAAAAGTTTTAAAATTTCGTATAAAACAGCAGGAGAAAATATTGCGGGAAATTCTAGTAATAGTAGTGCTGTTACGGCGTGGATGAATTCTTCTGGACACAAAGCTAATATTTTAAATAGTAATTTTAATTATACTGGAATCGGAGTTGTAAGCAGTCCGAAATACGGGAAAATGTATGTACAGTTATTTATTGGTAAATAATAACATATTTTTAACTTAGATAAAAGTTGTATTTAATGAAACTTAAACCTTTTAAAAAATTGATTTTTGATGTATAATATACACATAAAATAGAGAAAGGCTAGCACTAAATATGGAAAAAGATGGTACACTAAAAATACTAAATTATTATTTAGAATACGAAATATATAATTTAGCAAATTCAACACAGATAAAAACAGACATGAATAATTGCTATATTATAAAAGAAAAGATAGATGCTGGAAAAGTTTTAAAAGAACTAAACAGATTGAAACAGAACAAAATAAGAAGTGTTACAGAAAAATTTGTAGGTAAAAAGGTTCAAAATAAAGAAGCTTTAATTAATGATATAATTAAAAATCTAGACTCTCTAAATAGTGAACAGACAAATAAAATACAAGTTACTTTAAAAATTAAGCTTTTAATGGAAGAGAAAATAAAAAAACTAGATTCTAAGGTTGCAGAAAATTTTGCAAATCAATTATGTGATATTAAGGCAAATAACGAATTCTGGCTGTATTCACATAATATTAGTTTTATTAATAAAAACAGTAAAGTAGCTCAAAAAAAGCCAATCTTTATTTTAAAATGTGAATTACAGGATGAAAAGATTATGGTGTTAGATGCTAATATAAGTTCACAAGCTATAAACACTATACTCATGATATTATTAGAAAAAGAAATAGCAGATATTTCAATAGAATATGAGGAACCAATATCTAAATATAGTAAGGAAATAAAAAAATCAATAGATGGTGGAGATATTGAACATATAGTAGATTTATTTTATGCTAAATTAGCTGAATATGTAGATGCTTCATTAACTAGAGAAAATGTAAAAATGATTTCACACTATAATAATTTTTATAGCTTTAATGCAGAACATGTAATGTCCTTAGATGAATTGACCGATGACGCGATAAAAAATATAAAAGAGGATATTGAATTACTAAGAAAGTTAGTCGGTTGTGACAACTATATACCAAATCTTTTGAATAAATATATAAATGGAACTAATGAAAAGAAAAATATAAATGACGGTAGATATAAAATAGCACATATGGGAAGCTATAAGAGTGTGTATGCAGTTGGGCAACCACAATATAAGATTACAAATAGCATAAGTGACAATGACCTAATTGCTGTAGAAGGCCCTCCTGGAACAGGAAAGACGTCATTATTAAAAGAAATAATTGCAAATAAGATAGTTGAAAGAGCTAATTTTATATTAGAAAACTGGAACCAAAATTTTATTGCTGATAATTATTATGGAAATACGTATTATAGAAGCGATTGGTTTAACAAAAATTCAAATATAATAAAATCTATAGTGGTTTCTAGTAAAAATGGCGAAGCCATAGAAAATGTTGGAAACGAAATTGATAAAGAAACAAAATACATGTTGCCAATTTCAAGAAAATATAACAGAACACAAATAGTGAATGGAACTAAAATTAAGGAACCAGCACAGTATAAAGGTTTGGTATGCCTTCCACTTGGAAAACAAAATAATATACAAGATTTTAAAGATTTTTTGTATAAAAGATTTTTACCAATATTGGAAAAATTGCAAAATAAAGAAAAAACTGAATTATTTATAGAAGATGTTAAGAACAAATATCAAGCAAAACTAGAAGAAGTAAAAGAATATAAAAATTTTTTGCTAGAACTGAACAAAATAAAAGAGCCTTCAAAATATTTTTATGGGCTAAATGCAGGAAAAGATTTAGTGCAGATAGAAAATAGGTTAAAAGAAGATAGAGAATGTTGCGAAAATAAGATACAGAAGATAAAATTAGAAATTGACGATTTGAACAAAAAACTAAGTAAAATTCAAAAAGAAATTGATACTAATAATTCTATAATAGAGAAAACAGATGAAAAAATACAAAATGCTCAAGAGAAAATTATTGAATATGAAATGTCTATTAAAGATTTAGAAAAACAAAAGATTGAGTTTGAAAAAATAAACCGTAATTTATTTACAAAAGCAATTAATTATAAAAAATATAAATCATATAAGAATATTGAATTTGAAAAAGAAATAGCAAGAATATTAATCAAAAAAACTACAGAAAATAAGGAATTAGACCAATATATAGCAAACAAAGGAAATATTGAAAATGTAATAGATAAGCTAAAAAATCAGTGTGAAGAGATAGAAACAAAACTGCAAGAATTACAAACAGAACTCGAAAAAAATTCATCTAATTTGAATGAAATTAATCTTATAAATAAATTTAATTCAAAGAATGAAAAGAAATATTGGAATTACCAAAATATAATGGGTATGTATTGCGGGGGTTATTTTAATAAACTAAACGAAGAATTGTTTCTTTTGGCATTAAAATTAAATGAGGCATATATAATAAAGAATGGAAAAGAAATTTCTGAAAACTTAAAATTATTTATGCCAGAAGGACAATCTTCATACATATGTCAGAAATTTTATGATTCATCAGACATATATAATGCTGATAAACAAGAGATAATAAGAAATTTATGGAATACATTGTTCTTATGCTTTCCAGTTGTAACTACTACGTTAGATTCGTTATGTAAAAGATGTTTTCATTTAATTCCAGAATATATAGACTTAGAATTAATAGATGAAGCAGGACAAATATTGCCACATAATGTTGTAACGGCCTTGTACCGTGCTAAAAAGGCAGTAATAGTAGGAGATATTAAACAAATAGAGCCAATATACAACAATGTAAATAAAAATTTTAATGAATATCAGAATGCAATAGGAGAAAAATTTGAGAACATAAAAATTGAAGAAAACAGTATTCAAGCCTTGGCAAGTAAAAACACAGATATTTTAAGTGATGGAGAAAATATTATACTTAATGAACATTATAGATGTGAAAGAAATATAATAAATTTTTCAAACCAAAATGTATATGAAAATAAGCTAAATATGAATGTTGAAGATAAATTTGATAAACCATTTTTTAATAATATGATTGCTTTAGATGTTAGAGGTAAAAGAACTAGAAAAGACAATCAAAATGGAAGCAAAAATGAAAATAAGGTTGAAGCGGAGGCATGTATTCAGGCAATAAAGTATATAAAGGAACAAGATAAAAGTAATCCATCAATTGCAATTGTTACTCCATTCAGAGAGCAAAAACGCTTACTTGAGAGTAGACTAGAAAGAGAAGGATTAACAGATATAAAGATTGGAACAGTTCACGCTTTTCAGGGAAAAGAAAAAGATTATGTTCTTTTTACTCCAACTTTGGATGCTATAGAACCAAAATGGGCCATAAAATTCATAGGAGACAAATACAACATGTTAAATGTAGCCGTAACAAGGGCTAAAAAACAATTTATATATGTTGGAAATGTAGATGTAGCTGAACGATCTGAAAACTATATTGCAAAATTGATAAAATACATTAAAGCTAATGGGCTAGTTTATAGTCTGTATGATATTGAAAATTCAGTGCTAAACAAAAATTTTAGTGAAAGAATATTGCAAGTTTTACAGCCAGAATTAGAAATTGCAAATGATAATATTGGGCTATATATACAAAATAATTTTAAATGTGGAACAATTATTGATGCAAAGCAACACTACGATTTATTGATGTATATACTAAAAAACACCAAAAAAGAATTATTAATAATGTCACCATGGCTTAGAAAAAATGTAATAAATGAAGAGTTTATGAATGAAATAAAAAGATTAAAAGCAAATGGCTGTCATGTTAAAATTATATTTGGGTATAAAAATGGTAACAAAAATGTTAATGGACCAGATGAAATTGCAAATGAACTAATGAAAAGAGATTCATTGGGGTATGCAAAGCCAGAGGAAGTTAAAGAAATAGTTAGTGAATTATATAATTTGTTAGGAAAAGAAAATTTTGTATATTATCCACCATTACATGCTAAAATAATAATTGTTGATGATGAATATATGTTTATGGGCTCGCATAATTGGTTATCTAATGCTGGCAAAACAGAAGAAAAGAAGAGAGCGATAGAAGGAACAATAATAACAACTAGTAGTGATTCAATTAGTTATACAAAAGAAGAATTATTTAGTTAAAAACACTGGCGTAAATGTGACCATCAAAATATATGTCAGGTCTAAATTGACATATTATGTCTATTATAGTATAATTGGCAACAGTCACAATAATTTTTGTACGAATTTGACTACATTCAAGACAAAGAAGGGAAGGTTTTTTATGACAAAACGGCAACGCGGGAGACTTTTAACTCCATTGGAATGGTTGGCAATAGGAATGATAACCATTTTTGCCTTTTTGAAGGTACTGGAGTTTAGAGACACTCATTTCTTAAGAGGTACGTTTATTGGAGGCATAGATTGTTCGTACCTGACGGTTGATAGGGCATTAGAAAAAGTTCAACAGGAAGCTGGTGAATATATCAACAAGCTTAATTTCATTGATGGAACTACGTATGAAGTAAAGAACAATGAAATTGGGTTTGTCTTTGAAGAGGAAAAATTTGAAGATATTTTTGCTAAACAACATAAGGAAAGAAATACTAACAGGGTGTATGGAGTAAATGATGTTGCTTCACTTAATAAAGGGCAGTTAGCGATGTATCTAGCAACTATTCCTGAATTGCAACAAAAAAATATGGTTGAGCCTAAAGATGCTCACATAACATGGAATGGTAATAGTTTTGGCGTTGAAAAGGAGACTTTTGGCAACGTAATTGACTTTTATGAAGCTTTAGACTTTGCCCTTCAGGAACTAAAAAGTGAAGAAGAAGGTGGAATTGACTTTTCTGAGGTAACTCGGTCGAACCCGAGTGTGACTGAGGCAGATCTTATAGCAAGAGTAACATATCTTAATAATTTTTTGAAAAACTGCATTAATATAACATTAAGTGATGGAACTGTTGTAACGCTTGATGCCAATACAATTAAATCTTGGATTGGTCAAGATGAGCAGGGAAACTTTTCGATTAATGTTGATGATGGTATTAAAAGTTTTGTTGAAGAATTGGCTACAAAAGTAAATAAAGCAAATGCGACAATTCAGTTTAAAGCTACAAATCGTACTGTGAACGTAAATGTACCAAAAAATTTAAGAACTCAATTGAACAAAGAGAAGGAGATGGCAGAACTTAAAGATTTATTGGAACAAGCAAAAACAGTAGACTGCAGTCCAGTTTATGAAGGAGAGTTGTTATCTGCACATATGCCTAATCGTGTTGAAATTGACATCACAAATCAACATGTTTGGATGTACAAAAATGATATCCTTATTGCTGATACGGACTGTGTTACTGGCAATGTAAGTGCAGGACATAGTACTCCTACAGGCGTATATAAACTGGCTGGAAAGGAAAGAGACCGGTACCTTAGAGGAAAAAATGATGACGGTACCAACTATTGTTCTTTCGTGAAATACTGGATGCCATTTAATGGTGGCATTGGATTGCACGATGCATCGTGGCGCAACAAATTTGGAGGAAAAATATACAAGAACAGCGGCTCACATGGTTGTGTGAATCTTCCTAGAAGTGTTGCAGAAACGATTTATAACAATATTGATAAGTCCTATTTTATTGTCGTTTATAAGTAACTAGAAACCTTACAACGAGACGAATTCATTGAGTTCGTCTTGTTGACTTTTATAAATGGAATTTGACAATTATAGTAATAGAGAGTATAATATGTAACATTGTTTATAAATTCAATGTAGAAACAATTGTGTCTACACGAAAACAAGGAGGATTTTTGTATGTTTCAAGAACTGAATGAAAAAGCAATTAAAGGTTTGACAATAGTTGTAATGTTGCTATGTGTGAGTTATCTAATTCTTTTTTACAAAACACGGTTTTGGAACAATACTTTTATTGGAACAGTTGATTGTTCTTACTGTACTGTTGACGAGGCGGTAGAAAAAGTAAAACAGGGAACTAAAACAATAAAATGTAATTTTTATTTTGATAATGACATGGTAGAACACCCAACTTATGATGAGATTGGATTAGTGCTTGAACCGAAAGATTTTAAAGAATTATTAAAAAAACAGCATTCAAATTTTCTGAGCAATAGAAATTACAATATAAATTCTGTTTTACATTTTGATAGGAATATATTAAAACAATATTTTAAAGAGCTTCCAGAAATGAAAGCTGAAAATATGATTATTCCTCAAAATGCACGAATAGTGTGGAATGGAAAAAATTTTAATATTGAACCAGAAAAATTGGGAAGACAGATTGATATTGAAAAATCAGTCGATTTTGCTATAGCACAATTAAGCAATGGCGGAGGTGAAGTATATTTCACAATTATTACGGCGCATAAACCGGAGGTTACAACCGAAGATTTAGCAAGTAGAAAAGATTACTTAAATACCATTTTGAAGAGTTATCTCCGTTTTAAACTAAGTGATGGAAATGTGGTTATATTAAATCAAAATACCATAAAAACTTGGATAAAGGAAGATGAAAAATATGGCTACATTGTAGACGTAGAAAATGGAACTGATGAATTCATTAAGATGTTAGCTGAAAAAGTGGAAAGTGCAAATAAAAGGTCTCATTTAAATCAAAAACTAGATGAGCAAGCTGAAAAAGAGGCTATCTACGAAGCTTTGGAACAAACTGGAACAGTAGATGTGGAAATGTTCTATATAAAGTGACAAAATAATAAAAATCCTATACAATGGGAGATAGACGTTATCTGAACGGACTATTTCCCATTGATTTAATTTTATATCTTTAAAATTGTAAGGATATATGCTAGAATATTAATGGAGATTTTAATTAGTATACTAAAATTGTAATTTAGGAAGGAAATTGTAATGGCTGGAATTACAGAAACAAAAAATAGACTACCAAATGAATTTGTAAATAATTTATATGAAATGTTTACACCAGGAATGGTAGATAATATTTTTAGAGGAATAGCGGAAAAGCGACTAACTACGCTAAGAGTAAATACTCTAAAATATGATATACAAAGTTTAATGAAATATTTTAAAGAAATAAATATTAAATTTGAAAGAGTATTATGGTATAATGATGCTCTGATTATAAAAAATGCGAATGAAAAAGACATTCAAAAGCTTGAAATATATCAAAAAGGATATATTTATTTGCAAAGTTTATCTAGTATGGTGCCACCGCTTGTATTAAATCCTAAAGAAGGAGAAAATGTACTTGATTTAACTGCAGCTCCAGGTAGCAAAACTACCCAAATAGCATGCTTAATGAACGGAAAAGGTTATATTTTAGCAAATGAATTGGATAAGTTAAGATGTGAAAGACTAAAATACAATGTACAAAGTCAAGGAGCAGAAATTGTAGATGTAATAAATGGAAGAGGCGAAAAAATTGGAGATTTATATCCAGAGCAATTTGATAAAGTTTTACTAGATACACCCTGTAGTGGAGAAGGAAGATTTACAATATATAATGTTCAAAGTTATAAAACATGGTCACCAAAAACTGTTAATGATTTAACAAAAATGCAAAGAAAATTATTCAAGAGTGCATTTAATGCATTAAAACCAAATGGAACGTTAGTATATTCTACTTGTACATTAAACAAACAAGAAAATGAGGAAATTCTGCAATGGGCACTAGATAATTTTAATGTAAAATTATTACCAGTAAATATTGAAATAAAAGAAGCGCTTCATGCTTTTAATGAGGGAATGAACAAAGATTTGAATAAAGCAATAAGAATATTGCCTTCGAAAAATATGGAGGGATTTTTTGTATCAAAGTTTATTAAAGGAGAATGAGAGTTAAAATATAGACTATAGAAATTTAATATAAATCAATAAAAAAGAGAGGAAAGAAATAACATGAAAGACGAAATAATAGATTGCTTAGCTTATAATGGAAAGGTAAGCATAAAATGCATATCATCTAGAGAAATAGTGGAAAAAGCGAGAAAATTGCATGATTTAAGCCCAACAGCATCGGCTGCATTAGGAAGACTGCTTACAATAACTAGTATAATGGGTTATGAATTAAAAACAGAAGAAGCAAGCATAACTAATCAAATAAAAGGAAATGGACCAATAGGAATATTAACCGCAGTTGCAGACAGTAATGGAAATGTGAAAGGATATGTTGGCAATAGCAAGCTTGACTTACCACTAAGAGAAACAGATGGAAAATTAGATGTAGGTGGAGCCGTTGGAAAACAAGGAATGCTTTACATTATTAAAGACCTTGGAATTGGAAAGCCATATGTTGGAATGACTCCAATTGTTAGTGGTGAGATTGCCGAAGATTTTACAAATTATTTTGCAACTTCAGAACAAACTCCTACTGTAATTGCTTTAGGGGTATTAGTAGATAAGAATGGAATAAAATCAGCAGGAGGATATAAACTTTCTCTAATGCCAGATGCTGGTGAGGAAGAGATATCTAAAATAGAAGAACAAATAAAAAACATAGAACCTGTAAGTAAAATGTTAGATGAAAATAAGACTCTAGAAGAGATTGCAAAAATAGTTACGGGTGATGAAAACCTAAAAGTGTTAGAAAGAACAGAACCCAAATTTGAATGTAATTGCTCAAGAGAAAAATGTGAAAAAGGATTAATTGCAATAGGTAAAAAAGAGTTTGAAGACATTATTAAGGAAGAAGAGAAGATACAAATAGAGTGCAATTTCTGCAATTCGAAATATGTATTTACAAGAGAAGAGTTGCAAGAGATTGTTGCAAAAATGTAAGGTTAAGTTTCTTAAATCGAAGAAAGAATGCGATTAAAAATGAAAAAATTATTAATAGATAGTAGAGTTAGAAAAGTAGAATATGAATATTTAAGTAGATATTTTGATGTGATAAAACTTCCATTATCTGACGATGTATATGAAGAAATTTCGGGACACAGTGATATTTTCTATTGTAAATTACAAAATAAAATAATATGTGCGCCAAATGCCCCGATAAGGGAAAAAGAATTTACTGTTGGTAAAAACTTAGTTGGAAGAACATATCCATATGACGTTTCATATAATGCTTGTCAAATTGGAGATTTTATAATTGGAAGCAAATATACAGATTCAATGATAAGTACTAACATAACTGTGAAACAAGGATATACAAAATGTTCAATATGTGTAACAAGCAAAAATTCGTGTATTACATCAGATAGAGGAATAGATAAAATATTGAAGGGAAATGGAATAAATTCTGCTTTTATAGAAGAAAATAATATAAAATTATTAAAAAAAGATGGAAAATATTCAAATATGAAAGGATTTATTGGTGGAGCAAGTTTTGTATTTGACAATAAATTTGTCTTATTTGGAGACATAGAAAATTTAGAAAGCAAAGAAAAAATAATCGAACATTTGAAAAAATATGAGTTGGAATTAGTAGATTTTAAAGGATTAGAAGTAAATGACTATGGTGGTGCGATTATTTATTAATATTTTAAGAATATTCAAAAAATTAGTTGAAAAATATGGAATTTAGTATTAAAATATT
>ERZ772881.2723-NODE-2723-length-12139-cov-12.041294_pt1 | contig 12139 bp, 9 predicted proteins | sample MGYA00580581_ERZ772881 | MGnify/ENA primary metagenome ERZ772881 (study PRJEB29015, sample SAMEA2737668) | human gut metagenome | biome: human gut; feature: human-associated habitat; material: faeces | place: China | collected 2012 ...
GAGCACTGTTACTCTCTCGCCGTCCGATCGTTATCGCATTTCCACAACACGGAAAACCTGACGGTTTTTATTTTTGTTCGTTCGTCCAATCCTGCATAATTAGTCCAATTTCTTCTTGTGATCAGAAATAATATATGCTACACTTCACCCATCTTCAAGAAAGGAGAAAGCCACGATGACCAAGTTTTTTGCTGATACAGCAGTGTTTTCCTTTGCACAGGCAGACTGTGCCGCTTTCTCCTGCGCCAGCGCGTCAGCGGCGGCCTGTGCGGCGTTTTCCGCCTGCCGGGCGGCAAGTTCCCCGTCAGCGTTTTGCGCGCTCTCCTGCGCGCTCTGGGCCGCCTGCGGGGCATACTTTTCCTCTGCCGCCGTGCTGCCGGGGCGGGTTTCCTCCTCCAGCCGCGCGGCGGCTCCCAGCGGGGCGGCGACGGCCTGCTGCATATCCTGCGCCTGCGTCAGCGCCGCCTCCCGCACAGCCTGCGCCGTGCGGGTGTTCGCCTGCTGCACTTGGTTCTCGCCGCCTGCCAGGTTCTCCGCCATTCGGGTGTTGGCGCGGTTCAAAGCAAGGTTCAGCCCTGTGCCTGCCGCACCGTAGAACCCGCCGCTGATGGCCCCCATCCCGGCATTCTGCGCAAGCTCCGCCCAGCTGAACTCGGCGTTCGGGTCTTTGGCGGCCACGTCGGCCAGGTAGTTCACCACATACCCCACGGCTTCCTCGGTGCCTTCCTCGCCCATCTGCTGCAGCAGGTTGCGCACCAGGCCCTTGCCGCCGCGGTTCACAATCTCCACCCAGCTGCCCACCGGCAAAACCTCGGTGCCCACCTCAATGCCGCCGCTCACCAGGCCGCGCCACAGCGCTTCGTCCGCGCCGGTGTCCTCGTCGTACAGCTCGGCCATGCGCCCGCCGGCCGCCTGCGCCCCCAGCGCGCCCAGGCTCACCGCCGGCCCCACGCCGGGGATCAGCGCCAGTGCCATGTTGGGCAAATTGCCTGCAATGGCGTTGGCTGTGTCCGCTCCAAACCGCGCCGCGCTGCCAAGGCCTGCCTGCGCTTTGGCCAGGTTCTCGCCGCCCTCGTGGTACAGCCGCATCCCGGCGCTGTTCTCATCGGTCAAAACGGTTTTCTGGTTGTCCTGCGGCCCGGCCTCCTTCGCCGCGTTGTAGCGCGCCAGCGCCGCCTCGTACTCGTCGCTGGTGCGGATCTGCCCGTTCTCGTCGGTTTCAAACACTTTGCCCTCGTCGGTCAGGCGTCGCAGTTCGGCCAGCGCATGCCGCTCGGCGCTGTTGTTGGCTGCCTCGTCGCGGGTGGCGGGGGCAATGCTTTCCGCCAGCGTCGCCCAGCTGCCCGCCGCCTGCTGTGCCAGGCCCTTCACGTCGCTGCCCAGCCGGTGCGCCGCGCTCCACGCGCTGCCGTAACTGTCGTACAGCTCCCCGGCCTGCTCGTAGGCGCGCTCCTCCTCGCTCATCCCGGCGCGTATCCTCTGCGCCGCGCGCTGTGCCGCCGGGTTGCCGCGCCCCGCGCCGCGCTCGGCGTCCCACAGCGTCTTGGCTTCCGGGTTTTCGTCCAGCCAGGCGTTCACCTGGTCAAAAGCGCGGGCCTTGTCCGCCTGCGTCTGCCCGCCCGCCTGCGCCTGCCGCACCATGGCATCGATCACGGTGTCCCGCGCCGCCTGTTCCAGCGTGTCGGTGCGCGCCGTGTCGCTCATCACGCGGCTGCCAAGCGCCTGTTCGGCATCCTGCCGCCGGTTCAGGTTCAAAATGTCCTGCCCCAGCTGTTCCCGCCCGCTCACATACCGCTGTGTGCGGCCCGCCGGGGCGCTCAGGGCGGCGGCGTAGGCGCTGCCGCCCGTGCTGCCGCCGCCCTGCAAATAGCTGCTTGCCGTGCCGCGCGCGCTGCCCGCGCCGGCAAGACACACCGCAAGACCTGCGCCCAGCATACCGATGGCGCCGCCCGTCGTCAGTTCAAAGATACCCATTTTTTATCCTCCTTACGGTTTTTCCGTTTTTTCTGCAATTTACTGTAAATCGACATATTCCGTGTCCAGCGTCATGGGGCGGAAGGGCTTTCCGCCGTCGACGTAGAACTTGTTGAAAAATTCCAAGCACTGCAATCTCAGATCGTGCACGTAGCAGCCGAGGAGATTGAGTCCGAAGTTCATCGCGTTGCCGAGCATCGAGATGATGATGAACGCGATCACGTTCCCCGGCATCGCCGCGAGCATGTTGAACACCTGCGCGATCACGCTGCCCGCAAGCATCAGGGCCATCAGTCGCGTGTAGGACAAAATGTCGCCGAAGTAGCCTGTCACGTGGTTATAGAGTGAGCCGAACACGCCCGTGAGCTTGCCCCAGCCTTTGCCCTGCACGATGGGACCGAGCAGCACCAGCGCGCATCCGACATACAGCACCGCCGCACCCTTGCCGAGCGCCAGAAGCGCGATGCCGACAAACACGATCCACCACGTGATCTCCTCGAAAAAGGCGTCGAGGAATTTCTTCCGCTTGCACTTTTCGATCAAACTGATGGCCATGCCGGTGACGATCTGCACCATGCCGAGCGCCATCGAGCCGATCAGGATCATCGTCAGATCGTCGAGCGGGTCGAAGAGCTTCGGCAGCGCGAAGACCGTGCCGGGGCTAACGATGGCGACGAGCTGCGTGAGGAAATCGCCGAAAAATCCGCCTGTCAGCGCGCCCATGATGAACGTGCTGATGCCGCAGAGGCCGAGCAGGCTGAACAGCTCGCCGCTCGTGCCCTTGGGCCGGTATTTTTTGCTGATGATGACCGAGGCGATCATCATGAGTAAGCCATAGCCCATATCCGCCATCATAATGCCGTAGAACAAAATGAAAAACGGCGCCATCAGCGGGTTCGGGTCAAGCGTGCCGTAGGCCGGGAGCGAATACATCTCCGTGACCATATTGAGCGGCCGCGTCAGCTTGTTGTTTTTGAGCTGCACCGGCACCTGCGGGTACTCGTCCTCTGTCGGCTCGCGCGTTTCGATCGCGCAGGTAAACGGCTCGAGCGCTTTTTCAAGCGCGGCGCAGCGGTCGGCAGGCAGCCAGCCTTCCAATAAGAAGACCTTATCCGTGCCGACGAGGCGGCTTTTCGCCTCCTCGCGCCGCAGCGCGATGGCCGCGCGGTCGCTCGCTTCCAAGAGCGCCTCCCGCTTGCCTCCAAGGCCCGCAATGCGCTGTTCGATCTCCTGCCGCTCTTTTTCGAGCGCAGCGAGATTTTCCGCAAGCGCCTTGTCGTTTTCCTTCGCCGTGCCGGTCATGCCGCGAAAGCTCACGGTCGAAAACCCGAGGTCGCGCAGCGCGCTCAGCGCCCGCTCCTTCACGCTCCCGTGACACATCACGAGAAGATATCGCAGCGACCTGTCGCTCGAGGCCTGCTGCCAGGTGAGAAGCCCGTCCAGCGAATCGGCCAGCGCTTTGAGCGCATCGTTCGTCACATTCAGGCCCACCGTGCCAAAGAACACCGAAAGCGCGCCGTCCGCGCCGCCGAGCGGCACATCGACCGTCAGCCACGGGGCAAGAGTCGCTCGCAGCGCCTCATTTTTCGTGCGCTCGCTCTCGATTTCGCCGAGGCGGCGTGTGTCCTTGTTGATCGTCTCCGCCGCGGTGCGGGCATTTTCCTCGCTCTCGGCGCTGAAAAACGCCGCGCGGGAAACGCCCTGCCGCTTGCGGAACATGCCTTTTTTCTCCGGCGCAAAGCGGTCGAGCGAGGCAAGCGCCGTGCGGTACGCACGCGACGCTTCCTGCGCGCTCATCAGCGCCTTGTCGTCGGGCTTGGCAAAGCCTGATTTCAGTGCCTCTTCGCTTCCGTCGATACTTGAGATCTCCACGCACTCCATGTCCTGCATGGCCTTGAGCAGCGCCTCGCGCTCGCTCTCCATGCCGAGGAGGCGGAGATGCTTCATTGCTACGATTGCCATTTGTCGTTCACAACCTCTTCCGCGATCCACTGCGCCGCACGCTCAAGGTTTGCGCGCGCCGCGCTCTGCATCTTTTCGCATTCCGTGCGCGCCTTGGCGAGGATCTTTTCCGTCTCCTCACCGGCGCGCTGCTCGGCCTCCGCCATCAGCTGCCGCACCTCCACGTCGGCGTTGCGGCGGCTGTCCTCGATCTCTCGGGCAGCGGCGCGCTGCTCAACGGCGATGCGGCGCTTGGCGTCCGCCTGCGCGGCGGCATACTGCGCTGCAAGCTCTTTTTCGAGCTCCTGCACCTGCTGTAATTCTTCCATTGCCATGTTGTCGTTCACCTCTTTTAGCACTGCGGCGGGAAAATGTTTCCCGCCGCAGCTTTTTCATATTATAGATTGTTTCAATAAATAAATCAATATTTATTTTTCAAATACGTCATGCAATTTAGTGATCGTTTTGTGCATTTTTCTATACAGCTTCTTTATAGCACACTTCGATACCCGAATCCATGGACACTCGCTACCTTTTGTATAGGAACGTACACCCTTTACAATTTGTTCACTTACTGGTATTCTGCCCGCTTTTGCCAAGGCAACGCGCGCCGCCGCACATTTTTTCAGGTGAAAAAAAGAAGCGAGAGAGATGGCTCGTCCATCTCTCCCGCTCAGGGATCATTCTCAATTTCTGCCCGCTTACAGGTCGATCGCGCCATCCTCCGCGGCGGCGTCGCGCAAAAGCGGCGCGCACTCGTCGAGGAAGCGCAGCACTTGCTGCTCGCAGCGGCCGATGTAGAGCTTGGGCTCCATGACCTGATCGAGCTCCTCGCGCGTCATGCCGAACGCGGGGTCGCCCGCGAGGCGGTCTAAGAGGTCGCACGGCTCGCCCTCTTTCATGCGGGCGGTCGCGGCCATGGAGTGCTGGCGGATCTTCTCGTGCAGTTCCTGACGGTCGCCGCCGCGCTTGACGGCCTCCATCATGATGTTCTCGGTCGCAAGGAACGGCAGATACTCGCGCAGCGTGCGCTCGACGATCTTTTCGTTCACATGCAGGCCGTTCGTCACGCTCTGGCACAGGCGCAGCACCGCGTCGGCGCAGAGGAAGCCCTCCGGCAGCGAGATGCGGCGGTTGGCCGAGTCGTCGAGCGTGCGCTCGAGCCACTGGGTCGAGGCCGTCATCGGCGCGTTGGCCGCATCGGCCATCAGGTAGCGGCTGAGCGAGCAGATGCGCTCGGAGCGCATGGGGTTTCGCTTATAGGGCATCGCGGACGAGCCGATCTGGTTCTTTTCAAACGGCTCTTCGACCTGGCGGTCGTGCTGGAGCAGGCGAATGTCGTTCGCCATGCGGTAGGCGCTCTGTGCGATGGAAGAGAGCACATTCAGAATGCGGCTGTCGGCCTTTCTCGGATAGGTCTGGCCGCTGACAGAGAAGCACTTTTCAAAGCCGAACTCCGCGGCGATGCGGCGGTTCATCTCGTCGACCTTGTCACCGTCGCCCTCGAAGAGGTCGACAAAGCTCGCCTCCGTGCCCGTCGTGCCGCGGCAGCCGAGGAAGCGCATCGAGCCGATGACAAAATCAAGCTCTTCAAGGTCCGAGCGGAAGTCCTGCATCCACAGCGTCGCGCGCTTGCCGATCGTCACGGGCTGCGCGGGCTGATAGTGCGTATAGCCGAGCGTCGGCGTGGCGGCGTATTCGCGGGCAAATGCCGCAAGATTCACCATCACGCTGAGAAGCTGCCCTCTCAGGTATTTGAGGCCGTCGCGATAGAGCACCAAATCAGCGTTGTCCGTCACATAGCAGCTCGTCGCGCCGAGGTGGATGATGCCGGCGGCGGAAGGCGCCGCCTTGCCGTACGCGTACACATGCGCCATCACGTCGTGGCGCACCTCGTGCTCGCGCTTTTCGGCGACCTCGTAGTCGATGTCGGTGATGTGCGCGGCGAGCTCGTCGACCTGCTCCTGCGTGATCGGCAGGCCCAGCTCGTGCTCGGCGCGGGCAAGCGCCACCCACAGTCTGCGCCACGTCTGGAAGCGCATATCGGGGGAAAAGAGGTGCAGCATGTATTCGGACGCATAGCGGGACGAAAGCGGGGACTCGTAAATATCCTTGCGCATAGGGTTCTCCTTTTCTTTCTCAGCGGTCGCTGTTCGTATTTTATATAGAATGAAGCAAAGTTGCAATAGAAAAGTAAAGAGGGGGCCTTCGTCCCCTCTTTACTTTGGTGTGTCAACGGATGATGAGGCTCTCGCGCTCCGCGCCGACGGAGACGAAGCCGATGTGGCAGCCGATGGCCTTTTCAACGTATTCGACGTAGCTGCGGGCGGCTTCGGGAAGGTCCTCCCAATTACGCGCGCCGGAGATGTCGCACTGCCAGCCGGGCAGATACTCGACGACGGGCTTGGCGTCCTGCAGCAGCACGGGGAACGGGAAGTCGTCGGTCTGCTCGCCGTTTAATTCATAGTGTGCGCAGACGGGGATCTTGTCCATGTAGCTCAGGACATCGAGCTTCGTCAGGGCGATGTTCGTCGCGCCCTGCGTCTCCACGCCGTAGCGCGTCGCGACCAGATCGATGGGGCCGACGCGGCGGGGTCTGCCGGTCTTCGCGCCGTACTCCGCGCCCGCGTCGCGCAACTGCTGCGCCCCTTCGCCGAACCACTCGCAGACGAACGGGCCCTCGCCCACGCAGGAAGAGTACGCCTTCACCACGCCCACGACCTCGTCGAGCTTCGCCGTGGGAAGGCCCGAGCCGACGGGCGCATACGCCGCAACGGCATTCGAAGAGGTGGTGTAGGGATAGATGCCGTAGTCCAGGTCGCGCAGCGCGCCGAGCTGGGCTTCAAAGAGAATGGACTTGCCCTCCTTCTGCGCGTTTCTCAGGAAACGGCCGGTGTCGGTGATGTAGGGCTTGATGGCGCCGCAGTAGGTGTTGACCCACGCCATAAGCTCGTCCATCGTGTAGCCCTTTGCGCCGTAGATCTTCTGGAGCATCAGGTTCTTCCACTCAAGAAGGTCGGCAAGGTGCTCCTTTAAGTGCTCGGGGTGCAGGAGTTCCCCCGCCTGCACGGTCTTTTTCTGGTACTTGTCGCCATAGAACGGCGCGATGCCTTGCTTGGTCGAGCCGTACTTCTTGTCGGCAAGGCGCGCTTCCTCGAGCGCGTCGAGCTCGCGGTGCCAGGGCAGCAGCAGCGACGCGCGGTCGCTGACCTTCAGATTCTCCGGCGTGATGATAACGCCCGCGGCGCGCAGCGTCTCCATCTCCTTGAGCAGGTTTTCGCAGTCCAGCGCCACGCCGTTGCCCAGAATGTTGACAACGCCGTCGCGGAAAATGCCGCTCGGCAGCAGGTGCAGGGCAAACTTGCCCTTTTCATTCACCACAGTGTGGCCCGCGTTGCCGCCGCCCTGATAGCGGACGACTACGTCATAGTGGTCCGTGAGGTAGTCGACCATGCGACCCTTGCCTTCATCACCCCAGTTGATGCCTACGATCGCGCAATTTGCCATTGTATTGATCCTCCGATCCGGAGCGGGCCCGCTCTGCGAGTCCTGCTCAAATTTTTCAACCGAGTTATTATAGTCACATTTTCCGCCCATGAAAAGAGTTAATTTTGCATAGCTATCATTAGCATTACTTATGTCTTGTTGATTTTTGCGTCAAATTGAAATAATGCGCTATTCCGCTTCATTCAAGGTGTTTCGTCAATAGTGTCCAAAGTTGAGGCTCTGATATTGTTTCCTTTTTTCAGCACTTAGGACTTGCAATGTTGAGTCTCATGTGCAATAATTAGTTTGCTGTTATGAAGGTCACCACAAGATATAGTGTTATGTAAAGGACACACCAAAAGAAGAGGAGACGGGAATACATGAGAGTTATCAAGCGCAACGGCGCAGAAGTAGAATTTGATATCGTCAAGATCATCGCCGCAGTGACTAAGGCTAACGACGTTGTGGACGAGGAGGCTCGCATGACGCCCGTCCAGATCCAGCGCATCGCCGAGAGCGTGGAGTTCTCCTGCCAGAGTCTGGGCCGCGCACCCACGGTCGAGGAGATCCAGGACTTTGTCGAGCACCAGATCATGGCGCACGGCGCGTTCGAGGTCGCTAAGCGCTACATCACTTATCGCTACAACCGCTCGCTCGTGCGCAAGAGCAACACGACGGACGACAAAATTCTCTCCCTCATCGAGTGCAACAACGAAGAGGCCAAGCAGGAGAATTCCAACAAGAACCCCGTCGTCAACTCCACCCAGCGCGACTATATGGCCGGCGAGGTGAGCCGCGATCTGACGAACCGTCTGCTCTTGCCCGAGGATATCGTCAAGGCGCATGAAGAGGGCATCATCCACTTCCACGACACGGACTACTACGCCCAGCACATGCACAACTGCGACCTTGTGAACCTGGAGGACATGCTGCAAAACGGCACCGTCATCACGGGAACCCTCATCGAGCGCCCACATTCGTTCGCGACCGCGTGCAATATCGCGACGCAGATCGTCGCGCAGGTCGCCTCGAACCAGTACGGCGGCCAGTCCATCTCGCTGACGCACCTTGCCCCCTTTGTCGACGTATCGCGCCAGAAGATCAGAAAGCAGGTGCTCGCCGAGGTCGAGGCCCTCGGCGTCGACCCCACGGAGGACAAGATCACCGAAATCGTCGAAAAGCGCCTGCGCGAGGAGATTCGCCGCGGCGTGCAGACCATCCAGTATCAGGTCGTGACGCTTCTGACCACGAACGGTCAGGCACCGTTCATCACCGTTTTCATGTACCTCAACGAGGCGAGAAGCGAGCAGGAAAAGCGCGACCTTGCCGTCATCATCGAGGAAATGCTCGAGCAGCGCTATCAGGGCGTCAAAAACGAGCAGGGCGTGTGGGTCACACCCGCCTTCCCCAAGCTCATCTACGTGCTCGAAGAGGACAACATTCACGACGACTCGCCGTATTATTACCTCACACAGCTCGCCGCCAAGTGCACGGCGCGCCGCATGGTGCCCGATTACATCAGCGAAAAGAAGATGCTCGAGCTCAAGGGCGATGTGTATCCCTGCATGGGCTGCCGCAGCTTCCTGACGCCTGACCGCTTCACCGACGCGGGCGTCGGCAACATCGCGAATGCCGGCAACTATGTTCCCGGCAAGCACAAGTATTACGGCCGCTTCAATCAGGGCGTCGTCACGATCAACCTGCCCGACGTGGCACTCTCCTCCGGCGGCAACATTGAAAAGTTCTGGACGATCTTTGAAGAGCGTCTTGAGCTCTGCCACCGCGCGCTGCGCTGCCGTCACGACCGCCTGAAGGGCACGCTCTCCGACGCGGCGCCCATTCTCTGGCAGTACGGCGCGTGCGCAAGACTCAAAAAAGGTGAGCCCATCGACAAGCTCCTCTACGACGGCTATTCCACGATCTCGCTCGGCTACGCGGGCCTTTACGAGTGCGTGAAGTACATGACCGGCAAGAGCCACACCGACCCCAGCGCAACGCCCTTCGCCCTGTCGATCATGCAGAAGATGAACGACAAGTGCAAGGAGTGGAAAACCGCCGAGAACATCGACTACTCCCTCTACGGAACGCCGCTCGAGTCCACGACCTACAAGTTCGCCAAGTGCCTGCAAAAGCGCTTCGGCGTGATCGAGGGCGTGACGGACAAGGGCTATATCACGAACTCCTACCACGTCCACGTGACAGAAAAGATCGACGCGTTCACCAAGCTCAAGTTCGAGGCGCAGTTCCAGCACCTCTCCCCCGGCGGCGCGATCAGCTATGTCGAAGTGCCCAACATGCAGCAGAACCTTGAAGCGGTTTTGCAGGTGATGAAGTTCATCTACGACAACATCATCTACGCCGAGCTCAACACGAAGTCCGACTACTGCCAGGTCTGCGGCTGGGACGGTGAGATCGACATCGTCGAGGAGGGCGGCAAGCTCATCTGGCGCTGCCCGAAGTGCGGCAACACCGATCAGGACAAGATGAACGTCGCCCGCCGCACCTGCGGCTACATCGGCACCCAGTTCTGGAACCAGGGCCGCACGCAGGAGATCAAAGAGCGCGTGCTGCATCTGTAAGACGCAACCAAAATACATATGTTTTTTATAACCGAAAAATTTTTTCTAATCGTTTTGCCCCCAAAATGGACTTTTATCATGGAGTAAACTAAAAAACGTAGTTTAGTAATTTTCGCTGAAAAATGAACATAAAAAGGACTCCTTCCGCTGTTGCGCGAAAGGAGTCCTTTTTCACTCTATGCCCAATAATGTTTTCACAGCTTTCTGCATTTCAGGGTGCTTTCGATGGGCATCCAGCAAAGCGCGTTCATCTACGGAGTAACGATCAAAATTGATTTCTACCCTGGAACCAGGAGGCTTACCTATGGGTTCATGCAGATATTATCTTGGTGAAGTGAATATCCCAAAAGAAAAATGCCAGACCTATGCAGGGCAAGCATTAAAGCTGCTACGAGCTGGAGGCATGATGTCTGTCAAGCGAGTCAATCTGTACGGCAGAAAATTACAGCTACTGTATCCCCCGGAATGGAACGAGGAAGGCTTTGCTGCCGGCAATTACAATTATTATGAAGATACCTATTGGGATACTTGGAGATTGGACGCAGAAACAGGCAGATTGGATGCCAGCAGGATTGGCGAGGGAGACTTTTGTCAGGCTGTGCTTGTTACAAAATTGTTGGCCGCTCTGTACAGCCAGTCTTTTTGTTTGGTCGCCATCGACAGTGACCTGATCCAGGAAAAAACTGTATCGGCTGGATCAATTACATATACATATTAGGTACTGAGTTTACAAACGAGCGCACCACGCGGATTTGGGATATTGTGCAGCTCTTGCACAAAGAGAACTGGGACGAGCAATATCATCGGTATCTGGACTATCTGTGGTTGGATTACCCAATGGAATTTGCCAACTTAAATCAGTTCGAGCCGTACATTGCAGTGTGCCATCCCGAATTACTGCGGGATCACAAGCTTTTTATCGAGGACGAAGATATTACACGGTATCGGACGGGGCAAATTTCAGTCGGCCTGGGGTATGCACTGTTCCAGGCTGCGCTGAAACGATACCATAAAGTCGGCGGCACGCTGGACGAGGCGGTAAAGTATCGATAGCTTTCTCGCGCCCGTCTGTAGGTAACATCGCAAAAAAGTCTGTGACATAATTAAGCCATTGTACCATTTTCTTTTTACTCCGATCATGTGTCTGACTCTTTGCACATAACAGAGCCTTCGCATTTAATCAACCTGCCGAATTTTCTTTTTTCCCTCGAAAAAGCGAGAAAATGTGTCCGCTTTTACGTCTAATAGATTAAAACCATTTTATCCGGCGCGATCGCCGCGCACAACGAGAGAGAAGAGAGGAAGAAAAACACCATGCACCGCAAGCTGTTCTGCGAGCTTTCACCGCTCGCGTACCGCATTTCGATTCAAAAAAGCTGCGCGCTCCGCACGCTGCGCGACATCACATCCGGTGAGCACTTTGCCAAAACGCGCGCGGAAGCGCCGCTTCCCGCGCTCATCTACCGCCACAATTCCCTCATCCGCCGCACGCTCGGCGAGGTCGATCCGGTGCTGCAGGACAACAAAGCCGTCAACCTTTCGCTCGCCGCACCGAAGATCAACGGCATCCTCATCCGTCCGGGCGAAACGTTTTCGTTCTGGCGTCTCGTCGGGCCGCCCAGCGCCGCACGCGGCTACCGCACAGGTCTCGTCATCGCCAATTCGCAGACCGACAAAGCTGTCGGCGGCGGGATGTGCCAGTTCAGCAACCTCATCCACTGGATGGTGCTCCACGCGCCGCTGACCATCACCGAGCAGCACCACCACGACCAGTTCGACCTGTTCCCCGACTTTGGCCGTCAGGTGCCGTTCGGCACCGGCACGTCGATCTTCTACAACTACCTCGACTACCGCTTCCGCAACGACACGGCGCAGGCCTTTCAGCTCCTCGTCCATACGACGGATACTCACCTGTGCGGCGAGCTGCGCGCGGAGACGCCGCTCGCGGTCAAGTACCACATCACGGCGGAAAACGAGCATTTTGTCCGTGAGAACGGCGTCGTCTACCGCTGCGGCGAGGTTTACCGTACCAAGGTGGACAAGGCCACGGGCAACGTGCTCTCGCGCGAGCTGCTGCGATGCAACCACGCCCGCGTGCTCTACGATACGTCAGGGCTGGAGATTCAGGAAGTGTCGACAAAATAAAAAGGAAAGGCGGG
>ERZ772881.2724-NODE-2724-length-12139-cov-7.117511_pt1 | contig 12139 bp, 12 predicted proteins | sample MGYA00580581_ERZ772881 | MGnify/ENA primary metagenome ERZ772881 (study PRJEB29015, sample SAMEA2737668) | human gut metagenome | biome: human gut; feature: human-associated habitat; material: faeces | place: China | collected 2012 ...
TTTTTCGTTATATATTCCGCATATGCTCAAATGCGTATCCGAAAGTTTTGCGTTCGGAGCGTTTTTTTGTTGCCCGCGTTCCCATCCCTGCAAATTCAACAAGGAGCAGTTTTGACCCAATGAACCACATTTCAATGATCGTTGCCATGATGATATGCATCATTCTTTCCGCATATTTTTCCGCAACGGAAACAGCTTTTTCATCTCTTAACCGCACAAGGCTGCGTACAATTGCGGAAAAAGGCAACCGCCGCGCCGCGCTTGCGCTGCATCTTTGCGATAAATATGACAAGCTTTTGTCCACCATTCTTATCGGAAACAATATCGTTAACATTCTTGTGGCGTCACTCGGCACTGTGCTTTTCGTTGAATTGTACGGAAACAAGGGCGCAACAATTTCAACCGTTGTTGTTACAATCGTTGTTTTGATTTTCGGCGAAATCAGCCCCAAGAGCCTTGCAAAAGAGAATCCTGAAAAGTTCAGCATGTTCTCGGCTCCCATAATCAACCTTCTGATGATTGTTTTTACCCCGCTCACTCTGCTTTTCACCGGCCTTAAAAAGCTGCTTGCAAAACTGCTCAAAACCGGCAGCGACAGAAAGATCACGCAGGAAGAGCTGCTGATGTTTGTTGACGAAGAGTCGGCGTCCAGATGGCCGGTGACAGTGTGAGCGTCAGGGAGAGCCTCGAAATAGCCGCTTTTCAGCAGCGCGGTATATTTCTCGGGGTCGTCCACAAAGACGTCAGGATGCGCCGCAGAGGCGCGCACAACGCCATCATAGGACAGGCCTTTAATCAGTCTGAGGTGCATAGCGTCCTGCCTCCTGTTAGATAGATGCCAGACCGGTCACAATGGCCGTTGCGTCCAGCTCCTCGACCAGCGTATCGAAGTCGAAATGCACGACATAGAAACGCTTGTCCTGATAGATGGCCTCCGGGCCCTCGGTGGTCTTGCGGATGATGACGCCGTAGGAGTTGACGACGACCAGATTCTTCGGGTCGGTCAGCATGATGACATCATCGGGCAGGGCAGGGACCTCGATGACGGGAACGCTGGCGGGATTCTCGACGCGCTTGTCGGTGATAATGCCGCCTGCGGTGACTGCCTGATTCAGGATGTAACGCTCCCACTCCTGACGGCGGTGGGGGGACATCAGCCAGCGGAGAGAGCCGTTGTTGAACTTGTCGGGAACTGCGCGCAGGCCCTTGTAGAACACATCCAGAACCATTGCACCGGAGTTGATGCCGGACACATCGACAACGTGGCCGCCCTCCTTGAACTGCTTGACCCAGCCGTCGTTCACCTTGAGGAAGTCGGCGTCATCGACAGTACCCAGTTCGGTGGCCTCGCCTGCGTCGAATGCGCCTGCGGTGTGGGCTGCGGTGTACTGGTAGACCTTCTTGTTGTATGCGACGAGGTCGCCAATAGCGTAGGTCTCAGAAGAGCTGAACTCCTTGACCTTGGCATACCGCTCGTCGCCGTTCAGGCACAGGTCCTCGCGGTCGCAGCCAATCTGACGGGTCATCAGGTTGGTGACGATGGTCTCGTAGTTGGAGCCCTCGATGTTTTCGCGCAGGGTCTCCTCAGTGATTTCCCACGGCAGACGGACAGGGGTGCAAGCGTATTCCAGCTTGCCATGCTTCACGCCGGAGCGGTAGCCGTCGTCGGTGTTCTCGGTCTTTTTGCGCAGCAGACGGCGGCCGACGCCAATCTTGTCGATTTCGCCGGTCTTTGCGGAGCGCAGCTCGTGGCGGACGAGGCCGCTCAGCGGAGTGGCCTCAAAGGTCTGCTGAATGAACTTCTTCGCCTGCTCCGGGTTCAGTGCGCCGCCAGCGGCCAGACCGGCGGTGGTGATGGTCTGGCCTGCTGCGTTCACGATTGCCTTATTGCTTCTCATGGTCATAGTGCTTGTTCCTCCTTACAGGATACCAGCGAGATAGTGCGGCTCGGACTTCTCGACAGGGTCCTCCGGGTCGCCATCATCGTTCAGGTTGGTCGGCAGGCCTGCGGCCTTGCGGACAGGTGCAACAGCCTTTGCGACGGCCTTTGCGACGACGTCCGCAACATTCTCGGCGGTCAGCAGCTCCGGGGTCTTTTCGGGCTCCTCCTGCTGGCCGAGAGCCTTTGCGACGGCTGCCTCGACCATCTTGCCGACGGCCTCGACGGTCAGGCCTGCGGGCTCTGCTGCCGGTTCTGCGGCTTTCTGGACGGGGTCGGCTGCGGGCTTCTGCTGGGTTTCCAGTGCCTTGGCGACGGCTGCCGCCACGGTATCTTCGATTTCTTTCTTGGTCACTTCGGTTTCCTCCTGTTCTTCTTCGGGGAATTTATCGAGAAACTCCCCGAGGTTTGTGTAGATGGACTGCAACGTGCTGCGGTTGGCTTTGCTCATGGCCTTGCCAGCCTTGATGACGGCGCAGCTTTCGAGCGATTTCGCAACGGGCTGCCCTTTGGTGAGCAGCTCGGTGACGATGTTGTTGAAGTCGTTCAGGGCGTCTCGGATGGTCTCCTCGTCCGACGCGAACTCCCAACGGTCATTCACCCAGTTGTACCGGTACAGAACGTCGTTGAGCGCGTAGAACGCGGTCCAGAAGTTGTCGCTCTGGCTGCGCTTGGTGTAGTTGTCGGCAACTTCGCCTTTCTCGACAACATCAAAGCCGAGGGCAGCGGCCATCTTCTTGAAGATGCCGCGCATACCCTTTTCGGGCTGCTCCTCCGCCTTTGCCACTCCGTCATCGGGCAGCGGGTCGTCCTCGTCGCTGTACTTGCCGACGCCGCCCATGGAAAAGCCGGTGATTTCGCCTTTCTGGACTTTCTCGAAAATATCCGGGTCGTCCACCTCGAGCGTATATGACCCAGCAGATCGTATCCCTGCTGGGCGGCCGCGCCGCGGAGGAACTGATTTTGGGTGATATCTCCACCGGCGCGTCCAGTGACATCCAGCGGGCCACGGCCATTGCCAGAAAGATGGTGGGCACCTACGGCATGTCGGAAAAGCTGGGCAACGTGGCCTTCGACGCAGGCACCGATGAGGTGTTTATCGGCAAGTCCATGGGGCACACCCGTCCCTACTCGGAGAAAACGGCGGCGGAGATGGACGAGGAGATCCGCGCCATCATCGACGGCGCTTACGACCGGTGCCGCCGGATTTTGACGGCCAACCGCGAGCAGCTGGTGGCCGTGGCGGAGTATCTGCTGGTCCACGAGACCATGGACGCCGAGACCTTTGAGAGCTATTTCACCGGCGAGCAGGCATCGGAGGAACGGTAAAGGTCCGCGCAAAAAATGAGAAAAAGAGGCCCTGCGGCAGCGCCGCAGGGCCTCTTTTGTGCAAATAGCGCGGGCGGGAGGGGTGATTATAGGGAAAAATAATAGAGCTTTGGGCAAAATGACGAAAAACGTGTCTGTGAGTGACGGACAAATGTCGGGGGAGTATACCGGAAAATAACGGCAAATGTACGCGGCGCGGAGACAAAAGCAAAGGAAAAGCCAGAGAAATCGAGGGCTTCCGGGGAAAAGCGGCACGATTTTTCGGAGCAACTCACAGTTGTAATCGCAGGGGAGTTCCGATAAAATGGGTGCATTCTATGGAGGACCCATTTGGGAGGGTCCTCCGGAGAAAGCATAGGAGGAAAATGAAATGAAGAAGTTTATTGCGATGCTTCTGGCGCTGGTCATGGCGCTGAGCCTGGTGGCCTGCGGCCAGCAGGGCGGCGACAGCCAGGGCTCTGATGATGGCAACAAGGACTCCGACGCCAGCGCCCCCGTGGCCTACGTGCTGGCCGAGAAAGGCGACACCTATTCTCTGGGTCTGGCCAGCAGCTTTCAGACCGCCTTTGAGAAGCTGGGCGGGACCGTTGTGATGGAGACCTTCCCCACCAACACCACCAACTTCTCCGACTATCTGCAGAAGGCCATTGATAAGGACGCCGATGTGATCTTTGCCCCCAACTCCATCACCGTGGCATCCAGCCTGCTGCCCCAGGCCAACGACTTGGGCGTGGAGTGCCCCATCATGGCCGGTGACACCTGGGAGTCCTCCGTCATTCTGGACGGCATGGCCAACACCGGTCTGAACGTGTACTGCTCTACTTTCTTTGATGAGAACGACTCCGCTTCCAGCGCCGCGTCCGAGTTCGTTGACGGCTTCAAGGCATGGCTGAACGCCAACTCCGACGCCTACAACGACAATGGCGGCAACGACATTGTGGCGGCTGTCTCCGCACTGGGCTTCGACGCCTACAACGTGGCCATGGCGGCCATCCGCGCTGCGGCCGAGACCAAGGGCGCTGACCTGACCTCCGTGGACGTGGCCAGTGCGCTGTGGACCCTGACCTATGACGACGCCGTTACCGGCAAGATCCAGTTCAACTTCACCGGCGATGCCATCAAGAACTGCGCCTACATCAAGAAGGCCGCAGCCGACGGCTCCAAGTTCGAGTTCGTCAAGACCCAGGAGGTCCAGAACGATGACACGCAGGCCACCGGCTTTGACTACGGCGATGCCGCCGGCGTGAAGCTGGATACCGTCAACCACAAGATCGTCATCGGCGTGTATGAGCCCCTGACCGGCAACAACGGCGGCGGCGGCAAGCAGGAAGTGCTGGGCATCAAGTATGCCAACTCCCTGGACAATAAGATCGACATTGCCGGCGAGGAGTACACCGTGGAGCTGTACGTCTCCGACAACGGCTCTCTGGAGGAGAACGCGGTGTCCGCCGCTTCCTCCATCGTCTCCGCAGGCGCTATGATCTCCCTGGGCTCCTACGGCTCCGGCGTGTCCATCGCTGCGGCAGATACCTTCGCTGAGGCCCAGATCCCCGCCATCGGCGTGTCCTGCACCAACGCGTCCGTCACCGACGGTCACGACTGGTACTTCCGCATCTGCTTCCTGGATCCGTTCCAGGGCTCCGTCATGGCTCAGTTCGCCTGGGACATGGTGGCGGCTGCGTGACCATTCTGATTTGACCCACAGAAGTACGGTGGTCCGCGCCACCGTACTTCTTTCGGTTTGAGAGGTGACATACATGAATCTGACTCCTTATCTGATCCGAGGGCTCGCCACAGGCGGACAGTTCGCACTGGTGGCCATCGGCTACACCATGGTGTACGGCATCCTGAAGCTCATCAACTTCGCCCACGGCGACCTGTTCATGCTGTCGGGCATCATGATGATCTATCTGGCGGCCTCCTTCCCCACCATGCCTATGTGGGTGACCATCCTCATCATGATCGCCCTGACGGTGTTCGTGGGCTTTGCCATCGAAAAATGCGCCTATTCCCCGCTGCGCACCGCGCCGCGGATGTCCGTGATGATCTCCGCCATCGGCGTCAGCTACCTGCTGCAGAATCTGGTGTGCTACGTCACCGGCGGTCTGGCCAAGCAGTTCCCCGATATCCCCCTTATCAGCCAGAGCGTCCGCGTGTTCGGCGTGAAGGACAAGCTGGCGGTGTTCATCTCCCCACTGGTAGCGGTGGTGCTGATGGTCATTCTGGTGCTTATTATCAACCACACCAAGTTCGGTATGTCCATGCGGGCCGTGTCCAAGGATTTTGAGACGGCGCAGCTCATGGGCGTGAAGATCAACCGCGTCATCTCCATGACGTTCATCATCGGCTCGTTCCTGGCGGCGGTGGGCGCGCTGCTGTACTTCGCCAAGAACACCGGCATCAACCACATGGCAGGCTCCACCCCGGGCATCAAGGCGTTTATCGCCGCTGTGGTGGGCGGCATCGGCTCCGTGCCCGGCGCTGTGGTGGGCGCACTGCTCATCGGCGTGGTGGAGAGTCTGGCAAAAGCCTTCGGACTGGCAGATTTCAGCGATGTTATCTCGTTTGCACTGCTGATTATCATTCTGGTCATCAAACCCACGGGCCTCTTCGGAGAGAAAACGACGGAGAAGGTGTGAGAGGATGAAAACGACATTTTGGGAGAAAAACAAGCGCACCATCTGCAACCTCATTTTGGTGGCGGTGCTGGTGGCGCTGGTGGGATGCGTGGACGCCTTCGCGCCGTCCAGCTCCATGTGGTTCCCCGTGCTGCGGAAGGTATGTACCTTCGCACTGGCGGCGGTGGCCATGAACCTGCTCAACGGCTTTACCGGTCTGTTCTCGCTGGGTCAGGCGGGCTTCATGCTGCTGGGCGCGTATGCCTATGCCATTCTGACCATCCCTGTGGAGCTGCGGAGCACCGTGTTCCGCAACTACGGCGACAGTCTGGTGCAGTTCCAGATGCCGCTGGTGCTGGCGCTGCTGGCGGCAGGCGTGGTGGCCGCGTTCTTCGCATTCCTCATTGGCCTGCCTGTGCTGCGGCTGAAGAGCGACTATCTGGCCATCGCCACGCTGGGATTCGCGGAGATCGTCCGCGGCCTGGTGCAGCTCAGCCAGTTCGGCCCGCTGACCAACGGCCCCGACCCGCTGAATAACTTTACCGCGCCGAAAAGCGTGATGCCCTATGCCGCCATTGCCGGCGTGTGCATCCTGCTGATCGTGCTGCTCATCAACTCCACCTACGGGCGGGCGTTCAAGGCCATCCGCGACGACGAGATCGCCGCCGAGGCCATGGGCATCAATCTGGCGCGGCACAAGATGATCTCCTTTGTGGTCAGCTCCTTCTTCTGCGGCGTGGCAGGCGCCATGCTGGCCATGTGCAACACATCGGTGTCCTCCGTGTCCTTTACCACCAGTATGACATATCAGATCCTGCTGGTGGTGGTGGTGGGCGGCATCGGCTCCGTGTCCGGCTCCGTCATTGCGGCGTTCATCTACTACGCCAGCAGCGAGTGGTGGCTGCGGTTCCTGGATCTGGAGACGTACACGGCGTCGGGCGCACGGGTACCCCTGCTGGGCTACGGCTTCCGCATGGTGGTGTTCTCCGTGCTGATTATGATCGTGGTGCTGTTCTTCCGCAAGGGCATCATGGGCACCCGCGAGGTGTCGGTGTATGACGACATCCGGAAGATCGGGCGTTTCTTTACCCGCAAGAGTGCGGCGAAAGGCGGTGACGCACAGTGAGTGAGACGAAAAACGTGCTGCGCGTGGAAAATGTGACCATGCAGTTCGGCGGTGTGGTAGCCGTGGACGATCTGAGCATGGAGGTCAATGAGGGCGAGATCGTGGCCCTTATCGGCCCCAACGGCGCCGGCAAGACCACGGCGTTCAACGTCATCACCGGCGTGTACGCTCCCACCAACGGGCAGGTACTGTTCGACGGGAAAAAGGTGGTGGAGAACCACCCGCGCGGCAAGATGCGCCGCCAGTATAAGGGCAAGCACCTGGGGGACTACAAGTCCGTGCTGGAGCCCACGCCCGATAAGCTGACCAGAATGGGCATGGCCCGCACATTTCAGAATATCCGGCTGTGGAAGTCCATGACCGTGTTCGACAACGTGCTCATTGCCAAGCACCTGCGGCGCAGCAGCAATATGTTCACCGCCATGTTCCGGCTCAACGCCAGGGAGGAGGCGCGGCAGCGCGCCGAGGTGCTGGAGCTGCTGCGGGTGGTGGGCCTGGAGGACGTGAAGGACGAGCTGGCCACCAGCCTGCCCTACGGCAAGCAGCGGCGGCTGGAGATCGCCCGTGCGCTGGCCACCGACCCCAAGCTGCTGCTGCTGGACGAGCCGGCTGCCGGCATGAACCCGCAGGAGACGCTGGAATTGGCGGAGTTCATCCGCGAGATCCGCGAGAAGTTCCACAAGACGATCCTCCTCATCGAGCATCACATGGATCTGGTGATGGGTATCGCCGACCGTATCTATGTGCTGGATTTCGGCGAGCTCATCGCACAGGGCACGCCGGAGGAGATCCAAAACAACGCGCGCGTCATTGACGCATATCTGGGGGTGGCAGACGATGCTGAAGATTGATGATCTCCACGTGTCCTACGGCGGCATCCGTGCCCTGCGGGGCATCAGCCTGGAGGTGCCGGACGGCAAGATCGTAACGCTCATCGGCGCCAACGGCGCCGGTAAGTCCACCACGCTGCGCACCATATCGGGCCTTGTGAAGGCGGACAGCGGCTCCGTCACCTACGATGGGCAGGAGCTGCTGGGCAGGCCCATCAACAAGGTGCTGGAGGCGGGCATCGCCCAGTCCCCCGAGGGGCGGCGGGTGTTCCCCAACCTGACGGTGCTGGAAAACCTGAAGATCGGCGCGTACCTGCGCAAGGACAAGGATGGCATCGAAAAGGACATCCGGTGGGTGTATGAGCTGTTCCCGCGGCTGCAGGAGCGGCACTGGCAGCAGGCGGGCACCCTGTCCGGCGGCGAGCAGCAGATGCTGGCTGTGGGGCGGGCCCTGATGAGCCGTCCCAAGCTGCTGATGCTGGATGAGCCGTCGCTGGGCTTGGCGCCGTTGGTGGTGCAGGGTATCTTCGACATTATCCGTACCGTGAACCAGCAGGGCATGACGGTACTGCTCATCGAGCAGAACGCCAATATGGCCCTGAAGATCGCGGACTACGCCTACGTGCTGGAGACGGGGTGCATCACCAAGTCCGGCACCGGCGCGGAGCTGCTGGCCGATGAGTCCATCAAGGAAGCGTATCTGGGCAAGAAAAAGAAGTAAAAAAATATCCCGCGGCAGTGAAGTGCCGCGGGATATTTTTTACTTCTTGAGGATGGCGTCCACCACGCCGTCCAGCCAGTGGCCTTCGAACTGCTCGATGCAGCCGTCGTCCGTCAGCTTGGCCAGCTGCGGGTCGATGGGCATCTTGGCCAGCAGGGGCAGGCCGTACTCCCTGGCGGCCTCCTCTGTTTTGCCCTCGCCGAAAATATAGAGCTTTTTGCCGCAGTCGGGACACTGCACGTAGCTCATGTTCTCCACCAGACCCACGATGGGAATGTGCATCATCTGGGCCATCTTTACGGCCTTCTGCACCACCATGGACACCAGGTCCTGGGGTGATGCCACGATGATGACGCCGTCCACCGGCAGGGTCTGGAACACGTTGAGGGCCACGTCGCCGGTGCCGGGGGGCATGTCCACGAACATATAGTCCACGTCGTTCCACAGGGTGTCGCCCCAGAACTGCTGGACCACGCCGCCGATCACGGGGCCGCGCCAGATGACGGGGTCCGTCTCGTGCTCCAGCAGCAGGTTCACGGACATCAGCTGAATGCCGGTGGCGGTGGTGACGGGGACGATGGCGTCCCCGTGGGCCATGGCACGGCCGTGGATGCCGAAGGCCTTGGGAATGGAGGGGCCGGTGATGTCGGCGTCCAGCACGGCTACGTTGTAGCCCTCGCGGCGGACGGACACCGCCAGCTGGCTGGTGACCATGGACTTGCCGACGCCGCCCTTGCCGGACACCACGCCGTAGACCTTACCGACGCGGCAGCCCTCCCGCAGAGGCTTGATCTGGAAGGGGCTTTCGTTTTTGCGATCCGCGCAGCTCTCGCCGCACGTACTGCAATCGTGGGTACAATCGCTCATAACTGCTTCTCCTTATATAAATGTAGTGAATGGTAACATGGTGGATGATCGGTGTACGTACAGGTATAACACCAAATCGCGGCGCTGGCAAGTCTATAATGTCAGGACCGTAACATTTTTATGCCCCGCCAGATAGTCCCGCTCCCGCGTCTGGCAGGTGAACAGCAGGATCTGACGCCGTTCGCTCTCGGCCAGCAGGACATCCAGCGCGGCGCGGAGCCGTCGGTCATCGAAGGATACCAGCGCGTCGTCCAGAAGCAACGGGACGTGCTTTTCCTCCGGCAGCACCATGCCGCAGATAGCAAGGCGTACCGCCAGATATAGTTGGTCGGCGGCACCCTGACTCAGCAGGCGGATGCTGCGGCTCATGGGGTCGCCGGACTGCTCGGCGGACAGAGCCATGTCCTGGCTCAGCAGCACCTTGTCATAGTGACCGTCGGTGAGGGCGGAGAAGATCTCTGCGGCCCGTGCGCCCAGCGCGGGGGAAAAACGGTTTTTCAGGATGATATTGGCCTGCTCCAGGGCCGTCATGGCCAGAGTGATGGCATCATACTCCTGCTGAAGGCGGGCCAGCTCCTCCCGCTTCTGGGACAGTTGGTCGGTCAGATCGCTGCTGCGGTCCAGCCCGCGGATGCGGCCCAACAGGTGGTCATAGCGGCTGCGGGCGTCGGCCAGCGCCGTCTGTGCCTGGGACAGCTCCAGCTCCACACTGCCGCCGGAGATGGGGGTCACCGGCATGGGAGGACGGGTCAGGTCCTCCTCCGACAGCTGGCTTTGCAGGGCGTCGCGGCCCACGGCGGCCTCCCGTGCGGTGCGGCGGGCGTCGGCCAGGGTATCGCGGCTGCGGCGGGCGTCCGACAGAGCGATTTGCGCACCGGACAGGTCGGCGGCGGCAGGTGCGAAGCGCTGCACCTGGGTCAGCAGGGTCAGCAGGCGGCTGCGGCAGCTCTCCTCGGCACCGGAGAGGATGGCGCCGGCGCGGCGGGCGGCTTCGTCGGTCTGGGCGGCGCGGTCGCGGAGGGGCAGATACGAGGCTGTCTGCTCCGCCAGAGCGGCGCGATCACGATCCACCCGCTCCTGCTCCTGTCGGATGGCACGGCGGCGCAGGCAGACGGAGAATACGGTGAGCGCCGCGGCCAGCAGAGCCATACCGGCGAAGATCCAGCGCTGGGGTGAGGCGGCGCGAAACACCACAGCCAGCACGGCGCAGATGGCCAGCAGCAGTCCGTCGGCGGCGGGCAGCAGCAGGGACGGGGCCTTGGCGGGGGCGATACTGGCGGCGCGGCGCTCCAGCGCCGCAGCATCGTCAGGGTACAGCGGGTGGGCCTCCCAGACGGCGTGGGCCTCCGCCGCGGCAGTGCGGGCCTCGTTGGCTGCGCTGCGCTGGCCGGCAAGGGCAGCCATGTCGCTTTGCAGCGCGGCAGCCTGCCCCTCCAGCAGGGACAGCGCAGCGTCATCCGGCAGCGGCGCGGCGGCCTCCGCCAGAATGTCGGCGCGGCGCTGGGCCTCCTCCGCCGTGCGGGCAGCACGGTGCCAGGCGTTGATGCGCTCTTGCCGGATCTGAGCCTGCTGCTGCGCCGCCTGATGGCGCAGGCCGTCCACCCGTTGGGTCAGGGCGGACACCTCCTCCTGGGCCTGACGGGCCTGCTGCTCCAGGGCGTCCAGTTCCTGCAGGGACTGGTGCAGCTGCGCGATGTCCCGTTCCAGCACAGGGATCTGGCCGGTCTTGTTGTGCTTGCGGCGGTTTAGCTGCTTTTTCAGGCGCTCGTAGGACTCGGTGAAGGAGGCGTCCTCCTCACCGGTGGTGATGAGGGAGGAGATGCGCCGCTCCAGCTCGGCGCTCTGGCTCACGGCCAGTGCATTCTGACCGATGAAAGCGCTGCGTTCCCACACGTCACGGGGGACGCCCAGCAGCTGCTCACCGGCGTTCTGGGCAGTGATGCCCTCCACGGGGGTACCGGTGCCAGTGTAGGTGCAGGAAAAATTCCCCATGGGCGCGTTGGCGCGGCGGGTGTCCCGCTGCAGCGTCAGGGCGCGGCCGTCGGACAGAATGTCCATGCGGCCCTGCATGGCGGCGCCGCTCCAGGGGGCGAAACGGTTCTTATCGGCCATGAGGCCGCGGTCGCGGGTGGACAGGCCGTAGAGCATGGCGCAGATGAAGCTGCCCCAGGTGGACTTGCCGGACTCGTTGGGGGCACAGATGAGGTTCAGGCCGCTGTGCAGGTGCAGCTCATGCTGCTCCAGGCGTCCAAAGGTGGCGTTGAGATGGAGAAATTCCAAGATTTGCTCCTCCTTTTCGAGGTATACCATAATAATACAGATTATAGCATGGGCGGCGAAAAATGTCACCCGAAAGGGCATTAGAAAAAATTTTGAAAAAGAACAAAAAAAGTGTTGACAAATGGAGGCAGCCGTAGTAATATATCAACTGTTCCGCGTGGGACGTGTACCTTGTAAATTAAACAACGAACGAAACGAAAAGCACCAGACGGGAGCGCGAGAGAGCTTGTGAAAACAAGCTTTGGAGCGCAACTGAAAAGCTTGCGCGAGTGGGGTTAAGTCAATTACCCACGAGCGTAAGGGTAAAAAGTTTGAAGCTATGACAAATAGCTCTGTAACGATTTAAGCAGGAAACTGTTTAGATACGATTTATAGAGAGTTTGATCCTGGCTCAGGACGAACGCTGGCGGCGTGCTTAACACATGCAAG
>ERZ772881.2731-NODE-2731-length-12075-cov-48.961481_pt1 | contig 12075 bp, 15 predicted proteins | sample MGYA00580581_ERZ772881 | MGnify/ENA primary metagenome ERZ772881 (study PRJEB29015, sample SAMEA2737668) | human gut metagenome | biome: human gut; feature: human-associated habitat; material: faeces | place: China | collected 2012 ...
GTTTGAGTTAGACACCTTTTTGGAGACTGTTTTAATTCAATTATTTCACAGCCCCCTGTCCAGTGTCACCGTCCTGTCCCGTTCTACGGAGAGGACTCCTTCTTCTCCGGAAAGACGCTGAACCAGGGCTTCCATATCCCGCGCCCCCAGGGGAGCCGCTGTCTTCAGGGCATACATGTTGAAATTCTTATAGTCATATACCACGGAAAGATGGTATTTCCGGCAGATTTCTTCCATCCCCCTCCTTTTCAGGTCCCCATCCACGGAGACCAGGATAACAGAAGAGGAAAGGCTGTCATCCCCCGGCCGTTCCCCATGGGGCCCGGGGATAAAGCAGTGGAACCCATGGGGTCTCTCCTGCCGGTTTCCGGAATATCCCCAGCAGTCATAGGGACCGTGGGCATCCGCCATAAGCGGGAAACAGAGAGCCCCTGCCAGGGCTGCTGTAATCCATACCGTTTTTTTCATCATACCTCCTGTACATCAATGGAGCCTTTCATCGGCCGGAAAGGCTCTTTTTTCCTGCGGGATACTCTTTCTTCACAAAATGGATAAACCGCTGCAGGTTTTCCTGGATGAAGACTCCCTTCTTCCAGAGGATTCCCACCTTGCAGGTGATACCGGGAAGGGGAATCTTTACAAACTTCTCTTCATCCACCGGGATGGAACGATACAGAATGGCACTGCAGGTTCCCCCTTCCAGCGCCTGCAGCAGGATGATGAGCTGGCTGCAGTACATTTTCACCGGAAGCTCCACATGGCGGGACCGGAAATAGGAAATCACCGTTTCCGTGGACATGGAGTCCGTATTGAAAAGAAGGATGGGCCGGCGGGAAAGGCTGTCCACGTCCACCGCCCCCGCCTTCACCAGGGGATGGTTCCGGGACAGGCAGAATACATAGGAATCCTCCATGATCTGAAAATAATTATAGGTATCCAGGTTGTACATGTCCAGATTGCCCAAGGCCACATCCAGTTCTTCCTTTTCCACCAGTTCCCCTGCCCGGATGGATCCGTATTCGAAGAGCTGTACCGACACCCCCGTCTCCTCCTCGAACCGGTCTGTGAGTTCCGGGATGCATACGGTGGAGAGGATGGGCGGTATACCGATTCGAAGGGGCTTCTCCGCTTCCCTCCTGTCGAACCGGGTCTTCAGCTTTTCCGTTTCCTTCAGGATCCGCAGGGCTTCCTCATAGAAATCAGCGCCTTCGTCGGTCAGGGAAATCCGATTTCTGCCATGGATGAAAAGGCGGCAGTGAAATTCCTTTTCCAGGTCCCGAAGGGCCGTGGAGACGGTGGGCTGCGATACGTACAGCGCCTCCGCCGCCCGGGTAATACTGTGGGCCCGGCAGACGGCGCAGAAATAGGAAAGCTGGGTAAGAGTCATAGTCCCTCCTTGAGAATGTCTGCATGCCGGCGGATGGATACGGGCACAGGGTTTCCGTCTGCCAGCGGCAGCCGCCCGGCCATCGTCTCTATCCGCAGCCATGCAAATCCATTTCTTTTAGTATAGCTTTTCCCTATGCTCAAATCAATAGTTTCAAATGTACATAGGCCTGGCAGGGACCTATAATAACTGCAGAGTGAGGGGAAGCAAAGAGCTTCCCGAAATAAAAGGATTACTGCTGTCTAGGAGGATATAATGAACCACGAAGAACAGGTTGAAAAAATGAAAGATATTATGGCCAAATTTCTTGGCCACACCGCCATCCGTCTTCCGGACGACGTGATTGAAAAGCTGGAAGAACTGCGGGACAAGGAAGATACGCCCCTGGCCAAAGTCATTTACCGCACCATGTTCCGCAACCAGATGCTGGCGGAAAAACTGCAGCGCCCGTCCTGCCAGGATACGGGGGTTCCCCAGTTCTGGATCCGCTGCGGCACAAAATTCCCGCTCATCGATGACCTGGAAAAGCTGCTGCGGGATTCCGTGGTGAAGACCTCCTTCGAAACGCCGCTCCGTCTGAATTCCGTAGAAACATTCAGCGAATACAACACCGGAAAGAACGTGGGCAAAGGCACCCCCACCATCTGGTGGGACATGGTTCCCCATTCCGATCAGTGCGAGATCTACACCTACCTTTCCGGTGGCGGATGCTCGCTTCCCGGCTGCGCCACGGTACTCATGCCCGGTGAAGGCTATGAAGGGGTGACGAAGTTTGTGCTGGACCGCATGACAAGCTACGGCCTCAATGCATGCCCGCCGCTTCTTGTGGGCATAGGCATCGGCACCTCCGTGGAAACGGCGGCCCTGAACTCCAAGAAAGCCCTCTTCCGCCCCATCGGAAGCCACAACGATAACCCGAACGCAGAAAAAATGGAACACCTCCTGGAAGACGGCATCAATGCCCTGGGCCTCGGCCCCCAGGGGATGGGCGGCCATTACTCCGTCATGGGCGTAAACATTGAAAACACCGCCCGCCACCCCTCTGTCATCGGCTGCGCTGTATGCGTAGGGTGCTGGAGTCACCGGAGAGGCCACATTGTATTCGACAAAGACCTCCATTTCAAGACCGATACCCACAGCCATTTCACCTATAACGGCTGATTCGATAGTTGGATTTTATCATAAAAGGAGAAGAAAATGGCTGTTTCAATCGTAGACGGAAATAAAGTACTCACCACCCCCATTTCCCGGGAAGATCTGAAAGATATTCATATCGGAGATATCATTTACCTCTCCGGCGACCTCACCACCTGTCGTGATGTAGTCCACCGCCGGGTGGTAGAAGAAGGCAGGGACCTGCCCGTAGACATTAAGGATAAGGCCATCCTTCACGCAGGCCCCATCATCCGTCCCCACGGGGAAGAGTCCTATGAAATGGTTTCCGTAGGCCCCACCACCTCCATGCGCATGGAAAAATTCGAGTATGAATTCGTAAAGAAAACCGGTGTCCGGGTCATCGTAGGCAAGGGTGGTATGAAGGAAAATACGGAACGGGCCTGCCGTGAATTCGGTGCCATCCACTGCGTATTCCCCGCCGGAAATGCAGTGGTAGCCGCCCAGGAAGTAGAAGAAGTGGTGGATGCCCACTGGAAGGAACTGGGCATGCCGGAAACCCTGTGGCACTGCCATGTGAAAAATTTCGGTCCCCTCATCGTTTCCATCGATTCCTACGGGAAGAACTACTTCGAAGAGAAAAAGGTGGAATACAACAGGCGGAAAGACGAGCAGATCAAAATCATCAGCGCCCAGGTGGGATTCATTAAGTAAACGTCATGAAAACAGATAGAGCCGCCAGCATGGGGCTGCTGACAGCCCCATGCTGATAGCTCAACCCATAAGCATGCCAAACCAAAAGGGAGCAGGACAAATCCTGCTCCCTTTTATGATGCTCCTTATCCCCTTTTCGCCAGGTCAAAGACCTCCTGGAAGGGGACTCCCTTTTCTTCGGCCCGTTTCTTCACCGATTCATACTCCGGATACCGCCGTTTTTCGCCGTGAATGGTGACTTCCTTCACCTTCACCTTACCATAGGCCGTATCTACTTCCACTTCCTCCCGCCGGAGGATGGACCGCATGACCGAGGTGAATTCCCGGATGCCGATGGTGGTGGTCTCACTGAAGATGATATCCTCCATGGCATCCTTCGTGTCCTCTTTGCAGATCACCGTAAGCTCCCAGGCAGGGCGGTTCTTTTTCATGTAAACGGGGCTGTAATGGACGTCCAAAGCTCCCGCTTCCATGAGGCGCTTCATGGTGTATCCCAGCACTTCACCGCTGGCATCGTCGATGTCACTTTCCAGTTTCACCACTTCATCCTTATCCCCCTGTCCTTCCCCGGTATCGATGAGGAGGGCCCGGAGGATATTGGTCCGTTCTTTATAGTCCCGCTTCCCGGCGCCAAGGCCTGTCTTTACGATGGTAAAAGAAGCAGGCAGGCTGTGGGAGGTGCAGAGGGCTGCTGCAATGGCTGCCCCCGTGGGGGTTACATATTCCCCTTTTGCTTCCATGATTTCCAGGGGCATATGGCAGGCGGTGACGATATTCAGCGTAGCCGGAACCGGCACAGGAAGCACGCCGTGCTGGCAGCGGACGGAGCCGGTGCCTTCCGAGAGCTTCGGCACAATGACATCGGTAATGCCAAGGGACTCAAAGCACACGGCCGCCGCAATGATATCTACGATGGAATCGATGGCTCCCACTTCATGGAAGTGGACCTCTTCGATAGGCAGGTTATGGGCCTTCGATTCCGCTTCCGCCACGATGCGGAAAATCTTCTTTGCCAGTTTCCGGGCGGCTTCCGTCATGTCCGTACCGTCGATGACCGCTTCCACATCCGCCAGGTGCCGGTGTTCATGATGGTGGTGATGGTCGTGGTCATGATGGTGGCCCTCTTCGCCATGGCAGTGGCAATGGTGCTCGTGGTCATGGCCCTCCTCCCCGTCATGGCAATGGCAGTGATGCTCGTGATCATGGTCTTCTTCCCCGTCATGACCATGGCAGTGGTGGTCATGATCCTCTTCCCCATGATGATGTTCTTCTGCCACCGGCAGGGGCCCATAGAGATAGGCCATATCGTGGTCATGATTTTCGTGCTCTTTGTCCAGAATCACATTAAAATCGCAGCAGTCGATGCCCGCCTTCTGCACCCTGGAGATTTCCACGGTGAATCCTTTGGCGGGGATGGAGTCCAGTGCCTTTTCCAGTACCTTCCGATCCGCCCCCAGATCCAGAAGGGCTGCCACAAACATGTCTCCCGCAATGCCGGAAGACGCTTCCAAGTATAAGGATTTTCCCATTTAAATCTTTCCCCTTTCCGCCAGCCGGTTGATCTGGGTAGCCACATAACCGGCGCCAAAACCGTTATCTATATTCACTGTCACTATGCCGTTGGCACAGGAATTAATCATGGTCAGAAGAGCCGACAGGCCGTGGAAACTGGCGCCGTATCCTACGGACGTGGGCACCGCAATCACCGGATTCCGTACAAGGCCGCCGATGACAGAGGCCAGGGCTCCTTCCATGCCGGCCACGGCGATGACGCAGTTCGCCTGCCGCACCAGGGACTCCTTGGATAGGAGCCGGTGGATGCCGCTCACGCCGACATCATAAATCCGTTCCACGTGGCTGCCGAAGTATTCCGCCGTCTGGGCGGCTTCCTCGGCCACGGAAATATCCGCCGTACCGCCGGTGCACACGGCGATACAGCCGATGTGGTCCTTTTCCTTTTCCTGCTTCAGGATATGGGATACGGGGTCATAGGAAATATCCGGCAGGAACTTCTTCACCAGCTCATACTGGTGGGCACTGGCCCGGGTACCGAAGACTTCCCCATCACAGTCGTAGAGCTTCTTGAAAATCTGTCCCAGGAAAGCGTCGGACTTCCCCTGGCAGTACACCACCTCCGCAAAGCCGGACCGCTTCTTCCTGTCCGTATCCAGCTTTGCAAATCCCATTTCCTCATAGGACCGGTCCGCCGGATTCTCCCGGAGAAGGCTCTCCGCCTCATCAATATCCAGTTTTCCCTGCTTTACCTGTTCCAGAATATTCTTGATATCCATATGACTCCTATTGCTGTCGATACGACGACTCAGTAATTGAATGAGGAGTCAGGAATGAGGAATGAGGAATGGTGGTGCGGCGCACAATTCATATAGCGCCGCAATAATATAAGATGTCAAATACTTTGCATACAAATTTTAGCCTTATGAAGTTCAGCCAGTTTTTAACTATTTGCCGTAATTGGATAAAACGCAAAAATAACTAATACCTGCGGCGCTATATTATTTGTGCGCCGCCACCATCATTCCTAACTCCTAATTCCTAATTCCTAATTAACCATCCTGCCTCTCATGGTCTGCAAGTATAGAAATCCTTGCTGAATTATTTTTCCAGCACCTCATCCATACTGCCCATGCGGTAGCCCATGAGGTCCATGGTGACGTAGGTGAAACCGAAGGACCGGAAGGCCGCTGCCACTTCCTCGTGAATCTTATACAGATGCCACAGGTCTTCCGGCAGCACTTCGATGCGGGCCATGTTTCCTTCATGGAAACGGACCCGGAGCTGTTTGAACCCTTTGGAGAAAAGGAAATCCTCCGCCTTTTCCACCATGCCCAGTTTATCTTCCGTAATGGTTTCCCCATAGGGGAACCGGGTGGCCATGCAGGCAAAGGAAGGCTTACTCCAGGTGGGCAGCCCCGCTTCCTTCGAAAGGGCCCGGATATCCGCCTTGTAAAGCCCTGCATGCCGCAGGGGGCTCCGGACAGCCAGCTCGGAGAGGGCCTTCAGCCCCGGCCGGTACTGGGACGCATCGTTCATATTCGTCCCGTCGATGACATAGGCAAATCCTTCCTCCTCCGCCATCTTCTTCAGGGAGCTGAAGAGGAAATGCTTGCACAGGTAGCACCGGTTGGCCGGATTCTCCGCAAACCCTTCGATTTTGAACTGGTCCATTTTGACTACTTTCTGCCGGATGCCTTCTTTTTTGCAGTACTCTATGGCGTCCGCCACTTCCCGCTCCGGTACGGAAGCCAGGTTCATGGTCACCGCCATGGCCTTAGTCCCCAGCACCTTCCTGGCCTCATGCATGAGGTAAGTCGAATCCACGCCGCCGGAAAAGGCCAGCACCACACTGCCCAGTTCCTTCAGGTACGATTCCAGGGCTTCCTGTTTCTTCAAAAGTTCTTCACTCACCATGACAGTATCTCCATTCTTTATACACCGTCCTGACTCCGGGCGCCTGCCGGGAGGATGGAAGGGCGGAAAATACGGCCCGCCAAAGGGCCGCAGGTACTTTATTTTTTCATTATAACATATGAAGCAGGGTTTAACGGAAACAGGGGGAGGACTCCGTTGCAAACGCAATCTGTCATTAATCAGGAAGTGGGAAAAGGAGGAAGTATGGCAGCGGTGCACAAATCATATAGCGCCGCCCCATGAATTCTGACAGTCTGAAGTCTCCACCAGCCGTAAGCATGCAGCCACCCTGCTGATGAACTCTATCCATCATCCCATTATAAAAGCGACGCCAATGGCGCCGCTTTCTTCAAGCCTTTCCTTCCATCATTTTCCGGATCCGTTCCCTTCTTCTCCGGGCCGCCTCTTCATCAATAATGATGTGGTGGCCCGCCGCCGTAACGAATTCTTCCTGCTTCGGCATCACCTTCTGTGCACCGTAGCGGGCATAATCAAAATCGCCGCCCAGTGCGCAGCTGGCGCAGTCCCGCCCGCTGGCACCTCTCCACATACGATAAAGGCTGTATCCAAACCATGCAGCAATAGCGCATATAATAAGGGCTGTAAAAAAAGTACCCATAGCAGCCGCCTCCTTTTACTGATAATTCTTCTCAGATTTATTATATCACCATTTTAGGGTTCCCACAATAAAAGAAAGAATGCCTCCTCAAATAGGAGGCATCATTGGATCAGATGAGGATCATACTCCCCGCTGCCAGGAGAAGTCCAAAGGTAAGACGGTTGAACATTTTCTGGTTGATCATGTCATGAATTTTATTTCCCAGATATATTGCAGCGGCCAGGGGAATCACACCCAGCGCCAGAAGTTCAAAGAATTCCGGAGTATACAGACCTTTCTGGTAATCATTGAACATGAGCACCAGATTCAGTACAGTCCATACGGAGGCCACATTGGCCCGGAAGGAATCCTTATCCCGGAAAGTAGCCACAAGGTACACCACCAGCAGGGCCCCGCCGGAAGCGAACATGCCATGGATAATTCCGGCGCCCAGAAGCACGGGGATAGCAATCCATGCAGGCAGGGGAGATGTCCCCTGTTTGAAAATCATATTCTTCAGTGCCACTCCCACGATGATGGCTCCATAGAGAGGAACCAGAATCTGCTGGTTGACTGCGTTATAGAGATGGATGCCGATGGCCATTCCTACCAGCATGAACGCCACAATCCGAAAGAGTTCCCTGCCATTGATATATTTCCGATTCTGGAACATCAGGTACGCACAGACGAGCCAGCAGATAGCATTAATTACAGCCTTTGCCATATCCGGGCCATAGAGAAGAATCGTAGGCGGGATAGAAATCATGACCCCCGCAAATCCGGTCAGTGCCTGCACAATATTAGAAATAAATACAGCCGCCATGAAGAGGGCCAATTTGATAAATTCAGGAAGCATCATTAAGTCCATAAGTATCACCTTATTCCTGTCTATTTCTTAAAGGCGGATAGTATCGATGTCCGCCGATGCGAATCTTGATGTTCCCATTATAACCCCGGTTTTTGCGGGTTATGTCCCTTTGTTCAATCGGTATAGGTTAATCTAATTATGTTATCGGTTTTTATGTAATCAATCTTATTTTCGAATGCCTGGATAACAATATATGTATGACTATAGCTCATAGTAACAGGATAATATGATTTAATATCATCGTCGATAAAATTGAGTTTTTTGAAAGAAAGCGGTCTGTTTCAATCATGGAAACCACCGGTTTCCTGTTTTCCCCGGCCGTTGAAAAGCAATCGATATAGAAAAATTTAATATATGCCTATAAGCCTATTGGTACCCCTTGACAGGTTTTCAAACTCCCCCGACATCCTGTATAATAGGGAAAGATATTTCCTGAAAAGTGCCACCGTGCAGAAAGGGCTAAACATGGCAGAAACCATTCCATTCCCCCAGGGGAACCGCAAAAAAAATCTGAAAGCTGACATTTTTGACAACTATACAAAGGCAAAGGGGCTGAATTTTTTCAAGCGCCGGGATGTGCATGACTCCTATGATACTTCGGTCTTCATGACCGCCATTCCCGCCGGAAAGCACCACAAGCTGGTGGCTGCAGTCATCACGGACAACAGTATGTACATTCTTCTTCGGGTTCATCTGGGCACTGCCCCCAAAGGGCCGGCAAGGAAGACCTTCATGGCTTTCCTGAATGACCTCAATGCCCATCACGCCATCATGAAATACGTGGTAGGCTCCGATGACAACGTATTCCTCGACGTCACCACCACCACCAGGGCAGAAAAGTTTGACCCCGAAGTAGTCCGCGTTACCCTGGATATGATCATCTACCACCTGGGAGAAGTGTACGACGACATCGCCCGCCGTCTGGATAAGCCCGGAGACGAAACAAACGGATTCAGTCTGTAAGGCTGGTATGACATTATCCCATATATCCCGGGAAAACGGCATGCCCATTAATCAGGAATGAAGGTGCGGCGCACACAATTTGAAAGCGCCGCAAATATATTTATCAGCAAAGCCTCTGAATGACCACATTTGATTTCATCCGCCCCATGCAGCAACTGCTGGCGGGTTATCAAATTGGCGGCGTTATATAAATTATACGCCGCCACCACCATTCCTCATTCCTAAATCCTAATTCCTAATTTACTAACTCACCAACTCACCAGCTCACTAACTTACTATTTCTAAGGAGATCCTCCCCATGATTCGTCCTATTGTCAAAGATATTCTCTTCCTGGGAAGGAAAGCCGGGAAAGCTTCCTCCAAAGACCGGGCCGATGGCCAGGACCTTCTGGATACATTGGTATCCCACCGGGAAAACTGCGTAGGCCTGGCGGCAAATATGATCGGCAGCACAAAGGCCATCATTGCCATTTATGACAGAGAAAAGGCCATGGTCCTGTATAACCCGGTCATCACAAACCACTCTCCCACCTCCTACGACGCTGAAGAAGGATGCCTTTCCCTTGCCGGACGCCGTCCCTGCCGGCGCTACGACTGGGTGGAAGTGAAATACGAGGATGAATCATTCCACAAGAAAAAGCACCGTTTTAAGGGTTTCACCGCAGAAATTGTCCAGCATGAAATGGACCATCTGGAGGGTATACTGATATGACAGCTGAAAAAACCATGGCCCCGGCCATGGTTTTTATATTGCCTGCGCCCATAACATCGGATCATGTACCTCCGGAGTGACCGGGATTATCCTACTGGGGAAATTCCAATCAAATTCCTGCTCCTTCTTCATGTTCATAAAACAGTAAATAGATTATAATAGTAAAGATCTCGGTCCGGTTTTATTATTTTGCCGGATTTTGTAGGAGGAACGAATGAATATCACAATCATCGGTGCCGGCAGCACAGCCCTGGCGGCCGCCGCATTTTTTAACCTGAAAAATATCCCCTGTCAGGTCTTTGTCAGGAACCGCATGAAGGCAGCGTTTTGGAATAAGACGCCCCTCACCGTCCGGGGCCGGATGGATGCCTCCGTCTTTGTGCCCGTGGTAACGGACTTCAAAGAGGCCTGTCAGAAAGCGGATATCCTCATGGTCTGCACCCATGCCACGGACCACGAAGCGGTGGTAGAAGAGGTGGCACCCTTCTTCCGGGAAGGACAGTGTCTTCTTTTCATGAACGGCTGCTGGGGAGCCATCAAGGCCTGCCGTGTACTTTCCAAGAAACAGGATGTGCCGGATATCACCATTGCAGAGACTGCCAACATGCCCTTTATTTCCAGACTCTCCCCGGATTACAAATGTCTCGATTTCAAAGCCATGAAAGAGGAAATCGGCTACTCCTGCCTGGGGAAAGAAGGGGAACTCAGCAATCTCTTCCATCTCATGGCGTCCAAGGTGAGCCGGGTAGCATCGCCTGCGTCCACTTCCCTTTCCGCCACGAACCCCATCATCCACGTCACCCAGTGCCTCTTCAATATCACCCGCATAGAAAATGGGGAATCCTTCCATTTCTTTGGTGCCCCCCTGACAAGGCGGGTGGCAGACTACATGGAGGCCTGTGATAATGAACGGATTGCCATTGGTAAAGCTCTGGGCCTTTCCCTTTCCTCCCTGCTGGATGTACTGAATGCTTCCTGGGGAGATAAAAAAGAAAATCTCTATGAAGCGCTCACCGAAAATGAATCCTACAAAACGGTCATGGCTCCTTCTGACCTTAAAGGCCGCTACCTGTCGGAAGACCTGCCCTGCGGTATGGGAAGTCTCCGGGACCTGGCAGATATGATGCACGTAGAGGCGCCTCACATTCGAAGTCTCGTGGATACTCTGTCCCTGTATCTGGGAACAGCCTATACCCCTTTCCTGACACCCCAGGACCTGCGTGTCATTAAAAGCCTGAAATAGGAGCATCTGCCCCCAATGCTGTTTTTCCCAAAAGGAGGATCTCTATGAAGAAATTGCTGGTTACCCTCATGGCTGCCTGCCTGTTTATGGGAGGAACCCAGGCCATGGCGGAAAATTGGATTTCCTTTCAGGACTCCGCCACTACCCTGGTGGATACGGACTCCTACGTGGACAGCGGCCTCCGTTCTTCCCTGAATATCAAATCTCTAGGAAAAGATGGTACCACCATTTCAACCATTGAATTTGACAAAGATAAAAGGGCCTACCGGGTAGCAGAAATGAAGACCTTCGATACTTCCGGGAAGGAAACCCACGAATTCAGGTACAGTGATGATCCCCAGAACTGGAGCCGCCTCGTGCCCCATTCCTTCGGCATGAATCTCTATACCCACTACGTAGCCAATCCGCTGCCCCGTTTCGTAAAGCCCCTCTGGCTCCTGGTCTATAAGGAACAGGGCGTCCGTTTCCATGGCAGCACCTACGATGTAGAAAAGAATACCATCACCTACAAAGACGGGTACGCCACATTCTGGGTCCGCATCTCCTATCCCTGGAAGGACCAGAATTTCTCATCCGTCATTTACCACGTAAAGATGGATGTGCCCCATAAACGGATCCAGACCCTGTCCATGACCCGCTACAGCTACGACGGAAAAATCCAGAGCCACGGTGCCGGCACCGCGGACCGGGAAGCCATCGCTCCTGATTCTCCTATGGAGAAAATCCATGACTACATTAATAAGGAACTCCTGGCCGGCCACATCCGCATGCTGTCGTCGCTGTGAGGCATTTCTGGTACTGGCGGTCAGTGTCACTGGCATGGGGGCTTCTAACTATTAGCTGCTAGCCACCAGGAAAGCTGTCTCGCCTACGGCATGAAAGACAACCGAAGAATGGGCCAAGCGCCGAAGGCTAATCAGTTTTCCTAAAAGCTAACAGCTAGAAGCTAAGGAAACGCTGATTTAATCAAGAAAATATCGTCAAAAAACGCATTTTCCTGTAAAATAGAGATAAAAGGTAAAAAGTGTCATGAAAGGCGGTATTCCCT
>ERZ772881.2732-NODE-2732-length-12073-cov-46.671160_pt1 | contig 12073 bp, 12 predicted proteins | sample MGYA00580581_ERZ772881 | MGnify/ENA primary metagenome ERZ772881 (study PRJEB29015, sample SAMEA2737668) | human gut metagenome | biome: human gut; feature: human-associated habitat; material: faeces | place: China | collected 2012 ...
TGTTAAAGTTACCCTCAAAACAGGTCACTTGGCAAGATAAGTGGTTTCAAACTTTCTTTTCATCAACGAGCCCCAATAACTCGCATAAATCAGCCCTTGTTAGTCCTGCACTTTCTCTTATTTCCTTGATTCGTGCCCCTATGATTTGCGGGCTATCTGCCCTTGATGAATCAATAATACATTGCCGTTTCCTGCTTTGATAATTGTCCCACCTATCCATTAGAAAGCCCCCTTTAAACACGTTTTTCAATTCGTGCGGGAAGTGGTTACGGCCCACACGTTCGCCTACTACAATTATATCAGAGGTTGACCGATGAACACAGTGAATTTATATGGACAGGCGGGAACCGTGACCGGGACGGGGCCGCCGGAAAGGAACGAGGCTAAAAATGGACGAGAAAGAATTTACAGGGAAACGGCTTTTGAACGTTCCCGAAATGATGAAGTATACAGGTTTGGGAAGGTCAAAGGCCCTTGAATGGTGTAAGAGTATTGGGGCCCTGCGTCACATCGGAAGAAGGGCCCTCTATGACCGTCAGATTATTGATAAAGCTATCGACAATCTGAAGGAATAGCAAAAGGGGGCCACTATTATGATTTATGAACTTTTGAAAAGGGCGGGGGCCATTGGACGAGATAAGGCCATGAGTACAAAAGCAATTATGACCGCCTTGCACATGACCGACCGGCGGGAAGTCGTGCGGATAGTAGCCGACGAAAGACAGGCCGGGCAGCTTGTATGCTCATCATGGGGCGGCGGCTATTTTCTGCCCGCTACCGCCGATGAAATCAGAGAGCAGAAAAAACGCCTTGAAAAGACATTCTATAGCCGGGCCAATGCGGTGAGAGTATTCCGGCACGCTTGCAAGGAACTGGACAGACAGGAACAGGCCGCCGGAAAAAAGGAAAAGAAAGGAACGGCGGAACGTGCGGAAAAGGAAACATCTTGAACCATGGCAAGCAAAAGGCCGGGATTCATCTTTTGTAGCGGTTAGCTATGACTTGCTTGATTCACCTGTATGGCCCGCCCTGAACGCAAAGCAAAAAGACCTGTACCTATTTGCGTGCCGTAGAAGGTACTACACAATTAGCCAAAACGCCAATAAACGAAAGGAACCGGGCCCGGCCGTTTCCCCCATTGCCCGGTGGCCGGACGCCCCCACCATAGGGCCCGACTGCTTTTATTTGAACTTTGCCCTAGCGAGGGCCGCCGGATTCTACAAGGCAAGTGACAGGAGTTCATTCTATCTAGATATAAACTATCTCGTCTCTATCGGGCTATTGGATAAAATCATACCGGGTGGCACATCGAGGAAGGAAAAGGCCGTTTTTCGTATGGGGGAACACTGGAAAGAAATACAGGAACCACCGCCACAACCCCGTAGAAAGGGTAGAAAGGGTAGAACGTGAATTTATTTTATGAGAGTGCATTTACCCTCTACTACTAGAGTGTATTTGCCCTCTACCCTGCGAAAAAACGGGGCAAACTAGAGCGTATTTGCCCTCTACCCCTAAAAGCGGTACCGGGCCCGACCACTACAGGGAAAAACAGATGTAAAATCTCATTACCCCTGTATTGTCAAACTAGAGTGCATTTGCCCTCCTTGTTATAGATATATACCATATCCCCCATTGAATGATGAAGGGGAACCGGGCGGAACTGGAACCACTGGATAGGGAACACGAACATAGTAAAACAGGGTAAAACCTAAGATTTTATGAAAATGGCAAAATTGCCAAAAGGAAGGATAAAGGAAAATGAAAAAAAGTGATTCATTCTATGAAAACGTCACCGGCCTTTTTTGGTATCCGGTGGAAAAGAAAATTTGGGACGCTACAGAGAGCGGCGAGAAGGAAAACGGCCTTTTCTGTAAAAATAGCCCGTCTGTCTCGATGAAAACAAAGGCCACAATAGAAAGTTACACTTTCTACAAGCACCTTTCAGAGGCCCATTGTCACTGCTGCATGGTGGCCGGAAAGAGCCCGGTGGTTTATGTTCTCCTGCGTCTCGACCATGTACCATTGGTAAAACTCCCACGGCGGGAACCAGACAACGTAATAGACCCATTTAGCCCTTTACAGTACGTATCTAACCGGGATATTCCGGCGGAAAAGGTAAAAATACTGGAAGTGGCGGAGCTGGACGAGGAACAGAGCTATCTGAGTAACCTTTTCAGAAAATAGCTCAAAACGGCTTTAGAGACGTTACAAGGGGCCTGGACTTGTGATTTATCACCGGTGCCCTTGCAACGCCTATAAAGCAGTTTTTCCCATGTTTTCTGCATGAAAAAAAGCCGCCACATACGGCGGCAACTTTAAAAGCGGCCCACGGAGGCGAAACCGTGAACCGCTCAAAAGGGGCCTTCCCTTGAAAAGGAAGAACCATAAACAGTATAGCATACCGGCACAAGGCACAACACGACCGGATAGCGTAACAATGTTACATACCACGTTACGATGTAACGGCCTTGAATACCCTATCAGAGAAATCAAGAGGGCCGGAAAGGGCACCGGAACCGGGCCGGGAAAAGTTAAACGGCCGTATTCGTTCCGGCGGCGGTTTATGCATAAACGGGAAAAGGACAAAAGTCACTTTTTCCAATGCATAAATGACCTCTAGATCTAGAAGATTTTTGATAGATTTATGCAAGAAAATTTGAGTTTTATACTGTATTAGTTCCGATAATTTAGCATTATCGGAACCTATTTCCACATCTATTTATTTCTGAATATCAGCCATATTACATTGACTTTAGCATTTAATTGAATACAATAATAGATGATAACCCATACAATTATGGGAAGTCAAAAGGTGGTGAGTGTATGGAAAAGGAAATAACCCCATGGGGCTATAAGGCTACCGGGCCATGGAACCAATACCCCTGCCCCGCCGGGTGGACGGGCGTGCATTTTGTAACCGTCCTTCATGATATGTTGCTTGATGATTTTATCATCTGTACGCCACCGGACGGGGGCCCGAAAGTATGGTATTACGTTTTCCGGCCCACAAAGGGAAAACCCACTTTCCACAGACTAACCGCCAACAGGGAAAGGGGGGAACCGTAACGGAGCAACCCAAAAGGGGGCGGCCGCCGCTTGATGATTCGAGGAAACACAATGAAGTGGTATCTATCCGGCTGACAAAAGGCGAAATAGAGAAACTGGACAGATACGGAAAAATCAAGGGCCTGTCACGTTCCCAAATTATCCAAAAGTGGATTGATATGATTATTTGTTAGAGATTCAAAGGGGGCCTATCACATGGCAAAAGGAAGTACCACCACGAGGAAGTTACCTACCGGCATACGCCGGGTAAAATCGGGCCGGTATGAAAAGAGATTCATGGTCAATGGTGTGCGTTATTCCGTCTATGGGAAAACTGTCAGAGAGTGCATAGACAAGGAAACGGAAAGGCGGGTACAAATAGCCGCCGGAACCTACCGGGACAATGACAACGTGACCTTGAATGACTATTTTAAGGAATGGAAGGGACACAAGGCGGCCACAGTATCACCGGCCACCATGCACGTGTACGAAACGTACTACATTCACCACATCAAAAGGCCGTTAGGACGTTACAAAGTGCGGGCCATAGAGCGTAGGCAGCTTGTAAACCTGTTTTCCCGTATTGCGGAAAAATCGAGCATTTACACCGCTAACACCTGCCGTAACCTGCTATCACAGATTTTTCAATCTGCCTGCTATGATGAAGTCATACCCAACAACATAGTGAAAACTATCCCCACCATGAAAGACCGGGACGCAACACCGGCAAGGGATACCATACACCGGGCCTTGACCGATTCGGAAATAACCGTCTTTATGAAGGCCGCAAAAGGTCAATACTATTACAACGCCTTTAGATTCATGCTTGCTACAGGCGTGCGGGCCGGTGAGTGTTCCGGCCTTGAATGGAAAGATATAGACCTGAAAAACAGGGTTATTCATATCAACAGGACAACCACAAAGGATAGCACCGGGAAATTGATTATAGGCAAGACCACCAAAACGAAAAAGAGCCGCCGGGCCATTCCCATCAATCGGGAAGTAGCGGCGATACTGGAAGAACAAAAGGCACAAAATACGGCCCTCTTTGGAAAGGTGATAAAAATCAATGGCCTTGTGTTCCCCAATACAAAAGGCAACCCCACGCCTACAGGCGTCTACAATACCACCATTGACAACGTATTGAACGCCTACAGGCGGGCCAATGAGAAAAGGCCAATAGCCCATAGGGGGCCTGGACTTTCCCATTTTTCGGTACACGCCTTTAGAGATACCTTTGCAAGCAAGGCGGCCGCCGCCGGTGTACCGCTGAACGTTTTAAAGGAACTTATGGGCCATAGTTCCTATGCTATGACTGCCGACCTCTACGGCCACATCTACGAGGAACAGAAAAAGGCCGCTATGCATGACTTACAGATTCTTACAGTGTAGGAAGGACAACGCCACCATGACAAGAGAAGAAATCACTACATTCCTTGATAGTTCCGAACACATCACCATGGACAACACCGACCAACATATCTTTGACCACATCACAGAGGGGCGAGGGCTGAACAACAGAACCACCGGGCCCATTGCCATTGAAGCTATGTTCGACCTGTACCGGGCCGGTATCATGGCCGGGCGGCTTAAAACGGTCATGAAAGAGCGGGATAGTGATGAAGTACTGGACAGTGAAATTGATATAGGGGAAATCATTGAACTTGTGAAGGCCGACAAGGACGAGGACAAGACCAACGCCTATATTGCTATAGCCGACTATGTGAAAAGGGCCCTTGATGAAGTCTATATAAAAGGCTACATGAGAGCGGTACACGATGAAACATAACCGGATATGAAATAGCCGCCGGAAAGTGGGAACACCACACCGGCGGCCTTTTCTTTTGCTTTATCCCTGCACGAGGTTAATTTATGCGGGACTGCTGCATATTGGCCTATGTAATTTATCACGAGGCCCACGGGAAGGGCCGTAAAAACGATTATAGGCAATTCCCCTGCCCCTGCCTTTTACGAAAATCAGCCCATGCCTGGACTTTTTACACCGGGCCACTTTTCAGGACTTTTCTCCCCGGTGCCTGTACCGGCACGAGGGCCGACCGGTGAGAAGTGCGATATTTCCGGCGGGAAATACCCCCAATTTTACCCCACTTTTTACCCCACTTTTGAACAAATTACCCCACATACAGGAATGGACTGTATAAAGCAAGGACAGACAGGGAAAGTATAAAATACCCCGATGAAATCAAGGAAAATTTACACCGCCATGGACTGTATAAGACGACTATGTATTACCATATCGGAAATTGTCTAATTATACAATAACTTGACACAGTTGAAAAGAGGAATTGACAAAAAAGTTGGTAATAAGCAGATTTTATATGCGTTTCCTTTGCAGTGTAACAGGGACCGGAAAAAGTGAAAAGCGGTTTTGGCAGCACACGAATCAGAAAACGCCTTCTCCTTGCGCCACTTCGCCTAAGGCGTTACCCTTCGTCCCCCTTTCTACGTTGTAACACCGTCACAGTCATTTACCTGGGAGATTTCGGGGCTCTCTCTCACATACAATTTTTGCAGCTATCTTCATTTCGAGCGGTGGTAAGAATGCTGTATAACTCTACTGTCAAGAATCGCTACAGCTTCCACGAGCCCCGAAATCTTTCTCGTGTTCGGGAATACAGGGCTTTCTGCCGACTTCCACTGCGGCAAAGCCGCGATAGCAATTCAAAAGGCGGCGCTTCCAAAATTTGTTCGCCGCCACCACCATTCCTCATTCCTGATTTTTCTGCGCCGCCACCTTGCCGAATTCGTTACCCCTCCGTCACTTTTCGTTACTCTGTCTCACCCCCTCCATGGCTTATAATAAAAGCAGGCCAGCTTCCAACGATTGCCAAAAGCGGAAAGGAATTCCCATGATTACATCCAATGGAAAAAACAATCCCACCATCCACCCAAGGGCCCATGTATTTGAAACGGCCGATGTCATCGGAAATGTGCGGGTCGGTGAATTCTCAAGCATCTGGTACCATGCCACGGTCCGGGGCGACAAAGCCATCACCATCGGTGACTATACCAACGTACAGGATAATACGGTAATACACGGAGAAAGCTACGAATGCCATATCGGAAACTTTGTCACCATCGGCCACAGTGCCCTGCTTCACTGCTGTCAGGTCGAAGATAACTGCCTCATCGGCATGGGAGCCTGTGTACTGGACCAGTCGGTCATCGGAGAGGGCTCCATTGTAGCCGCCGGTGCCCTGGTCACGAAAGGCACCATCGTGCCGCCCCATTCCCTCGTCATGGGCCGGCCCGCCAAAGTCGTAAAACAGCTCGATGAAAAGACCCTACAGAAGATCCACCTCCAGGCCGTCCGCTACAAGACCCTGTGGACCGAAGAATATAACCTCCTTCCCGGCGCCGATGGAGAACGGTATGACAAAGACCGGATATTCTCCTGACGTAAGGGAAAGCTGATGGATTCCCAGAGCCAGTCTTCATAAGCCGGCGCTATATAATTTGTGCGCCGCCTCCACCACCCTGGCCGCAGGCCACAGCCATGCCGCCAGGCAGAGCCTTGTCCGAAGGACGGAGCCCCGGCCGAAGGCCGCTGCCATTTTTCTCACTGTCCCACCAAAAAACTCCTCTCCATGACAATGGCATGAAGAGGAGTTCTTTTTACGACTTACAGACTTTTCCCTTTCACCAGTCCTCCCTGGACTTCCTGTACATCGAAAACCGAAAGGAAAGCGGAAGGATCGATATGGTGCACCACCTGCTTCAGCTTCGTCACTTCCAGCCGGGTCACCACGCAGTAGAGGACATCCTTATCATCCTTCAGGTAGCCTCCCTGCCCATGGAGCCGGGTCACAGCCCTGCCCATATCATGGACAATGGCATCCGCCACGGCGTCGTAGTCTGTGGTAACGATGAAAATGCCCTTGGACGAATCCAGTCCCGTGGACACGGCATCAATCATGCGGGAGCAGATGAAATAGGCAATCAGGGAATACATGGCACTGTTCCAGCTGAACACAAATCCCGCCGCCCCCAGGATGAAGAGGTTGAAGAACATGATGATTTCCCCTACGGAGAAAGAGGACTTATTATCCAGCCAGATGGCCACGATTTCCGTACCATCGGTGGAGCCGCCGCTCTTGATGACGATACCCACGCCGATGCCGATGATAATACCGCCGAAGATGGTGGACAGGAAAGGATCTGTAGTAGCCGGCGTCAGCGTTTCAAAATACGAGGAGCAGAGCGAGAGCACCACAATGGCAAAAGTGGCAGACGCCGCCAGCCCCGCCCCCAGGCGCTTGTAGCCCAGGTAGAAAAAAGGCAGGTTCAGCACTACGATGAGCACGGAAAAAGGAATCCCCGTCACCGCCTGCACCAGAAGGGAAATACCGGTGACACCGCCATCGATGATGTGATTCGGGATGAGAAACAGGTTCAGTCCCGCAGAATAAATAATGGCTCCAATGGCCAGTCCCACGATCCGTTTGAAAAGGGACCAGAAATCTATCGTTCTTCCGGCTACGGTCATACAGCCTCCATAGTACAAAAAATCCGCGGGCATCCCGCGGAATTATTTGTGGCGGAAGGGATGGGATTCGAACCCATGAACCTCTCACGAAGTTAACGGTTTTCAAGACCGCCTCCTTCAACCGCTCGGACACCCTTCCATAACGATACCTATTATAGAGGAAAAGATAGAGGATTGTCAAATAGAGAAGCGTTCAAAGTGAATGAAGGGTAACACCTTCAGCGAAGTGACTGGGAGAAAGTCAGGAGCGAGAAAGAAGGAGGGGTAGTGGCCCCTTCCCACTCCCCCGTCATTTCGAGCGGTGGAAGCATGCCGCATGACTCTACTGCCCAAATTCGCTACAGCTTCGAGGAGTCGAGAAATCTTTCTCGGGTTCGGGAATATAGGGCTTTCCTCCGGATTCAGGAGTTGTAACACCGTCACAGGCATATATCTGGAAGATTTCTCGACTCTCTCTCACATACGATTCTTACGGGTACGCTCACTTCGGCGCTTACCACTGCTCGAAATGACGAGGTGAGGGAAGGTATCATTTTGCTGTAAACGTTTTTCCTGTATATTTTCCTATCCCAAACCCGTCATTTCTGAAAAATGACTTCCTTCGCTTCCCGTCATTTCGAGCGGTAGTAAGCATGCTATATAACTCTACCGTCAAGAATCGTTACAGCTTCAACGAGCCGAGAAATCTTTTTCGGGTTCGGGAATACAGGGCTTTCTGCAGACTTCCACTGCGGCAAAGCCGCGATAGAAATTCAAAAGGCGGCGCTTTCCAATTTGTGCGCCGCCACTACCATGCCTCATTCCTAATTCCTCATTCCTGATTTTTTCGCGCCGCTTCCACCACCTTGGCCGCAGGCCATTCCCCTTGCACTCCCTCGCCGAAGGCGTTACCCTTTCCCCCTCCCCATTTCCCCTTCCCACAAGGAGTATAATATAAAATATTACTATACATATATAAGGAAAAAGAGGTAACCCTATGAATACAAAAGAAATGATTGATTCCATCCTGGCGGAAACCGGGAAGGCCGTACTGGGAAAGGAGGAGGTGCTCCGCCGGATTCTCTGCGCCATCCTGGCCGGCGGCCACATTCTCATCGATGACATTCCCGGTGTCGGCAAGACTACCATTGCCGTTTCCTTTACCCATGTGCTGGGGCTGGACTACAAGCGCATGCAGTTCACGCCGGACGTACTGCCATCGGATATCACCGGCTTTTCCATGTACGACAAGGGAAGCGGCACCTTCCGCTACGTGCCGGGCAGTGCCATGACCAATTTCTTCCTGGCCGATGAAATCAACCGGGCTTCCCCGAAGACCCAGTCCGCCCTGCTGGAGGTCATGCAGGAAGGACGGCTCACGGTGGACGGCAAGACCTATGCCGTTCCCCAGCCCTTCATCGTCATGGCCACCCAGAACCCCTTCGGTTCTTCCGGCACCCAGGAACTGCCGGAGTCCCAGACCGACCGCTTCATGATCCGCATCACCGTAGGCTATCCGGCCCGGGAAGATGAAATTCATATCCTCTCCGGCGAAAGCAGGAACCCCGCAGAAACCCTCACCCCTGTCATTTCTCCGGCCCAGCTCCTGGCCCTCCGGGAAGAAGCCGGCCGCATCCATGTGGAAGACAGCCTCTACGGCTACATGGTGGACCTTGCGAGAGCCACCAGGAATCATCCGGATATCCGCCTCGGCGTATCTCCCCGGGGCACCATGTGCCTCGCCGCCATGACGAAAGCTCATGCCCTCATGGAAGGGCGGGCCTATGCCACCCCCGACGATGTGATGACTGTGGCCCCCTATACCCTATCCCACCGCATTTCCCTTACCGGTGACGCCCGGTATGCCGGAAAAACAGCGGAATCCGTGCTTTCCTCCATTCTGTCCTCCCTGCCCCTTCCATCGCTGAAGGAGGACTAAATGGGCCGCTTTTACTATCTGTTCATCCTGCTCATCGCCCTGCTGCTCATGATTATCTATGACCAGTACGATGCCTTTCTTCTGGCCCTGGTCCTCATCTTCACACCGGTCCCCCTCTTTTTCTTCGGAAAATGGGCAGGGAAGCGCCTCTCTGTCACCGCCGGCGGCCCTTCCCATGCCAGCCGGGGAGAGACCGTAGAAATCACGGCACTCCTGACCGGTCCTTTCCTCTCTTTTCTGGGCTCCCCGGAAATCCTCCTGGACGGGGCTCCCTGGGAATCCTTTGAGGAAACGAAGGAGGGCCTTCGTTTCTTTTTCACCAGGAATGCCATCCACTGCGGCCGGGAAAGCATCGGGAAAATCCACGTTTCCTGGACTGACCCCTTCGGCCTCTTCCACTATCACCGGGATTTTCCCTCTTCCTCCTACCTTGTATACCCCAAGGCGGCAGGAGACTATCACAGTGCCCTGGCCAGCCTCCGGAAACTCACCGGCAGTGACGAAGTGGAATATTTCGGTGCCACCCCCTATAAACCCGGCGACAATCCCCATCTCATCAACTGGAAAATCACCGCCCGGAAAGAGGACGTCTACGTCCGGGATTCCTATCCCGCAGACAGCGAAAAAATCGTGCTGGCCGCGGACTATGAGAAGGAACCGGTCCTGCGGGATACCATAGGGGATGCCCTCTATTCCCTGGGTCTGGCGCTGCTTTCAGCCCGCATGCCCTTCCGTTTTGCCTTCGCCACCGACCGGGGACCGGTAACCGCCGCCATTCACAGCCGGGAGGAATGGCTGGATGGCCTGGCCGGTTTTCTCCGGGCCGGGACAGACGGTGCCCTCCGGGAAAGCACCCTGTCCCCCTACATTCCGATCTGCTACCTCACGGGAAATCCGGATCCCCCCATTTCTCCCATCCTCCATCCCGCCATCTGGTGCGCTGCTGCCGATGCGCCCCGGGCTGCCCTTTCCGGCAGGGATGCCATTTATGAAGCCCTGGGAGGAAAGAAATAATGCATAGAACGATATTCTTCTCCTCCCTCCTCTCCGCTGCCGGCGCCTTTGGCACCGTATCCATCCTCTTCTCCTATTTCGGAGAAGGGATCCTGCCCTTTGGCCTGGCCGCCGGAATCATCACCCTCCTGGTGTCCCTCCTTTTCGGATCCCTTCCGGAGAAACGGCGTTTCCCCCTGCTGGCCCTGCTCTTTGTCGTCCTGGCCGCCGTCGCCCTCCTTTTAGGCAGCAGCTTCATGGACAGCCTACGCTCTTTATCGGTGCCCTTTATCACCACCCTGAAAGAGCCCTACGACGTGGACATGGACATTCCCCGCCTCGCCCATCCGGCGAGCCCCGTGATGGCGGAACTCTTCCTGCTCCTCCTTACCTGCTGGTTCTTCCTGGCCGCCTTCCTCTCGAAGGCCGGTGCCCTGACAGCAGGCATCCTTTCTTTCTTCCTCCTGCTTCTGGGCTTTTACTTCGGCATCAACCCGCCGGCAGCGGCCCTTGTCCTTTCCGGTGCTTTTCTGGCATCTCTGCCGGCCCGTTTCCGGGGCAGTCCCATTTCCCATCCGGAAATCCCGGCCTTTGCGGTTTCCCTGGTCCTTGGCCTCCTCATCTGCCTGGCCATTCCGGAAAGCCGCTACCAGCAGCCCGCCCTGTTCTCCCGGCTCCAGGAAGACATCGTTTCCTTCATCGACCCCTATGACCCCATTTTCCACGCCGGTAATGCCTACACCGGCATGATGAAGGGTACCGCAGGCCACCAGAAACTGGGGACCGTGAACGGCATCCGCTATTCCGGCCGCATCATTGCGGACATTGAGACAGCCGATACCTCCCACCGCCTGTACCTTCGGAGCTGGAGCGGCGGGGACTATGGAAATAACGCCTGGAAAGACCTGCCGGACTCCGACTACGACAGTGTGAAAGACCTCTTCCGGGACAACCGGGGCGAATGGTATGACCAGGGCGCCTGGCTCATGGAAGTCATTGCCCGGAGCCCCGCCCTATCCCAGAGCCTGTCCAACTACCTGGACGATGGCTCAGTGGAAGGCCTCAAGAAGGACTTCGCCGTCAATGCGGTCTATGAGAAGACGAAATTCTTCCTTCTTCCCTACGATGCCAGCTTCGGTGCTCCCCTCTTCGCCTTCGACCGGTCTCCGGTCAGTGCGGAAGGGAAAGCCTACAGCACCTACCTCTGGGACCTGCCTTCCGGAGCCCTCCTTTCCATGATGGACCGGGAATCTTCGTCGGACCCCTATTACCGCACCTACCTGGGAGCGGAAAAGAAATACCGGGACTTCGTGTACCGCCATTACCTGGACATTCCGGACTCCGTAAAAGAAGGGCTCTCTGCCCTTGGCCCCGTAAGCAAAGTGACCACCCTAGCCGAAAAGCGGCAGCGGGTCGAAGAAATCCGGAATTTCCTGGCGAAAAATTATACCTATACCACAAATCCCGGGAAAACGCCGGTGGGCAAAGACTTTATCACCTATTTCCTCACGGAAAGCAGGAAGGGCTACTGCACCTCCTTTGCCTCCGCCGCAGTCATGCTCCTTCGGGAAAGCGGCATTCCCGCCCGCTACGCCGCCGGCCTCACCGTG
>ERZ772881.2742-NODE-2742-length-12028-cov-4.755700_pt1 | contig 12028 bp, 9 predicted proteins | sample MGYA00580581_ERZ772881 | MGnify/ENA primary metagenome ERZ772881 (study PRJEB29015, sample SAMEA2737668) | human gut metagenome | biome: human gut; feature: human-associated habitat; material: faeces | place: China | collected 2012 ...
ACCGGCGGCATCACCTTCACCGTGGGCAGCGCCAGCATCACCCTGACGGGTCTGGCCATCGCCGCCCTGGCGGGCGTGATCCTTAACGCTGTTCTGCCCGGCAACGACTATCGGTTCGGTACCGATCCCGTGGGCGATAAGTCCGCCGACCTGGGCTCCTATTGATCCCCATCTTTTTCCATACACGGCACAGGGCCGGAGCGGTATCCCGCTCCGGCCCTGTGCCGTGTATTTTTCTTATTGCAGCGTTTCCTTGGGAAGCCAGCGCTTGCCGGCCAGACGGATCAGGAAGCAGATACCGCACACACCCAGCTGCAGGGCCATGGCCACCCAAACACCCACAAGGCCCCACTTGGCCGCCAGAATGGCCGACAGCGGCACACGGATGCCCCACATGGTGCCGAAATTCAGCAGCATGGGCACCAGCGTACTGCCGGTCCCCTGAAACACGCCGCTGGCCACGATGGAGGCCCCGAACAACGGCTCCGCGAATGCCTCGATCCGCAGCACCCGCACGCCCAGCTCAATGACGGCCTCGTCCACCGCCATCATGCCGATCATGGCCGGGGCCAGCACATACAGCAGCGTCCCCGTGATCACCATCAAGCCCATGCCCAGCGCAACCGTCAGCCAGCCCAGCCGATAGGTCAGATCCTTCCGCCCGGCGCCTACGCTCTGGCCCACCAGCGTGGAGGCCGCCGCCTGCACGCCAAAGGCGGACATATAGCAGAGACTCTCCGCCGTTATGGCGAAGGAGTTGGCCGCCGTGGCGATGATGCCCAGCGGGGCCACGATGGCGGTAGTCACCATCCGGGCGGTGGAAAGAATGGTGCGCTCGCCCATGACGGGAGCCGAGATAGACAGGCAGCGCTTCAGCTGTGCCGCCGTAAACCGTGCCTTTTCGCCCCGCCGCAGGTGCAGCTCCGGCGACCGCACCAGCAGGATATAGGTCAGCACCACCGCAATGACCACCTGCGACAGTGCCGTTCCCATGGAGGCACCCAGAACCCCCAGACCGAAGCCCGGCAGCGTCACCCCCAGCACCCGCAGCGTTCCGCTGGGGAAGATGAGGAAGGCGTTGAACACCACGTCCAGCAGGCACATCACCACCATGCAGATGCCGGGGGTTTTCATATTGCCCGCCGAACGCAACAGTCCGCCGCAGAGGTTATTCATCTGCATGAAGGGCAGCGACAGAACAAATACCAGAAAGTAGGCGCTGGCATCCTGCCAGATGGCGGGGTCTGCCCGCAGCCAGCGAGGCAGATTCCCGGTGATGCCCAGCGCTATGGCCATCATCACAAGGCTGAAGGCCATGCACACCAGAAAGGCCAGCTTCATGATGCCGCGGGCTTTCTCCGACTGTCTGGCTCCCAGCGCCTGCGCCACCGCCACGTTAAAGCCGATGGTCAGCGCAATGCACAGATCGCCGAAGAGCCACGAGGTGGTCGCCACCACACCGATAGCGGCGGAGGCATTGGAGCCCAGCTGGCCCACCATGGCCGTGTCAATATACTGCATCACCACGGAGGAGATCTGGGCCAGAATGGCCGGCCAGCTCAGCTGAGCGATCAGCAGCAGCTGCTCCCGTGTGGAGATGGGCTGTCCGCTCTGTAATTTTTTCAATCCTTCACCTTGCATTCTGCACCCTCCTTCATGGTCGTAAGTTTCATTCTAACGCAGGGATGCGGCAGTTGCAACCCCCTATTTTGCGGTTTTTCCTGCTTTTTTGCGAAAAAGCATCCCGTGTGCCGCAGCACACGGGATGGAAAGTCAGCAAAAAGCTTCTGACCACTCCGGAAAGGCCATGCAGACCGTTGGGCCCGTCAAAAGCCTCGCAGAGTTCGCCGCCCGCAGGCGGCGAAAAGGTCTGATCCATTTTGGCTGACGACCGGTGCGTCAGTCAAAATACCTCTCAGACCGCAAGTATGGAATTTCTGCGGTCTGACGCAGAAATGATGCACGCAGCGGGCTGGGGTCTTTGGTGCAAAATCCAATGGATTTTGCACCAGATTTTTAGAACGACACCGTCAACAGCATCTTGAACCGCTCCTGCCCGTACACCGCATGGGGGATATCCTTGGGCATGATCAGCGTCTCGCCCTGAGACACCAGAAAGACCTCGCCGCCCACGGTGAAGCGGCCGGTACCCTCCAACACCGTCACCATGGCGTCGCCGCCGGCAGCATGGGTGCTGATCTCCTCGTCCTTTTCAAAGGCAAAGAGTGTCATGCTGAGCTTGCTGTTCTGCACCAGTGTGCGGCTGATGATCTGGCCGTCCTGATAGTCCACCTGCTCCGCCATGTGCAGAACCTTCTGCTTTTCAATATTCTTATACATAATGGTGTTCCTCCCACAAAATAATAATGAAAGTAGTATGGCCCGGTGCGTCGTTAAAAATCCAGCTTTGTCCGGACGCAGATCTCACGGATCTTGGCCTGCAGGCGCTTGAGATCCTCGAAGGTCTCCGGCTTCTTGCCGGGGTCCCGCAGCAGGGCCGCCGGGTGGTACATGGCCATTTTTTCTATGCCGTCCTGCCGGAAGAACTGACCGTGCTCCTGCGTGATGCGGAAATCAGGCTTGATAAGCTCCATGGCGCTGATGCGCCCCAGACACACCAGGATTTTCGGCTGCATCAGCTCCATCTGCCGCCGCAGATAGCCGCTGCACGCCTCCTTCTCGGTGTTCAGCGGGTCCCGGTTCTGAGGCGGGCGGCACTTGACGCTGTTGGTGATATAGATGCGCTCACGGGACAGGCCGATCATTTGCAGCATATCGTCCAGCAGTTGCCCGGCCCGGCCCACAAAGGGCTCCCCCTGCTTGTCCTCGTTGGCGCCGGGGGCCTCCCCCACCAGCAGCACCTCCGCCGCCGGATCGCCTACGCCGAACACCACCTGGGTCCGCTCCTGCGCCAGACTGCACGCCCGGCAGGCCAGACACCGCTGCCGCAGCTGCTCCCACTGCTGATCCATGGCGCTCCCCCTCTCACACATTCGATAGTACCATCGATATCAGGCGCATTGACCCTTGCTTATCGACGGTATCAGCATAGCAGAAAAAAATGGCTTTGGCAAGTGGGGATACCCATTCTCCTCCGGGACACACTGTCTCCAGAAAGGAGACGCTGCCCATGTACCTCTGGAGCTTTCTGACCTACGGCTTTCTTGGCTATCTGCTGGAGAAGGTCTATGCCCTTGTCCCCCGTTCCCGCCACACCGTCCGCAAGGGGTATCTGCTGCTGCCGGTGTGTCCGGTATATGGCCTTGCCATGCTGGCGGTGCTGGCTCTGCCGCCGGATATGACGGACACCTTCTGGCACTTGGCCCTCTATGGCGGGCTTACCGCCACCGCCGTGGAGTACGCCGTCCACTTCTGCTGCGACAGGCTGCTGGGAGTCATGTTCTGGGACTACTCCTCCACCAAAATGGACCTGAACCGCCGGGTGTGCCTGCCCTTTGCCCTGATCTGGGGGCCGCTGGCGGCCGTGACCGTCCGCTATATCCACCCCCTGCTGCGGCCATGGCTCAACGCCGTGCCGCCTTGGCTGACGCTGGCAGCGTGGCTGCTGCTGACCGCCGACAGCTTTTTCACCGTCCGTCTGCTGCTTCAATATCACGACATCGACCTGCTGAGCTGGAAAAACCTCCTGCGCCGCCGCGCCGCCGCCTGACCTCTCCGTTCACAAATCGTTTACACGGTGCCGCTCCATTTGTTCTTGACGGTGCTTCCATTCCGTGGTAATATTTAGCACGCTAACATTTAGCCAGCTAACGATTCAGAGAGGAGCGATTTACCTTGAGCAGTACCTGTCAGAGCGATCATCTGGGCCGCCTGCTGGGCCAGTGCGAGCACCGGATGCGGATGGTCATGGACCGCTCGCTGCGGCAGTACGGCGTCACTCCGGTCCAGTGCCGGGCGCTGATGTACCTGCACCGCCAGCCGGAGCCGGTCACCCAGCGGCAGCTGGAGCAGTATATGGCCGTGAAGCCCTCCACCATCAACGGCATCGTGGGCCGTCTGGAGGAGAAGGGCCTTCTCACCCGAGATGCCTGCCGGCAGGATGCCCGGTGCCGTGTTCTCCGGCTGACGGAGGAGGGCCGCCGCTTCCGCAGCGACTTTATCCGCATCGCACAGAAGACCAACCGGCAGATGGAACAGGGCTTCTCCACGGAGGAGCTGGCCACCCTGCACCGCTATCTGGAACGGGTGGCGCAAAATCTCGCAACGCAAATGGAGGAAACCGAACTATGATACGCAAGCTTGCCCCGTATACCAAGGGGTATCGGGTCTACATCCTGCTGGGCATCCTCTGCTCGGCAGGCGAAGCGGTGCTGGAGCTGATGCTGCCCAAGGCCATGAGCAACATCGTGGACTACGGCATCGGCGGCAACGGCGGCGCCGGAGACCGCAGCTACATCCTTACCATGGGCCTGAAGATGGTGCTGATGGCCCTGATCTGTCTGGCGCTGGGCGTGGGCGCAGCGGCGCTGGCCGCCAAGGCCGGCATGGGCTTCGGCGCCAACGTCCGTGACGCAGAGTACTGGCAGGTACAGCGCTTCTCCTTTTCCAACATCGAGCACTTTTCCACTGCCTCCCTCATCACCCGGCTCACCAACGACGTCTCGTCGGTGCAGATGACCCTGATGATGGGGATGCGGATGCTGGTGCGGGCCCCGGTGATGCTCATCACCGCTCTGGTGATGGCCCTTCGCATCAGTCTGCAGCTGAGTCAGATCTTTCTGGTGATCCTGCCACTGCTGGCACTGATGGTGTTCATCATACTGCGGTATGTGGGCCCCTTTTTCACCTCCCTGCAAAAGGCCACCGACGGACTGAATCTGGTGGTGCAGGAGGATCTGAATGCTATCCGTGTGGTGAAGTCTTTCGTCCGGGAGGACCGGGAGAAGGAGAAATTCTTCCAGCGCAGCGAGACGCTCCGCCAGACGGCGGAGCGGGCCTTCGGCTTCGTGGTGACCTTCATCCCCATGGTGAACCTCATTATGGGCGGCACCATCGTATCCATCATGTGGCTGGGCGGTCACTATGTGGCCGGCGGCCAGATGCTCTCCGGCGACCTGCTGGCCTTCTTCACCTACGCCTCCGAAATTCTCATGGCCCTGATGATGGTGGCCATGGTGATGATGGTGCTGACCCGCTCCATCGCCTGCGGCAAGCGCATTGTGGAGGTGCTGGAGGAGCAGCCGGAGATCACCGACGACGATGCCGTGAAGGAGATCACCGGCGACGGCACCAAGAGGGAGCTTGCCCTCTCCGACGGTTCCATCCGCTTTGACCACGTTTACTTCAAATACCATCCCGACAGTGCCGAGTGGAACCTGACGGACATCGACTTCTCCATTGCCAGCGGCATGACCGTGGGCATTCTGGGCGGCACCGGCAGCGCCAAGAGCACACTGGTGAGCCTGATCCCCCGGCTGTATGAGGCCACGGAGGGGGCCGTCTATGTGGGCGGTCACAACGTTAAGGACTACACCATGGAGACGCTGCGGGAGGGCTGCGCCATGGTGCTGCAGAAGAACACTCTGTTCTCCGGCACCATCCGGGATAACCTCCGCTGGGGCGACGAAAACGCCACCGACCAGGAGATGGAGGCCGCCTGCCGCATGGCCTGCGCCGACGAGTTCATCTCCCGGATGCCCGACGGCTACGACACCCGCATCGAGCAGGGCGGCACCAATGTCTCCGGCGGTCAGAAGCAGCGTCTGTGCATCGCACGGGCCATTCTCCGCAAGCCCAAGGTGCTGATCCTGGACGACTCCACCTCCGCCGTGGACACCGCCACCGATGCCAAGATCCGTGCGGCGCTGAAGGAGGCGCTGCCCGGCTCCACCAAGCTTATCATCGCCCAGCGCATCTCCTCCGTCATGGATGCCGATATGATCCTTGTGCTGGACGACGGCAAAATTTCCGGCATAGGTACCCATGACCAACTGATGGCATCCAACCAGATCTATCGAGAAGTCTATCAGTCTCAGCAGGAAGGGGTGAGCATCGATGGCTGAACAGAAAAATTCCATGCCGCCCCGCCGTCCCGGCGGACCCGGCCACGGCCCCCGCAGCCACGGCCCCCGCAGCCACGGCTATCAGCGGCCCCAGGACCTGCGGGGTACGGTGAAGAAGCTGCTGCACTATGTGGGCCGCTATAAGGGCCTGCTGGTACTGGTGGCCATCTGCCTGCTGCTCAGCTCTGTGGGTTCCGTGGCCAGCAGCTACTTCCTCAAGCCCGCCATCAACAACTACATCCTCCCCGGCGACTTCGCCGGTCTGCTGAAGCTGCTGGTGCTGATGGGGCTGGTGTTCGTGCTGTCGGCTCTGTGCTCCTATGTGTACTCCCGCATCATGGTGCGGGTGTCCCAGCGCACGGTGGCCGCCCTGCGGCAGGATCTGTTCGATAAGCTGCAGGGGCTCCCCCTGCGCTACTTCGACACCCACCAGTCCGGCGACCTCATGAGCCGCTTCACCAACGACATCGACACGGTGTCCGAAATGATCAACAACAGCTTCGCCAATGTGCTGTCCAACTCCCTGACGTTCCTATGCACCATCGGGATGCTGCTGTATCTGAACTGGGCGCTGACTCTGATCACCTTCGCCTTTCTGGGGCTGATGCTGCTGGTGGTGAAGGTCATCGGTGGACGCAGCCGGGTCAGCTTCCAGCGGCAGCAGGCCGCTCTGGGCGACCTCAACGGCTACATCGAGGAGATGATCGAGGGCCAGAAGGTCATCAAGGTGTTCCACCACGAGCAGCAGGCCATCGACCAGTTCTCTGCCCGCAATGATGCCTATCAGACAGCGGCCACCACGGCCCAGACCTACGCCGGATCCATGATGCCCGCCACCGCCAACCTCTCCCGCATCAACTACGCCGTCACCTGCTGCGTAGGCGGACTGCTGGCCATGGGCGGTGTGTTCGATATCGGCTCTCTGGGTGCCTATCTGCTGTACGTCAAGCAGGTGTCCCAGCCGGTGAGCCAGATCAGCCAGCAGGTGAACACCATTCTGGCCGCCATAGCCGGTGCCGAGCGCATCTTCGCCGTCATGGAGGCCCAGCCGGAGGAGGACGAGGGCCAGACCACCATCGTCCGGGTGGAGAAGAACGGCGACACCCTCACCGAGGTGCCTCAGCGCACCGGCCACTGGGCATGGAAGAAGCCCGACGGCTCCCTGACAGAGCTGCGGGGCGACGTGCGCTTCGACCACGTCACCTTCGGCTACGATCCGGATAAGGTGGTGCTCCACGATATCTCCCTCTTTGCCGAGCCCGGTCAAAAGATCGCCTTCGTGGGCTCCACCGGCGCCGGAAAGACCACCATCACCAACCTCATCAACCGCTTCTACGACATCCAGCAGGGAACCATCACCTACGACGGCATCGACGTCCGGGAGATCCGCAAGAACTCTCTGCGGAAGTCGCTGGGCATCGTCCTGCAGGACACCCACCTCTTCACCGGCACCATTGCCGACAACATCCGCTACGGCAAGCTGGACGCCACGGATGAACAGGTCCGGGCCGCCGCCAAGCTGGCCAACGCCGACACCTTCATCCGCCATCTGCCCCAAGGCTACGACACCGTCATCACCGGTGACGGCGGCAGTCTCAGTCAGGGGGAGCGCCAGCTGCTGGCCATTGCACGGGCCGCCGTGTCCGATCCTCCGGTGCTGATCCTGGACGAGGCCACCTCCTCCATCGATACCCGCACGGAGAAGCTCATTGAGCAGGGCATGGATTCCCTGATGGAGGGCCGCACGGTGTTCGTCATTGCCCACCGCCTGTCCACCGTTCGCAATGCGCAGGCCATTCTGGTGCTGGAGCAGGGGCAGATCATCGAGCGGGGCAACCACGAGACACTGCTGGCCCAGAAGGGGAAGTACTATCAGCTGTATACCGGCCAGTCCGAGCTCAGTTGATGGGGCAGTGAACCTACAGATTCTCATAACAAAGGAGGCCGGACTCTGTCCGGCCTCCTTTGTTATGGGCTTATGTATCCATATATGTGTATTCGTCCATGCCCCTCTGTCACTCCGCCCAATGACAGGCCCGGCTGACGGCCTTTTTCCACAGACGGTACTCATCGTCGCAGTCCGCCTGAGGCCGCTGGGGCAGGAACACCCGCTGGCTGCGCCGCAGGGCCGCCAGCTCCTCCGTATCCCGCCACAGGCCGCAGGCCAATCCCGCCAGCGATGCTGCGCCGAAGGCGGTGGTCTCCACCATGGCGGGGCGGTCCACCGGGATCCGCAGCAGGTCTGCCTGCATCTGCATGAGAATATCCGACACGCTGGCACCGCCGTCGGCCCGCAGGGCCGTGATGTCGCACCCGGCATCCTGCCGCATGGCCAGCATCAGATCCGTCACCTGATAGGCAATGCACTCCAGCACCGCACGGGCGATATGGGCCCGGCCCGTGCCACGGGTGATGCCCAGAATGGCCCCACGGGCGTACATATCCCAATAGGGCGCCCCCATCCCGGTGAAGGCCGGAACCACCACCACGCCGCCGGAGCTTTCCACGGATTCTGCCAGCCGGTCGCACTCCGGGGCGGAGTCCACCAGCCGCAGCTCGTCCCGCAGCCACTGGATGGTGCTGCCGCCGTTAAAGACGCTGCCCTCCAAGGCATAGGTGGTCCTGCCCCCTACGCTCCATGCCACGGAGCTCACCAGCCCCGCCCGGCTGCGGACCGGCTCCGCCCCCACGTTCATCAGGGTAAAGCAGCCGGTGCCGTAGGTATTCTTGGCCTCACCGGGATGAAAGCAGGCCTGTCCGAAGAGAGCTGCCTGCTGATCGCCGGCGGCAGCGCACACCGGCACACCTGCCAGCGTCTCCAGGCCGGGAATCCCCGGCTGCACCGTGCCGTAAACGGCGCTGTTCTCCACCGGCCGGGGCAGCATACAGGCGGGGATCTGCAGCAGGCGACACAGCTCCTCATCCCAGCACAGCCGGTGGATATCAAAGAGCATGGTGCGGGAGGCGTTGGAATAGTCGGTGACGTGCTGCCCCGTCAGCTTCCAGATGAGCCACGTCTCCACCGTGCCGAACAGCAGCTCCCCCCGTTCCGCCCGCTGCCGGGCGCCGGGAACGTTATCCAGGATCCATCGGATCTTGGTACCGGAGAAATAGGCGTCGATGAGCAGTCCCGTGGTGGAGACGATGCGCTCCTCCAGTCCCTGCCGCTTCAGCTCCTCGCACAGCTCCGCCGTCCGGCGGCACTGCCAGACGATGGCGTTATACACCGGCTGGCCGGTGGCCTTGTCCCAAACGATGGTAGTCTCCCGCTGGTTGGTGACGCCGATGCCGGCGATGCTGCCCTCCGGCAGCCCCCGGATGGCCTCCGCCGCCGCCAGACGCTCCGTGTCCCAGATGGTCATGGGGTCGTGCTCCACCCAGCCTGCCTGCGGATAGATCTGGGGAAAGGGATACTGGGCCTTGGCGGCGATCTGTCCCGCCCGGTCAAATACGATGGCACGGGAGCTGGTCGTCCCCTGATCCAGTGCCAGAATATACGATGCCATAGCCGTCTCCTCTTTTCTTTTTGGTGAGTTTGTGGTATACTGTCCATAGAATGATTCTTATTTTACCATAGGAAGGATGAAATTTCCATGACAAATCTCACCGAGTTCACCTTTCTCTCCAGCGACGGCAAGACTCAGCTCCACGCCATGCAGTGGCTGCCGGAGGGAACGCCTCGTGCCGTGCTGCAAATTTCCCACGGTGTAGCCGAGCATATCGGCCGCTACGACGGCTTTGCCCGCTATCTCAATGAGCAGGGGATCGCCGTGGTGGGCCACGACCATCTGGGCCACGGCGGCTCTCTGCCGGAGGGCGGCACCCCCGTCTACTTTGGCGACGGCACCCCGTGGGAGACGGTGGTGGCGGACATCCAGCTGCTGCACGAGCAGCTGCGGCGGGAGTTTTCCGGTGTGCCGCTGTGCCTCATGGGCCACAGCATGGGCTCCTTTCTGGCCCGCAGCTACCTGATCCGCTATCCCGGCACCCTGCGGGCCGCCATTATCATGGGTACCGGCTGGCAGCCTCAGGCCAAGCTGACCGGAGGCCGTGCCGTGGCGGAGGTGGTCTGCGCCGCACAGGGACCCTCCTCTGCCAGCAAGCTGGTGAACGATCTGGCCTTCGGCGGCTACAACAAGGCCTTTGCTCCCAACCGCACCGGCTATGACTGGCTGTCGGCGGACTCTGAGAACGTGGATCGCTACATTGCCGACCCCCTCTGCGGCGCCGATGCCACGGTGGGGCTGTTCCGCCAGATGCTCCACGGCATCGCCTTCAACCAGAACCCCAAGAATCTGACCCGCATGGACAGCAGCCTGCCGGTGCTGCTGATCTCCGGCGACCGGGACCCGGTGGGCGATATGGGTAAGGGCGTCCGCCGCACCGCCGCCGCCTTCCGCAAGGCGGGCCTGTCGGATGTGACTGTGAAGCTGTATCCCGGTCTGAGACACGAGATCCTCAATGAAGGCCCCATGCGCCAGACGGTCTATGAGGACATCTGGCACTGGCTGGAGCCGCATCTGCCGACCCGTTAAAATCTCGCTAATTGAAATACTGTTCACCTCCAAGAGGACGGCCTGTGGGCCGCCCTCTTTTCCTTTGGGAAAATACTGGCACCATTTTGTCATTTCTATCATTCGGTCAGTCAAAAAATACCAGTTTTCAACATTTTTCTCATACTTTTCTCATATCGGACTAATACGTCGTTTCATAGAGAATTTGTGAGAATTTTTTGAATAAATTACGAAAAATCGCTTGACTTTGCCGTGGAATTGGGGTATATTATAGCCCTCAAACGTACAGGATCCGACATTGTCGAATGCGTCGACGCAGGCTGTGCGTTTTATTCCTGTCCGTACATGACGGGCTTTCGACCGGGAGGTGAGTGAAATGGCCTATATGCGCTTGGGCGATCTGCTGGTGGCGTCCGGGACCATCACAGAGCAGCAGCTGGAGCGTGCTCTGGCGCTCCAGAAGGAGACCAAGCAGCGGCTGGGCGACGCATTGATCCAGAACGGCTTCATCACGGAGGCGCAGCTCATCGACGCTCTGCGAGTGCAGCTGGGCGTGGACTTTGTGGACCTGACGGCCATTTCCATTCCCGTGGAGCTGGCCCAGTATGTCCCCCGGAACATCGCCAAGAAATACTGCGTGGTGCCGGTGAAGCTGGTACGCAACAGCCTGTATCTGGCCATGAGCGATCCTCTGGACTTCGTGGCTCAGGATGAGGTCAAAACCGCCTCCCGTAAGCGCATCATCCCCATGATCGCCACCCGCAAGGCCGTGGAGCAGGCCATCAGCCGCCTGTACGGCAACGAGGGTACGGCACGGGTCATCGAGGAGATGAAGCGAGAGGCCGGCAGCAGCAGCGATGTCATCCCCGCCCAGATGGCGCAGGACACGGCGGACCCTCGGGAGTCCGCCCCCACCATCCGCTTCGTTAACGCCCTCATCGAGCGGGCCTATACCGAGCGGGCCAGTGACATCCATCTGGAGCCGCAGGAGGGCGAGATGGTGGTGCGGATGCGTATCGACGGTCTGCTCCGCCGCATCCTGACGGTGCCCGCCGACCTGCAGAATACCGTGATCTCCCGCCTGAAAATCATGGGCGGTATGAATATTGCCGAGCATAAGATCCCGCAGGACGGCCACGCCATCCAATCGGTGCGGGGCCACAGTCTGGACCTGCGTATCTCCTCCATGCCCACGGTGTATGGCGAGAAGATGGTGCTGCGTCTGCTGGACAAGTCCGCTCAGGCCCTCAGCAAATCCCAGCTGGGACTGGAGGGGCAGGATCTTGACAACTACAACGCTCTGCTGCGAAACACCAGCGGCGTCATTCTGCTGGTGGGTCCCACAGGCTCCGGTAAGTCCACCACCATGTGCAACATGATCCGGGATCTGTCCCGTGAGGAGATCAACATCGTCACGCTGGAGGACCCGGTGGAGTACCACATCCCCGGCGTCAGCCAGTGCCAGATCAACGAAAAGACCGGCATGACCTT
>ERZ772881.2745-NODE-2745-length-12005-cov-3.943933_pt1 | contig 12005 bp, 6 predicted proteins | sample MGYA00580581_ERZ772881 | MGnify/ENA primary metagenome ERZ772881 (study PRJEB29015, sample SAMEA2737668) | human gut metagenome | biome: human gut; feature: human-associated habitat; material: faeces | place: China | collected 2012 ...
GCCAGAACCGCGAGCGCATCATCGTCACCGAGCTTCCCTATCAGGTCAACAAGCGGATGCTCATTGCCGCGATGGCCGATCAGGTGCGCGACAAGCGTCTGGAGGGCATTTCCGATATCCGCGACGAGACCGACCGCAACGGTATGCGCATCGTCATCGAGCTGAAAAAGGACGCCAATCCGCAGGTCGTGCTGAACCGCCTGTTCGCGCAGACGCAGATGCAGACCACCTTCGGCGTGACGATGCTGGCGCTGGTCAACAACCAGACGCAGCCGCGCATCCTCTCCCTGCGCCACATTCTCGACGAATACCTCCGCTATCAGGAGGAGATCATCACCCGCCGGACGCAGTACGACCTGAAAAAGGCGCTCGAGCGCCAGCATGTTCTGGAAGGACTGCTGATCGCGGAGGAGAACATTGACGAGGTCATCAAGACCATCCGCGAGAGCTATGACGACGCGAAGGAGCGTCTGATGGCGAAGTTCAGCCTGTCCGAAATTCAGGCGCAGGTCGTTCTGGATATGCAGCTCAAGCGGCTCCAGGGTCTGGAGCGCGAGAAGCTCCAGAACGAGTATGACGAGCTGGAAAAGCGGATCGAATATTACCGGGAGCTTCTCTCCAATGAGACGATGCTCAAGGGCGTTCTCAAGGACGAGCTGACCGTTATCCGCGACCGCTTCGGCGACGACCGTCTGACCGAAATTCAGGACGTCGAGGACGAGATCGACATCGAGGACCTCATCGAGGAGGAGCAGTGCGTCTTTACCCTCTCTCACGCGGGCTATATCAAGCGCGTCCCGGCGGCGACCTACCGCAGCCAGAAGCGCGGCGGCCGCGGCGTGACGGGCCAGACGCTCAAGGATGAGGACTTCGTCGAGGGCGTGTTCTCGGCCTCGACACACGACTACATCCTCTTCTTTACGAATATGGGCCGCGTCCATCGCCGCAAGGGCTATCAGATCCCCGAGGGCGGCCGCGTGGCAAAGGGCACGAACATCGTCAACATCCTGCCGCTCGAGGCCGGAGAAAAGGTCACGGCGGGTCTGACCGTCCGCGAATTTGACGAGGACAACCTCCTGTTCGTCACAAAGCAGGGCACGGTCAAGCGCGTGACGCTCGAAAGCCTCAATACGGCCAGAAAGGCCGGTATCCGCGCACTGACGCTGGCAGACGGCGACGAGCTGATCGCCGTCATGAAAACGAACGGCAGTCAGAACATCGTGTTGGCCACGGCGGACGGTATGGCCATCTGTTTCAGCGAGAACGACGTGCGCGTCATGGGCCGCGATGCGGCGGGCGTGCGCGGAATCGCCCTGTCCGACGGCGACTATGTCGTCGGCGCGGGCATTGCCGAGGAAGGAAAGCAGCTTCTGACCGTCACCGAGCTTGGCTACGGCAAGCGCACCGAGATCGCGGAATATATGCGCCTCGGCGAAAACGGCCAGCGCAGCCCGCAGCTGCGCGGCGGCAAGGGCCTCAAGAACTATAACCTGACGGCCAAGACCGGCCGGGTCGCGGGCGTGGCCGTCGTCGGCGAGGACGACGACGTGATGCTGATCGAATCCGGCGGCGTGCTCATCCGAATGGCCGCTTCGGATATCAATATCTACAAGCGCGATACGCAGGGCGTCATTCTGATGCGTCTGGAGGAGGGCAGCCGGGTCATTTCCCTCGAACCGGTCGCCAGAGAGGACAGCGCGGAGGACACTGCGGAGGCTTCTCCGGACGAGGCTCCGGCAGAAGCGCCTGCGGAGACCGAAGAGCCGTAAGCCATGAAAACTGTCACCATCTACACCGACGGGGCCTGCTCCGGCAATCCCGGCCCCGGCGGCTGGGCGGCGATCCTCGAGTATAACGGCGCGGAGAAAATGATCTCCGGCGGCGAGGAATCGACGACCAACAACCGCATGGAGCTGACCGCCGTGATTTCGGCGCTGCTGGCGCTGAAGGAGCCGTGCGTCGTGGAGCTGTACTCCGATTCCAAATACGTCATTGACGCACTCGAAAAGGGCTGGGCATGGGGCTGGCGGAAGAAGGGCTGGGTCAAGTCCGACAAAAAGCCCGCGCTGAATCCAGACCTCTGGGAAATGCTGCTGGGCCTTGTGAGCCAGCACGAGCTGCACTATCACTGGGTCAAGGGCCACGAATCCAACGAAAAAAACAACCGCTGCGACCAGCAGGCCGTAGCGGAGTGGAAAAAACTCAAATAACGCTTCGCCGCGCTTTCATTCGGCAGCGGCGGGAAAGAGGAATACTATGTGCGATACCTGTAAGAAGAAATTTTACATCACGACGCCGATCTATTACCCCTCGGCAAAGCTGCACATCGGCCATACCTACTGCACGGTGGCGACCGACGCGATGGCGCGCTACAAGCGGCTCCAGGGCTGCGACGTCATGTTCCTGACCGGCACCGACGAGCACGGCCAGAAGATCGAGGAAAAGGCGAAGGCCGCTGGCGTCACGCCGCAGCAGTTCGTCGATAACATCGTCACCGGCCCGAAGGGCGTGCTCGACCTCTGGAAGCTGATGAACATTTCCAATGACCGCTTCATCCGCACGACCGACGATTACCACGTCGCCGCCATTCAGAGGATCTTCCATAAGATGTATGAAAACGGCGATATCTATAAAGGCTCCTACAAGGGCAAATACTGCACGCCGTGCGAGAGCTTCTGGACCGAGAGCCAGCTTGTCGACGGCAAGTGCCCCGACTGCGGCGGCGAGGTCCACGATGCGGAGGAGGAGGCCTATTTCTTCCGTCTTTCCAAGTATGCCAATCGCGTGCGCAAGCTCCTGACGGAGACGGACTTCCTCGAGCCGAAGTCCCGCGTCAACGAAATGGTCAATAACTTCATCGATCCCGGCCTTGAGGATCTGTGCGTCTCGCGCACCAGCTTCACCTGGGGCGTGCCGGTCGATTTCGACCCGGACCATGTGGTCTATGTCTGGATCGACGCGCTGTTCAACTACATGACGGCCCTCGGCTTTGAGAACGACCGCTATAATGATCTGGAAAAATACTGGCCGGCGGACGTGCATTTTGTCGGCAAGGAGATCGTCCGCTTCCACTCCATCATCTGGCCCGCAATGCTCATGAGCCTCGATCTGCCGCTGCCGAAGAAGGTCTATGGCCACGGCTGGCTCGTCATGGACGGCGGCAAAATGTCCAAGTCCAAGGGCAATGTCGTCGATCCGTATGTGCTGGCCGAAATGTTCGGCGTGGACGCGCTGCGCTTCTTCCTGCTGCGCACGTTCCCCTTCGGCTCCGACGGCAATTTCTCCAATGAGCTGCTCATCAATACGATCAACATCGACCTTGCAAACGACCTCGGAAACCTCGTCTCGCGGACGACTGCGATGGTCGAGAAATACTTCGGCGGAACGCTCCCGACCGATCGGAAATTCGACGATGTGGACGATCAGTTGATCCTGATGCTGACCGGCCTGCGCGAGCGCTATGAGGCGCAGATGGAGAAGTTCCAGTTCCAGAACGCGCTTGACGAGGTGTTCAAGTGCATCCAGCGCGCGAACAAGTATATCGACGAGACGATGCCGTGGCAGCTGGCCAAGAACGAGGAAAATATGCCGCGTCTGGCCTGCGTCATGTATAACCTTCTGGAGTCCATCCGCATCTGCACGGACCTGCTCCAGCCGTTCATGCCCGATTCCTGCAAGAAGATCTTCGAGCAGATCGGCGCGGACGAAACCGTGACGACGTGGGACGCCGCGAAGGTCTGGGGCAAGCTCCCCGCGACCGTGACCGTCCATAAGGGAGAGGCCGTGTTCCCGCGCGTGGACGCGGAAAAGGCGCTTGCGAAGCTGGAGGCGCTGCATCAGGAGCAGCTGAAGAGCCTCCTGCCCGCGCTGGAGGTCGAGCCGTTCGAGCAGGAGAGCGTGGACTTTGATACGTTCTGCAAGTCCGACCTCCGTGCCGTGAAGGTCAAGGCCTGCGAGCCGGTCAAGAAGTCCGATAAGCTCCTGCGCTTCACGCTGGACGACGGCTCCGGCACCGACCGTCAGATCCTCTCCGGCATTGCGAAGTATTATAAGCCCGAGGAGCTGGTCGGTAAGACGCTGGTCGCCATTATCAACCTGCCGCCGCGCAAGATGATGGGCCTCCAGTCCTGCGGTATGCTGATCTCCGCCGTCCATAAGGAAAAGGGCGAAGAGAAGCTGCATCTGCTGATGGTCGATGACGCCATCCCCGCAGGCGCGAAGCTCTGCTGAGAAGGTCAATGGAAAGCCGCCCGCAAGGGCGGCTTTTTTCTGCATTCGGATGCACCGATGGCGCGATGCTCTTCGATGCGCCGTGCTGTCGCTCCGCGGGCCATATCTTTTCCCTCTTGCGGGAAAAGATATGGAAGAAAAGGGCGCTGGAACGTTTTTATAGCGCTTACGCGCCTGAAAAGGCGTGTCGTTCCGTTCTGCGTTTTGTCGTTACACTGTCCGTAGTCCGAACGCCCTTCGGGCGGGCCGCAGAATTTCTGCTGTCTGAAATTCCGCTGCGGCAAATATTTGTGCCTGCAAAAGCGCAAGGCATCTGTGCAAAATTCACGCGGAGACTTTCTGGTTTTGCCCGTTTCTCCCCCGCAGTCTCTATTGGTTGCGGAAGAGAGACGAGCCAAGCACAAAGTCAAAGGTCAGAGGCTCAGGCGCGAAGCGCTATTTCGCGTCCCCAGCGTCTCTTTTTTGCATACTTTTTTCTGACAAGCCAGAAAAAAGTATGCCGCCGGAGGCCGTTTCTCATATGAGAAAGAAAGCGGGGTTGAAAACTCAGTTACTTTGTTCTGCAACATAGAGACTCACTCTGTTCTGAATGATCTTTACGGTCTCATCAAGCGTTTTCTGTCCCGCGAAATAGCCGCCGGTCTCCTCGCGCACGATCTCCAGGATGCTCTCGTCATAGGAATTGACGCTGGTGGTGGAGTGGAGAAGCTCCATAAAGGCGTCGCGCTGCTCGGGAGTGACGGCGTAAATTTCGATCATCTCGTCGTTGCCCCAGCCGATGCCGCCCTTGGACTGCTCGACCTGATTACCGTTCTCGTCGGTATAGAACTCCTGCTTCATGGCCTCGGCCAGCTTGGCGTCAAAGACAGACTTGTTGATGGGGAGGCTCCAGATCTCATTCTGATACTCCTCCTGAAGGGTGGTGCGGACAAAGGCCCATGCCGCGTCGTTATCGATGCAGGCGGCGGTGATGGCAAGGGCGGTATCCGTCTGGAAGGTGCTGCGGCGCGGCGTACCGGTGGTCGGATAGCCGACGAAGCAGGGGGCGTTTTCCATGGCGACAAAGGTGACGTAAAGATTGTCGAAGCCATAGAAGCTCTGGTTGGTCAGGAGCTGCTTGCCGGATCTCATGCGGCTGTAGTCGCTCTCATAGGTATCATACATGTCGGAGTTTTCGTAGTCAAACTCCGCGGGGAATTCATTTGCAAATTCGAGAAGCTCCCTGAATGTCTCGCCGTCGAAGCTGCACGTTCCCGTCTCCCAGTCGATCAGCTCGTCGAAGCTGGCGGAGACGCAGTTTTCCAGAATGTTGTCCTTGGTAACGCCCTCGCCGAAGATGGTCGCGCCGGGCTGGAGCTTGGTCATGGCGTCGCGCAGATCGGCCAGCGTCCAGGTATCGTATTCGCCGACGACCTTTTCAAGGCCCGCGACCGTGGAGAGGGAGAAACTGGCCGGAATCTCATAGAGCCTGCCGTCGATGGAGAGCGCGTCGAGCACCTCGGTGACCAGATCGTCGCGGCTGATCTCCGTGTCGGCATCGATGAAGGGCCACAGATCCTGAAGCAGGCCCTTGGCCGCGTAGCGGCTGACCGGCAGCTGATCGGTCACGAGGATATCCGGCATCGCGCCGGAGGCGATCTCCGTGGTGAGCTTGGTGAGGCCGGCAGTGTAGTCGTCCTCCGTATTATACTCGGAATAATCCTTCACGACAATACGGTATTGGCTGTTCCGGCGGTTAAAATCCACGATCTGGCTGCGCAGATTATAATCCATATACATGCAGGCCAGCGTGAGCGTCGTTTTCTCCGGGAGCGTCGCCGCGTCTACCCGCGACAGAAGGATGAACTGCGTCTGGGTGCCGTCCTGCGTCCATTTCTGCGTGAACGCGAACACGCGGCCATCGGGCAGGATCTTATAAGCCTGCATGTTGTTGCTGTCTACGTCGCACTCCATCCAGTCCACGACCTTTTCCGCCGTGCCGGTCTCGGATATGTAGCCGTAAATCTTGCCGTTGTAGTTGTAGAAGAAATCGTAAACGTCGTCGCCGGGCTGGATGTCATAGGCAAACGTCGGAAGCTCGATCGTCTCTCCCCAGCCCTTCTTCACCGGGTCAAACACCTTGACGCCGTGCGTTTCGCCGTTGGTGAGCAGGCCGACCTTATCGGCGCTGTACTGCACCAGCTGGCCGCCGTCGTCGTTGTCGAGCGAGGCGATCTGGTTTCCGTCCTTATCCCAGACAAGGATTTTCTCCCAGTTGCCCGCGTAGATATAGCCGTTGGAATCGACGATAAAATAGTTCAGATAGAAGCTGTCGCCGTTTTCATTCTCCTGCGCGACGTCGATCCGGTTGAGAACCTCGCCGTCGGCAGAAAGCTGGATCAGTGCGGAGGAGCTGGGGCCGCTCTCGTAGTAGTCGTACTGGTTTTCGACCGTCGTGTCGAGACCCTCGGGCAAATTGAAGCGGTAGATGTTCATCTGCTCATAGAGCCAGACGGTGCCGTCGCTGCCCGCGCACATCTCCTGCGTATAGGCGTCGCCCTGCCAGCCCTCGGGCACCTCAGTCTTTTCCGGCAGCGGGATCTGCACGCACTCCTGCGTGGTCAGGTCCATGCGGAACAGCTGGTTTTCATAGTTGTCGTATTCGTAGCTCTCGCCGGTGGCCTCGTCCACATAGGTCTCCTTGCCGGCCGGCACGTTGCCCATGAACCAGAGGCTGCTGCCGCTGATGCTGTAGGCCTGAATGTAGTCCACCTTCACCGGCAGGTCGATGTACTCCGCCTGATAGGCGTATTTCGAGGAGACCGCGTCGGCCTCCATGCGCTTGACCTGCGCGCTCGTCCTGGGGGGGCTTCCGCCCTGCTGCTCGCCGCCCGGCTCGGACTGCACATCCGTCTCGCCGGTCTGCGCGCTGCCGCAGCCGGCAAGGCAGCTCGCCAGCACCGCGATCAGCAGCATGACTGCCAAAATGCGTTGTTTCATATTCGTTCTCCTTTACATGCGTCACAGCACGTCTCCCGCGTCGGTTCACCGGATACATGCGCCTGTTTTCTGATTCTGCCGCTATCTTAGCAGGTTTTTTTTATTCCGGAAAGCCCTTTCCGGCATTTTTAAGAAATTCTTAAGCAATGCGCCGCATTTTCCGGCTCATTTTTCCGCTTCTGGAAGAAGCGGAAGCGTCAGCTCCACGGAAAATTCCGGATCCTGCTCATATTTGCAGAAGCTTCCGCCCATCTGCGACATGATGCGTTCGCAGGTTTTCAGGCCGATGTGGTTGCTCTCGACCGCGCCCAGCTCCTTCTTGCAGACGTTGCCGATGCGGATGCGGAGCCAGCCAGCCTCCTCTGCCACCTTCACCGTGACCGGGAAGGCGGGGTCGGCGTATTTGCAGACATTGTCAAAAAGATTGTCGAGCACGCGCTTGAAATACTGCACGTCCAGCCGGACGCGGCAGGGCTTCTCCGACCGCGCGGCCTGTACCGTGAAGCCATGCTGCTGGAGCAGGATCACCGGCTCGCCCAACAGCTGCTCGGTCAGAATGATCCCGTCGTATTCCTGAAGGTCGAGCTTCAGCTCCCGCCCGCCGAACACCAGCGAGTAGCGGAACAGCTCGTCGGTCAGCGTTTTGAGCTGCTCGGCCTTGGAATAGCTTGCGTCAAGATACTGCTGAAGCTCCTCCTGCGACCGGTACTGGCCGTTCTTCGCCAGATCGAGATAGCCCAGCAGCGCCGTCAGCGGATTGCGGAGGTCGTGGGACATGGCGGTGATCAGCTCGCTGTTTTTCTCCAGCGCGTTCTGCTCCTCCAGCGTCTTGCGGATGAGCGAACGGCGCATCACATCCACGTTCCGCGTCAGCCGCCCCATTTCGTCGTTGCCGCCGGTCTCCATCTCCACGCGCAGATTTCCGCGCCCGATCTCCTGAATCTCGCGCGAGACGGCGATGATGCTGCCGGTGATGCGGCTGTTGTACCAGAGCATGATGAGCGCGAACAGCGCGCAGCCCAGCGCGATGCCGATGACCTGCACGGCATCGTAGAGCTTGGACTCGGAGAAATCGTAGACGACTGCCTGAAAAACGCCGTCGCGGAAGCTGACGGGATACAGCTGGAGCGAGACCTGCTCATTCAGCTCCGAGCCGCCGAGGCTGAACTCATTGTCCACGCCCCACCAGCCCGCCTCCATCGCCAGATGGCGGTTTTTATAGAACAGAATGTAGATATCCTTCTGCTCGATCGACCATATGGCCAGCTGGTCCGTATCCCGCGAGGAAAGATTATTGTCTTTAATGAATGCCTGTAGATTTTCCACTGCCGCCATATTGCGCCGGTGCAGCGCCTCCTCGCTCATATAGCGCGTCTCGATCAGATAGTCTCCCAGCCTCGAGGCCAGAAAGAACGTGCAGATCCCGGCGAGGAAGCCGCCCAGCATCACCAGCATGAGCTTGAGATGCAGGGAGACAAAGCGTTTTCGTTCAGTCAATCTGATACCCCTTTCCCCAGACCGTCCGGATCAGACGGGGATTGGCCGGATCCTCCTCCAGCTTTTTGCGGAGGTTCACGATGTGTACCATGACCGTATTCGTGGACGAGGGCATGTATTTTTCGTGCCAGACGCCCTCATAGATCTGCTCCACCGACACCACGCTCCCACGCCGCGCAGCCAGGAAGCAGAGAATTTCAAATTCCGTCTCCGTCAGCTCCACCGGCCGTCCGCCGCGCAGCACACGCCGTCCCGGCTCATCGAGCATCACGTCGGCCCGCAGCAGCTGACCGCTCGTCTTGCCCTTATAGACGCGGTAGCGCCGCAGCAGTGATTCCACCTTCATCATCAGCTCCGCGTGGGAAAACGGCTTGGCCAGATAGTCGTCGCCGCCGGCCTGATACGCCTCTAGCTTGTCGCGCTCCTGCGTCTTTGCCGTCAGGAACAAAATCGGCGCGGAGCACCGCTCGCGGATGGCGCGGCTGGCCTCGATGCCGTTGAGGCCGGGCATCATGATGTCCATCAGCACCAGATCGACGTTCGGCTGCTGCCGGATATATTCCACGGCGGCAAGGCCGTTGGGCGCCTCGGCCACCTGATAGCCGCTCGATTCCAGCAGGATGCGGATGATCCGCCGGATATCCTGCTCGTCGTCCACAACGAGAATGCATACGTTCTGTTCCGATCTCTGTTCCATACTGCCTCCACCTCGCGCCCGGCGCGGAAGAATTCATTTGTATTGTAAATTGTAGCATAAAAACCGCCGCCGCGCAGGGTTTTTAAGAATTATTAAGACTTCCCGCAGTATTTTTTCGCGTTCGGCGCGGTTTCTGCCGCCCCGGACGGATCTTTGTAAAATTTTCGCCGCGTTTTTCGTCAAATCCGCGCTATGCCTTTTGTAAAATCGGTGTTATAATGATGTGACTGACGCAAAATACGCCGGGCGGCGCGTCCGCCCGCATCGGAGCCTTTCATGGAAATTCTTTATCAGGACAACCGCATTCTCGTCTGCATCAAGCCCTCCGGCGTCGTCTCCACCGACGAGCCGGGCGGTATGCCGCAGCGCATCCGGGACTGTCTCGGCGACGCGCACGCCTGCGTGCGCACGGTCCACCGGCTCGACGCCGCCGTTGCGGGCGTGATGGTGCTTGCGCGGTCGCGGATGGCGGCGGAGCTGCTCTCGGAGCAGGTGCGTGCGCGGACATTTGAAAAGGAATATCTGGCCGTGCTCTCCGGCATCCCCGATGTGCCGGAGGGGACGCTCCGCGACCTTCTCTTCTACGACCGCGCCTCGCGGACGGCGCGCGTCATGCCCGCGCCCGGGCCGGATGTCAAGGAGGCCGTTCTCGACTACCGCGTCCTCGGCACGGCGGACGGCTGTGCGCTCGTCCATATCCGGCTCCATACCGGTCGGACGCACCAGATCCGGGTGCAATTCGCCTCGCGCGGGCTTCCACTGCTCGGCGACCGGAAATACGGCGCGCAGGAAGCGCCGTTCCCCATTGCGCTCTGGTCGTACCGGCTGCGCTTTTCCCATCCGCAGACCGGCCTGCCGGTCGAGTTTTCCCGGCTTCCTCCGGACGAAGTGCCGTGGAGTGCCTTCCGTTCGCGCTCATAGCGTCAGTTAACAAGGGCCCACATGGTTTTCCCGGGTCTGAACAGCCGCTGGCTGCGTTATCCTCGTTGATGGGCGACAGCCCATCTGCCTCGTCTGCCTTGCCATCTGCCGTCCATGCTCCGGGAAAACTCGAAGACCCGCCGGGCGCTCCGGCGCGTTTTTCGCAAGGCAGAGGACGCAGGCTTGCTGGCGCAAGTCAAGGACGATAACGCCGCGAAAGGCGGGCTGGTGCGTCCTGCGGGCATGTGTGCCCTTGTCAACTGACGCTACAATAATGTGATCTGAAAAGGAGTTCTAACGTCATCATGGCCAAAAACAACGAGCTTGATATGCTGAACGGCGCGCTTCTGCCGAAGATCCTGATGTTTTCCCTGCCGCTGGCGCTGACGGGCATTTTGCAGCTGCTGTTCAACGCGGCGGACGTCATCGTCGTCGGTAAATTCGCGGGCAGCACGTCGCTGGCCGCCGTCGGCGCGACCTCGGCGCTCGTCAATCTTCTGACCGGCGCGTTCATCGGCATTTCCGTCGGCGTCAACATTCTGGTCGCGCGCTATGCCGGCTGCCGCGACGACGCGCGCGTCGAGCGTGCCGTCCACAGCGCCATCGCCCTGAGCCTCGTTCTGGGCGTGGTGACGTTCCTGCTCGGTTTCTTCCTTTCCACGCCGATGCTCGAATGGATGGACACGCCGGACGACGTTCTGGCGCTGGCCAGCCTCTATCTGCGCATCTATTTCATCGGCATTCCCGGCGCGCTGATCTACAATTTCGCCGCCGCCATCCTCCGCGCCTACGGCGATACGAAGCGCCCGCTCATCTTCCTCGCCATCTCCGGCGTGCTGAACGTTTTCCTGAATCTGTTCTTTGTGATCGTCTGTGAGCTGGACGTTGCGGGCGTCGCCATTGCGACCGTCGTTTCGCAGTATGTCGCCGTCGTGCTCATCCTCATCTGCCTTGTGCGGCAGGAGGGCCCGGCGAAGCTCAAGCTCCGGGAGATCCGCCTGCATCCGGACGAGGCGCTCCGCATGATCCAGATCGGCCTTCCGGCGGGGCTTCAGTCCGTCGTTTTCAACATCTCCAACGTCATGGTGCAGAGCTGCGTCAACTCCTTCGGCGCGGACGTGATCGCCGCGAACACCGCCGCCACCAACATCGCCGCCTTTACCTACACGGCCATGAACTCCGTGTTCCACGCCTCCATCACCTTCACCAGCCAGAATCTCGGTGCACGGCGCTATGACCGGGTGATGAAAATTTTCTGGGCCTGTCAGGCGACCGTCCTTCTGATCGGCATTCCGCTCTGCATCCTCAGCACCGTCTTTGGCCCGCAGCTGCTCAGCATCTACGTCTCCGCGAACGATCCGGCTTACGATTCCGTGATCGCCATGGGCCTCATCCGCACATACTATGTTACAACGCCGTATTTCCTGTGCGGCATCATGGAGGTCTGCTGCGGCATGGTGCGCGGACTTGGAAAATCGTGGCTGCCCATGATCGTCACCATTTTCGGCGCCTGCATCCTCCGCATCATCTGGATCTACACCATTTTTGCGTGGGATCATACGCTGCCCGCCCTTTATATCTCCTATCCCATCAGCTGGGTCGTCACCGCCGCCATGCACGCCGTCTGCTTTGCGGTCTACTGGAAGCGGCTCCGCCGCCAGCTGGAGGCCGCCGCACCGGA
>ERZ772881.2753-NODE-2753-length-11986-cov-113.012488_pt1 | contig 11986 bp, 17 predicted proteins | sample MGYA00580581_ERZ772881 | MGnify/ENA primary metagenome ERZ772881 (study PRJEB29015, sample SAMEA2737668) | human gut metagenome | biome: human gut; feature: human-associated habitat; material: faeces | place: China | collected 2012 ...
GCTAGACATCAACCCGTTTTTGGAAAAGATTGTTTACTACAAACTTGACACCCTATTTAAGAAGTATGCCGTCTGAGGCCTTTCTTTTGCCTCGTGTTGGCACAACTAAGCCCCGACGGTAAATCATCCGCCGGGGCTTCTTCTATCGCAGCTATAGCTTCTATATCCGCTATCCGCCATAACGCAAATAACGCACGCTGTAAGTGTCGATGTTCTCCAATATATCTTCGTGGTTGTGGTTCGTCTCTGTGCGTAGAAGACGAAGATGGTCAAACCACTTACCGCTCAGGCCGCAAGCACGCACGCTCACCTCGCTGCATAAGGCAAAAGCGGATTCATAGCCACCCTCGTTCCAGTTCGTTACAAGATGAAGGCGAACCTCTCCCGTGCCGCGAAGATGAAGACCGGATACGGGCTCCCAGCTGATGGCGCCGAATTCCACAAACAATGCCGGCATGGGCCACGTATCTTCCTGCTCCAAAAACTCTACGTTGTGGTTCCACAAGTCTATATGTTTCACTTCTGTATCGGCCATAGCTCTTTTGATGGCTTCAAACAATTCTTCTCTCATCATGATTATTTCAGTTTTACGTCGTTGAAATATTCTCCTAAATTCTCTTCGATGATTTCCCGCACGGCCTGCTCCACCTCAGGAGAAGCGCCTAAGAACTGACGCTTCGGTATCTTGATGCTGCTGCCCTCCTTCATCAGAGCGAGGTATTTCCAGAACGCGGCCTCCGTGCTCAGCTGTACAGTCCGCTTGTCCTTCCTTGCCTCGCCGTTCTTCTTGCGGCCGAACGAACCAGTTGCCTCGTAGTATTTGTGCCAAAAGTAGGCCTTCATCTTACGCGTCACCTTGATCTCGCCGCCCTCGTTGTGGATGGAGGCGTAGGGCAGGTCGCTCGAAAACACGATGCTGTCCGACGTGCTCGTGCTCTTGATGCTCCTGCGAAGCTTGCCCGTATCTACAAGTATCGCACCGCCGGCACGGGTAGGGCTCTTCCTGCGTTGCCATTTCTCCGAAAAGAAGCCCTGGCGCTCGAAGTTCCTGTCAAACTCGTCGCCAAGCTCCACCTTGATGTCGTTCAGGATGTTCCTGATGACCTGTTGAAGGCCTCGTTCCATGTCGCTTGCCATAATCTGTCCTTGCTACGTCCTGTTCGGCGGCTTACAAGCCGTCGCCTTTACTCAAAGTCCTCATTCTTGAACAGCAATAGCTGACGGCAGTCGTCAGCTATCACGTTCTTGGATTCTGCGCTCGCGTTGAGTATGTTATAGAACGTGCGTTCGGTGATGGCATACGTCGGATATACGTACCGACGCCATATCTCGCGGTTCGATACGCCGCGCTTGGCCCATTGGTCATATATCCGGTTGATCTCCTCCACACGTTTCTGATAACTTACTCCACGACGATTCTTCATTGCTCGCTATTTCTCCTTGTAGGGTTGAATGTCAAATTCCATCACGCCGCTCACCTTCACGCGGCCGCTGCCCTCACACTGCGGGCAGACGCGAAGCAGTAAGCGGCCATGCTTGTCTTTGCCCGACACCATGCCCGTGCCTTTGCACAGACGGCACAGGGCCACTTTCTCGGGACGTATCACCTTGCGTTTCATGCGGTCTCCTCTTTCTTGGGTTCCACATAGAAGGTCTCGTCCTGCACCACTTGGATGCCGCAGCGAGTCATCTCCTGGCTCAGCTTCACTTCGCCTGCTCCGTCCTTCACGGTCACATCCATGTCGCGGTCGGCAAGCAGCTTGTCCTTGGCCACCTCTTCGGTCTTGCGCACATAGGCCGGAAGGAACTCCTTCACAAGCTGCAGCGCGCTCGCCCACGTGAAGCCCTTCAGCGTCTTCAGCTTGGGCGTGCCGGTCCTGAAGCCTATCACGCCGTGGGCCATGTCAAGGCTCTTCTTCTTCGAGAACAGCTCGGACTGGTTCTCTGTGGCGAAGCTCTGTAGCGTGTCGAAGGCTACCGTCTTCGCGGCATCAAGCTCGGCCAACCGGCCGGCATACTTCTCGCGGATCTTGGCGCACTGAAGCTCGATGTCGGCTGTTATCTTCGCGCTCTCCGCGTCGGCCTTGGCATACTTGGCGAAGGCTTCGTCGGCGGCTTCGCGCGTCACGCCGGTAATGATGATTTTCTTTACTCGTTTTGCCATTGTTCTTTGTTTTTAATGGGTTATTGTTTATGCCTCGGCGGTGTCTCCGCCTAAGGGAATGTATATCGTGGTTTGCTCTGTCTTGGGCTGCGCTATCGGTCGGGATTTCAGACCGCCGTGCTTCTGAATCATCCTAAGCTTCACCTGCAGGGTGTCAAGCTCTTCTTCGTCCAGCTGGGCGAAACGCTTGCCAGATACCGGGGGGTTACGGCAGAAGTTGTCCACGGTCGGCCAGTCCGTCGTGTTCACGCCAAGCTGTTGCATCAGACGCAGACAGGCGCTGCGCTTCTTCCTCAGCTGGGCTTGAAGGGCCTTCCTGCGCTCGGCATAGCCCGTCACGCGCTCCATCTCGTCGCACATCGTGCGGTACTCGCTCGCCGTCGTCTCGTGAAGATGGGTCGTCCTACCGTGAGTATATTGCTCCACGAGGGTCGATTTGTCGGCATACGGCATCTTCTTCAGAAGAGCGTAAAAGCGTGCGTAGTTCCTCTCCGTTCCCATAGCTTCTCCTCCTTCCAGTCTTTATAGTTCTGGCGCGCTGCCTGCACGGCTGTCGGCAGGTCGCCCGAAATGTCGCCGATGCCCAACAAAGGCACACCGCTAACACTCAGATAGAGCGCACCATTGAACTCCATCACGTTCACCTCTCTGCGGGCGGCCTCGTCAAGCTCCGCTTGGCGGGCGGCTTCCATGCGGTCCGCACGTTCCTCATGCCACACCTGCAGACGCTTCTTCAAATTCTCCAAAATGTTACTCATAATCTTTATTGTTAATTGTTTTTATATATAGACTCATTCTCCTAAATCTATCTTTTTGTTCGAGAAGAATGAAGCCAGCCCAAAAATCAGCTCAAAGGCGACAAATAAGCTCAACGCCACAATCATCTTTGCAAATTCCACTACGGCTCTCATCGCTCACCTCCTTCCGCTTTCCATTCTATCCTCACCTCGGCTTCTACCGTCTTTCGGCCCTTGCATATCGGGCAGGGTTCCTTCACACTCTCGCCAATCTCGTCGAGCCCCCAGAACCAGCCGTTGCCCTGGCAGTAACCGCAGCGGAGGCCATGAAGCACCAAACGCTCGTGGGTGATGCGCCCGTGGGGGGCGCGCACCGTTATCATTCTGCTTTCCTCGCTCATTCCTCACCTCCTTCCATGTCTTCTATCATATACTCAAGCTTCAGGGCCTCATGCCCCAAGTCTTCAAGTCGCTGAGCTGCCTCACTCAGTATCTGCCATTGGTCGCTGTAACCAAACTCCGATACTTGCTTCTTCGCCTCAGCCACTATCTTCTCAATCACTTCGTCCATATCCGTTATCGTTTAAGTTAATAAAGTTCTGCTTTCTCGGCCCTCATCTTCGAGGGGACGTCCTGTTCGCGGGGTTACAACCCCGCGCCCTCTATATCTCGCTGGGTTCTGTATGCCGCTGCTGGGCAGCGGCCCTCTCTGCAGTTATATCTGGTTGCTGGTCTTCAGTATGCCTTCCTCCCACACGGTGAAGTAGCTGCCGGCCTCGCCGATGCTACGCCCCTGGCAGTAGGCCTTGTAGCCAACGACTCGCACCTTCATGTCGCAGATGTATTTCAGTCGCACCGCGCCGCCGCCTAACGGCTGGCTCTTCTTCTCTTGGCTGATCCAGATGAAGCAACGCTTCGGAAAGGTCTCCATCAGCTTCACCGCCTCGGGATAGTCCCAGGGGGCTACCTGAAACGAGTCGATGATGATGAACTTCGCGCTCTTCGGCTTCTTCAAACGGGCAACAAGCTCGTCCCACGTGTCGCCCATCGCTACACGGAACCGGCCTTGCACCTCGTCCATGTGGAGATAGCCCAGCCGACGCTGGAAGCTCTGGTTCACGCCCTCCTCGTAGCTCATGTAAAGCACCCTGCCATAGTTGCAAAGCTCCTTGGCCAGCTGCATCACAAAGGAGCTCTTGCCGCTCGCGCTCGCACCGCTGATGAACCAACGGGCGTTGTCGGCTGGATAACCAAAGGGGGAGCTCCATTTCTCGCCCCACGGCAGCGTCACCCATTTCTTAGCCTCGATGTCACGAACGCTGTATGCTCGCTTGCTCATCCCTGCGTCATCTTTAGTTTCTCTATCTCGGTATACACTCGACGCAGGCCACCTTTGCTACGTCTTACGATGGAGGCAATGTCGGCACCTTCCGGAGCGTTCACCTTGGCCACGATCTTCGCCTGGCTGTTCAGGAACTGCTCGCGCTCACGGCCGTCGTCAGGGGTCACCTTCGAGTAGTGGTTGCCGTAGCGCGAGAAAATTTCGGTGTACCCCACCATCTTCAGGTCGATGCTGCGCCTGATGCGTTCCTTCAGTCCGTCAGCGCCCATCATGTACCAGGCACAGCAGCGCTCCGTGGCATTCCACATCGCCTTCAGCTCAAGCATCGCCTCGTTCTTCAGGTCGCCGGCCTCGTCGAGGATGACCAGCGGGTGGTCGATGCTGCGCAGGTAGTAGCACAGGTCCTCATACACGTTGTGGTACCAGCCGCCGCTCGACACGCCAAACTCGCTCGCGATCTTGCGCACAAGCTGGGTCTTAGTCTTCACCTGTGAGCAGTCGATATACACGGCGTTCTTGTGGCTCCTCACATAGTACTTGGCTGTGAACGTCTTGCCGATATTCGGGATGTCTACCAGTATCGCACTAAGGCTCGACTGCTGGCTCAGTTCCAGCTGCGTCGTGATGAAGTCAAACGTCGGGGTCTTCGCTGCCTTCCACTCCATGCCGGGGCGAAGGCTGACGTTCAGCTTGCGCGCGATGCTTATCCAGTTGCCGTCGCTCAACGCCTTGGCCGTCTGCCCGTTTTTGATGGAGCTGTACACGCTCGTGCTGATGCCCAAGCTTGCCGCATGTTTCGCGTCGCTCGGATAGTTCGGGCGGTTGGCTCGCACCGCCTCCAAAATCTTCTTTTTCTGCGCTTCTGTAATCATAATTCGAAGTCCTTTCTAATATCATTAAAATGTTGTTTCTGTTCGCGGGGTTACAACCCCGCGCCCCTATATCGTGCTGGGTTCTGTACGCCGCTGCTGTGCAGCGGCCCTTAATAGTCCTCCAGCGCCTTCCGACCGTAGTCTTCCGTCAGCGGCACGTCCGGCTCTTCCGTTTCCTCAGGAGGTTCTATGGCCGCCAGTGATATGGCTTCCGGCTCTTCCTGGCTCTTCGCCGCCACGCCCACCGTGCCAATCTCGTTGTCCTTCACCCATTTGTTGAACTTGGCTATCTTCTTCTGCTGCTTCAGCTTCACGGCCTCGTCCGCCTCAGTCTGCTCGCAGTCGGCGGTGTTGAACGTGCCGACGTCTTCCAGCTTGTCGATGTAGCGGTCGCCCTGCCAGATATACACGTCTGTGATGCTGCCGTCCTCATGGGGCAGGTAGTAGGCGTCTACCTTCCAGTTGTTAGGCTCAAGCTGCTCGATAACCTTCACGTCGCTCAGCCACCAGTCCTTGTACTGCACCCGGCAGTACGAGTTCCGACGTATTGTGGTCTCTACATGCTCGCCGATATACCGTGCCACCTTGCTCTTCTCCAATGGTTCAAGCGTCGGGTTGATGTTCGCCACAAGCACGTCCCAACGCGTCATACCGGGGTACTTCTTCTGGTTAGGGTGCAAACTGTGGTTGAACTCCCACACGTCACGGCGGTCGTCGGCTATCAGCTCCTCCCACGAGTAGTACTGTTTGTCCTCGTAGGTGTCGTTCTTCTCGTCAAACACCTTCTTGGCCTCTGTCCTGTAGTGGCGGTCCTTGGCGTAGAACCGGCCGATGCCAAGGTGGTTCTTGTGCTCGATGCTGCACTTCTTCGCGCCGTTCATAGGCTCGGCATATTTCTCCTGGGAGTTCTGCGGGGCGCAGAACCTTACGAAGGGGAACATCACACCGGCTTTCAGAAAGCTGTCCTTCCACTGGCTCATCAGGTGGTTCTCCACCTCTACCTGCGCCGGACAGCCCCAGCCGTTCCGGTCCAACAAGCGGAACATGTCGCGGAAGCAGTCCACTACCAAGTCCACGTTCTTGTTCCTGTTGTAGGCCATGCCGACAACGCACTGGCTCGCCACGTCATAGGCGTAGTAGGCTTTCGGCCTTGCCTTCGTGTCCTTCAGCTTACGCGGAAGGTCGCGGTCGTCGAAGCTCACCTTGCTCAGTGAAAATTCGGGGGAGTGCCGGTGGACGTGGGGCATTTGCTCATGCATGAACGTCGTGAAGCTCATCAGCTTGTGGTCGATTAGAGTGCGGTTCTTGGGCTTGTTCAGGTAATTGCAGATGGTGGCCTCGCTCAGGGCCTTAGGCTCGCCAGTCTTGTCTACAAAGTCGTCGGGGTTGAATACCTCGCCGGTGTCGGGGTCGTAAACTTCCAGTTCGCCGCACACAAACATGTTGTACATCTCCAGAACGCTCGTGTTGTAGGGCTTGTTGGGCTGGCACGCGATGGCCAATATCAGCCGCTCGGTCTTGTAATCGACCTTGCGGGCGCTCTGGTTGCCGAACTTGCCGCTGATGAGGCAGCCATAGCCCTCCTTCCGGTACTCGTTCACTTTCTTCCTAAACCGCAGCGTGCTCTTAGGCAGTGTGTGGTGGAGCTCGTTACGCAGCACCTCGATGGCCTCCGCCATCATGCTCCAGTCATATTTCTCGCCCATCAGCTTACGGTAGTCCTTGGCACGCTCATAAAGCTTGATGCACGTGTTCAGCACGCTCGCGTTGATGATGTACTCACGTGCCTTGTCCTCGGGCAGGTCAACGCCGGTCTTATTACGGTCGTGGAAGAAGACCACCGCGCCCTGGTCAAGCTCGTAGTTGCTGTTCACCCAGCCAACCAATAGCACCATCGCGCCATCCGGATATTTACGGCGCACTTCTTCGCGATAGCTCTCCGGCAAACTGTCAACGGCTATCAGGGCGCAACTGCCTCTGCCACCTCCCTTACGGACAACGTCCACCTTGCCGCGATTCACCCAGTTGCGGTAGTTGCAGGCACTGATAATGCCTCCATCCACAAGATCCTGGTAGCTCACGCATAGTTTGTTGTCGTAGTACTCCATTCCTGCCTCCTATCTTAATGCCGATGCCCATGCCTGTATTTGGGGTATCTCGCGGATAAGAACGTTCTCATACTTCCTGACGCTTTCGCCCTTGTGCAGAACAACGCAGCTGCTGTCCTGCAGGTTGAACTCCAACAGCACGCCGTTGCCCAACCGCTGACGCATATAGACGTCAGCGTCAAACAGGGTCTCGGCCTCCTGGGCTTCAACCATCACGATGCCGCCACGCTCCATCGCCAACTTACGTACCTTACGAGCCAGCTCCGAGTCGCTCTCAAAGTGGACGGCACTGAACACCATGCGAGGCGTAATGCCAAACGCCTTCGCGATAAACTCGCGGTCTTCCTTCTTCAGGTGAATGTACTTCTTCATAATCTTCACTTATTAACATTTAACCTTATTTCTTCTTTCTTCTCCGCCCTTTTTCGTATCTTTGGGCGCACATTCCATTCGGAACACGCTGCAAAGATACAGTATTCTGTATTAAGAACAAAATTTTTAGGCAATTATTTTTCAATATTCTGTATATGGGAGATAAAAAGGACGTTTCTAATAGGTTTATAGAGGCTTATGAAAGGCTTTTAAAGGACGGTATTGTCTCAAGTAAAAAGGAGTTTGCTTCAAGCGTTGGCGTTAGTTCATCGATGATAACTGAAATATCTAAAGGTAGAAGCAGTGTTGGGACTTCTGCAATACAGAATATTGTATTACTCTATAATATATCAGGAGAATGGCTACTCACAGGCAAAGGCTCATTGTTGAAGTCTGATGAACAACCCTTGCCCGAAGCAAAGAAAACAAGTTCAAGGCACAAGGGCATCCCGCTTATTCCAATGGAGGCCATTGCGGGCTTCCCGGCCATCGACAATGATGGAGTGAGCTTCGACGACTGTCAGCACTATTCCATCCCGGAGTTCGAAGCCAAGGGAGCCAACTTCCTCATTCGCGTCTCTGGCGACTCCATGACCCCTCTCTACTGCAATGGGGACATCATCGCTTGCCGCAAAATCTCCGAGATTCATTTCTTCCAGTGGGGCGGCGTCTATGTCCTCGACACCAGCCAGGGTGTCCTCGTCAAGTACGTCGAGGAGTGCGAAAAGAACGACGACTGCATCCTCTGCGTCTCAGAAAACAAGCACTACAAGCCTTTCCCCCTCCCCAAGGACGACATCCGCTCACTCAGCACCATCGTCGGCCTCGTACGTTTAGTCTAACTTATAATTATCGCAATATGAAGAAATTGTTACTATCTATTATTTGCATCATTGTTTCTGTATGTTCGTTCGGTCAGAGCGAACAAGAAATTAAAGCTATGGCAAAAGCCTATATGAACGCTGGAGATTCTGTCGGAATTTATGCTGTTATTGATAGCTGTGAACAGCCAATGGAAGCAATAAAATATGTTGGCGTGAAGGCTAATGCTTTAGGAACGGCCTTAAGCTATGGCATTGCTAAAACAAAGGTAAAAGTAGAGTTCGCAGGCACAACCTCTCCCTATGTATTTACAGGTAAGGCACATTTTAGAATGCACTTTGGTATGGTCCCTGCAAGCAAGGCGCAACGCCTTTATATGTTCTCAAGTAATTACACCCTACGGGATTTTGCGGTTTCGAGATTCGTGGTCAAAAAGAACAAACGACAATTGGTGCAAGGCTCTTATAGCCTCTGGGGAGGTAACAATTCGGGACTGGAAACAGCTGATGATGTGGTCGTTTCCTCTACCAAACTGAAGGAGGGAGTTTATGATGTTACAGTAGACGCCAAACCGGGTGAATACTGCATAGTATTTACTATTAATGGGGTGGGTGCTTATACTTCAGTTTTCGACTTTACAATAAAGTAACTATCACGCCATCGTCCCCTCTTCACCCCCCTACGGGCACTCCTTGCACCCCTCTGACCTCCCTTTTCCTGGTGTCCCCCTCCCTCATCAGTCTTGAAAACCGCCGAAATCCCCCTATTTACAGGCCTTTACGCTATATATAATAATGTGTATTTCAAAAAGGTGGGGGTCGTTGAGGGGGGGGGCTATCGCCAAAAATCGGGGGTCTAACTGAAAAAATGCGTACTTTTACCCCTTTTCCATCCACCCCCTCATTTCCACTTTTTGAATTCCCAAACTTCCAAAGGTGAATTCCCAAACTGAATATCCAAATGAATTCCCAAATCTGAAATCACGACAAAATCGCCCCTTTTCCCTCCCCTCCCACAACACACGAAAAAGGAGGAGTCAGCCTCAGCCAACGCCTCCTTTTCTGTCATCTTCCAACGACTTTTCCACGCCTTTCCAACGCCATTCGTTAATCTTTCCTCCACCTTTCTACCTCCACCAGCTCCCAACGTCTACAAAACACCCACAAAACCGCCACAAACGCCCGTATTTACGCCATTTACAGCCTCATTGCCCATCTATACAGGCACAAAAAAAGACGGCCACACAGCCGCCTAAATCACCGCTTCCAATCCGCCTCCAAATCCGGTCGTTTCCACCATCCCCCCTCATGTTAAACCAACTGCAAACCTCATGTAAACCAACCGCCCATCATCTAAGCCTCATCCAGCCCTCCACGTAAACCAAAATTAAACCCATGTAAACGTTTCGTTTTTTCCGCCTTTCCATCCTCAATCTCCCTAACCCTTTGTCTCTCAAACCTTTCGCTCTCTTTTCGTCTCATCCACATTTATACGCTTCGTTCTGTGCCCCATACAAAGGAGCCGGCGGATTCACGAAGGCCATCACCGAGGTGTCGAGCTACCAGACCCCCGTCAGTAACTTGATGAAAGCCATCGCTGCAGTCATTGCTCTCGTCGGTGCATTTTCCATCTACTTCAAGATGTGTGCGTCCGTTAATGGATATGTGCTAAATGCCTCTTTAGCAAGAGGATAGGTTTGACTCGAAGACCTACTCCCAAACGACTTACCCGGTTAAGGAAACTTTAAGGGGAACATAGCATGTCGTAAGTTTTAATGAGCCTTAACAAATTTTGTTACATAAGCAAAATTAAAAAGACTTAATTAATTCAAAGCGGAAAGTCACCTAACTGTCATGGTGCGACTGAACCGCAAGGGAGAAAGACAGACATGAGGATGAAGTCTGGATTGATTGAACGATAGTCTTGCGACAATTGAAGTGGTTATGGCGAAAGACAGTTGAAATCGCCATAGTGTTGACAGGCAGCTTCCCTGCATTTGAAGTTTGTCCAAGAGAATGTCACACCGCAGCCGCAATAAGCGGAAAGAGACGAAAGTCGCATCCGACAGTCTGCCGCGCTAATAGTTGGCGCATATCTAAACGGAGATTGCCTAAATCGGAACGCCGAAAGGCTATTGGGGTGGGCCCATGAATATCCGACATGGCAACGGAGCTCCCATAGTAGTCTGAGCAAGGGAAAGCCTTGTACTTGGCGAAGGGGAGATGAGTACTAACATTAATACAATTAAAGGAAGATGAGTGATTCATTAAGAAATCCCGAGAGTGTATTAAAAGCTCTAAGCGAACACAGCTCAGATTCGGACTACAAGTTCGAACGGTTGTATCGGAATCTGTTCAACAAGCAGTTTTTCTATGCTGCCTACCAAATCATATATGCCAACCCTGGAAATATGACGGCAGGAACAGACAAGAGGACTGCGGAAGGATTTACCCTTGAGCAGATTGACAATCTTATCGTAAGTCTCCGTAATGAGACTTATCAGCCATGCCCTGCAAGGCGGACGTATATACCGAAGAAAAACGGCAAGTTGCGTCCACTAGGCATCTCTGCTTTCAACGACAAGCTTGTGCAGCAGGTAGTGAAGATGATTCTTGAAGCCATCTACGAGGGAAACTTCGAGTGGACCTCGCACGGATTCAGACCAAATCGGAGCTGCCATACCGCACTCGCACAAATTCAGAAGCAGTTCTCAGGAACTAAGTGGTTTATAGAAGGAGACATAAAAGGCTTCTTCGACAATATAGACCATGACGTCCTCATAGAAATTCTTCGCAAGAGAATAAAGGATGAATGTTTTCTGAGGCTGATTAGAAAGTTTCTGAATGCAGGTTATGCCGAGAAGTGGGAATTTCACCACACATACTCGGGAACGCCCCAAGGTGGTATCATTAGCCCTATACTGGCTAACATCTACCTTGACCAGTTCGACAAGTATATGGCGGAGTATGCTGAGAAGTTTGATAAAGGAGACGCACGAAAAAGAAACAACGAATACTACCGACTGAACACGAGGATGTGCAATCTGAAGAAGAAAATCAACTCTGTGGAAGACAGTACAGAACGTGCAGAAATGATATACAAGTATCAGAATATGCGCAGTCAAAAGTTCAGCATGTCACCCACAGAGGCAATGGACGAAAACTACAGAAGCATACAGTATGTAAGGTACGCAGACGACTTCCTCATAGGAGTCATCGGCAGCAAGGATGACTGTGTAAAGATGAAAGCGGACATCGCAAAGTTCATGAGTGAGAAATTACATCTTGAACTGTCCGACGAGAAAACGCTTATCACCAACGGACAGGACAAAGCCAAGTTCCTTGGATATGAAATCTCTGTGAGGAAATCCAATGCAGTCAAGAGAGACAAGAATGGAATCCGCTGTAGAGTATTCAACGGCTCTGTAGTGCTTACGGTTAACATTGAGACTGCGAGAAAGAAGCTGTCTGCGCTGGGTGCTCTCAAGATAGAGAACATCAATGGCAAAGATGTGTGGCGCTCGCAATCGCGTGGCAAGCTGATAGCACTTGAACCCGACAAGATACTCG